>Ga0302279_10007130_pt1 | contig 11538 bp, 5 predicted proteins | sample III_Bog_N3_3_FD_194541 | JGI IMG/M metagenome (GOLD analysis project Ga0302279, IMG submission 194541) | Peat permafrost microbial communities from Stordalen Mire near Abisko, Sweden - III_Bog_N3_3 | ecosystem: Environmental > Terrestrial > Soil > Wetlands > Peat | place: Sweden: Abisko...
TACTCCAGGCTGCGCACGTGCCGGATGGGGAAGTTCTTGGTCTGGGGCTGGAAGGTCCAGGGCACGAAGGAGAGGAACCCCCCGGTGAGGTCCTGCTGGTCGCGCAGGTAGGAGAGGTGGTCAACGACGTCGTCCACCGTCTCCGTGGATCCGAACACGATGTTGCAGGATCCCGGGAGCCCCGCCTTGTGGCACTCGCCCATGACCATGCACCAGTCCTGCCAGGAGAGTTTTTTTGGCGACAGGATCTGACGCATCCGGTCGGTGAGGATCTCGGCGCCGGCGCCGGGCACGGAACCGAGCCCGGCTTCCTTGAGGATCTCCAGCAGGTCGGCGACGGAAAGGCCCTCCTTGCCGGCCAGCCGGAAGATCTCCACCGGGGAGAGCGCCCTGACGTGGAGGCCGTGCGACCGGATGAGCCGGAAGGCGTCGGTGTAGTACGAAAGCGGCAGGCGCGGATCCACCCCGCCCTGGAAGAAGATGGAGTCGCACCCGTGCTCCAGGGCCTCCACGGTCTTGCGTTCGATCTCCCCGAGGTCCAGGACGTAGCCCCGGTTGGATTCGATCTCGTCCTGGAAGGAACAGAACGTGCAACCGACGTCGCAATAGTTCGTGTAGTTGATCACCCGGAAAGCGGTGTAGGTGGCGGCTTCCCCTCCATGCCGCCGGATCCGGGCGCGATGTCCGGCCTCCGCGATTGCGGTCCAGTCCTCGCTCCGCAGGATGCGCCCCAGGTCCTGCCGCGAGAGTCTCTTCCCTCCCGACGCGTCCTCGAGGACGGGACGGATGTCGTCTGATTCCATCATTGGGTATGGAAAGATCCTAATTCGGACATCCGCGCGAGGGTGCTAACTTCATGTCCGCCCATGTCTGAAGCCACGAGCCTGCCCGGTCTGGTCCTGGACTCCATGACGCGAGTCCCTTCGCGAAAGCGCATCCTGTGGCGCGAGGCGGATGCCATCGAATCCCTGGACGGGGACCAGTTCCTGGGCAAGGCGTCCTCCCTCGCGCAAGGCCTGGCCCGGCTCGGGGTGGCTTCCGGGGACAGGGTCGGGATCCTCGCTCCCTCCTGCCCGGAATGGCTCCTGTTCGACGTGGCCGCGCTCTCGCTGGGCGCCGTCACCGTCCCGCTGTTCGCCAACGTCTCCAAGGAAAATCTCTCTTGGCAGATCCAGGATTCCGGAATGAAGGTCCTGCTGGCCCAGGACGCGTCGCAGGTACTCCTGGCCCGCAGCTGTTCCGGAGCCTCCTTGCGGATCGTCTCCCTGGCGGGTGCGGCGACCGCGGATTCGATTTCCTGGGAGGAACTCCTTTCGAACGCTCCCGATCTTGACGGATTCCGTCGCAACGTGGGGAGGCTCGGACCGGACAACCTGGCCACCATCATCTACACCTCGGGCAGCACCGGAAGACCCAAGGGAGTCGTGCTCGACCACGGCGCGATCCTGTTCCAGGTCGCGGGCGGGGCGGTTCGTTTCCCCTTGGCCGCCGACGGCAACCTGGCCCTGAGCTGCCTGCCGTTCGCCCACGTGTTCGAACGCGCCGTCGCCTACTTCCACCTGCGCAACGGATACCCTCTCGCCATCTCCCGGGACGTGCAGGCGATCGGCGAGGACCTCAAGGTCTTTCGACCCACCTTCCTCACCGTGGTCCCGCGGCTCCTGGAAAAGATGCTCGACCGCATCGAGACCCAGGCCCGGTCGGCCCGCGGGATCAAGCTCGCCATCGCCAAGGCGGCCCTGGACGAGGCGGGTCGGGAACCCGGCCCCCTGTCCCCCCTGATCTCGCCCTTCCTGGACCTCCTCGCTTGGAGACGCGTGCGGGCCGCCTTGGGAGGTCGATTGAAACTGATCGTTTCCGGGGGAGCGGCGCTGCCCCGGAGCGTGGAACTGCGCATGAGGAGGATGGGCCTGCCCATCATGGAAGGGTACGGGCTCACCGAACACGGACCGGTGGTGTCCGCGAACGGTCTATCGGAAAACCGTCCCGGCTCGGTGGGAAGACCCTTCCCCGGCGTGGAAACGCGTCTGCAGGAGGACGGCGAACTGTGGGTGCGCTCGCGCGCCGTGTTCTGCGGCTACTGGAACCGTCCCCAGGAGAGCGCCCTGGCCCGCACGGAAGACGGTTGGCTTCGCACCGGCGACCTCGCCCGCATCGACGACGATGGATACCTGTTCCTGGTGGGAAGGAAGAAGGATCTCTGCAAGACCGCTGGGGGCAAGTACGTGGCCCCGGTGCCCATCGAGGAGGCTCTGGCCTCCCACGAACTGGTGGAACACGCGGTGGTCTGCGCCGACGGCCGGAAGTTCGTTTCCGCCGTGCTGGCACCGGATTTCGCCGCGCTGCGCCGCCGCGCGGCCGCCGCCGGGAAGGAGGCGACGGAATCCGACATCCTGTCGAGTCCCGACTTCGCCGCCGAGATCGGATTGCACGTGTCGGCGGTGAACGCCCGCCTGGACGAATGGGAGAAGATCCGGCGGTGGACCGTGTCTCCACATCCCTTCCGGATCGAGACCGGCGAGATCACGCCCACCCTCAAGGTCCGGCGCGCCGAGGTGCTGCGGCGATTCTCCGACGCGCTCGACGATCTCTACCGCTGAGCGGGGGGCGCCGGTCCCGCCCGCTTCAGATCGCGGGTCGCGACGATTCCCGGCGCAATTCCCCGTACATCCGAAGGACCTTCCGGTAGTAGCCCTCGGGCAGAGCGGACTCCCCGCGCAATCCCGACTCCAGGCCGGAAGGCCCCACGTTGTAGGCCATGATGCCCAGGCGGAGGTCCCCGTAGCGGTGGATCATCTGAAGCAGGAATGCGACCCCCACCGAAAGGTTGTAGCTGGGGTCCATCAGGTCCGTTTCCGATGGGGCGGGTTTGCCCAGCGCCGCGGCCATGGCGCTCGCGGTTGCGGGCCGGACCTGCATCACCCCGAGCGCTCCCGAGGCCGTGCCCGCGGCCCCGTGGCCCACGGCGTCGAATTCGGCCCCGCTTTCCGTCATGACCACCGCCAGGATGAGCAGCGGGTCGAAGTCGTAGAACCGGGCGTTGCGGTCGATCTCGCGGGCCAAATACGACGCCTCGCTGCCGGAAATGCCTCCATGGGAGACGTCCACGAGCAGGTCCCGCACCTGGCAGGTCCGGGCCAAGGTGTCCCGCACCGATTCCAGGGAATCGAGTCGGACGCGGATGCGCGCCTGTTCGCGGCGACTCCGGGAATTCCTCTCCCCCAGGACGACCACCCCGACCGTGTCCGCCAGGAACACCGCGGCGAGGAAACAGATCCCGAGAACCGTGGGACGCATGGCCAGGGTCCAGGAACGCCCGCTGCTCGACTCCTTGTCGGGCGCATCGGTCAAGGAACGGAATCTCCGCTGGTGTCCGGTGGTCTGCGGTGCGGGGAGTGGCGCTGCGGCATCTCCAGGAGGCCCAGGTCCGCCAAGGGCTTGAGCCGGGTCTCGTAGTCCGCGATCTCGCGTTCGGCGCGGGTCTGCTCGCCGCGCAGCCGCTCCAGCTCTCCACCCTCGACCTGCAGCATCCGGAACTGCCAAAGCACCAGGATCATCAGGGTCGCCATCCAACCGGCCAGGATGGCTCCGAGCGAAACGGCCACCGGTGCCGCCAACCGGAAACCGGTGCGGCGGGACCACCGGAACCCGCGGTCCTGGAAACCGGTGGAAAGCAGGCTCGCCAGGCTCGGATGGATCCGGAACAGGTTCCGCCAAGGGGACAACCGGTCCAGCACGTCTTCCGAAACGCACAGGATGGCGAGATCGGCACCGGTGCCGCGCAGGTCGGACTCGATGGACAGGATCTGCAGCACCGCCTCGTCCGAGAGGGAAACCACGCGGAGAAGGTCCAGCACCACGGACCTCTTCCTTTCCGACAGCGACTGCACCTTTTCGCGAAGCACCGAGGCGGATTCGGCATCCAGCCGTCCCGACGGGGCGATCACCAGCAGTCCCGACGTTTCGTAGAGGGAGAAATCGAGGGCGCTCATGATCTTCGGGTCGTTCCCAGGTCGATCCTGGTGATCAGGGACCACGACTCCCCGGGAGGCAGTTGGATCTCCCAGTCCGCATTCGCGTCCATCCCGTCCAGGCGACCGGCGTCGGAATCGCCGCCTCTTCTCGCCAGACGCGGGGAGGCGAGGAACATCGCCTCCTTGTTCGATTCCCAGGCGAGGGTCACGCCCGCGGACTTGTCCACCACTTCCCAGGATTTGCCCGCCGGCGCCGACAGGTTCTGGCGCAGATCGGCGGTCGCTCCGGGATCGATCCGGTGCTTCTGCTCCCCCGCTCCGCCTTCTCCCGGACTCGCGGAGAGCGCGCACCGGAACAGGAACAGGAGCAGGTGTGCCCCGGTGTTGGTGATCTTGTAGGTGGCCGCGACCTGGGCCTTCCCGGCGCGGACGGTGAACGTCTTCTCGAAAAGCAGCGGGTGAGTCAGTCCGGCCAACCGGAGCGTGCCGGAGCGCGACATGACCACCTGGAGATCCTGGTGCGTGCGCTTGTACTGGACCTCGAAGGGGCGGTCGGGGAAATCCCCGACGGGAAGATCCTCCTCCCCTGAAGTTCCCCCGACGGCCAGGAAGGATTCCAGCAGCACCGGACCTGCCGCCGAGCAGCCCCAGGGGTGGCGGCGCGGCTTGAAGTCGAGCGCCGAAATGCGGCCACCTCGGCGAGGCTCCAGGAGCAGGCACAACTTGGAATTGCGAACCAGCACCTGCTGGGACCCTTCGCAAAGAAGGTCCAGGGCGTCCACCTGGACGGAATCGTCGGGCAAGGTCTGGTCCAAGGCCGTCTCCGCCTCCAGGACGAGGGAACCCAGACGGACCCGGTCGCGCAGATACCGGATACCCCCCGCTTCGTCCGCGTCCCGGAAAAGGCTCGCGTTCTGGGCCTGGAGCAATGGGTCGGCCACCATGGCGCGGATCTTGGGTCCCGGAACCTGTTCCGACCGCGAAAGGAGGTGCAGCATCCTCTTGTGGCAGAGATTGGCCCACGGTTGGCGACGCAGGAGGTCGCGAACCCCGCCACCGGGACCCGGGTCGCAAAAAGCCCGCGCCGCCGAAGGAGGGGGATACACCACCGCTCTGGGCTCGCCCAACCGGATCGCCTCCCCTGGAAGGATCAGTTCGTACCCCGCGGGCTCCCGGTCGCACAGCTGGGCGAGTGCCGACAACCTCTCCAGATGGACCGGTTCGAACCCTTCCCGGCTGGAGGCGAGCAACGAGACGTCCAGCATTCCGCCCGGTGGATCTCCCCCTTCCACCACCGGCGTGGAGGCCAGCCTGAGCATTTCCTCCACGGCTCCGGCGCGGAAGAGGGCGCACAGGGCCTCGCGCGAGGGAAGCAGGCGGAAGGGGACGCCGAGTTCCTCGGTGAGGAACCATCCGAACCGCGCGTCGTCCTGGGCAAGCGGAATCTGGTGGTCCTTCAGAACGGTGTAGGAAAAGCCGGATTGGAGGAATCCGGTGACCAGCGAGGGATCCCAGACGAAGCCGGGAAGCCAGATCCCGTGCGGCTCGGCCCCGGTGTGTTGGCGCAGGGAACCGGAGAGCATCTGGATCTGCGAGCGCCGCGAGGACTCCGGGATCTGGGCGAAGAGCGGATCGTGGAACCCGCCGCCGAGCCATTCCAACCGACCCGTCGTTCCGGCCTGGCGCAGGATGTCCAGGACGCGGGGGACGGTGCGTGCGGCGCTTTCCAGGACGCGACCAGGCAGGTAGAGCCCGAATCGAAAGGACAGATGGCGTTGCAGGATGCCCGCCAACGCCTCCAGGGGCGGAGAGGAAACCCTTCGGATCTCCTCGTCCGCGAGAAAGCCCGGATCGTGCATGTGCACCACCACGGAAAGCCGGGTCGGAAACGAATCGGAGTCCTCGCTCATCGGAATCAGAGATACATCCGTTCGGATCCCGTCCGGACGGATGCACGCCAAGCGGGACAGGTCCGAATCCGGACGGGCGCGCCCGCGTGGTTTCCCGATCGCGGAGTTCCCGCTCCCGGAGATATATTTCCCCCCTCTATCGCCATTGGCAGTCCGACACCAAGCTCCGCCGGACCGGCCTCGGCCCACATCGATCCCAAAGAGGAACGCATGGCTAGCAAGTACGTCTATTTCTTCGGCGCGAACGCATCCGAAGGCAACGGCACGCAGAAGAACCTTCTGGGTGGCAAGGGTGCGAATCTCGCCGAGATGGCGCGGCAGGGATTCAACGTCCCCCCCGGCTTCACGATCACCACCGAGGTGTGCGTGGAGTACTACAGGCAGGGGAAGAAGTTCCCCTCCGACGTGAAGCCCCAGATCGACGCCGCCGTGGTCAAGCTCGAGAGGACCTTGGGCAAGAAGTTCGGCGACAGGAAGAATCCCCTCCTGGTCTCGGTGCGCTCCGGCGCCCGCGAATCCATGCCCGGCATGATGGACACCATCCTGAACCTGGGCCTGAACGACGAGACCGTGGAGGCGCTCAAGGCGGCGACAGGAAACGGCAAGTTCGCCTACGACTGCTACCGCCGCTTCATCCAGATGTACGGCGACGTGGTGATGGGCGTGCAGAAGAAGCACGAGAACGAAGAGGAGCCCTTCGAAGGCGTGCTGCACGCGGTGAAGCACGAGGCCGGCGTGAAGCTGGACAACGAGCTTTCGGAGGCGAACCTCAAGGAACTCATCGTCCGCTACAAGGCCCTGGTGAAGAAGTACACGGGCAAGTCCTTCCCCTCCGATCCTCGCGAGCAGCTCCAGGGAGCCATCCAGGCGGTGTTCCAGAGCTGGATGAACGAGCGTGCCATCCTCTACCGCGCCAAGTACCGCATCCCCGCGGAATGGGGAACCGCGGTGAGCGTGCAGTCCATGGTGTTCGGCAACATGGGCGACGATTCCGCGACCGGCGTGGCCTTCACCCGCGATCCCGCGACGGGCGAGAACGTCTTCTACGGGGAATACCTGGTCAATGCCCAGGGCGAAGACGTCGTGGCCGGCGTGCGCACGCCCCTCAAGATCGTCGACATGGCGAACGACAAGGACTGGGCATCCTCCTACAAGGAGCTCGAGGCCGTGCGCAAGAAGCTGGAGAAGGTGTTCGGCGAGGTCCAGGACTTCGAGTTCACCATCGAGAAGAAGAAGCTCTACATGCTCCAGACGCGCAACGGCAAGCGCACGGCGCTCGCCTACGTGAAGATCGCGCACGACATGGTGAAGGAGAAGCTGATGAGCCCCGAGCGGGCGGTGGAATCCGGTGATCCGGAGGCCCTGAACCAGCTCCTGCAGCCCATCTTCGACACCGCCGCCTTCAAGGCCGCCCAGACCGACGGCAGCTTCCTCACCGTCGGCCTGCCCGCGGGTCCCGGCGCCGCCACCGGCGTGCTGGCCTTTTCCGCCGCCGAGGCCGAGCGCCAGTCCGCGTTGGGCAAGAACGTCGTGCTGGCCCGGATCGAGACCTCCCCCGAGGATCTTCGCGGCATGATCGCCTCCCAGGGCATCCTGACCGCCCGGGGCGGGGTGAGTTCGCACGCCGCCCTGGTGGCGCGCCAGATGGGCAAGGTCTGCGTGGCCGGAGCCGGCGAGGTGGAGATCGACTACGAGAAGGGCCTGCTCGCCTGCAACGGCAAGACCCTGAAGGAAGGCGACGCCATCTCCATCAACGGGTCCACCGGCGAAGTCTTCGCGGGCATGATCAAGACCTCGCCTTCGGAACTCCTGCAGGTGCTGGTCACCAAGACCCTCGCCCCCTCGGATTCCAAGCTGTTCCAGTACTACGACTTCGTCATGAAGCTGTCGGACAAGTACCGTCGCCTGGGCATCCGCACGAACGCCGACCAGCCCGACCAGGCCGACGTGGCCGTGTCCTTCGGAGCCGAAGGGATCGGACTCTGCCGCACCGAGCACATGTTCTTCGAGGGCGACCGCATCGACACGGTCCGCGAGATGATCCTGTTCGCGGAAGAACACGCCAAGTACAAGGAACTGGTGGCGGAGGCCGCGGACCACGTGGAACGCGTCGCCTCCCTGAAGGTGGAATACAAGGACGCGATCGAGCACTTCAACGGCGCCCTGGCCAAGCTCCTGCCCATGCAGCAGAAGGACTTCGAGGGCCTGTTCACGGCCATGGCGGGCCGCCCCGTCACGGTGCGGTACCTGGATCCCCCGCTCCACGAATTCCTGCCGGCCACCAAGGAGCAGAAGCTCGACCTCGCCAAGAAGCTGGGCGTCTCCTACGACCGCATCGAAGCGCTGGGACACTCCCTGCACGAGTCCAACCCCATGTTGGGCCACCGCGGATGCCGCCTGGGAATCGTCTATCCCGAGATCTCCGAGATGCAGTCCCGCGCCATCTTCCGCGCCGCGCTCGCCGTGGCCAAGAAGACCGGCAAGAAGGTGGTGCCCGAGATCATGATCCCGCTGGTGGGCTTCGAGAAGGAGCTCGAGCTCCAGCTCGCCATCGTGCACCGCGTGGCCGCCGAGGAATTCAAGGCCGCCGGAACCAAGCTGAGCTACCTGGTGGGCACCATGATCGAGATCCCGCGCGCCGCCCTGGTGGCCGCGGACATCGCCAAGCATGCGCAGTTCTTCTCGTTCGGAACCAACGACCTGACCCAGACCACGCTGGGCATGAGCCGCGACGACGCCGGGAAGTTTCTTCCGTACTACAACAAGCTGGAGATCACCAAGGGCAACCCCTTCGCCTCCATCGACCAGCCCGGCGTCGGCCGCCTGATGAAGCTCGCCATCGAGGGCGGTCGCGAGACCCGTCCCGACATCAAGCTCGGCATCTGCGGCGAGCACGGCGGAGAGCCTTCTTCGGTCAAGTTCTGCCACGACATCGGCCTGAAGTACGTGTCCTGCTCCCCCTACCGGGTGCCGGTCGCGCGCCTGGCCGCCGGACAGGCGGGGCTCGCAGAGCTCAAGAAGGCGAAGGCCGCCGCCGACGCCGTCAAGGCCAAGGCCAAGCCCGCGGCGAAGAAGGTCGCGAAGAAAGCCCCCGCCAAGACGCCTGCGAAGAAGATCGCGCCCAGGAAGGCGCCCGTGAAGGTGGCCAAGCCCGCCCCCAAGAAGGCGGCGAAGGTCGCGCGCAAGGCGGCACCGGCCAAGAAGGCGGCGCCCAAGACCAAGCCAGCGGCGAAGAAGGCAGTCAAGAAGGTCGCCAAGAAGAAATAGGGTACAGTCGTAGGGGACGCCGTAGGGACGCAAAATCTTGCGTCCCTACGGTTGCGTCCCCACGATCGGGCCGCCTAGTCCTTCAGGCAGCGCAGGGACATGCCGTAGCGACGCGGAGCGTTCTCGTTGGGGCCGAAGGAGGCGTTCCCCGCGGTGATGGTCCAACTGCTCATGTTGTACCAGCCGTACGTGTTCGTTTCGGAAGCGGACACGAAGTAGGCGCCGCCGCCCAGGTTCTGGGAAGTCGAGTTGTCCGCGTTCCATTCCCCGGCGGGCAGGGCGCCGAAGCCATACCGGTCGGTACCGGTGTTGGCGTTCCAGTGGGTGGCGGAGGCCAGATCGGAGCCCGCGTCGTTGTTCAGCGCACTGTCGTTGGCGAGGTCCACCCAGGTTTCCAGCGTATCCCATTCGGTTGCGGTGGGCACATGCCATCCCGCCGGGCAGACTCCTTGACGGTGGAGGGCGGTGTCTCCGCTCCACTGGTTGTTGTTCATGGAGGACGCCAATGCCATCGCACCGGCCCAGTCGTAAAGCCGACCGTAGGTGGCGCAGTAGGTGGCGGAGTCGTTGTAGCACCAACTGTTTCCGGTGGTATTGCCGGCGAAGTTCACGTTCTGGGCCATCCAGGTCTGGGTGCCCAGCGTGACGTACCGGTACCGCTGACCGTCCCTGTGGTCGCAGAAGTATTGGGTGGAATCGAATTTCTCCTTGCAGGTCACGAAGGACACGTTCACGAGGACGGCGACGGTGTCCTTGAGCAGACCGTCCGTGACCTGGATCCGGAGCGGGTAGCTTTGTCGCATGGCGTAATCCAGCGTTCCCGACACCCGGAGGATGCCCTTGGCATCGATGCCGAAGGCCGCTCCGGAATCGCCGGAAACGATCGACCAATTCAGGGCGTCCCCGTCGGGATCGACTGCCTGGAGCGTGTCCAGCACGGTCCCGGCCGCGGCATTCTCCGCCACCCCCAGTGTTTCCGGTGGGGTGAGGATCGCGGGAGGACGGTTCACGGCCACCACCGCGACGCCCACGCGGGCGGTGTCGCGGAGGCCCCAGGCGTTGAGCAACTGCACCGCGAGGAGGTACTTGGACTGGGCCCTGAAGTTCAGCGCACCGTTGACGACGATTCGCGGACCATCGGTGGCGAAGGCGCCCAGGGAGTCGCCGCCCACCACCGTCCACCGCAGACCCGTGGTGTCGCCGGAGGCCCGCAAGGTTCCCACCGCGGTTCCCGGTTGGCTGTTTTCCGCGACGGAGAATGCCGTGTCGTGGGCCGTCGGCGGGTGTCGGTGCACGACGGCCAGAGAGTAGGAACGGACTGTACCTGTGTTCGGGCTGGAGACGGTCAAGGTGTATGACGTGTCCCGCGGTACCGCCAGGGTGTCCGTCGCTCCCGCGCGGACCACCACGCCCTCGACCTTGATCGTGTCCAGTGCGGAAGCGGCCTTCGGGACGATCGCGATCCGGCCCAACGAGGCGGAGATGGTGTCGCCGTAGGCGGTTCGGCTCGGGTCGAAGGGAGGACTCAGCATCCCGGAATCCACCGAGAGCCCCTCCAACGCGGTGGCCGTGTCGAGGAGGATACCCGGAACCGTGAGGACCACGCGGGCGGCGGCGCCCGTGTCGGAAAGAAGACTGTCGGGACCCCAGGCGGCCCGGACCCCGAAGGTGTAGCGAACCGAGCGCGCCAGTCCCGGAAAGGTCGCGGAACTTGAGGTGGTGGCACCGTAGGGGTGGCGGAAAAGGACGCTGTCGGGAACGGAATCCGTCGTCGCGTAGAGGAGGTACCGGGCTCCGGCGGCGGCGACCCAGTTCAAAGTTGCGTTCCGCGCCGCGGAATCGACGGCGGAGGAGAGCAGGATGGTGCTCGGAGGAACCACGTGGACGGAAAGCGTCTCGGCGGTGCCGGAGCCCACCCAGGTCCCCGCGATGGAGCGGAACGTCCGCACCACCACGCGACAGGTGCGGGACACGGGGATCCGTCCGTCGACGGGCACCGGTGCGGCCAGATCCCAGGTGGGAGGTGCGTCGAGGGCCCACCGCAGGACCGTGGTGGGCGATGTCCCGGCGGTGGGGACGGTCACGGTGTCCTGCGTTCCGGAGAACCGGCGGACGACGGTGTCCAGTCCCAGCTTCAGCGGGGCGGCGGTGTCGACCACGACGGTGGGCGCATCGGCGGCGACCTCGGCGCTGTCCACGATGGCCTTCGCGGTCCCGGAGTCGGAGCCGGTCCACAGGTTGAGCCGCGCCTGCACGGCGGTCTGGGTGGGGGTGGGGGCCGCATCCACGCTGTTGAAGCCCGTCACGGACACGGCATAGGTGGCTCCCACCGGTACGTGCCCGATGGACCCGCGGTGCAGTCCGTAGGGGTAGGTCGTGTCGCGGAC
>Ga0302279_10007131_pt1 | contig 11538 bp, 12 predicted proteins | sample III_Bog_N3_3_FD_194541 | JGI IMG/M metagenome (GOLD analysis project Ga0302279, IMG submission 194541) | Peat permafrost microbial communities from Stordalen Mire near Abisko, Sweden - III_Bog_N3_3 | ecosystem: Environmental > Terrestrial > Soil > Wetlands > Peat | place: Sweden: Abisko...
CCGCCTTCGAGCGCTGCCCGTTCGGCGGCAACGGCCAGGCGCCGATCGGTCGACGGCGGCGACGGCACTCCGCCGAGGACCGAACCGGCGGCCTCCTCGATGGTCTGCCAGCCGGTGCAGCGGCACAGATGGGCCAGCAGTGACTGGTCGACCTTGGCCGACCCCGACCCCGACCCCGACCCCGACCCCGATCCCGCCGAAACCCCGGCAGTGGAGCGATCACCGACAGGGTCGACATCCGTCTCCAGGGCGGCCAGCCGCATGATGATCCCCGGGGTGCAGAAGCCGCACTGACTGCCCCCGGTGGCCACCAGGGCGTCGGCCCATCGGGCCTGGCGGTCGTCCGGAAGCCCGTCGAGGGTGGTGACCTGGCGACCTTCGACCCGACGGGCGGGAGTCACACAGGAGACCCGGGGCGCACCGTCGATCCAGACCGTGCAGCAGCCGCACTGGCCTTGGGGGCTGCAACCGTCCTTGACGGTGCGGGCGCCCAGTCGGTCGCGCAGCACTTCCAGCAACGACCAGCCGTCGTCGGGGACCTCGACGTCGGTCCCGTCGAGGCGGAACCGGATCAGCGGCTCAGCTGAAGGACGAGCCGCAGCCGCAGGTGCGCGAGGCGTTGGGGTTGGTGACGTGGAACCCCGCCCCCTGCAGCCCGTCGCTGTAGTCGAGGGTGGAGCCCTTCAGTAGGTCGGCGCTGGCGGCATCGACCACGACCCTGACCGTGCCGAACTCGCGGACCACATCGTCGTCGGCGACATCGGCGTCGAAGAACATCTCGTAGCTGAAGCCCGAGCATCCACCGGGGCGAACCGCCACCCGCAGGGCGAGGTCGTCGGTGTCCTCCTGAGCCAGCAGCTCCGCCACCTTGGTGGTGGCCAGGTCGGTCAGGGTGACCGGACTCGGCTTCTTTCCGATGCTGACGGTCTGCATGGTTGTGCTCACCGACACTCCTTTTACCGTTCGAGTGATCCGGCCGACCGCACCTCGGGCGCAGCGACCGCTGGCACCAGCCTATCTTCCCGTCCACTGGAGCGGTACACCGGCTCGGGTGACCAGGGAGGCGGCCCCGGTAGAATTCCGGTCGTGGCCACCACCGACGCACCCGGAGACGCACCCGGAGACGCCGCCGGAACGATCTCGGAGGATCAGGTCCGGAACGCCCTCCGGGCGGTCGTCGACTCCGAACTGGGCGCCGACATCGTGGAGCTGGGGATGGTCACCCGCATCGGGTTCCCCGCACCCGGAACCAGCGTCGTCGAGGTCGAAGTGGCCCTGACCGTGGCCGGGTGCCCGCTGCGAGGCCAGATCACCCGGGACGTCGAGACCCACGTCGGTGCCCTTCCCGGCGTGACCTCGGTATCGGTGACCACCGGGGTGATGGACGCCGGACAGCGCAGCGCGGTGATGGCTCGGGCACGCCTGCTGGCCCGCGACCCGGCACCGGATACCGACATCCCCGAGACCACCCGGGTACTGGCCATCGCCTCGGGAAAGGGTGGGGTGGGCAAGAGCTCGGTGACGGTCAACCTGGCCGTGGCCCTGGCCCGGCGGGGCCTGACCGTCGGGGTGCTCGATGCGGACATCTGGGGCTTTTCGATCCCGAGGCTGCTGGGGATGTCGGGCGACGTGGAGGCCCGGGACAAGAAGATGGTCCCGCTCGAGCTCCCGGTGGGCGATGGGCTGCTGCGGGTGCTGTCGATGGGATTCCTGGCCGACGAGGAGAGCGCCATCATGTGGCGGGGACTGATCCTCAACCGTGCCGTCCAGCAGTTCCTGGAGGACGTGCACTGGGGGAACCTGGACTACCTGCTGATCGACATGCCCCCGGGCACCGGGGACATCCAGATGGGCCTGGCCCGGATGCTGCCCCGGACCGAGGTGCTGGTGGTCACCACTCCCCCGGTGGCCGCCCAGAAGGTGGCGGCCCGGACCGCCGACATGGCCCGGAAGGGCTACCTCCGGGTGGCCGGGGTGATCGAGAACATGAGCGACTTCGTCTGTGAACACGGCACTTCCTACGCCCTGTTCGGATCGGGTGGCGGTGACCGACTGGCCCACGACATCGGCGTGCCGCTGGTGGGACGGGTGCCGCTCCATCCCTCGGTATCGGCTGGTGGGGACGCCGGAACGCCGGTGGCCCTGGACGGCGACCAGCCACTGGCCACCGTGTTTGCCGACATCGCCGAGCGGATCGTCACCTCGGTGGCGCCGCTCGTCGACATGGACTCGTGCAGTGCCCGGCTGATCGAACGGGTGGAGGCCGCCGTCGAGGCAGGCCTGCCGAACGTCTGACCGGGTTCATTCGTCGGCCCACCACCAGACCGCCGACTCGTCGTCGGGGTCGGTCGTCCGAACCGATCCGTCAACGGCCAGCATGCGGAGATGCGCCCACAACGACCGCCGGGCGATCGGGTACCGCTCCCACTCGACATCGTCGTAGACGATGGGCACCAGCTGGTCGACGGTAGAACGACCACCGCCTCGGAGGGCAGCGGCCACCCGGTCGCCGCGACGTCGGCGGTGGGCGATGAGCGCCTCCACCGCGGCAGCCGGATCCCCGATCAAGCCACCGTGGCCGGGAGCGATGACCTCGACCGGTGGATCGAGCGCCACGACCCGCCGGAGACTCGAAAGATAGGCGGCCATGTCGCCGTCGGGCGGGGCGATCACCACCGTCGAGCCCTGCATCACGTGGTCACCGGTGAAGAGCACCCGGCCCGGGCCACGGCCTGACCCACCGGTCGGGATCCGTCGATCGAGCAGGTAACAGAGGTGGTTGGAGGCGTGCCCTGGCGTGTGGACGGCCGTGAGGGCAGGACCGGGTGACTCCGGGGTCCAGCCGTCACCGATCGTCCGGCCAGCCCGGAACCCGTCACGGGAGGCGAAGCCCAGCTGCTCGGCGCCTGTCCAGGCGGCCAGTCGGGCGGCACCGGGAGCATGATCAGGATGGGTGTGGGTGACCAGAATCCACCGGATGCGCCCCGCACCGGCGGTGGCCACGGCGTCGAGGTGCCGGGGGTCGTCGGGCCCGGGGTCGATGACCGCCAACCGATCCTGGCCCACCAGATACGTGTTGGTGCCCGGCCCGGTCATCACGCCGGGATTGGACGCCCGTATCCGGACCACGTCGTCGAAGAGGTCGGCCCGTTGCGCCGGGCCGTGGACCGTCACGTCGAGGTGCGCGGTGTCCGGTAGTTGCCCCAAGCCGACCGGGCCACCTCGGCATCATCGGCCAGCTGGTCGGGATCCCGAGGTCCGGACGCCTGACGGTCGGCCAATGCCTCCTCGTAACCGGAATCGCCAGGCCGGAGGATAAGCACCTGTCCGTCGGCGATGAGCACGATGGGGAGCACGGTGACGATGTCGGTCACCGACGCCGCCCAGGCCATCACCTCAGCGGTGGACCGGTGGGGCACCAGCGACCGCAGACAGGCGATGGTGGGCGGCAACAGTTCGATGTCACCACCCTCGAACCGGGCCAGGGCATCAGCGGGGCGGACCCAGATGGTGGCGATCGTCTCGCCGTCATCGTGGTGGGCCACCTGGCCGGCAGGGGCAGCGGTGACGAAGAACCGGGTGTCGTACCGCCGGGGTGCCAACTCGGGCGTGATCCAACGGGCCACGTAGTGGACCGAGTCGACTGCCAACGTGAGATCCTCCGCCTCGCACACTTCCAACAGGCTGAGGGTGCCGTCATTGACCCCATCGCGATAGCCGGCGAACCGGGCGGCGTCGGCTGGATCCGCGAGATCGAGCCGACCCCGAGGACCACCGTGGGCGGACGGCTGGTCGGCCACCAGCACGCCCGCCTCCTCGAAGCACTCCCGCAGGGCGGCCACCCAGAAGGCCAGTCCACCCGAGGGCACCTCCACGATGTCGCTGGCCTCGGCGTCGGTGAGCCCGGTGCAGCGCGCCTCGACCTCGGGACCGCTGTCACCCGGGTCGACGCCCCCACCGGGGAAGACGTAGGCGCCGGCCACGAACTCGGAAGACAGGTTGCGACGGAGCATGCAGACCTCGACGGCAGGATTCCCGTCATCATCCAGGGCATCCCGGACCAGCATCACGGTGGCGGCGTCGCGTACCGGCACAGGGTCCATATCCGAGGAGGCTACCGCCGGCCTTGTCGACCTCGACCCACGCCGAGGGCCGGATCGAAGGTCAGACGGCGCGCAGGTCGGGCCGGAGCGTCAAGGCCCCGGAGTCGACCAGGGCGTGGAGCGCCAGCTCGCCGAAGCCTTCGGGGTCGGCGATCAACCAGGAGTGCGAGCCCTCGACCACCATGCCCTCCACCCCGGCGGCCCGCCGGAGCTCATCGAATGACGATCGGGGGACCAGGCCGTCACGGTCGGACCAGGCCACCCGGACCGGGGTGCCCCGATCGGCGATGATCCGGATCGCCGACTCCAGGTCGGCCTGGCGGATGAAGGCACCGGTATGGAGCATGCCCAGCGGGTCGCGCACCAGGTTGGGAATGAAGTCCTCGAGCAGGCTGGGGAGCACCCGCAGGGTGCGGGCGGAGTGCAGCAGATCGGTGCCGAAGTTCCGGCCCCAGTCCCAGGCCGGGCGGTCCACCATGGTCCGCACCTCACCCGGGAGGGCGGCCCAGGTGGGGCTGCCGATGGCGTTGGCCAGCAGGAGCGCATCGGCCTGATCGGGATGGCCGTGCACGAAGGCCGTCGCCACGCCGCCACCGAAGGAGTGGCCGGCCACCAGTGCCACCCGCTCGACGCCCACGGCATCGAGGAACCGACCCACCCACGCCGAGTAGCCGTCGAAGGAGCGCTCCGCAGCCGGTAGCTCGCGGGTGCCGCCGAAGCCGGGCAGCGCCGGGGCATAGACCCGGCAGCCCGCCATACCCATGTGACGGATGGCCTCGGCGTAGGCGTTGGGGCGCAGCCCCCAGCCATGGAGGAAGAGGGCGGCTGGGCCGCTTCCCGAAACCGCCATGCGAACGGAGCGGCCGTCGACCGTGGTCTCCGACCAGACCAGGCGGGCGTCCTCCCGTTGGCGAGGCGGCTGTTCCGGAATCCCTCCGGAGCCGACTGCGATGGACATGGCTGCTTACCTTACGCATAAAGATCCCATAAGGACCGCATCCCCCGGGGCGTTACGCTCACATCCCGTCTCCGGAGACGGTTACGCTCACCTGGACCACCGGACGACTGAAGGACTGCGGAACCATGGCACAGGACGAGCCGAAGGGCGCCTCGGGCGGCAACAAGCCCAAGCCGGGAGGAAATACCCCCAAGCCGGCCGCCGGGCAGTCGGCCAAGGACAAGAGCCGGGCCCAGAGTCGGCCGATCACCGGCAAGCCGGCGGCCGCCAAGGGCGGCAACACCCCCCGCCCACCGGCCAAGTCCAGCGGTGGCGGCAACAAGCCCCGCCCCGGCCGCCCGGCTGCCTCGGCCACCAAGGCCCCCCGGGGACCGGGTGGGGCACTGATCGCCTGGGGGGCGGTCGGTCTGGTGGTCATCATCATCGCCGTGCTGGTCATCGTGAAGCTGACCGGTGGCAACAGCACCACCAGTGCCTCCTACACCCCGGTCACCACGGCCCCGGCCTCCATCGTCCACGACGTCACCTCGGTGCCGGCGTCGGTGTTCAACACCGTGGGGGTCAACTTCCCCTCGTCGGCCACCGTCAATCCACCGACCGTGCTCACCGGACAGCCTCCCCTGACCCTCGACGGGAAGACCCCGGCGATGCTCTACTACGGCGCCGAGTACTGCCCCTACTGCGCCGCCGAACGCTGGGGACTGGTGGTGGCGCTGTCCAGATTCGGGACGTGGAGCGGACTGCAGGTGACCGCCTCCTCCCACACCGACATCTACCCCGCCACCCCGACCTTCAGTCTGGTGAAGGCCACCCTCACCAGCCCGTACCTGACGTTCTTCCCGGTGGAGACGTGCAGCAACGTCCCCGATGCATCGAATACCGGTTGCAACGGCTACACCTCACTTCAGGCGCCGACCAAAGAAGAGCTGGCGGTGATGACCAAGTACAGCTCTTCGACCTACCTTCCCAACGACACGAACCCGGCGGGGGAGATCGGCTTCCCGTTCATCGACATCGGCAACAAGGCGTTGATCTCCGGGGCCACCTATGACCCCCAGATCCTGAACGGTCTCACCCATGAGGACATCGCCGGCAACCTCGACGACACCTCCAACTCGGTGACCCAGGCCATCATCGGCACCGCCAACTACATGAGCGCCGCCATCTGCGCCAGCACCAGCCAGCAACCCTCCGACGTCTGCACCAGCCCAGGAGTCAAGGCAGCCGCCAAGTCCCTCAAGCTGGGCTGACCGGCACCGACCCCCGACGACGATGCCCACCCTCCGCTGGCAGCCCATCGCCACCCTGCTGCTGAGCCTGGCCGGCCTGGGGGTGGCCACCTACCTGACCATCACCCATTACGACACCCACGTGGCCCTGGTCTGCTCGGACAACGGGGCCATCAACTGCGAGAAGGTGACCACCAGCCCGCAGTCGGTGATCTTCGGCATCCCGGTGGCGGTGCTGGGGCTGGCCTTCTTCATCCCGATGATCGTCCTCTGCCTGCCGGCGGCCTGGAGGACAGCCAACCGGTGGGTGCACCTGGCCCGGCTGGCTCTGTCGGTGACCGGAGTGGGGATGATCGTCTACCTGATCATCGCCGAACTCTTCATCATCAAGGCCATCTGCCTCTGGTGCTCGTCGGTGCACCTGCTCACCTTCATCCTGTTCGTCATCATCGCCACGGCCTCGCCGATCGTCCTCTCCCCGGGTTACGGGACTGACGACGAGATGGACGAGTCCGAGCCGGCTGACGACATCGACTGACGGGTGGACAGCCCCTCCGACCGGCCGCCGTTGACCCGCACCGCCCGCTTCGCCTGGGGGGCGGTGGTGGTGCTCCTGATCGGGGTGGTGGCTCTGGTGGTCTACGCCCTCACCGATACCCCGGTGACCCTCCGGGTGGTCCATCGGTCCCCTACCGCCAAAGGCGTCATCCGCTCGGTGTCCACCGTCCCCATGGACACCTTCGACGACGTAGGGATCACCGCCCCCGGCACCGGGCTGACCCCGCCGACCGTGCTCACCCGGCAGCCTGCCCTCACCGCCGCCGGGAATCGACCGACCGTACTCTTCGTCGGTGCCGAGTACTGCCCCTTCTGCGCCGCCGAGCGGTGGCCACTGATCGTCGCCCTGTCGCGATTTGGAAGGTTCGGCGCCCTGTACAACATGCAGTCGTCGAACACCTCGGTGTTCCCGGGCACCCAGACCTTCTCGTTCGTCGACACCACCTACGCCAGTCCCTACCTGGTCTTCGACCCGGTGGAGCTCTACTCCAACGTGCCCGACACCGATGGGGTCTACACCCAGATCACCACGTTGACCGCCGGGCAGCAGGCCCTGGTCACCCGCTACGGGACCGGCAGCAGTCCGGCTGGTTCGTTTCCATTCGTGGACATCGACAACCGGGTGGTGGCAGCGGAAGCCGGCTTCAGCCCGGCGGTACTGGCCCGACTCAGCCAGGCCACCATCGTGTCGGATCTGCGAACGGCCACCACGCCCACCGGCAAGTCGGTCATCGCCTCGGCCAACTACCTGACCGCCGGCATCTGTGCCGTGACCGGCCAGCGGCCGACGCCGGTCTGCACTTCGCGGGGCGTTGCAACCGCCGCCGCTGCCCTCAATCTGACCTGAACCGACCGGTTGGGACCGCCGGGAGGAGTCAGCCGGCCCGCCGGTCGGTCAACTGCTTGCGCTCCGCTTCATTGAGGCCACCCCAGATCCCGTGGGGCTCGTGGATACGGATGGCGTACTCGAGACAGTCGACCCGAACCGAGCAGGAGGAGCAGATCGACTTCGCCCGTTCTTCGCGCTGGAGCTTCTCCTCCTTGCGCTCCGCATGGGCCGGTGGAAAGAACACCTCCGCCTGAGGACCGCGGCATGAGGCCTTGGCCTGCCACGTATCGAGTGCCTGCACCATGCGACCTTCCCCCTTACGCTCCGAGAAGCGCTCCACGAGCGAACGTACTCGCGGTTTCGGGCCACTGACAAGGCCTCTGACCAGGATTTCTCGCCGATTCACCCGCATCGTGACCCCCGGGGTGGGTCCGACGGCCACGGTGGGTGACCTGCGGGTGTTCAGGGGCACCGGACCGCTACGCTGCGGTAGGTCATGGACGTCAGCACCTTCTGCAGGCAGAGTCACGTCCTGATCGTGGCTGGCAAGGGTGGGGTGGGCAAGACCACCATGGTCGCCGCCCTGGCCCGAACCGCCGCCGAAGCCGGCCTTTCGGTGCTGGTGGTCGAGCTCGAGGGTCGGCCCGGCGTGACCGACGCCTTCGGCCACCAGGATCCGCTGGGCCACGATCGGGCGATCCTGGGGGCAGCCGGGGCCGACTCGGTCGACACCGATGTCCCGGTCGACGGTGAGGGTGCGCCGGTCCCCGCCGGGACCGTGCAGGCCCGGATGATCACCGCTGATCACGCGCTCTCCGAATACTTCGACGACCACGGCATGCGTCGGTTCACCCGCCGGCTGACCTCCTCGGGGATCTTCGAGGTGGTGGCTGGGGCCATCCCCGGAATCCGGGACGTCCTGGTGCTGGGGAAGATCAAACAGCTGGAGCGGGCGGGCATCGCCGACCTGATTCTGGTGGATGCGCCGGCCACCGGCCACGCCATGACCTTCCTGTCGTCGGCCAGCGGACTGGTCGACGCCGCCCGGGGTGGGCCGGTGAAGGTGCAGGCAGCCGAGGTGGTCGAGCTCCTCAACGATCCCGAGCGGTGCCAGGTGGCCCTGGTGACCCTGCCCGAGGAGATGCCGGTCAACGAAGTGATCGATGCCGCCTACCAGTTGGAGGACAAGGTGGGCATCAAGCTGGGGCCGGTCATCGTCAATGCCTGCTACGCCGGCATCGACGGTCTGGCGGTGCCGGCCGCCGATGCCGCCGCCGCCCTCGGGGTCGACCTCGACGCCGACCTGCTCACCGCCCTGGACGCCGCCAGCCAGTTCCGACGCATCCGCCAGGACCTGCAACACCAGCAGATCGAGCGACTGTCGCACGAGCTGCCCCTGCCCCGGCTGGAGGTGCCGTTCATCTTCAGCGAGGCCATCGGGCCAACCGAGTTGGAGGTGCTGGCCCGGGCGCTGGCCGCCGGAGTCGAGGCCCTCCCCGACCCGGTGGGGGTGCGGTGAGCGACGCCGCCGGCTCCGAGCCACCGTCCTCCGTGCTGACCGAGGTCGTCAGCACCAAAGCCATCGTGGTCTGCTGCGGGGCCGGTGGGGTGGGCAAGACCACCACCGCCGCCGCCTTCGCGTTGGAGGCCGCCCGCCTGGGCCGGAAGTCGTGCGTGGTGACGATCGACCCGGCCCGGCGGCTGGCCAACTCACTGGGGCTCGACACCCTCTCCAACAGCCCGGCCCGGATCGACGGTGCGTGGTCCGGCGAGCTGTCGGCCATGATGCTGGACCCCAAGGGCACCTTCGACGACCTCATCCACCGGTACGCCGACACCACCGAGCAGGCCGAGGGCATCCTGTCCAACCGGATCTACCGCAACCTCACCGGGGCGCTGTCCGGCACCCAGGAGTACATGGCCATGGAGAAGCTCTACGAGCTGGTGGAAGAGGGCGGCTTCGACGTGGTGGTGGTGGACACGCCGCCGTCGCGCAACGCCCTCGACTTTCTGGATGCCCCCAAGCGGCTGACCGGGTTCCTCGGCAACCGGATCTTCCGCACCCTGATGCTGCCCACACGGGCCGGGTTGCGGTTCATGGGAGTGGCTGCCCAAGCCCTCCTGAAGACACTGTCCAAGGTGGCGGGGGCCGACGTGGTGCGGGACGCCGTCACCTTCTTTCAGGCCTTTGAGGGTATGGAGGAAGGGTTCCGGACCCGGGCCGACCGGGTGGGCGAGCTCCTCGGCCAGGACACCACCGCCTTCATTCTGGTGGCCTCCCCGCGCCCCGACTCGGTGGACGAGGCGATCCATTTCGCGGCCAAGCTGCACGAGTCGGATCTTCCGGTGACCGCCCTCATCGTCAATCGGGTCCAGCCCCGGTTCATCGACGATGACCGACTCAGGGCGCTGGACGATGTGGGCGGGGACGACCAGCCGCTCGGGCGCCTGATCGAGAACCTGCGGGGGTATACGGCGGCGGCTGACCGGGACGAGCAGTCCTACACCGACCTGATCGACCGGGTGGCGCCGGCGCCGGTGGCCCGGGTGCCGCTGCTCAACTCCGACGTCCACGATCTGGACGGGCTGGGGACCATCGCCGATGCCCTGTTCGGGGGCGAGCGCCCCGTGGCCACCGCCGGTCCGGCAGGGTCGGGGTGGCCAGCGGAGCCGCCCCGACAAGCGGGCTAACCTCTGGTGGTGCAGACGATTCTGGTGGCCAGCGACGCCCCGTCGGTGAGGGCGGAGATCACGGCCATCGCCAGCCGCCCCGACGTGGAGATCCGTGAGGCCCGCTCGGGGCCCGAGGTGCTGGTCTCGGTGGCCGAGGACGAGCCCGACCTGTTGGTGGTCGACCTCCAGATGGGCAACATGGGTGGCATGGCGGTCTGTCTGGAGCTGCGGCTCGAGGAGTCGTACGGCAACCTCCTCCACGTGCCGGTGCTGATGCTGCTCGACCGTCGACCCGATGTCTTTGTGGCCCGCCGGTCCGGGGCCGAGGGGTGGGTGGTGAAGCCGCTCGACCCGATCCGGATCCGACGGGCCGTCACCGCCCTGCTCGACGGTGGGACCTACTACGACGAGTCCTACCGCCCGCTGTCCGTCGTGCCGGCGGCCGTCGCCGCCGGCGGCTGAGCTCCACCGTCGCGGCATTCTCCGTGCGCCGGCGACGCGACCCCCAGGACACCGAAGGCGCCAGCCCGGGCCGTAGCCCCCGGAAGCAGCGGGCCCGGGCCGCCGCCGATGCCCGTGCCGACGATCCCGGCACCCGGACCCCCGGGGCCGGTGATGCGCAGGAGCAGTTCATCGTCGAAGCGTTGGAGGACCTGCGCGACACCGAGATCCGCGAGATCATGACGCCGCGGGTGGACGTGGTGGCGCTGTCGATACCGGTCACCGCCGACGACGTCACCCGGGTGGTGCGCGAGTCAGGCCACAGCTGCTTTCCGGTGTACGACGACAACCTCGACGACCTGATCGGGGTGCTGTTCGTCAATGACCTGTTCCGGAGTGGGTGGCAGGTGCGGGGCGGTCGGTTCGAGCAACGCCCGGTCGATGCCGTCGCTACCGGAGGTGGGGATGCGGAGCCGGCGGCTCCCGGGCCCCTGGACATCTCTCGTCGGATACGTCAGCCGTTTCTGGTGCCGGAGTCGCGTCGGGTGCTCGACGTGCTGGCGGAGATGCGCCGGCAGCGACGGGCCTTCGCGGTGGTGGTCGACGAGCACGGCGGGGTGGAAGGCGTGATCACCGTCAAGGACCTGTTGGGGGCATTGGTGGGCGATCTGCCCGATGAGTTCGACCCCGACGACGAGCCCGACGTGGTGCGGGTGGACGGCAGCCGGTGGCTGGTCGACGGCCGCA
>Ga0302279_10007134_pt1 | contig 11537 bp, 9 predicted proteins | sample III_Bog_N3_3_FD_194541 | JGI IMG/M metagenome (GOLD analysis project Ga0302279, IMG submission 194541) | Peat permafrost microbial communities from Stordalen Mire near Abisko, Sweden - III_Bog_N3_3 | ecosystem: Environmental > Terrestrial > Soil > Wetlands > Peat | place: Sweden: Abisko...
TCGAGGCCACCCAGTGCGGCGTGATGGACCGGCTGGGGGTGGCGCCGCTCGATCTCCACGCCAAACGGGGGGACGCCCTCATCTGGTCAGCCCACCTCCTGCACGGTGGCCGACCCATCCGGCGCCAGGGCAGCACCCGGTGGTCCCAGGTGACCCACTACTACTTCGAGGGCTGCCTCTACTACCAGCCGGTGTACTCCGACTTCCTGACCGGGGAGCTGAAGCTGATGCACATCCGCGACCTCACCACCCTGGAGCCGGCCGTCCCATCCTTCGGAGACCTGACGGTGGTGACGACACCGGTGGGTGACGGTCGTCACCGGGTGGGACTGGTCGACGCCGAAGGCACCGAGGTGGCCGGGGACGCTGCCCGTATCGACCGGCTGGAGTCGGCGCTGCGGGCGGCCGAGTCCGAGCGCGATGCACTCCGGGACTCTGCCAGCTTCCGCCTCGGCCAACGAGTGGTCGGCCCCCTCGACCGGCTCCGCGGATCCAACCACTGAACTGGGCGGCGCCGACCGGCACCACCGGCCGCACCCAACCCGTCAGTGGGAGATCCAGGCTTCCGGCTTCTCGGTCAGCTTGATCACCGACGCCGGCAGTTGGCCGGTCACCAGGTCTTCCAGCGTCACCTTCTCCAGCACCGACCGGAGGCTCGACCGGACGGCGATCCAGACCTGTTGGAGGTGCTCGGCGGCACCCTCGTAGCTGGTGGTCTCGGGTCGGAGGCCCCGTACCTCGGCAAGTGGACCGTCGAGGGGACGGATGATGTCGGCCACGGTGATCTGGGCCGGTGGCCGAGCCAGGCGGTAGCCGCCATCGGCACCCCGCTGACTCCGGAGCAGTCCGGCCCGGCGGAGATCGTTGAGGATGCTCTCGAGGAACTTGGGAGGCAGGCCTTGGGCAGTGGCCAGCGACTCGGCGGTCACCGAGCCTTCACCGGCGGCGGCCACCGTACACATGGCCCGGACGGCGTAGTCGACCTTGGCGGAGATGTACACGCCGTCGAGTCTGACACGCTCGCTAGTTCCGGGAGTTGTCCACCAGCCCGTACCGCTTGCGCACTGACAGATCGAGTCGGCTGAAGCCCATGTCCACCACGATCCCGATGAGGATGATGACGATCATCAGCGCCACCACGATGGCGTAGTACCCCTGGGTCAGAGCGTTGTCGGTGCGACCACCCAGGCCCAGCTGACCGCTGACCTGGATGAGGAATTCACCGGCCATCAGGGCGTGCCAGGCGAACGCCCAGGCCTGCTTGAGACCCCCGAGCACGGTGGGGAAGGCGGCCGGGAGCACCACCCGCCGCTGCAGCGACCACCTCCTGGCCCCGAGGATCCGACCGGCCCGGATGAGCAGGGGCGGCACCTGGTCGATGCCGGTGATGACCCCGTTGGCCACCGCCGGCGCCGCACCCAGCACCATCATCAGGATGATGGCCGACGAGGTGTTGCCGAACACCATGTACGCCAGTGGGAACCAGAGGACCGACGGCATGGTCTGCATGCCGGTGATGAGGGAGCCGATCCCTGCCCGCAGGACGGGGATCCGCGCCACCGCCGTGCCGACCACCGTCCCTACCACCACGGCGATGGCGTAGCCGATCACCGCCCGCTGCGTGGTGTTCCACGCCTCGCTCCAGAAGCTGGACTGACCGAGCAGGTCCCAGAGCTGCACCGCCACCGCCCGCGGCGTCTGCAGGATGAATGGCTTCCAGTGGGTCCAGACGGCGATCTCCCAGACCACCACGATGAGTCCGAGGGCGATCAGCTTGGGCCATGTCGCCCTCCAGGCCCGTCGGGGCCACGGCAGCCGGGTGGTGACCCGGGACTCCAGGGCGTCGAGGCCGGCCAGGTCCCGCACGATGGTGGGGCTGGCGGGGGCCGGTGCCAGCGGCCCGGGCTGCCGGGTATCGGCGGACACCTCCAGGTGGTCGTCGGCGTCGGTGATCACCTGGTCGTCAGCCCGCCCGTTCGCTGCTGGATCGACGACCGGTCCCCGGCCGCCGGCGGACTCATTGAGCATGCCGGCGCACCTCGGCTCGCAGGCGGTCGGTCACCGTGGCGGCCAGGTCGGCGATCTCCGGTGAATCGATCCGGCGGGGTCGGGCCAGCGGTACGGGATAGGTGGCGGCCACGCGCCCCGGACGACTGGTCAGCAGGACGATCCGGTCGCCGAGGCGGGCCGCCTCGCGGACGTTGTGGGTGACGAAGAGCACGGTGAACCCCCGCTCGATCCAGAGCTGCTCGAGTTCGTCGTGGAGGAGGTCGCGGGTGATGGCGTCCAGGGCACCGAACGGTTCGTCCATCAGGAGCAGCCCGGCATCCTGGGCCAGCGCCCGGGCGAGGGCGGCGCGCTGGCGCATGCCGCCGGACAGCTCGTGGGGCCGTTTGTCTCCGAGGCCGCCGAGCCGCACCCGTTCCAGGAGATCAGCGGCGATCCCCCGCCGGGCGGACGCACCGACACCGTTCAGGCGCAGGGGCAGTTCGACGTTGGCCGCCACGGTGAGCCAGGGGAAGAGGGCCGAGTCCTGGAAGAGCATGGCCGCCTGGCCTCCGCCGGCTTCCACGGTTCCGGCTGACGGGCGGTCGAGCCCGGCCACCAGGTTGAGCAGGGTGGTTTTGCCGCAGCCGGAGGCTCCGACCATGCAGACGAACTCACCGGGCGCCACCGACAGCGAGATATCGGCGAGGGCGACGAGCCCGGCATCGCCGTCGCCGTAGCGGCGATCGACGTCGGTGAGGGTGACAGCCGGTGCGACGCCGCGCTCCAGGGTGGCACGGGTGGCCCCGACCAGGCTCATCAGGAGGCCACCGGCGCCTTCCCGGCCGCCTTGAGCAGCGAGTTCAGTGGGCCGAGATCGTAGATCCCACCGATCGATCTGGAGGGGAAGCCGACCGCTTTGGCGTGTCGGACGTCGGTGGCGATGCTGGAGGCGATCGGGTCGTTGGAGAAGGTCAGATCAGACCATGCCGACGCCAACTCCGGGGCACTGAGCGGCTTGCCGGTGATGGCCGCCAGCGCGGTGTTGGCGGCGGCTTGCGCCTTGGCCGGGGAGGCGTTGAGAAATGCGTTGGTGGCGATCTGGCCCTTCAGCAGGTCCGTGACCAGGCCCGGCTCCTTGGCCAGAAAATCGCTGTTGACCACCAACACCGTGGTGGAGAACCTGCCGCCCGGCCACTGACTCTTCTCGTTGACCAGCACCTTGCCTTTCCCCTCGGCCACCATCCGGGCGACCCAGGGCTCGGGCACCCAGGCGCCGGCGATGGTGCCGGCCTTGAACGAGGTCAGGGTGGTGGCGTTGTCCTCGGGAAGGATGGTCACCTCGCCGCTGCCGCCCTCGGGCCCGGGGTAGGTGAGGTGCTCCTTGGTGAGCCAGGTGCGGAGCGCCACGTCTTGGGTGTTCCCCAACTGCGGCGTGGCGATGGTCTTGCCTTTCAGCTGGGAGGGGGAGGTGATCGAAGCGTCGACCACCAGTGCGGCACCGCCGGAGGTGGCACCGGAGATGATCCGGATGCCCTTGCCGCCGGACTGTGTATAGGCGGTGATGGCGGAGTTCGGGCCGAGATAGCCGGCGTCCAGGGCACCGGACAGCAGAGCGGTCACTTCGGCCGGACCGGCATTGAAGGTGGAGGTCGACAGGGTGTCGCCTTTCGGCAGCGCCTTTGCGAAGTAGCCGTTGTGGACGCCGACCAGCGCGCTGGCATGGGTGAGGTTCGTCAGGTAGCCGAGTCGCACGGTGACCTTTTCCGACGAAGCTCCGGCGGTGGAAGCGAACGCCAGGGTGCCGAACAAGGTGACGAGTGCCAGGGCGGGCCCTACCAGCAGTGCTCGACGACGGTGACGGGTGACTTGCATCGGTGGGGGTTCTCCTCGGTAGCAGTGGCACCCGGTGTTCGGATCCGGGGCTGGTCGGTGGTGCGGTCGGTGCAGCGCGCCGACGGCGGCTGCCACCGTACCGCACTAAGTCGAGTACTGAACTAGGAATAATCACCTAGACGAGGACGAACCGCCGGCATTGATCCGCCAGCTGACGCCGACCGGGGCGGCGGTCGCCACCTGGGCTCATGGGTTGAGGTGGGCCTCCAGCGCCGCCCGGGCGGTCGGCCACTCCTCCGTCACCATCGAGTAGAGGGCGGTGTCTCGCACATCGCCGTCGGCCGCCGGCCGCTGACGCCGGATGATGCCGTCGAGGGTGCAGCCGAGCCGCTCGATGGCCCGACGCGACCGCTGGTTGCGGGCATCGGTCTGGATGCGCACCACCCTGACCTGCCAGGCCTCGAAGGCGTGGCCCAGCATCAGCAGCTTGGCCTCGGTGTTGATGGGGGAGCGCTGGGCATCGGGGACCAGCCAGGTGTAGCCGATATTGGCGGTGTCGGGACCCGGACCCGACCGGCTCGACGCCGGTCCCGGTGCCGATGACGACCAGTCCCAGTACTCCAGGTCGTAGAAGCGGGTCGAACCCACCACCCGTCCGTCCGTCAGGCGCCGAGACACCAGGGGGACCTGCGTCCCGGCGTCCCGGGCGGCCTCGGCCTTCTCCACATACCGCGCCATGGCCGAGCGGTCACCGGTGGCGGCCGCCAGCAGCTCGTCGACGTGGGCGGCGGTCATGGGCTCCAGCACCACGTGGCGACCCCGCAGCTCAGGCAGTTCCGGCATCGATCCATTGTCGCCGAACCGGGAGGCGGGCCGGCCACCTGGGCCTCAGCGGTGGGGGCGGCGCGGGTGCCGCCACGGCTACGTTTCTCTCCGGCACCCCGATCCGGTGTCGACCGAATCCGATGGAAGGATCCCCCATGACCACCACCGCTCAGCTCACCATCGACACCGTCGACGGTCCGATGCCCGCCTTTGCCGCCACACCGGACGGGGCGCCCCGCGGGGGGATCGTCGTGGTGCAAGAGGCGTTCGGGGTCACCGCCCACATCGAGGACGTGGCTCGCCGGCTGGCTGATGCCGGGTGGTACGCGGTGGCGCCGGCGCTCTTCCACCGCCAGGGGTCGCCGATCCTCGCCTACGACGACTTCGCGGCGGTGATGCCGGTGATGGGCGAGCTCACCGCCGAAGGTCTGGCGGTCGATGTGGCCGCCTCCTTCGACCACCTGGAGCAGGTCGGGTTCGCCCCCGACCGGATGGGGATCGTGGGCTTCTGCATGGGCGGGGCGGTGGCCCTGTTCGCCGCCACCATCCGGGCGGTGGGAGCGGCGGTCACCTTCTACGGCGGGGGCGTGGCGGAGGGCCGGTTCGGCCTGCCATCCCTGGTGGCGCTGGCGCCCGAGCTCCGGTCCCCGTGGCTGGGCCTGTACGGCGACCAGGACACTGGCATCCCAGTGGAACAGGTGGAGGAGCTTCGGAAGGCTACCGATGCCGCACCGGTGGAGTCCGAGATCGTCCGGTACGCCGAGGCCGGCCACGGCTTCCACTGCGACGCTCGCCCGGACGCCTTCCACCCCGAGTCGGCGGCTGACGCCTGGCGCCGGACGCTCGCTTGGTTCGACCTGTATCTCAGCGACGACGCCCCGACGGCAGACTGACGAACACGACACTCCGGCCGTCCTACTTCAGGAGGCGTGACAGGCGGCGATCGGCCAGCACCCGCCCACCGGTCTGGCAGGTCGGGCAGTACTGCATCGACCGGGAGGCGAAGGACACCTGCCGGACGGTGTCGCCGCAGATTGGGCAGGGCAGTCCGGTCCGCCCGTGCACCTGCATGGCCCGGTGCTTGTCACCCTTCAGGGCGGAGGCCGGCAGTCCCGCCGTCCGCTGCAGCGCCTCGGTGAGGACGCCGACCACCGCCCGATGGAGACGTTCGACCTCGTCGGCGTCCAAGGTGGACGCCTTCTTGTAGGGCGACAATTTGGCGGCGTGCAGCGCCTCATCGGAGTAGGCGTTGCCGACCCCGGCGATCAGCGACTGGGTGGCAAGCGCCGTCTTGAGGGTGGCCCCCAGCCCGCCGAGGAGTTCGCCCAACCGATCGGCGGTGAACGATGGGCTGAGCGGATCGACCCCCAGGCTGGCGATGGACGGCACGTCGTCGGGAGCGTGGACCACCCACAGGGCCAGGCGCTTTTCGGTTCCGGCCTCGGTGAGGTCGAAGCCCGAACCGTCGTCGAAGCCCATCCGGAGGGCCATCGGTCCCTTCCTGCCGGGACGGGCCACCAGGGCGGGCAACGAGTCGTACCAGCGGAGCCAGCCGCCCCGGGCCAGGTGGACCACCAGCCACTGTCCGTCGAAATCCAGGCAGACGTGCTTTCCCCGACGCTGGCCACCGACCGCCTGGCGTCCCACCAGCGTGCTCAGCGGAGGGTCCACCGTCTTCAGGGCCGAGAAGGACGCCAGCTCGCATCGGGTCACCCGAAGGCCGGCCACCCGGTCACCCACCCAGGTGGTCAGGCGCTCCACCTCCGGCAGCTCGGGCATCCGACCATTGTGGTCCCGGACCGCCCGTAGTATCTGACTGCCGTGTCGGCCCCGCCGACCGTCACCTTCCACCCGACCCCACAAGGGAGCTCCGTTGTTCCGCCCGGTCCCCACCGAAGCCGACTTCACCGCCGTCGAGACCGACGAGCTGGCCCGCTGGGCGGAGCACCGCGTCTTCGAGCGGTCGGTGGCGCTGCGGGCCGATGCCGAGCCCTGGGTGTTCTACGAGGGACCGCCCACCGCCAACGGTCGTCCGGGCCTCCACCACGTCTGGGCCCGCGTCTACAAGGACCTGTTCTGCCGCTACCGGACCATGCGCGGCTACGCCGTCCCCCGCAAGGCCGGGTGGGACACCCACGGGCTACCAGTCGAAGTAGAGGTGGAGAAGCAGCTGGGGATCACCGCCAAACGGCAGATCGAGGAGGAGGTGGGGATCGCCGAGTTCACCCGCCTCTGCAAGCAGTCGGTGCGCAACTATGTCGACGAGTGGAAGACCCTCACCGACCGTATCGGGTACTGGATCGACTTCGACGACGCCTACTGGACGTTCGCTCCCGAGTACGTGGAGGCGACCTGGTGGAACCTGAAGAGCATTTGGGATCAGGGGCTCCTGTACGAGGACATCAAGGTGGTCCCGTACTGCCCCCGGTGCGGCACCGCTCTCAGCAGCCACGAGCTCGGTCAGCCCGATGTCTACCGCCCGGTGGTCGACGAGTCGGCCTTCGTCCGTTTTCCGGTGGTGGCCGACGGCGACGTGGCCACCCGGGTAGCGGCGGCCCTGGGTCGAGACAGCCTCGAGGGGCTGGCCCTGGTGGCGTGGACCACCACCCCGTGGACCCTCCTCTCCAACACCGGCCTGGCCGTCAATCCCGACCTCCAGTACACGGTGGTCGGCGACGACGTGGTGGCGGCCGAATTGGTGGAGTCGGTCTTCGGCGAGGGGACGCCGGTCGGTCCCCGGGTGCCCGGCTCGCAGCTGGTGGGTCTGCGTTACCGGCGGCCGTTCGACGACGTGCCGGTTCACCCTGGCGACGACGGCGACGGCTGGCGGGTGGTGCCCGGCGAGTTCGTGGAGGCCGACGAAGGGTCCGGCATCGTCCACCTGGCTCCGGCCTTCGGCGAGGTCGACCGGCAGGTGGGCCGGGAGCATGGCCTGCCCACCCTCAACCCGGTCGGACCGGACGGGGCCTTCACCTCCGCGGTGCCGTGGCTGCAAGCCAAGCCGGTGCGCGACGCCAACGTGACCGTCAACCAGCGACTGGAGTCGGCGGGACTGCTGGTCCGACGCCAGCCCTACGAGCACTCCTACCCGCACTGCTGGCGTTGCAACACCCCCCTCATCTACTGGGGCAAGCCCAGCTGGTACATCCGGACCTCGGCGAGGAAGCCGGAGCTGGTGGCGGAGAACCAGACCATCGGCTGGCATCCCGAGCACATCCGGGATGGTCGGATGGGGGAGTGGTTGGCCAACAACGTGGACTGGGCACTGTCCCGCGACAGGTTCTGGGGGACGCCGCTGCCCATCTGGCGGTGCGGCGAGGGCCACCTGCGCTGCGTCGGCTCGCTCGACGAGCTGTCGGAGCTGGCCGGCCGCGACGTCCACCATGTCGACCCTCACCGCCCGGCCATCGACGAGGTGGTGGTCCCCTGTCCGGACTGCCCGCCGGGGCACGACATGCGACGGGTGGAGCCGGTGATCGACGCCTGGTTCGACTCGGGCTCCATGCCTTCAGCTCAGTGGGGCTATCCGGTGGCGCCGGGTTCGGCGGACCGCTTCGTCTTCCCGGCCGACTTCATCTGCGAGGCCATCGACCAGACCCGGGGGTGGTTCTACTCGCTGCTGGCCGTCAACACCCTGGTGCGAGCGCACACTCCTTACCGCAACGTGCTCTGCCTGGGCCACATCGTGGACGCCGACGGTCGGAAGATGTCCAAGTCGGTCGGGAACGTCATCGATCCGTGGGAGATCCTCGACACCCGGGGCGCCGACCCGCTGCGGTGGTGGATGTTCAGCCAGGGATCGCCGTGGACCCCCACCCGGGTGAGCTTCGAAGTCATCGACACCGCCATGCGCGACACCCTGCTCACCCTCTGGAACACCTGGTCGTTCTTCACCACCTATGCCTCCCTCAACGGGTTCGACCCCGCCGACCCGGCCATCCCGGACCCTGCCCACCGGTCGCTGCTCGACCGGTGGCTGCGGTCGCGCCTGTTCGCCACCGTGGATGCGGTCACCGCTTCCCTCGACGGCTACGAGCCGTTTCCGGCTGCCACCGCCATCGCCGAGCTGGTCGACGACATCTCCAACTGGTACGTCCGGCGGAGCCGGCGCCGGTTCTGGCGGACCGACCCGGGGGCCGATCCGTCCGACTCGTTGGGCGCCCAGGCCACGCTGCATGAAGCGCTGGTGACGGTGGCGCGGCTGTTGGCGCCCATGACACCGTTCGTGGCCGACCGGATGTGGCGAGACCTGACCGGAGCCGCCGAGGACGACTCGGTCCACCTGGCCGACTGGCCGGCTACCGAGCCCGGGGCCGTCGACCCCGACCTCGAGGCGGGCATGGCGCTGGCCCGCCGGCTGTCGTCACTGGGCCGGGCCGCCCGCTCGGAGGCCGGCACCAAGGTCCGACAGCCGCTGGCCCGGGCGCTGGTCTACCTGCCGCCCGGTAGCCCGACCCCACCGCCCGGGATCGTGGAGGACGAGCTCAACGTCGACCGGGTGGAGGTCACCGATCAGCTGGGCGATGTCCTCACCTACGAGCTGGTGCCCAACTTCAAACTGCTGGGGCCCCGCATCGGCCAGCGGGTGCAGCAGCTCCGGGCGGCCATGGGCTCGGTGGACGCGGCGGCCGCTGCCGCCGACCTGGGCGACGGGCGCCCGGTGACCGTGACTCTGGACGACGGGCCGGTGGAGCTGGCTCCCGAAGAGGTGGAGCTCCGGGTGCGGGCCCAGCCGGGGTTCGCGGTGTCGCGGGATGGGGCGGAGGTGGTAGCGCTCGACCTCACCCTCAATGACGACCTCCGTCAGCGTGGACTGGTCCGCGAGGTCATCCGCCATGTGCAGGATCTGCGGAAGGCGTCGGGGCTTGAGGTGTCGGACTGGATCCACCTGCACCTGGCGGGACTCGACGATCTCGAAGCCCGGTTCGAGGTCATCGCCCGCGAGGTCCTGGCCCGCTCGGTCGACACCACCGCCCCCGACAACGACAACGGCACCGGCAACGGCAACGGCACCACCGTGGCGCTCGACGACGGCGGGACCGCCCGGGAGGCGACGCTCTGGATCGACAAGGCGTGACCCCGGACCCCACCACGTCGACCGGGGACGGTGCGGTGGTGCTGGCCATCGACCTGGGCACCGGTGGACCCAAGGTGGCGGTGGTCGCCACCTCGGGGGAGATCGTCGCCCACGGCTTCGCCCCGGTGGCGCTCCACCTCCTTGACGGTGGTGGTGCCGAGCAGGATCCCGACGAGTGGTGGTCGGCCATCCGCACCGCCACCCGCCAGGCCGTCGACGCCGCCGGCGTGGCGCCGGAGCAGTTCATCGGGGTGGGATGCACCGCCCAGTGGTCGGGGACGGTGGCGGTGGGGGCTGACGGTCGGCACCTGATGCCTGCTGTCATCTGGATGGATTCGCGTGGGAACAAGGCCATCCGCCGGGCGGCCTCCGGACCCGTCAATGTGCTGGGCTACGACCCGCGGAAGATCCTGAAGTGGATCAGGACCACCGGTGGCGCCCCCGGTCTGTCGGGCAAGGACCCCACCGCCCACATCCTGTTCATCCGGGAGGAGCACCCCGACGTCTACCGGGACGCCGCCACGTTTCTGGAACCGGTCGACTATCTCAACCTGCGCCTGACCGGTCGGACCTGCGCCTCCTTCGACTCCATCGCCGTCCACTGGGTGACCGACAACCGGCAGATCGACCAGGTGACCTACGACGACGGATTGCTGGCCCTCACCGGACTGGAGCGGTCCAAGCTTCCCGACCTGGTGCCGCCCGGCTCGATCATCGGGACGCTCGCCGACGACGCCGCCGCCGACCTCGGCCTGCCGGCCGGGGTCCCGGTATCGGTGGGCTCCGGCGACGTCCACTCGGCGGTGTTCGGATCCGGAGCGGTGGCCGACTTCGACGCCCACCTCTACATCGGTACCTCGTCGTGGATCTCCGCCCACGTGCCGTTCAAGAAGACGTCGGCCACCACCAACGTGGCCTCCATCCCCTCGGCGCTGGCCGGGCGGTACCTGATCGTCGACGAGCACGAGACGGCGGGGGCGTGCCTCACCTTCCTGCGGGACACGCTGGAGTTCGGCGACGACTTCGAGACGCTCAACGAGCTGGCGGCGTCCGCCGAGCCGGGCAGCGGCCGGGTGCTCTTCACACCCTGGCTGAACGGCGAGCGGTCGCCGGTGGACGACCACACCATCCGGGGCGGCTTCCACAACCTGTCGCTGTCCACCACCCGGGCTCAGATGACCCGGGCGGTCTACGAGGGGGTGGCGCTCAACTCGCGGTGGCTGCTGCAGGCGGTGGAGCGTTTCGCCGACCGCCGTCTCGACTCGTTGGCCTTCATCGGCGGCGGGGCCAACTCGGAGCTGTGGTGTCAGATCCACGCCGACGTGCTGGGCCGGGAGATCCGCCAGGTGGCCGATCCGGTGCTGGCCAATGTGCGGGGGGCCGGCCTCATCACCCTGGTGGCGTTGGGCCGCATCACGGTGGGGGAGATACCCGACCGGGTGGCGGTCCGGAAGGTGTTCTCGCCAAACCCGTCCAATGCCGCTGTCTACGACCTCCTCTTCGGCCAGTTCGTCGAGCTCTACAAGCAGACCAAGGGCATCCATAAGCGATTGAACCGGTTCTGACACCAGTCGCCAGGCATCGGCAGGCTGTGCCGTCCGGCTACGGGCGCCAGGAGATCCAATCCTTGCCCTCCCCGACCGGGTCCGACAGCCAATGGTCGAGGGCGGCGACCAGATCGGCGGGTTAGGCGGCGCTTCCTCGGTGGAACCGACGGGGTGAAGCCCATACCACTCCGGCGTGGTGCTCACCGGTGGCTGCCCGGCTCCGTACGATCCGATCGAAGTCTCGGTCGTTTTCGGTCACCACCGCC
>Ga0302279_10007135_pt1 | contig 11533 bp, 7 predicted proteins | sample III_Bog_N3_3_FD_194541 | JGI IMG/M metagenome (GOLD analysis project Ga0302279, IMG submission 194541) | Peat permafrost microbial communities from Stordalen Mire near Abisko, Sweden - III_Bog_N3_3 | ecosystem: Environmental > Terrestrial > Soil > Wetlands > Peat | place: Sweden: Abisko...
GGCCTCGGCTGGCAGGCGGGGGATCAGTTCGGCGGCGCGGGTCCAGTAGGCGGTGCCGAGGTCGCGGATCAGTTCCTTGCCGCGGAAATACTGGTCGAAATACTCGCGCATTTCCTCGATATCGTCCACCGTCAGCCCGTCGCGCGGGGACGGGCCGGCCTGCGCCTCCAGCGACTGCAACAGGGCGGTGACGGCCTGGCTGCCGGGCAGCTTGAGGTCGGCGATCTGGAAATCTTCCAAGAACGTATTGGCCAGGATTTTGACGACATCGGTCTGCGACAGCAACCGTAACGGCACCGGCGCGTCCGGCGGGGCGGGGATCCGGCGGATGGTGAAGCGGGACACGAGGCCGGTCGATTCTTTGCCGCCCTCGGGGTTGAGATCGGTGAGGAAGTTCAGCCGTTCGCTGCCATAGGCGGCGATCAGCGGCTTGCCGCGGGGGGCGGCGAGGCCGGAGACGAGGTATGATTTCCCCGCCTGGGAGGCGCCGAACACGGCCACGGCGGTCGGCCGTTCGGCGGCCTGGCGCAGCCGGTTGGCGCGGCGGGTGAAGCCGCGGAAGCTGAACCCCGTTGCGGCGGGATCGAGATGCAGGCGCGCGTGGTTGCGGTCCAGCCATTCGGCGCCGTCGCGCGATGCCTGCATGACGTCCGCCGCGCGCTTCACGACCGCCGCACCGACCGTATCGCTCATGGTCCAACTCGCTCCGTCCCGACGGCGGTATCCTAGGTGCAGTTGCGCTTGATCGCAACAAATGCGTGGGTGGGAGAAGACGACGGTTGGGGATGCCGGGTCACATGGCAGGCCCGCCATATATGATATGATATAGTAACTATTATGTATTATTAACCAATGGCGCTTTGTACGCAACGGTGAACGATGGTATTTGACAGGTCATAACGTGGCGTGTAGCATGCTATAGTACTGGCGGAGGCAACGATGGCGACGGCACTGGCGCCCAGCCGGGTTCACGGACACCAGGCTGCGGGTCACACCAACCTGGAACGAGTCTGGGAAATCGTGACGGTCTTGATCGCGACTGAGCTGCTGATCAAGCTGTTGGGAACGGCCAGCCTGGAGTTCGAACCGGTGCGAAGGGTTCTGCTGGAAGGCACGCTGCACTTTGAGAAGATTGTTGTCGCGGTTTCGCCTGTCATATTATTTCTTGGCCGCCGGTGGGTCTGGGGATCGGAAATCGTGCTCTTTTTTGTCGCGTGGGGCGGCCCGCATCTGCCAGGCTATTTGCGGCTTTTGTGCAAACGCGCTGGCTTTGCCTTTATCGGGTTGCTGCTGGTCTGCGCGGCCGGAGAGTTCCTCGAATGGCAGGATCACGGCCCGTCGTCCCCCTTGAACGCCAAATTCTATGACGTGGCAGGCGGGACGGTCGAATTGTTCAAGTTCACGGATCCGGGAGTGCACCTTTGCACGCTGTCACCGGGGACGCGCGTCGAGAATCAGCGGGTTCGCGCCGGCAAGGAATTCGGCCCTGGTGACCTGGTTGTCCGGGCCGAAACCGCTACCTGTGCGGGGTGGGGTATGTCCTACCCCGAGCCCGTCGGCGTGATCAAGGGCATCGACTTCGGACGGCTGCGCGAGGTCTGACGCCCCGTACCACCCACCCGGTATCCCGCCAATACCCATCCTGGTCGTCCAAAGTCTGCAACCGCAGCCGTACCACAGAAGGATGTTGGCCCGCGCCGCAGGCCTCGGTGACTTCGTCGATGCGGCTTGGCGCGGCGGGGGAAGCCGCGGAAGCTGTATCCCGTTGCGGCGGGGTCGAGAGGCAGGCGCGCGTGATTGCGTTCCAGCCGCGCCGCACCGTCGCGCAATGCCTGCATGACGACCGCCGCACCGACCGTATCGCTTATGGTCCAACTCGCTCTATGGCAGGGAGTTGGCGGCCTCTCGCTCAATCGTCTGGGGCAGTAACCGGGTATGCGGATCAGTAACAGTTGTGGTCAGGAGGGGGCGGCACCACTGGGGAGAGAATTCGGGGGATTGATATCATCTCAGGTTGAAATCATTCTGCGAACTCGCGCGGAAGTGCCCGGGTTGGGCGCAACGCGACGACACCGTGCTATTCGCCGTTGGGTTCCGTGACTTTCAAGGCATCACGTGGAGTGTCATTATACTGTCATAATATCCCGGTGCCGCCAGGAATACGATGAAAGGGGTGTGGGGACAGGGCGGCGTAGACCATGGCAGAGCGACGAACTGTGTATGTCATGCTGCTCGCATTCTTGGCCCTCTGTACGATCGTCCCGGTCATATCCGCCGGGGTCTGGCCGGCCAGTGCCGGCTTGTTTCTCACCGCTGCCCTCGCCCAGGAGCCTGGCAGGATCCAGGCGTCAGAGTCTTACGGGGTTGAGACCGTGACCGTGGACTCTGCGGCGCGCGCCGGCCAGCAGGCGACCGTGACCGTGGACGGCCGCGAATACGCCGGAAAATTCGATCAATCCGGGCGGTTCAAATGCCAGGTGGCGGTGCCAATAGGCAATGAACGCATTGATGTCGATCTCGACGACGCCTCGTTCCCGCAGATCCAGGCGACCGGGCGGGATCTGCGGCGCATTCTTCTGGTGGTGCTGCGATGGCGACAGCCGATCGATTTCGGCCTGAATATTCTGGAACCCGGCGGGACCGCGATCAGCCGGTCCCATGACGTGGGGGTCAATGGCGGATCGCTCGCCTTGTTCGGCCACGGCTGCGGGTCAGGCTGGCACGAGGAGGTGTTCACCGTCCTCGGGCGCGATACCTCGTCGCACGACAAGTATTACATCCGCGTCGATTATCTGCTGGCCGGCGACATTCCGACCGGGGATTATTGCGGTATCGGTAAATACGCCAAGCCCGAATTCGAGTTGATCGTGGTCGACCGCGGGCGGCCATCATGCACCACGGTCCACATTCCCCCGGTGGCGTGCGGGCGCCCCCTAAGCCCGGAGCAGCGTCAGGTTGAGGTGCATCCGTTCGGACGTTGCTGATTTATAACATATACATAATAACTCGCAGGGAGTAGCGCGGACATGAAACATATCCGTTCCGTCCTGGCCACCTTGTTGGCCGCGCTGTCAATTGCCGTCATGGCCGCGCCCGCGACGGCAGCCTGCCCGCCCGACCTTGCGGGACGCCTGCGGCTGCACGGGTCCAACACGATCGGGGCAGAGCTCGCACCGGCGCTGGCGGCGGCCTTCGCCGCCTGTGAAGGCCTCACCGACCAGAGTGTCAACCAGCTTTCCGACCCCGATGAGCGTGAGTTCATCTTCGGCGGCGGCGATTCCGAGCGGAAACTGATGTTCGAGGACTTCGCTCACGGCTCCAGCACCGCGCCCCCGGACCTCGCGGCGCAACCGGCGAAGGCCGATATCGGCATGATGTCGCGTCTGCCGACCGATGCCGAGATCGCCGAACTGGTCGGCGCGGGCCGCGGCCGTCCGCTGCCGCCGCCGCAGACCGACCCCAATGCCCCGCCGTCCGATGCCGGTTACGAGCATGTGATCGCGCTGGATGGGATCGCCGTGTTCGTCAACAAAAGGCAGACCCCGATCAGCCAGATGCCGATCTGCCAGATCGCGCAGATCTTCGCCGGCCGGTTCGCCGACTGGAGCGAACTGCACGGCATCCCCGGACCGATCCAAATCTATGCCCGCGACGCGAGGTCGGGCACCTGGGACACCTTCAACGAACTGGTGCTGAAACCCTGCGGTGTGACCCTGAGCAGCCAGGCGAAGCGGTACGAATCGAACCTGAAACTCTCCCAGGACGTCGAAGGGGACCCGGGCGGCATCGGCTTTACCAGCCTGGCCTTTGTCGGCAACAACAAGAGCCTGTTCGTCTCAACGACCTGTCCGATCCTGACCGAAGCCTCGCCCTTCATGGCGAAGACCGAGGAATATCCGATCAGCCGGCGGCTTTTCATGTTCGCGCCGCCGTCACTGTCGACCCCGCTGCGCACCGCCTTCCTGGATTACGTCCGCTCCGATGACGCTCAGCCGGTGGTCGAGTCAAGCGGGTTCGTGAACTTTGAGATCATCGGCGGCGGTGCTGCCTACACCGCATCCCGTATCGCTCAGGCCAGCCATCCGGCATCGGAAGAAAGCGAGCTCACGGAGTTGCGTTTCGCCCGGCTGATCGCGCACGCCGAGCGGCTGTCGGTAACGATCCGCTTTCGTGTCGGATCGTCGGCGCTCGACGCCCGCGCGATCGATGACATCGACCGTATCGCTCGGCTGGCGCAGAGCCCGCGGTTTGCCGGACACCAGATTATTCTGGCGGGCTTTGCCGACAGCCGGGGGTCGTGGGAGACGAACCTTGCCCTGACGTACGACCGCGCCAGGGCGGTTGCCGCCATGCTCGCGGATAAGCACGTGCCGAACGTCCGAGTCGAGGGGTTCAGCTATGCCGAACCAGTCGCCTGCAATAACGGCAGCCCCGACGGATGGAACCGTAATCCCGAGTGGGGCCTGCAAATGAACCGGCGCGTCGAGGTGTGGGTTACCCCGCCACTGACCCGGTAACCGCGGTTCGCACGCGGCTGGCGGGCGTATCTATTGGCTGGACTGCGGGTCTCGAGACTTGAGTCTGGGACCGGATCGCACGACGGCGGCAGAACCACCCCTCACCCGATCGACAACCGCCCGGTATCACGCCAGTAACCATCCTGGTCGTCCAACGTCTGCAACCGCAGCCGCACCACGTAATTCGGATGACCCGCGCCGGTGAAATCCGTCACCTCCTCGATATTGAATGTCTCGCGCATCTCCTGCACCGGATCTTCCTCGTCGCTGCCACGCTGAGACCGCGGCAGCCCCTTCGGCTGCTCGCGCCGGACCTTGACCCGCAGCGGCAATTCATACGAACGCGCATTGTCCGGATTGGCAAACTCCATCACGTACAGCAACGTGGCCGTCCACCGCTCGATCGGCAACTGGCGGAAGCCGATCTGCGTCATGCTCTGGAAGTCCAGGGTGAAGCCGATGTCCTCGGTCGGCGGCTTGTCCAGGTCCAGGTCGGTCAACAGCACGTTGGCGTCGCTGATCTGCCCGTCATTGAACATTTTGCCGATGATGCGCGCGGTCGATTTCATCGCCAGATCGCGAGTCCGCAACGTGAAGTTGCGCAACCGCCCCTCGGCCTGCACGCACAGCGCGGCCCCGACCGCCGCGGTGGTCTTCGGGTCCTTGATGCGGTTGGCCGCATCGCGAAACGGATAACGCTCCCCCACCCGGTAGCGGTGCATGCCGATCACCCGGTGCGTTGGAACCGGCGCCTTCGCCAGCACGATATCGGTCACCACCCGCATCCGCGACGGCCGCCCCGACAGCAGCAGCGCGTCGCAATCGTAGGTCCACACCACCTCGCACAGATCGGCCAGCACCGGCCCCAGCACGCCCGACACCACCGGTTCGATCCGCCGCGTATCGCCCACGATCTCGATGTCCGCGACATGGAAACCGGTGGCGCCCGCCTCCGCCGCGGCATCGTCCAGATACGACAGCGCGCGCGCCACCGCCCGCAGGTCCGGCCCCAGCAAACTCCCCACCGTCGCCCGCAGCACCTCCCCCATGCTGCGATTCTCCACCTGCTCGTAAGCCTGCAGCACCGCAAGGCCCACCGGCTCCAGCACCGAAGCCACGAACAGCCGGCGCAGATGCCGCGTCTTTTCGTCCTGCCCGCCCTGGTCCTGTCCCAAGGTGCGGGTCAGCAGCGCCTGCGGCTCGCGGATGCCGGTGGCCGACAGCGAGGCGGCAAAGGCCGGCAGCACCACGCGGCTGATGATCCGCTCCAGCACGTCGTCGCCGGCGATCTTGAAGCTTTCGCGGAACTGCTGGCGCGGCACGATCGCCTCACCCGACAGCGTATAGGTGGTGACCATCAGGTCGGTGGTGCCGCCGCCGATGTCGATGCTGGCCAGCCGCAGGCAGGGCGCGGGACCGACCTCCGGCCGCACCCGGCCGACCATCTCCATCAGCGCCTTGGCGTCGCCTTGCAAACGTTCGGTGATTTCGTTGTGCAGCCAGACGATCTGGGTCGCGGTCGCCTCGTCGAGGTCGGCCTTGACCACCGGGGCCGGCTTGCCGGTCATCCCCAGCATCGACCAGACCAGACTCACCGCGTTCTCCGCCCGGTTGCGCAGGATGCGCTGTTCCGCGACCGGCATGCCGGGCGGCATGGTCATCAGCACCGACCGCAGCCGGCGCGGCTTGTCCGCATCGCGGCGGCGGGACCTTGTGCCGGGCGCGTTGATCTGGTTCAGCGCATGCAGCAGGATTTCCGCCAGCAGGAAGGTAAAGATCGACTGCCGCGAAAATCGCGCCCGCCCGGTCGATCCGCTCGGGCCGCGCTGGCCGATCACCTCGCCGTTTTCCGTGATCAAGGCCATCACCGGCCCGCTGACCGGCGGGTCGGAGGTGATCCCGTCCCGCCCCAACCCATTGAAACGCCAGCCCTGGGTGCTCGGGCGATTATCCCAAAGATAGCGCTTGGGACTGGACAATCCGCTGGCGCCCTCGGTGCCGATGCGCGACCCGGCCAGCCGCACCGCCTCGGGACCCACCCGCACCGGGCTCGGCCAGATGAACGCCGAGGGCCGGCCGGACCGGCGCGATGTCGCGTCCGGCCCGAAGCTGGCCCAGGCGAACTCGACCCGGCTTTCGAACGGATCGGTGTGCGTCTGTTCGGGCCGCGACAACTCGCGCATCGCCAGCTCGTAACTGTCCGCGAGATTGAGGCCCTGGCCCGGATGCTCCTCGATCAGGATGCCGCAGGTGCGGGTGTTGCCGATGTCGAGCACCAGGTCCACGTCCACCGGGACGTAGCCCAGGTTGCGCGAGACCACGTCCAGCAGCTTGATGCGCGGCATCAGGTCGAGACCGTCCAGCAGCTCCAGCAGCACCAGATAGCGCGCGTAATGTTCGCAGGGCGGCGGGATGTCGCTTTCGCGCAGGGCACGGCCGCCGCGCTGGTCCCTGCGGTGCGCCATCAACATGTTTCGCAACCATTCGCCGATCCACGCCTCGTCGAGGAACCAGGAATTCGCCTCGATCGAGGGCACGAACGCGAATTCCTGCTGGCCCTCGCTGTTTTCGGCGCTGAGGCCGAGATAGGCGCCGTCGGGGCGGCGCGCCAGCAGGGCGGTATCGAAGGCGAGCGTGAGGCGATGGGTGCGGCCGGGGCCGGGACGCGGATGCTCCGCGAGGCGCAGCCGCGCCCAGTTGGTGGGGCCGCGGTCGTAGATTTCGCCCTGCGGGCCGGGCGCCTTCACCAGGAAATAGGGCAACGGCACCCAGCGGCCGAGATGCATGTCGATCGCCTGGTTGGTGCGGATGGCATAGACCTGGGACGGATCCGGAACGCGCTTGGAACGGTCGGCCAGGGTGCCTTGCTGCGGGTCTTCGATCAGGTCGTGCAGCACCACCGGATAGTGGCCGTTCTCGTCGGGCACGTTGGAAATCGGCTCTTCCCAGAACGACCGGGACAGCCGGGGCAGTGCTTCGATGTCGAGGTCGATGTCCCAGAACTGGATGCCGCTGTTCGGGATCAGGGTGATCAAGGGGGGCATGCGGGGTGACCTGTCATCTGTCGCGGTTCAGGATGGCGCGGCGGCGGAAGCGGCCCGACGCGATCCCCGGGTTTGCCGTTGCCGTTGCCGGATCGGATCGGCCGCGGCGGCACCGTTCATCCGTATGCCGCACTATTCCGCATCGCGGCGGGATCGGCAACAAGCGGATTGCTTCAACGCGGCGATGGCGCCGGCGGCGCACAGTAAGCGGTCGGTGATCCGGCCACCGCGACACCTTGCGGCGTGGTCAACACCACGGCCTCCAGCTTGACCGCGTCGCGGACCCAGCCGCCGCCGTCGTGACGGTAGGCATCCCAATATTCGTAGCAAATATGCGACCCGTCGGGGCCCTCGGCGATGATCGAATTCAGCATGACGCTTCGCCCGTCCGGCAACCGCCCCTGGCGCGTCGAGACGCTGCGCTGCTGGTGAAAGGCGCCGCATCGTGTGAAGCGCGTAAACATCGTGCCCCAGGTCGGCAGTGTGACCGCGGGATCGAACGGAAGCCGCATCGTTTCCGGCGCCAGGCCCTGCGCGCTGCTGGTGACACGGACCCAGATCCCGATCTGCCAGTCGCCAACACAGACCTGGGCCTGTTGCGAGGTTGGGGGGGGTGGCGGCAGCACGGCGACGCGCGGGATCGGGCATTGCAGCGCCCGCCCGCCATGATCCTCCTGCAATTGCGCCAACTGCTCCCGCAGCAGGGCGGTGCGGTCCGCCTCCCGCGCCGTTTCCAGCACCAGCGCGATCTCGCCGGGCGCCGCCCGGCAGACCCGGTCCGCCGGCCAGAACAGGCCCCACAGCGGTGCAACCACCAATCCCGCCAACAACGCCAGCGCGCCCATGGCCGCCAGCGCCGCGCCATAGACCCGCCAGGCCGGGCTCGGCGGCGAGTGCCAGGGCACGCCATCGTCCCAGGCCGCCAGCGGCCCCCCGTCACCGTCCCGAGCGGCAAAGCCCCAGCCCGACAGCACCGGCCGGCCCTCCACCGCGAACAGATGGGTGAGATCGGGCACGCTGCGCAACGCTGGCCAGGCGGCGGAGACGGCGGGGGCGATCCCGCTCTCCGCGAGGCGCCGGATGTCGGACAGGATCACCCCGGTGGCGGCCTGCAGCCGGTGGCGGTCGTCCGCGGACAGATCTGCGAAACGGCGCATCGCCGAACCGGGGGCAAACCAAGCGAGACCGGTCTCGGTGCGCACCGGGCTGCCCAGCAGGGCGGCATGGGCCGGGGACAGATGCGCGGCGATCGCCGCGGTCAGGGCCTGGTGCCAGGCGGCCGGGTCACGTTCTTCGGGCAACATGGCGTACGCGGTGCCATCGCGCAGTTCCGCCAGCCGGATCGACCCGTCAGGCATCGGGTTGCGCCGGCTGGCGGACCGCGGTCACCGCGGCACCTTGTGCAGGTTAACCGTCCAGTGATCCGGCTGATTGGTGCGCGGCTCGATAGAATCGCCTGTGCAATAAGCGGTGTCGCCCTCGCCCCTCTGGCAGACCAGATGGTCCGGGTTCCAGGGCGTGCCGTCAGAGCATGTTGTCTGGGAATCATCCAGACGCAGCACGGGGCCATCGAACCGGGCGGTTGCCGGCGCCCGGCAGGTGGCGCCACTCCCCGCATGCGCGAAGGTCAAACTGCCGTGGCCCTGGACATCGAAGCAGTAGATGGAGACACCGGGCACCTCGTTCGGCCGGTGCTGGAAACTGTCCGTCCGCCAACAGCCTTGCAGGAACCCGTAATCCCGCGTCGGTGCGGTGGGCATCCGCAGCCGGTCGTCCGGTGGCACCGTCGCCGGACGTGGGGTCGGCGGGGGGGCCGGCGGCGGCGGCGGCGGCGGCGGCGGCGGGGGTGGAGCCGCGACGAGCACGCGCGGAATCGGACATTGCAGCGCGCGGTCCCCATGGTCCTCGGTCAGTTGCGCCAGTTCCACCCGCAGCGCATCCGCCCGAGCGGCGGCGCTGTCCAGGTCGCGCAGCAGCAGCAGCGTCCCCGGTGCCGCCGCACAGGCCTGCGGCATGGGCATGATCGCGCCGCCCAGCGGTGCCAGCAGCAGGCCGGCCACCAGGGCGAAGACGGCCAGTGCGGCGAGCGTGCCGGCATAGACCGGCCAGGAAACAGCCGGCCGGCGTGTCCATGGCACGCCATCGTCCCAGGCCGCCAGCGGTCCGGCCTGGCCGTCCGGCGCGGCGAAGCCCCAGGCCGCCAGGACCGGCCGCCCATCGACCGCGAACAGGTGGGTCAGATCGGGAATGCCGCGCAGCGCCGGCCAGGCCGCGGCGACAGCGGGCGCCGCGCCGCTTTCGGCCAGCCGCCTGATGTCGGACAGGATCGCGGTGGCCGCGGCGGTCAGCCGGTTGCGGTCCTCCAACGACAGGTCGGCGAAACGGCGCATCGCCGAACCGGGGGCCAGCCACGTCGTGCCGCCCTCGTCGGGGACCGGTTCGGCCAGCAACGCGGCATGGGCCGGGGTCAGATGGGCGGCGATCTCCGCGGTCAGGACCCGGTGCCAGGTGGCCGCATCGCGATCCTGCGGCAGCGCGGGCCGCAAGGCGCCGTCGCGGCTTGCCGCCAGCTTGATCATGCGGGTTGAGCTGTTGGTGGCTGCCCGCTGCGACCGTGACGCGCGCTCATTTATCGTCGGCTCCGCTGTCCCCCGATCCTGGCCTGGCTGCGTCGGCGCGGCGGAACTGCCCCGGCTGATCGCTGCCGGCCGCCGGTCCTTCGAGGTCCCGGCGCATGCAGGCCGCTTCTGAGGCGCTTTCCCACCGGCAGGTCAGCCGCCCGCGCCGGAGCGGGCGGTTGGGGAACGGGCATTTGGATGCATCCAGCATCTGCAGGGAATTGTCACGATCGAACGATGCGGTCAGGTCGTTTTCACAGCGGTCACCGTTTTGCAGCGTGATCGTCTGATGACCGTGGCCATGCTCGTCGTCGAAGCAGAATCTCCAGGTCTTCACCGGCAAAACGGCGTGAGTCCTCTCATCCTGCAAGGTCATGTGGGTGTAGTTGTTCCAGCAGCCCTTCAGCATGCCCAGATCGTGTTTGTCCCACCGGTCGCGCGGCAGGTCGGCACGCGGCGGCGGGGGCGGCGGCGCCACCATCTGTTGCGGGATCGGGCATTGCAGCGCGCGATCGCCGCGCGCCTCTCCCAACTGAGCCAGTTCGGTCTTCAGCGCATCGGTGCGCGCCGCTTCCCGCGCCTGTTCCAGCATCAGCGCGAGGTCCCCGGGGGCCGCGTGGCAGGCGGTGGGCGACGGCATGATCCACCCGCCCAGGGGTGCCAGCACCAGGCCGACAAAGAACGCCAACGCCGCGAGCGCCGCCAAGGTCCCGGCATAGACCGCCCAGGCCGGCCGCGGCGCCGCGCGCCAGGGCACGCCGTCATCCAGGGCGGCCAGCGGTCCCAGGCCGCCGGCCGGGGCGGCAAAGCCCCAACCGGCCAGCACGGGCCCGCCGTCCACCGCGAACACATGCGCCATATCCGGCACGGTGCGCAGCGCCGGCCAGGCGGCGGCAACCGCTTGGGCCGCACCGCTCTCGGCCAGACGGCGGATGTCGGACAGGATCACCGCGATCGCATGCGTCAGGCGGTCGCGGTCCGCCGCATCCAGGTCGCCGAAGCGGCGCATCGCCGATCCGGGGGCATGCCAGGTGGTGCTGGTCTCCCCGCGTTCGGGCGTGGCGAGCAAGGCCGCATGGGCCGGCGTCAGGTGCGCGGCGATCTCGGCGGTCAGGACCTGATGCCAACCGGCCGGGTCCTGGCCGGCCGGAAGCACCATGCGGGCGGCGCCGTCGCGCTGTTCGAGCAGGCGGATCATGCCGACACGGTGCGCGGCGGCGTCATGGCGGCGGCACCTCCACCTCGGTGACGGGCTGGCTGCGTTGGCCGTTGTGGGCGACCCCCTCGATCACCTTGTCGTCCTCGCCCTCGCGCCGGATGGTGACCCGGTAGCGTGACTCGACACCGACACGCA
>Ga0302279_10007136_pt1 | contig 11533 bp, 7 predicted proteins | sample III_Bog_N3_3_FD_194541 | JGI IMG/M metagenome (GOLD analysis project Ga0302279, IMG submission 194541) | Peat permafrost microbial communities from Stordalen Mire near Abisko, Sweden - III_Bog_N3_3 | ecosystem: Environmental > Terrestrial > Soil > Wetlands > Peat | place: Sweden: Abisko...
CGAGCATGAAGCCGACGGGTGCGCCGTAGCGCACCTCGATCGCTTCCAGCGTGCCCGTGCGTGCCGCGAGCGCGACCGCGCCGACGTCGCCCGCGGCCATCGCGGCGCGACGCACGGCCGCGGGCTCGCGCGCGAAGGCGGCGGCGATCGCGTCGAGCACGAGACCTTCGCGCAAGCCGATGCGTAGGTCGCCGGTCAGAATCTTTATCGCGTAGACGGCTTCGCGCTCGGTGCGGCAGGCGCGCAGGATGCGCTCGCAGGCGTGTTCCCGTTTCTTGCCGGCCGATGGGCCCGAGGCCGAGGCGATCTCGTCGAGGATTGCGGCGAAGGCGGCCGGCGTGAGCGTCTCGGTAAAGAGCGACGGCGTGGCCGGCTCGCGCAGCAGAGGGCCGAGCGCCTCGCCGAGGTCGCCGGTCTCGCGATAGCCGGCCGAGAGCGCGACGTCGTCGACGTTCCAGGCGCGCCGGGCGGCGGCCAGGATCGTACGGCCGCCGATCGCCAGCTTGCGGTCGTCGGCGGCGCCGAGCGGCTTACCCGCGGTAAAGCGCGCTGCGGCGGCCAGATCGGGCGGGTCGAGCGAGCGAAAATAGGCCGATAGACGCTCGATTTTGAGCGATTTTGCGGGCGTTGCGGCGACGGCGTCGCAGGCCGCGGCGAAGGCGATCATCCCCGCCTCCGCGGGGGACTCAACCGCAGGCGGGAGAATGCGCGTACGGATGACCACGATTCGTTCATGGGCGCGCGCGACCGCGTGCCTCCCGTTCTCCGCCTCGGCGCTGGCCGATAACAAGGTCCCGCCCGCGTTCGAAACGTTTGCCAAGACGTTTGCCGACGTCAAGGACTATCAAGAGAACATCGTCGTGCACGAGACGACCGACGACGGCAAGCAGACGCAGGATCGCACGTACAGCTATCGCTGGATGCGCCCGACCTTCGCACAGATCGAAATCACCGACGGGCCCGGCAAGGGCGGCGGTGCGGCCTGGCGCGGCGGCGATAAGATCCGCGGCCATCAGGGCGGCCTGCTCTCGGGCATGCACATGGTCATCGACATTCACGATCCGCGCGCAGCGTCGCTGCGCGGCGACAACCTCGAAGTGGCCTCGTTCGAGTGGGAGATCAAGCATTACGAAACGACGCCCGGCACGCTGAGCGAAGCCCCGGGCCCGACGATCGACGGACAGGCGACCACGCAGGTGACGCTGGTCGTGACCGATCCCAAGTCGAACGCCAACGTCTCGAAGGACGTGCTCTTCATCGGCAACGATAAGCATCTGCCCGTGCGACGCCAGCAATACGTGGGTGCCGCGCTGGTGAAGACCGAGACGTTCAAGGACGTCAAATTGAACAACGGCTTCAAGCCCGACGACTTCAGCTAAGCACGCGCGCATGATCACGGCCTTCGTGATGTTCACGATCGCGCCCGGCGCGGTCAAGGCGCTCGCCGAGCAGTTGCTGGAGATCCCGGGCATCACCGAAGTGTATAGCGTCGCGGGACCGTACGATCTGGTCGCGATCGCGCGCGTGAAACGTCACGAGGACCTCGCCGATCTGGTGACCGAGCACATGGCCGGCCTCACCGGCGTAATCCGCACCGAAACGCTGACCGCCTTCCGCGCCTTTTCGAAACGCGATCTGGGCCTCATGTGGGACGTGGGCACCGACTAGACATCCGACGCTAAAAGAGCGCGAGTTGCGGGTTGGATTCGAGGTATTCGGCGTCGATGCCGAGGCGGCGCAGGCGGTGCACGAAGTCTTTCCAGCCGTGGTTGAGCAGCACTTTGCGCGGCTGCGCCAACTCGACGTAGCGTAAGAGCGACGGAAAGTCGGCGTGGTCGGAGAGCGGGAAGCCCGTGTCGGCGCCGCCGCGCCACTGCGTGTCGCGCGCGACGCTCCAGCCGGTGAGCGACGCCGTGCGCACGTTCCGGCCGCGCACGGCTTTAGGTAGGCTGCGTCCCGAGGGCGGCCAGAGCAGCACGCCCGCGCCGTCGAACGTTTCGGCATCGTAGCGCGCGCAGTGCGGCAGGTCGACGCCGGCCTCCGCATAGACCGCCGAGATCGTGTGGATCGCGCCGTGCGCGGTCAGCGGTAAACCGGCGCGGCCGAGGATCGCGATCGCTTCCTGCGCCTTGCCCAGTGAGTACGCGTAAAAAATCGGCACCGCGCCGTCTTCGAGCGCGCGGCGCGCCCAGGCGACCATCGCCGCCGCAATCTCCGCGCGCGGCGGAAAGACGTATTGCGGCCGGCCGTAGGTACACTCCATCAACACGACGTCGCAGCGCTTCACCTCGGCGGGCTCGATCGAAAACGAGGGCTCCAGCTTGAAGTCGCCGGTGTATACGAAGCTGCCCCGTTCGCCCTCGATCAACAGTTGCGAGCTGCCCAATACGTGGCCCGCGGAAAACAGCGTCAGCCGGTGCTCGCCCTCATCCCACGGTTCGTTGAACGGGTGTGTTTCGAAGGTGGCTTTCGCGTCGCGAAAACGGGCCCGGCAGATGCGCGCGCTGTCGATCGAGGTGACCACGAGGTCGTGCGCGCGGGCGTGGTCCGCGTGGCCGTGCGAGACGTAGGAGCGCGAGCGTTGACGCAGCGAGTCGATCCAGAGGTCGAGGTCGGCCACGTACAGGGACTTGTCGACGAGCGAGAACATGGGTCGAACGCACGTTCGATTCCGGCGCCTTCCGTCCTGTCGAGGAGCATTCCGGCGAGACGTCCGGAAGAAGAGGGCGGCGGGGGTCGAGAGCTGCAGCCCCGGCCGAGCCGTGCGGGTTACATCGGCTACGCTACAGGAGTCTGAAAGTCTACAGATGGCACGAATCTACGACAACCTCGCCGACACGTTCGGCAACACGCCGCTGGTCAAAGTTCCCCGGTTGAACAAGGGCTTGGCGGGCACCGTGCTCGTCAAGATGGAGTCGTTCAATCCGGCGGGCAGCGTGAAAGACCGCATCGGCGTGGCCATGATCGAAGCCGCCGAGCGCGAGGGCCGCTTGCGTCCGGATACGGTGATCGTCGAACCCACCAGCGGCAACACCGGCATCTCGCTCGCTTTCGTGGCCGCGGCCAAAGGCTACCCGATCATCCTCACGATGCCCGACACGATGACGATCGAGCGCCGCAATTTGCTCAAGGCCTACGGCGCGCAACTCGTCTTGACGCCGGGCGCCGAAGGCATGCCCGGCGCGATTCGCCGCGCCAAGGAAATCCACGACTCGAACCCGGCCAAGTATTTCATGCCGCAGCAGTTCGAGAATCCGGCCAATCCCGAAGTGCATCGGCGCACCACCGCTGAAGAAATTTGGCGCGACACCGACGGCAACGTCGACGTCTTCGTGGCGGCCGTCGGCACCGGCGGCACGATCACGGGCGTGGGTGAAGTGCTCAAGTCGCGCAAACCCGGCGTCTATATCGTGGCGGTCGAGCCCGACGCATCGCCGGTGCTCTCGGGCGGCAAACCCGGCCCGCACAAGATTCAAGGTACGGGCGCCGGCTTCGTGCCGCCGATCCTCAACACGAAGATCTACGACGAGATCATCCGCATCACCAACGACGACGCGATCGCGACCGCGCGTCGCGCCGCTCGCGAAGAGGGCGTGCTCGTGGGCATCTCCGCCGGCGCCAACATCCTGGCGGCGCTGCAGCTCGCGGGCCGTCCCGAGTTTGCCGGCAAGACGATCGTGACCATCGGCTGCGACACGGGCGAACGGTACCTCTCGAACCCGGTCTTCGCCGAACAGGAAGCCCAGGTCGTCGAGCCCGCGCTCGTCTAAACCAATTCCCGCCAGTTGCTCCGACGGGCTTTGTCCGCGCTCACGCGTGGCCGAAGCCCGTCGGTACGTTCACCCGTTCAGATCAGAAGAGGCCTTTTCGTGACCCGATCCATCGCGCGCATCGTTCGCACCGCTCTCGCCGCCACTCTCGTCCCGATCTTTACCGCCTCGAGCCTGCCCGCGTTCGCAGCCGACCCCGCCTCGAGCGACGTGCTGCGGGCCACGCTGCCCAACGGTTTGCGCGTGGTCATCGTGCACGATCCGCTCGCGCCGGTGGTGACCGAAGAGATGAACTATCTCGTCGGCGGCAACGACACGCCGCCGGGCTTCCCGGGCATGGCTCACGCCGAAGAGCACATGGTCGCGTCGCGGTCCACGAAAGAACTCTCGGGCGATCAGATCGCGACGATTACCACCCTGCTCGGCGGCGATTTCGACGCCGACACGCAACAGACGGTCACGCAATACTACATCACGATGCCCGCCGACTATCTCGACGTCGCCCTGCGCGTCGAGGCGGCGCGCATGCAAGATACGCTCAACCTGCAGTCCGAGTGGGCCCAGGAGCGCGGCGCGATCGAGCAAGAGGTCGCGCGCGACACGGGCAGCGCGTTTTTCCGCTTCTACGAGAAGGCGCTCGCGGCGCTGTTCGCGGGCACACCCTACGCGCACGATCCGCTGGGCACGCGGCCGTCGTTCAACAAGACGACCGGCGCGATGTTGCGGCAGTTCTTCCTGAAATGGTACGCGCCGAATAACGCGGTGCTCGTGATCGCGGGCGACGTCGACGCGCAGAAGACCTTGGCCGACGTGCGCTCGATCTTCGCGCCCATCAAGGGCCACCCGGTGCCGGCCCATGCCAAGACCAAGCTCGGTGCGCTGCACGGCGTCGCGCCGATCAAAGACGTCAGCGACTTCCCGGTGCCGATCGCGCTCTTGGCCTATCGCATGCCCGGCTTCCACGATCCCGATTTCGCCGCGGCCGACGTGGCCGGCGACGTGCTCTCGAGCCCGCGCGGCGACCTCTACGCGCTGCAAGCCGAAGGTAAGGCGCTGGCCACCGGTTTCGAATTCCAGCCATTTCCCGACGCGGGTCTCGGCTTCGCCTTCATCGCGACGCCGCCCGGCGGCGACACCACGGCCGCACTCAACACCGTCGCGGGCGTGATCGCGGGCTATCAGAAAAACGGCGTGCCGGCGGATCTCGTCGAGGCCGCCAAGCGCCGCGAGATCGCGCAACTGCAGTACTCGCGCAATTCGATCGACGGCCTGGCCTCGGAATGGTCCGACGCGGTCGCGGTGCGCGGCATCGACTCGCCCGACGACGTGGCGGCTCGGTATGCCAAGGTGACCACCGACGACGTGAACCGCGCGTTGCGCACCTACTTGCGCCGCGACCTCGCGGTCGCGGGCATCCTCACGCCGCAGCCGGGCTCGTCGTCGGGCGGCAGCGGTGGCTTCGGCGTGCGCGACACGTTCTCGCCGAAGAACGCCAAGCCGGTCGCGCTGCCCACGTGGGCCCAGCGTCTCAGCGAGCCGCCCACCGTCGGCGCGTCGCTGGTCAATCCGCTCGATCAGACGTTACCCAATGGGATTCGCCTGATCGTGCAGCCCGAATCCGTCAGCCCGACGGTCACCTTGCGCGGCATCGTGCGGCACAATCGCTTTCTCCAGGAGCCGCCCGGGAAGGAGGGCGTCGACGATCTGCTCTCGGGCCTCTTCGCCTACGGCACGACGACCTACGATCGCGTGGCGTATCAAGCGCAACTCGATGCGATCGCGGCCGACGTGGAGGCGGGCACCTCGTTCGATCTCTCCGTGCCTTCGGCCAGCTTCGATCGTGGCGTGCAACTCCTGGCCGACGACGTGCTGCACCCGGCGCTGCCCGCGCAAGCCTTCGCGATCGTGCAACAGCAGACGGCGCAATCGCTCGTCGGCGAGTTGACCACGCCGGATTATCTCGGCCGCCGCGCGACCGAAACGGCGCTCTTGCCCGCGGGCGACCCCGCGCTGCGCGAAGCGACGCCGAAGACGGTTGCCGCGGTGACGCTCGACGACGTGAAGGCCTATCACGACGCGATTTTCCGTCCCGACGAAACCACGATCGTGGTGGCGGGCGACGTGACGCCGGAGTCGGCGCGTGCGGCCATCGACCACTGGTTCGGTGCCTGGACCGCGAGCGGTCCGAAGCCGGTCACCGAATTGCCGCCCGTCCCGCTCAACGCCGCCGCCTATAAACGCATCGCGGCGCCGGGACGCACGCAAGCGTCGGTGACCCTCGACGAGACGGTAGCCGTGAAACGCACCGACCCCGAGTACACCGCCCTGCAACTGGGCGACGCGATCCTGGGCGGCGGCTTCTATGCGACGCGCTTCTCGAAGGATCTGCGCCAGCAGACGGGCCTGGTCTATTCGGTCGGCGCGGGCATCAGCGCCAACGCGACGCGCGGCACCTACGGCGTGGAGTTCGGCAGCGATCCGGGCAACGTCGCCCGCGCCACGACGATCATCGACCGCGACCTGCGCGACCTCGCCGCGAAACCGCCGAGCGACGTGGAGATGCGTCAGGCCAAGACGCAGGTCGTGCGCGACCTGTCGCTCTCCGAAGCCAGCGTCGGTTCGATCGCGCAGGGCTTGGCCAATCGCGCCGATGCGGGCTTACCCCTCGACGAACCGTGGCGACGCGGTCGCGCGATCCTCGGCTTGAACCCGGCCGACGTGCAAGGCGCCTTCGCCAAATACGTCGATCCGTCGCGGTTCGTCGAAGTGATCGTCGGTCCGCCGAAGTAGTGCCGGGCCCCTCGGGCGTTCCGCTCGTCGACGTCTACCGCGGTTCGTTCGTCGAGTCGGTGCACGCCGTCGCGGGCTGCGCGGTGGGCCGCGACGGCGCAACGCTGCTCGCGCGCGGCGACGTCGACGTGCCGGTCTTCCTGCGCTCCACGGCCAAGCCGTTCATCGCTGCGGCGGTGGTTGCGAGCGGCGCCGCGGAGCGCTTCGGCCTGACGCCGCGCGAAATCGCGGTGATGGCCGCCTCGCACAACGGCGAGCCGTTTCACGTCGAGGCGGCGGAAAGCATCTTGCGCAAAGCGGGCGTCGACGCGAGCGCGCTGCGCTGCGGCGCGCACGCACCGTCATACGAGCCCGCGGCGGCGTCGCTCGCGGCCGCGGGCGAGAAGCCGTCGGCGCTGCACAACAACTGCTCGGGCAAGCACGCGGGCATCCTCGCAGCGTGCGCGCACTTGGGTCTCGACGTCGAGGACTATCTCGAACCCGAACATGGCGTGCAGCGCTATATCGCCGCCTTCTGCGGCCGCGCGTTCGACGAGGATCCCGAGCGCTGGCCCGTCGGCGTCGACGGCTGCGGCATCCCGATCTTTGCGACCTCGCTGCGTAGCGCGGCGACGGCCTTCATGCGTCTCGCGACGCTCGACGGCTTCAGCGCCGCCGACGCGCGGGCGCTCGGCGCCGTGCGCGATGCGATGTTGGCCGAGCCGGCCTACGTGGGCGGCACCGGCCGCTTCGACACGGCGCTCATGGCCCAGACCAACGGCGCGATCGCGTGTAAGGCCGGCGCCGAGGGCGTACACGGCGACGCTCTGCTGCGGCTCGGCGCGGGTCTCGCGCTCAAGGTTGTCGACGGCAACGGCCGGGCCGCGCCGTGTGCGACGCTGGCCTTTCTGCGGGCGCTCGACGCACTCGAGCCGCACGAGTCGGCCGCGCTCGCGAGCTTCGCGGAACCCGCGGTGCGCAACGTGGCCGGCCGGACGGTCGGAAAAATCGTCGCCCGCAGCCTGTGACACAATCCGCGCGCCTCGTCCGTCAGTAGGGGCATGGAGCCCCTCGCGTGATCGAGTTCTTCCTCAAGCGTCCGATTTTTGCCGCGGTTGCGTCGATCATCGTGACCCTGGCGGGCCTCGTATGCATTCCCACCTTGCCGATCGCGCAGTTTCCGCGCATCGCGCCGCCCGTCGTGACCGTCACGGCCACATATACGGGCGCGAGTGCGCTGGCCGTCGAGGATTCGGTCACCACGCCGCTCGAGGAGGCCATCAACGGCGTCCAGGGCCTGCGCTACATGTCCTCGCAGTCGAGCAACGCGGGCACGAGCACGATCACCTGTACGTTCTCGCTCGATCGCGACCTCGACGCGGCCGCCAACGACGTGCAGAACGCGGTGCAGACCGCGATCGCGCGACTGCCCTCCGCGGTGACGCTGACCGGCGTGACCGTCGCCAAGAACTCCGGCAGCTTCGTGATGGGCGTCGGCTTCTCGTCGCACGATAAGAATACGAGCGCGCTCTTCCTGTCGAATTACGGCGACCTTTACATTAAGAACTATCTCAAGCGCGTGAAGGGCGTCAACGACGTCATCATCTTCGGCGAGCGCAAGTACGCCATGCGCCTCTGGCTCGACCCGAAGAAGCTCGCCGACAATTCGCTGGCCGCCACCGACGTCGAAAACGCCCTGCTCGACCAGAACGTGCAGGTCGCCGCCGGCTCCATCGGCGCGCCGCCGACCAACGGCAATCAGCCGTACGAGATGAGCGTGCGGGCCGTGGGCCGGCTCAGCACGCCCGAGGAGTTCGAGAACATCATCCTGCGCGCCACGCCCGACGGCGGTTTCGTGCGCCTGCGCGACGTCGGCCGGGTGGAGATCGGCGCCGAGGACTACTCGACCGACCTGCACTTCGACGGCCGGCCCGCGGTCGGCTTCGGCATCCTCTCGCTGCCCTCGGCTAACGCGCTCGACGTCTCGAAATCCGTCCGGGCCGAACTCGACAAGCTCTCCAAGAAGTTTCCGCCCGGCGCCTACTACGACATCGCCTTCGACTCGACGGCCTTCGTCAACGAGTCGATCAAAGAAGTCGTGATCACGCTGCTGATCGCGATCGTGCTGGTGGTGCTGGTCATCTTCGCCTTCTTGCAAGATTGGCGCACCACGCTGATTCCGGCGATCACGATCCCGGTCTCGCTCATCGGCACCTTTGCCTTGATGAAGATTCTGGGCTTTTCGATCAACACGCTGACGCTCTTCGGCCTGACGCTGGCCACGGGTCTCGTGGTCGACGACGCGATCGTGGTCATCGAAAACATCGCGCGCTTCATCCAGGAGAAGAAGATGTCGCCGCTCGCCGGAGCGTCGGCGGCGATGAAGGAAATCTCGGGCGCGGTCGTGGCCAGTTCGCTCGTGCTGTTGGCCGTCTTCGTGCCGGTCGCGTTCTTCCCGGGCACCACCGGCCAACTCTACAAACAGTTCGCGCTGACCATCGCCTGTTCGATCACGATTTCGCTGTTCTGCGCGCTCACGCTGACGCCGGTGCTCTCGGCGAAGCTGCTGGCAACGGGCGGGGTGGAGCGCAAGCGCTCGCGCATCTTCGTGCCGATCAATCGCGGCATCGACTGGATGCGCAAAACCTACCACGGCGCGCTCGGACGGCTCTTCGCGTTCCGTTACGTGGTCGTCGTCGGCTTCGCCGCCGCGCTCGCGCTCACGTTCTTCCTGTTGAGCGTCTCGCCGACCGGGTTCACGCCCGATGAAGATCAAGGCTACTTCATCGTGACGTTGCAGGCGCCCGAGGGCACCTCGCTCGATCAGACCGAGCGGATCGCGCAGAAGGTCGAAGGGCTGATCACCCAGCGGCCCGAGGTGGTCGACGTGTTCGACGTCATCGGCTTCGGCTTCACGGGCAACGGTTCCAACCACGCCACGATGTTCGTGCGGCTCAAGGATTGGGCGGATCGGCCGAGCTTCCTGAGTTCCGTGCAATTCATCCTGTACGGTCTCTATCCGAAGTTCGGGCAGATCACGCAGGCGCAGGTGTTCGCCTTCAACCCGCCCGCAATCCAGGGCTTGGGCAACTTCGGCGGCTTCCAATACGAGTTGCAAGACACGGGCAACATCGGGCTCGACGCGTTGACCAAGGTGGCCTACGGCTACATCGGCTTGGGCAATCGCGATCCCAAGCTACGCGCCGTGTTCACGGCCTTCCGCAACGACAGCCCGCAGTTGGTCGTCGACGTCAACCGGCTCAAGGCGCAACAGTTGGGCATTCCGCTCGCAAACCTGTTCGCGACGATGCAGATCGATCTCGGGTCGCTCTACGTCAACGACTTCGACTACCTCAACCGCTCGTACCGCGTGTACATCCAGGCCGACACGCCGTTCCGTTCGCGCGTCGAGGACTTGCAAACGACGTACGTGCGCTCGTCGGCCGGCGCGATCGTGCCGCTCTCGACCTTGCTCACGGCCAAGGTGGAACACACGGCGCCGGTGATCTACCACTACGACCTGTTCCGGTCGATCGAGATCAACGGTCAGCCGAGCCCGGGTCACGGTTCGGGCGACGCCATCGAAGCGATGGACAAGATCGGCGCGCAGGTCGATCCGCCCGGCGTGAGCCACGAGTGGTCGGGCATTTCGCTCGACGAGATCGAGTCGGGCAGCCAGTCGGCGCTGATCTTCGCGCTGGGCATCATCGTCGTGTTCTTGGTGCTTGCGGCGCAGTACGAGAGCTGGACCGATCCCCTGATCATCCTGCTCTGCGTGCCGCTCGCGATTCTGGGCGCGCTGGGCGCGATGATCCTGCGCAGCACGCTGGCCGGCTTCTTGCCCTTCATCGGCTTCGTGCTCTCCGACGTCTACGCGCAGGTCGGCTTCGTCATGCTGATCGGCCTCGCCAGTAAGAACGGCATTCTGATCGTGGAGTTCGCAAACCAATTGCGCGAACAGGGTCTCAGTCCGATGGCCGCCGCGATGCAGGCCGCCGAGACGCGCTTCCGCCCGATCTTGATGACCTCGCTCGCGTTCATCCTCGGCATTCTGCCGCTGGTGTTCGCGAGTGGTGCGGGCAGCGCGAGCCGTCACTCGCTGGGCACGCCGGTGTTCGGCGGCATGATCCTCTCGACGATCCTCAACCTGTTCGTCGTGCCGATCTTCTACGTGATCGTCGTGACGTTGCGCGAACGCGGCAAGCGCTCGGGCAGCTCTTCGGGCACCGTGGTCGCAAGCGACGGGCGCACCACGGAAGTCAAACCCGCGCCGCTGTGAGCGGCCGCAGCGGCTACGCGCCGTTTCGCGACTTTCGCACGTGGTACGAATCGTTCGGCGAGAGCGACGAGGGGCGTCTGCCGCTGATCGTGTTGCACGGCGGTCCGGGCGCCACGCATCAATACCTCGAGCCGCTGCGCGCGCTCGCCGAAAACGGGCGCCGCGTCGTCTTCTACGACCAGATCGGCTGCGGTCGCTCCGACCGGCCGGTGGATCCGGGATTCTACACGGTGCAAACCTTCGTCGACGAACTCAACGCGTTGCGCGAGCACCTCGGGCTCGAGCGCGCGCACGTGTTGGGCCAATCCTGGGGCGGCATGCTCGCGATGGAATACGCGCTGACGGCTCCGCCGGGCTTGGCCTCGATCGTGGTTGCCGACTCGCCCGCCAGCATCCCGTTCTGGGTGGCCGAGGCCAACCGGCTGCGCGCCGGCCTGCCGCCCGACGTGCAGCGCGCCCTGACCGAGCACGAGGCGGCCGGCACGACGGCCGATCCCGCCTACCAAAGCGCCGTCGAGGTGTTCTACCGGCGGCACGTCTGCCGGCTCGATCCGTGGCCCGATTGCTTCGCGCGGACGGCTGAGGCCCTATCGACCGACGGCTACGTGTACAACCTCATGAACGGTCCGAGCGAATTCCACTGCATCGGGACGATCAAGGAGTGGGACATCACCGCGCGCCTGCACGAGATTCGCACGCCGACCTTATTGCTGAG
>Ga0302279_10007137_pt1 | contig 11533 bp, 11 predicted proteins | sample III_Bog_N3_3_FD_194541 | JGI IMG/M metagenome (GOLD analysis project Ga0302279, IMG submission 194541) | Peat permafrost microbial communities from Stordalen Mire near Abisko, Sweden - III_Bog_N3_3 | ecosystem: Environmental > Terrestrial > Soil > Wetlands > Peat | place: Sweden: Abisko...
CCAGGAGGCCAAGCTGGATCTGGTGTGCCGGAAATTGGACCTCAAGCCCGGCGAGCGCGTCCTGGAGCTGGGCTGCGGATGGGGTGGATTCGCCCGATTCGCGGCCAGCCGCTACGGGGTGGAGGTGGTGGCGTACAACATCTCGGTGGAACAGGTCGAATGGGGCAGGGAGAAGTGCAAGGACCTCCCCGTGGACATCCGGCTCTCCGACTACCGCGACGCCACCGGGGAATTCGACAAGGCAGTGTCCATCGGGATGTGCGAGCACGTGGGTTGGAAGAATCTCCGTTCCTTCGTGCAGCTCGTCCACGACCGGCTGAAGCCGGGGGGACGTTTCCTGCTCCACACCATCGGGGGGATCGCCTCCGCCAAGGACCTGGAGCCCTGGCTGGAGAAGTACATCTTCCCGGGGGCGGTGCTCCCCTCCCCCGCCATGCTGGGGAAGGCCGTGGACGGGATCTTCGTGCTGGAAGACTGGCACAATTTCGGCGAGAGCTACGACCGCACCCTGGTGGAATGGCGCAAGCGTTTCGAGGCCTCGTGGCCCCGCTTCTCGGAACAGTACGGGGAACAGTTCCGCCGCATGTGGATCTACTACCTGGCCTGCTCCGCCGGCACCTTCCGGAGCCGGTACAACCAGCTCTACCAGCTGACCCTTTCCAAGGGCGGAGTCCGCGGAGGCTGGAGAGCGGTCCGTTAGGGAAGATGCGCCGGACCGGGGCGCCATCGCCCGGAATTTGTAAAGTTGCGACCTCCAATCACCGGAGGCTACGACGAACAACTCCCTAAAGCGATGGGCAACGGACCTTCTGGCCCAAGTGGACGTGCGACTGGACGGCAGTCGCCCCTGCGACATCAAGTTGAACGACGATCGCGCGCTCTCGAGCACCATGTCCAGGGGCAGCCTGGGTCTGGGCGAAGCGTACATGGACGGATGGTGGGACTGCGAAGCCCCCGACCAGCTCTTCGACCGGATCCTGTCCGGACGGATCCATCGGAAGGTCCGTCTCAACGCCAACTTCGTGGTCCAGGTGGTCAAGGCGCGCCTGCTCAACATGCAGAGCCGCCGCAAGTCCCTGGAAGTGGCGGAAGTCCACTACAACCTGGGCAACGACTTCTACGAGGCCATGCTGGACCCCTGGATGCAGTACACCTGCGGGTATTGGCAGGGCGGCGCGAAGACCCTGGAAGAAGCCCAGGAGGCCAAGCTGGACCTGGTGTGCCGGAAATTGGACCTCAAGCCCGGCGAACGGGTCCTGGAGCTGGGCTGCGGTTGGGGTGGCTTCGCCCGGTTCGCGGCCTCCCGGTACGGGGTCGAGGTCGTGGCGTACAACATTTCGGTGGAACAGGTCGCGTGGGCCCGCGAAAAGTGCGCGGGGCTGCCCGTGGACATCCGCCTGTCCGACTACCGGGACGCCACCGGGGAATTCGACAAGGCCGTTTCCATCGGGATGTGCGAGCACGTGGGTTGGAGGAACCTGAAACCCTTCTGCAAGCTGGTCCACGACCGGCTCAAGCCCGACGGCGTGTTCCTCCTGCACACCATCGGCGGCTTCGAGATCTCCCGCGAGCTGGACGCCTGGATGGACCGCTACATCTTTCCGGGCGCCTTCATGCCTTCGCCGGTGCAGATCGCGGGCGCCTTCGACAAGCACTTCATCCTGGAAGACTGGCACAACTTCGGGGTCGACTACGACCGCACGCTCATGGCGTGGAACGAGAACTTCGAAGCCGCGTGGCCCCGCTTCTCGGAAAAGTACGGCGACCGCTTCCACAGGATGTGGCGCTACTACCTCCTGAGCTGCGCCGGCACCTTCCGCAGCCGCTACAACCAGCTCTTCCAGCTGGTGCTGTCCAAGCGCGGGATCCGAGGCGGATGGAAGACCACCCGGTGAACGGCGAGCTGTTCCGCAGCCGGACCGGGCACGACGCCCAGGTGGACGCCCTCGTGCGCGCCGCGAAGGCCCGCGACGGCAGGCAGCTCCGCCTCGCCAAGCGCACCTCCAACCTCTTCCGCGAGCGCGCGGCGCACAAGGGCGGACGCCTGGCGGTGCGGGGCCTGGACAAGACGATTTCCGTCAGTCCGGAAGGGGTCGCCGACGTCCAGGGCATGGCCACCTTCGAGGACTTCGCCGACGCCTGCCTGTCCCGCGGGTTCGTCCCGCCCGTGGTCCCGGAGCTGAAGACGATCACCATCGGCGGCGCGGCCACCGGGATCGGCATCGAGTCCTCCTCGTTCCGGCGCGGCTTCGTGCACGAGACCGTGGAGGAGATGGACATCCTCTGCGGGGACGGCGTGGTGCGCACCTGCCGCTCGGAGGGTCCCGATTCCGACCTCTTCCACGCCTTTCCCAACTCCTACGGCACCCTGGGCTACGCGATGCGCCTGAAGGTGCGGCTGGACAAGGCGCGCCGCAACGTGCGCTTGACGTACCGAAAATTCGACGATGCCGCGGCCTTCCTTGCCGCCATGGCGGAAGCCTGCCGGGACGGGCGGGAGTCGGCTTCCGGCGGCCCCGACTTCGTGGAAGGCGTCGCGTTCGGACCGGACGAATACGTGCTGTCCACGGGCTGGCGCACCGACGACGACGGCCCCGTTTCCCCGATCGCGGGAGCGGTTCCCTACTACAAGACGCTGCGCACGAAGGAGACGGACCTCCTCACGGCCCGCGACCATCTTTGGCGCTGGGACGCCGACTGGTTCTGGTGTTCCCGTCCGTTGGGCTTCCAGAAACCCCTGGTCCGGGCCCTGGTGCCGCGCAAGTACCTGAGATCCACCACCTACATGGCGATCCTGAAATTCTACCGGCGCCACAAGCTCGAAGAGCGGATCCACAAGTTCCGCAAGCTTCTGGGCTTGCCCTTCAACGGGGAAGAACCCGTGATCCAGGACGTGGAGATCCCGCTGGAGAACAGCGCGGAGTTCCTGCGCTTCTACTGGAAGACCCTGGACATCCGGCCCCTCTGGATCTGCCCGGTCCGACCCCTCCCTTCCGCGCGTCCCTGGACCCTCTACGACCTGCCGGACGCCCTGCACCTGAACTTCGGGTTCTGGTCGGCGGTCGAGACGCGCGAAGACCTCCCCAAGGGGCACTTCAACCGCCTGCTGGAACGCGAGGTGGTGCGGCTTTCGGGCCACAAGTCCCTCTATTCGTCGTCCTATTTCGAGGAAGACGAATTCTGGCAGATCTACAACGGCCCCGCCTACCGCGCCCTCAAGGCCAAGTACGATCCGGACCACGCCCTGCCCGACCTCTACGAAAAGACCGTGCGCGGGCGCTAGGAGCCGGTTCCCAGGAGACCGGCCAGGAACGGGACGAACTCCTCCGCGTTGCGGCGGTGCTGCGCCGCCGAGGGGTGGAAGTCGGCCGCGAACCCGTCCGCCGGGTCGCAAGGCGAAAGCGAGAAGCGCAGGGCTCCCGCCTTTCCGGCAACATCGTCCAGCAGGGATCGCACCAGGGCCCGCGTGCCGGGCGCCGGGTGGTCCGCGGCGAGCAGCGGTCCGTCCACCACCACCAGGGGAATCCCCGGTCGTGTCTCGCGCACCGCCCGGAGCCAGTCTCCGAAGGCCTGGACGAATTCCGTCGGATCCGGGAAAGGCAGCGTCCCGAAGTCGTTGGTGCCCAGGTTCACCACCACCGCGTGCGGGATCCAGGCGGAGAGATCCCAGGGCGCGTCGCGTCCCGGATGGGCGAGCGTCCAACGCGAGGGCATGGGGTTCCCCTCCACGCCGGGCCAGTTCCGATGGACCCCGATGCCGGAGACCGCCTGGGCGTGGACTTGCGCCCCCAGGTGCGATCCGGTCAGCGCCGCCCACGAATGGGGGAACGATTCCGTGGCGGCCAGGAATCCGTGCTCCGGCACCGGATCCAGGCAGCCGTACCCGCAGGTGATGGAGTCGCCGTAGAACTCGATGCGACGCGTCGGCACCGGAGGAAGAGGGAGCAATCGTCCGCGTTCGGCGGATACCCCGGCGAGTTCCAGGTCGCCGACCATCGCCTCCGTGCGTTTTCGAACCCGCAAGGTGCGCGGACCGGGTCCCGGCGGGGCGAACCCGACCCCGGGCGAGGCCTGGAGCTCGAGGGCGAAGGGCGCGCCGTCGTCCCAGGCGGCTTCGATCCAGGCGCGGCTTCCGGCGAAGTCCACGTCCAGCCTCTCGCCCTCGAAGCGGAGGTCGAACCCGGTCCCGGGCCATCCGAACACCCATCTGCTCCCCTCCGGAACGAACCTGCCCACCGGCAGGACGCGGGAGTCGATGGAATCCGGCCTCACTCGAAACGGAATCCGACCACTCCCAGGAGGAATTCCTGTCCGGGTCGGAGCACGGCGTAGGGCACCCTCTCGTCGCCGCAGAAGAGGCCGTTCACCGAGCCGCTGTCCGCCACGTAGAGGGACCCGTCCGGGAGCAGCTCCAGCACGGCGTGATGCCGGGAAATGTGCGGATCGGGCACCGGAATTTCGTTCTGGTTGTCCCTGCCCAGGCGAAGAACCTTCCCCGCGGGGAGCAGGACTCGGGTGGTGAGAAAGGCCAGACTGGACACGAAGGCAAAGATACCTGGTCGGGGGTCACCTCTGGCACTTCGGACAATGGACCGTGCCCCTCCCCGCCACCACGCTCGCCAGAAGCTCGGTACCGCAGAGCAGGCAGGGGAGTCCCGCACGGCCGTAGACCCGCAGATCCTCGGCGTTGGTCCCGCCCGCCCCGTCCGCTCCCACGAAGTCCCGGAAGGTGGTTCCCGAATTGCGGATTCCACGCTCCAAGGCCTCGAGCACGCACACCGCCAATTTGTCCCGAGCGCCTCCCGACAGGCGACCGGAACGGGTGGAGGGTCGGATTCCGGCTTCGAAACAGGCTTCGTCCGCGTAGATGTTCCCCACGCCCGCCACCACGGTCTGGTCCAGCAGGACCGCCTTGACGCTGCGCGCCCCGAAGCGGCCCGCGAGGACCCGGGAGAGCGCCCCGGCGTCCAGGGAGAGCGCGTCCGGCCCCAGCCGTTCCAAACGCGGGTGTCCGGAAAATCCCCACCCCGGGACCAGCAGCAGCCTTCCGAACCTGCGCGGGTCCCTGTACAGGAATTGTCCACCGGATGCGCACTCCAGCACCGCGTGGGTGTGCGCATCCACCGGATGCGGACCCAGGCTCTTGCGGTATCCCGACGCCAGCCGCACGAATCCCCCGACGAGCCCTTCCCCGCTCTTGCGGAAGGTGAATTGCCCGCTCATCCCCAGGTGCACCACCAACGTCCGTTCCCCCGCCCCGCAGGACATCCGGAGCAGGAGGTACTTCCCCACCCGATCGAACCGTTCCAGGCGCGAAGGCCCCAGGGCCTGCAGATCCTCGGCTCGGCAGTCCTCCAGGATTCCGGGATGGAAGACGGTCCATCCCAGCACGATCTCGCCCGCGGCCCGCCGCTCCAATCCGCGTCTCACGGTTTCCACCTCGGGAAGTTCGGGCATCGCACCGGGAACGATACACGTCCACCTACCTTTTCTCCACCGTGGACAGCACCAGACTCCTGTTTCCGCTCGGACGGTTCTGGCTCGACAGCCTCCGGTTCGGCCGGTCGGACGAACTTCGCGACGGCCCGACGGTCTTCGCGTGCTGGCATCGCGATCTGGTGGCCGCCTCGGCCTTCTTCCGCGCCCGACCCGTGTCCGCGCTGGTCTCGTCGAGCAAGGACGGCGAAGCCTTGGTCCAGCTCCTGTCCGGACGGCGATTGTCCTTCGTGAGGGGCTCGAGTTCCGCCGGAGCGGTTTCGGGGGCCAAGGCTTGCCTGCACGTCCTGGGCACCGGGCGCGCGGTGGCCACCACCTGGGACGGACCCAGGGGTCCTGCCGGCATACCCAAACCCGGCCCCGCCTGGATGGCGCGCATGTCGAGGTCCCCGTTGATCCCGCTGCGATTCTCCTACGGAGCCCACCTCCGGCTCGGCGACTGGTCGCGGATGATCGTTCCCCTCCCCTTCTCCCGGATCCGGGTGGAAGCGGGCCCCGCCCAGGCGACCGCATGACCGGGAACCGATCCCTCGCGGTCGGGGCCGCCATCCTGGCCTTGGGCTGGACCATCTCCATCACCGCACTGCTGGCGGGATGGCGCTCCACCCTCACCCGCTCGCAACGGGAGATCCTGGATCTTCGCGCCGGCCTCGCCGCCCAGGTCCTGGGGGCCTGTTCGGAACGCAACCACGGCCCGTGTCCCGCCGACTCGGCGCGCTGGACTCTGGGCGACAGCCGGGACCTGACCGCGAAGATCGAACCGGACTCCTTGCGGATCCTTCCCGACGGTGCCGGACCCGAGGAAAGGTTCGTCCCCTCGCGGAACGCGGCGTGCCTGGTCGCCGAGCGGGAGATCCCCGGGAACCGGGTCATTCGTCTGGAACTCCCCACGGGCCGGGGCTACCTGCCTCGATCGGCTTGGACCCTGTCGGGCATTTCGGCCGGCCTGGGGACTTTGCTTCCCCTGGGCCTGCTGCTGGGCCTGTTGCGGCGCGAGCGGCTGCGCACCTCCTACCTGGTGGAAGTCGCCCGGTCCGTCGACCAGGGCCGCACGCCCTCGCCCCCTCCGCCGGGAATCCCCGACGAGGACGCCCAGTTGGTCGCGACCCTGGGCGCCGACCTGCGTCGGCGACGGATCCTGGCGCGATGGGAAGAGAGGAGGATGGGCCGGCTCCTCGAGCCCCTGTCCGAAGGGGTGGTCCTCCTGGACGGACAGTTGCGCGTGGTCGCCTGCAACGCATCCGCCGCCGCCGCCCTGGAATTCCGGATTCCCAAGGCGGCGGCGCGGGGACGGCCGTTGGTTTCCCTGGCCTCCGACCTGGGGTTCCTGGACGACCTCCGCCGCGCGGTGGGACGGCGGCTCCCCGCCACCTTCGAGATGGAACGGTCCGGCCGCATCCACTGGGTGCGGCTTTGGCCGGTGCCCGCCGACGCGGAGGGCAACGGGTGGCTGGTGTCGCTGCAGGACGCCACCGACCGCCGGCGCGCCGAACGGCTCCAGGCGAGGCTGGTCTCGGACGCGTCCCACGAATTCAAGACCCCGCTCACGTCCATCCGCGGCTGGACGGAGACCCTCCTGGAGGACGAGCATGACGATTTCCGTCGAAACGCCCTCGAACGGGTTGTGCTCGGGACGCGGCACCTGGAGGAGGTCGTCAGCGACCTGCTCGACCTGGGTCGGCTCGCCGAGGCGCCGGATCGCAGGAAGGAGGTCGTTCCCGTCCTGGAGGCCTGCACGGAGGCCATCGCGACCCTGGACAGGCAGGCGGAATCCAAGCGGACCCGGATCGTGCTGGACGGCCCGGACACGGCCACCGTGCAGGCGCACAGGGGGCACCTCGTGCGCGCCATCCTGAACCTCCTGTCCAACGCGGTGCGGCATTCCCCGATCGGGCAATCTGTGACGGTTTCCGTCAAAGGCGTCGGCGACGAATGGCACATCGAGGTCCGGGACCGCGGCCCCGGGATCCCGGCGGAGTTCCTGCCCCACCTGTTCGAGAGGTTCTACCGCGCCGACCACGGCCGCTCACGCGACCTGGGAGGCACGGGCCTGGGACTCGCGATCGTGAAGGAGACCGCCGAAACGCACGGAGGAAGGGCGGAGGTGGAGAGCGTCCCCGGGGAAGGCGCCACCTTCCGCATCGCGTTGCCCCGCGCGACGTCGTAGGGGGTTCGGTGGACCGCACCTGCCGGGGCACCGTGCGGGATGCCGCCGACGATGGTACGATGGCTCCATGTTCTGGACCCTCGGAGGATGGTATCTGATCTGCCTCGAATCCCTCGCCTGCGCGACCTTCTCGTGGGCGCGGTGGTTCGACCCGGATCTCGGTTACGGATCGGGCTTCTGGATCGCCGGGATCGGAACCGTCCTCCTGGGGATCTTCGCCCTGACCTTCCACATCGTGGGTCTGTTCTGGAGCCCCGAACGTCGCCCGGTGCGCCAACTGCTCCACGTGCTGGTCGGAGTCGCCGTGGCCGCCGTCGCCGTGTACGGACTCGGCCCCTTCGGGCAGGCCGCCTTCCTGAGACTGGCGCAGACCGGCAGTCTTTAGGCGGTTCCGATCCCCGGGGAACCGCCTACAACTTCGACTGCTCCGGAAGCAGGAACGACCTGGGGTCCACCGCCTGGCCGTCGATGAACACCGCGTAGCTCACCTGCGGACCCGTGACCTTGCCGGACTCCCCGGAAAGCCCCAGGACCTGGCCGCGAACCACGGTTTCGTCTTCCTTCACATCCACCGTGGAGAGGTGTCCGTAGAACGTGATGCAGCGTTCGTCGTGGCGGATTTCCACGAACTTCCCCCACCGCGCCTGCGACCCGACGGAAACCACCGTCCCCGCGCCGGTCGCCCATACCGGAGTTCCCACCGGAGTGCTCCAGGAAAGTCCCGGGAATTCGATGTGCTGTCCCGTGAACGGATCCAGCACGGGGCCGAACTGCTCGACCAGGGGTTCGTCCGCCCGGACGGGCCGGATGGTGGGGAGCCTTCCGGTTTCCGCGGGATGCTTCTGGAACCAGTCCTCCATGGCGTCGTAGCCCTCCCGGATACCGCGCGCCTTCGCGAGCATCTCGCCGACATCTGGGAGTCCTTCCTCGACCGGGGCGGGGACGTCCACGTCCTTGGGCATGCCGGCGAGTTCGCGCACCTGCTCCATTTCCTTTCCGGACATCCGCACGGCGGAGGAAACCTCTTCCAATCCTGTCCGAGCGGTCGCCAACTCGCGATCGAGCCTCTGGTTCCCGCGCTCCAACCGATCCAGTCGCTCGCGCAACTGCAGGGGAGACCAAGGCCCGCTCCAGAGGATTCCGAGCAGGATCGCGACCAGCAAGAACAACGCGGCGGGCGAAAAAACCGCCCACAGGGGAACCTTCACGGTCCGGGGCTTTCCATCGTCGGAAAGCCAAGTCAGGTGCAACGCCTTCATCTTCGGATCCCGGAACGTAACTTTCGCCACAGCCATGGGCATCCTTTCCATCCTCGTCCACCTCGCGGCCCTCTGCGCGATCTCGCCCCTCGAGGTTCGGCAGGACCTGGATGCGCATCCCTGGCGTCCGGTCCCCGCGGCGCCGGCCACCGCCGAATCCACCACCCGCACGGCACCCGTTCCGGCTTCCGCGCCCCCGGCTCCCACCCCCGTGTCCACCGGGAAGTCGGCACCGACCCCGGGAGCTTGGCAACTGCAGTTGGGGGCTCTCGCGAGCCCCGAAGCGGCAGGTTCGGAGAAGAAGCGGTTGGAGCAGGTGCTCGGCGCGGGAAGCGTGCAGATCCTGCTGGAAGGCAACATCCGCAAGCTCCGCTACGGACGGTTCGGGTCCAGGGCCGAGGCGGATTCCGCCGGCGGCGTCCTGAAGGCCAAGGGCATCGCGGCCTTCGCGACCACGCAGCCCTGAGGAGAGCGGGCCGCGGCGTTCCCGAGCGGTCGATCGCGAGGCGAGACCCGGTGCCCGGAACTAGCTTTGCGCCCCTATGAGCCACGTGATCATCGTCGGCAATGTCGCTGAAGACCCCTTTGCCATCGACGTGGGGCACTCCTTCGGGCAGGAAGCGGACCTCTCCGACATCGTCTCCCTCAAGACCTTCGCAAACGGGGAATTCTGCCCCCGCTTCATCGCCGAAGAGCAGGACCTGACCCGGATCGGCGAGAAGCTCGAGGGCACCACGGTGGTGATCGTCTCGGTCAACAGCCACAACCACAGCCGCCAGACCCTGTCCATGCGCACCTTCCTGATCGCCCGGGCGGCCAAGGACAACGGCGCCCGCAAGGTGGTCCTGGTGGAGCCCGACCTGTTCTTCTCGGCGCAGGATCGCGGCCCCCGTCCCGATCACGGGCGCACCGCGCACCCCCGCGACCTGAAGGACTTCAAGAAATTCGACGGGCAACCCTTCAGTTCCCTGATGTACGCCCAGCTCCTGAAGACCTCCGGGGTGGATGCCGTCTTCACCGTGCACAACCACAGCCGGTCGGTGCAGGATGTCTTCCGTTCCATCTTCGGGGGGGACTTCCACAACCTCCGACCCACCGAACTCTACGCCCACTACCTCAAGAATTCGGACATGGTGGACCCAGGGCGCGACGGCTCCAACCTGATCCTGTGCGCGCCGGACAAGGGCGCGGTGGAATTCGTGGAGCACATGCAGCAGGCCATCGGACTCCCGGGCCTGGGACTTTGCATGATGTCCAAGGAACGCACCGGCGAGCGCCAGGTGGACATCCATGTTTCCGCGGATTCGCCCATTCCCCTGGAAGGACTCGCGGGCAAGGACATCGTGGTGTTCGACGACATGGTCCGCACCGGCTCCACCATCGTCCAGTGCTGCCGCGCCTTGCGCCAGGGCAGCCCCCGCCGCGTCCTGTTCTGCGTGAGCCATTTCTACTCGAGCCAGGAAGGCCGGGAAAACATGGCCTCCAACGCCATCGACGAGATCCTCACCCTGAACACGCTCCCCACCATCCTGAACCGGGACACCCAGGGACGGCTGCGGCACAAGCTGGTGGTCCTCAAGATCGAGAAATGGATTTCCAGGTATCTGCTGGACTACTTCGGGAAGGATGTCGGGAGGCTGCGCGAAGATTTCTATTCGTCGGACATGTCTTCCAAGAACCCCCGCTGGAAACCCGCCGCCCGAACCTGACCCGGAACGATCCCGGTTCGATCCAGGGATTCCATCAGCTCCCGGCTGGAGAAGGGCTTGTGCAGGAATCGCTCGATCCCCAGCCGATCGAGCTCGGCTCGGGGCACCTCCAGACCGGACATGACGACGCACGGAACTCCCGGCGTGTGCCCGCGGACCATGCCGAGCACCTGCTCCGGTCGGGTCCCCTGGATCCACCAGTCCATCAGCACCCCCCGCAAGGGCTGCCTCCTCGAACGCAGCACCTTCCGCACATCCTCGATGTCCGTGGCGGCGACCACCTGGAAACCGGATGCCTCCAGCCATTCCTGCAGGAAGCTGCGGATGGCCGCCTCGTCCTCCACCACCAGGAGGCATTCGGCCCCGGGCGCGGCCGATGGCATGTCCGAAGGCTCGACATGCCTGGCAGGCAGCCGGATGGCGAGGCGCGCACCCCCGAGTCGCAGGGATTCGGCGACCTCCACGCTCCCTCCCCAGTTCCGACAGAATTCGTTGACGTTCGCGAGTCCGATGCCGGTGCCTCCGGATCCGGCCCGGGTCGTGAAGTAGGGCTCGAGCACGCGCGCGCGCAGTTGGGGGGGTATGCCGGCACCGGCGTCTTCGACGGAGATCTCGACCTGAGGTCCCGACGGTGCGCCCAGTCCGAGCGTTTCGACCTGGATCCGGGGAGAACCCAGGGAGGATTGCTTCGCGTTGACGAGGAGGTTGGTCACGGCCCGGTGCAATTCCCTGGGGTCGGAGACCACTTCGAGCCCCGGTTCGCACAGAACTTCCACGGCAAGCCCTTCCGGGAAACCCTCCGAGAAGGCGCCGACCGCGTCGCGCACGACGGCTTCGACCGAAAAGGCGATCCCACTGCGACCTTCCCCGAACTCGAGCAGTCCGCGGATCATCTCCCTCCC
>Ga0302279_10007138_pt1 | contig 11529 bp, 8 predicted proteins | sample III_Bog_N3_3_FD_194541 | JGI IMG/M metagenome (GOLD analysis project Ga0302279, IMG submission 194541) | Peat permafrost microbial communities from Stordalen Mire near Abisko, Sweden - III_Bog_N3_3 | ecosystem: Environmental > Terrestrial > Soil > Wetlands > Peat | place: Sweden: Abisko...
AGGCCGCCTTCCTCGATCTGGTGGAGCGCGACCCGAGCGTGTTCCGCGCGCCCGATCTGGCCCTGGCGGCGCGGGATCTCGCCGTCGCGCTCGATCGCGAGGGCAAGGGCGATCGCCTCTTCGACGCGCTCACCAACCGGCTCGGGCCGGCGGGGCTGGACGTGCTCTACGATCTCGTGGCCACCAAGGGCCGCGCCGGCGCCGCGACGCGCGCGGCCACCATCCTCCGCCAGCGCGAGGTCATCGCGCGCGCCGGACCCGAGCTCCGCATCGCCTTCGCCCTGCGCGAGGCGCCCTGCGTCGACAAGCTGGGGCTGCTCGACCGCGCCGCCGCCGAGGGCGACGGCCGCGCCCTGGTGGTGCTCCAGACGCAAGGCGCGGCCTGCTTCAAGAAGAACAACCGCGCCGTGCTCGAGTCCATCCAGGCGCTCCGGTCGCGCCTCAGCCACGGGTCAAGCGGGGGGGTCCCCCCGGACCCCCGGCCGTGAGCCATGTTCGCCACGGCGCTCACCGTCACCCAGCTCGTCGTCGCGCTCCTGCTCGCGTCCTGGATCGCGCTGCAGAAGCGCCCCCCCGTCGCCACGCTCGCCTGGATCGCCCTGGTCGCGACGCTGCCCGTGGTGGGCGCGGCGCTCTACTACCTGATCGGCCACCGCCGCGTGACGCGCAACCGGTTCAAGCGCCTGCGCGCGCGCCTCGGCCTGCGCGCTGCCCGGGAGAAGCTCCGCGACGCCGCCGGCCGCTCGGGGCGCCCCGCGCTGGATCGCCGGGCCATCCAGCTGATGACGCTGGCGACCGCGGTGAGCGACTCGCCGCCGTCCAACGCCTCCTCGGTGGACCTCCTGCTGGGCGGGGACGCCACCTTCGCCGCCATCGAGGCCGCCATCCGCGCCGCCCGCCACCACGTCCACCTCGAGTACTACATCTTCGAGCCCGACCAGGCCGGCACCCGCCTCCGCGACGCCCTCATCGAGCGCGCCCGCGCCGGCATCGAGGTGCGCCTGCTCTGCGACGGCGTCGGCTCCCACCACCTCGGCCGCCGCTTCCTCGCGCCGCTGCTGGAGGCCGGGGCCCGGTTCGCGTGGTTCGGCCCGACCACCCTCGCGCGCCTCCGCCCCCGCCTCTTCAACTTCCGCACCCACCGCAAGATCGTGGTGATCGACGGCAGCGTCGGCTTCACGGGCGGCGTCAACGTCACCGACGACGAGAGCGTCGCCGTCCGCGGCGCCCGGGCCTATCGCGACACCCACGTCCGCATCGAGGGCGCGGCGGTGCGCTGGCTGCAGCTCGTCTTCCTCGAAGACTGGAGCTATGCGACCGGCCAGGCCCCCACCGCCGCCCCCTACTTCCCCGAGATCCCCGACGACGGCGCCCACCCGGTGCAGATCCTCGCCTCCGGCCCCGACGAGCCCTGGCAGGCCATCCAGAAGCTCTACTTCTCGGCGATCGCCTCCGCCCGCGACCGGGTGCTGGTGACCACCCCCTACTTCGTCCCTGACGAGGCCATGCTCACCGCGCTGACCACCGCCGCCCTCCGCGGCGTCGACGTGCGCATCCTCGTCCCCCGCCGCAGCGACTCGCGCACGGCGACGGCGGCGGGGCGATCGTTCTTCGACGAGCTCCTCGCCGGCGGCGTGCGCGTCTTCGAGTACGGGGGCGGGATGATCCACGCCAAGACGCTGGTGGTGGACGACACCTTCGCCGCGGTGGGCACCGCCAACATGGACACCCGCAGCTTCCGCCTCAACTACGAGGTCACCGCCGTCAGCTACGACGCCGCCGGCGCCGAGGCGCTGGCGCAGGCGTTCACGGCCGATCTGGAGAAGGCGCACGAGGTGGACCGGGGAGAGCTGGCCAACGACAAGCTGCGGCGGCGGCTGGTGCAGGCGGGGGCGCGGTTGTTCGCGCCCTTGCTCTGAGGTGGGCCAGGAGGCTGCCGGGGCATGTCCCGCGTCCGAAGGTGCAGGATGGAGCTCCCTGATCTAGCCTGACGCTGGCGGAGGCGGGAGGAGCACCGAGTGGCAACCAAGAAGGTCCCGATGGTCGGCGTCTCCGACGCAGATCTCCGCGTCGCGCTCCGGGAGACGGTCACGCGCCTCGGCCAGCCCACCTCGCCGGCGGAGCTCCGCAGGGCCCTTCCCAGGCCCTACCAGCGTCCGCCCGCCGAGCTTTCGCGGTTGCTGGCCGACCTGGCCCGGGATGGCAGCCTCTTCGCCGTGAAGGTCGGCAGCGGCTGGCGCTTCTCCGATCGCGACCCGGCCGCCGTCCTGGGCTCCGCCATCCAGGCGGCGCTCGCCGGCGGGCCCCTCACGAAGAAGAAGCTCGAAGATCACGTGAAGCGTGCGGCCCCCGGCTTCGTCAAGCTCCTGCCCGCCACGCTCGCCGTCGAGATCACGCGCGGCGCGGTCCGCGAGCATCCCAAGGTGGGCACGCAGGGGCTGCGCTATGGCCTCGAACCGCCCGACCCGACTCCCTTCCTGGCCAGGACCATCAAGGATCTCCAGGCGCTCGCCAGGAAGCTCGCGCCGCACGGCGTCACCGCAGCGTCCATCCAGGCGGCCCTCGGACGCGGGCTCGGTCTCGATCCCGCGCGCCCGGCCGACCCGGCCGCGGAGGACGAGGCCGTCCGCGTCGCGCTCCGCCAGCTCGCCTCGCGCGAGCCTCCGGGGACCCTGCTCAGCGTGCGCGCCCTGCGCGCCGCCGCGGCGCTCGCCAAGGATCCGTTCGACCGCGCCGCGCTGCGGCTCTCGCGCGCCGGGGAGCTGACGTTGCACCACCACGACTTCCCCGACAGCCTCCCCGCGGCGGAGCGCGCCGCGCTGGTGCGGGACCCGAGCGGCGTTCACTACGTGGGCGTCGCGCCCCGTGACGGCGGGGGCCGCTCGTGAGCGCGCTGGCGACGGTCCCCAACCCGTTCGAAGGCACCGTGGTCGCGGACGCGTGGAGCGTGACGACGGGGGACGTGCCCTCCATCCACCAGGGACCGTTCGAGCACTGCCTGCGCGCGCTCGACAGCGTGTCGCGGGGCAAGCCGGACTCGATCCTGATCTTCGGTCCTGCCGGCTCGGGCAAGACGCACCTCCTGGCGCGACTGCAGAGCCACCTCGTCGCGACGGCGAACGCGGCCGCCGACGGGAACCTCCGCTGCGTCTTCGTCTCGGTCAAGCTGCAGACCAGCGCGCAGCTCCTCTGGCAGCTGGTGCGCCGGCGCCTCGCCAGCGACCTGCTCCGCAAGCAGCAGGGGGTGACCCAGCTCCAGCGCCTCGTGGCCCACCAGCTCGCGGGCGCGCGGGGGAACACCCCGCGGCACTGGGTGAGGGCGCTGCGCATCCTGCCCAGCGCCGACAGCGACTCGGTGTCGGAGTACCTCGCCGAGGTCGCCGAGCGGCTCGAGCTGGGGCGCGACGTCAGCGTGGTCCTCGATCACCTCGTCAACAACCGCTTCGTGATGGACGCCCGGGCCTGGCTCGCCGGCGACAGCCTCCCGGAGAGCGCGCTCGAGCGCCTCGGCCTGGGCCCGGACGAGCCGGGTGATCGCGAGGACGCGGCCCGGCAGCTCGTCACGGCCCTCTGCCGGCTGGCGGGAGGGACGCTGCCGTTCGTCTTCTGCTTCGATCAGATCGAGGCGCTCCAGGCCAGCGCCGACGACCGCGACGCGCTCTTCCGCTTCGGCCGCATGGCCGCGGACCTCTCCGAGGCAGACGACAACGTGCTCCTCATCTCCTGCATCCAGAGCGCCTTCGTCGATCTCCTCCAGGTGAGCGTCCGCGACGCCGACCGCGATCGTATCTTCAAGCGCCGCGCGGTGCTCGACCCGCTCCGGCCCGACCAGGTCGAGGCGCTCGTGGCGTCGCGCCTGGACAGCGTGGAGGCCCTCCGGGAGATCCGCGCGGCGCACCCTGAAGACCCCTTTCACCCCCTGGGCCTGCGCGTCCTCTCGGGGCTCGTGCAGACGTCGCCCTGCCTCCCGCGCAAGGTGATCGCGGCGGCCGCGACCGCGTTCGAGCGGATCCAGCGCGGCGAGCCGCCGCAGACCGAGCCCCCGGGTCCGGCGGCGGGAGAGACCGAGGCCTTCCTCCGCGACACGCTGGCGGCGCGGCGCACGACCGCGATGGAGCGGGGCAAGCCCGCCGAGAGCCGCGACGCACTGATGCACGGGCTGCCGCTGCTGTTCGGCCTCCGCGACTTACCGCTCGGCCAGCGGGCTCCCGTTCACGACGGGGGCTCCGCCGCCAGACCCCCAGGCGTCGATCTCGTCCTGGCCTCGAAGAGCGGCCCTCTCGCCGTGACCATCTGCAACGAGGACAACATGAAGAGCCTCGCCGCCCGCCTGCGCCAGCTCGCGCAGAGCGAGAAGGCGCGGGGAGGGCTCCCCCTTCGCGTCGTCCGCGATCCGCGCCTGCCGATCACCAAGGCGGCGAAGAAGACGCAAGAGTACCTCGCCGAGCTGGAGAAGCAGGGCGCCCGCCTCGTCCAGCCGAGCGTCGAGGCGATCGCCGCGCTGGAGGCGCTGCGCTCCCTCCTCTCCGATGCGCGCGCCGGCGATCTGGCGACGCGCGGCGACGCCGTGGGCGAGGCGACCGTCCGCGCCTGGTTGGCGCGGCACCTGGACGACGCGCTGGACGAGCTCTGCGAGGTCCTCGAGGGCGGCGCCGCCGGGCCGACCGAGGCTGCCGAGGTCCGGTTACTGCGCGATCTCGACGACGTGATGCGGACTCGCTTCGTCGCGCGGCTCTCTGCGGTCGCCGCCGAGCTCGGCCGCCCCGCCGACGAGGTGATGGCCGCGGCGCGGCGCCACCCCGACCACCTGGGCCTGCTGGTGGGGCCGCCCGCCGTGCTCTTCGTCCACATTCCAGCGGAGTCGCTGGGCCCGAGGGCCGGCCGATGACCGTCGAGATCTCCGTCAAGGATGTGCGCGAGGCTCTGGAGCGCGCCGCCGGGTCCAGCGCCGCCGGAGCCGGCGAGCCCGCGACCCGGCTGCTCGGGCGGATCTTCCACGAGGTCTTCGCGGATCTCGTGGGGCACGACGCGGCCCGGAGCGGCGTGCGGGTGGTGCTCGAGGCCGGCAAGGAGGCCGCCCTCGAGCGCCTCGTCGAGCACGCCTACCGCGCGCTCGCGGGCCCGCGCCTCGCGCGCCATCAGGCGCACCTGCAGGAGACCGCGGAGCAGGTGCTGGTGTTCTGGGAGGCCTTGCAGAACCTGGCTCGCTGGCTCGCGGACCTCACCTGGGCCGTCGTCGCGGCGCGCCCCGATCAGCCCACGGCCTGGGAAGACATCGCCGACCTGATGAGCGCCGAGGTCGCGCTCGCCTGCGATCTCCACGAGCCGGGGTGGACCGACGGCGTGCGCCTCGTCGGCATCGCCGACTCGCTCCTGCGCATCCCGGGCGACAACCCGTTCTGCGCCATCGAGCTCAAGCTCGGGCGGGCCCGCCCGGCCATCGATCTCGGGCAAGCGGCGCTCTACCGCTTGATCGCGGCCCGTGCCCCCGGGATGCCCCCCGCCGCCGGCGTGCTCGCGCTCCTCCGGTTCTCGCCGGCGCTCGAGGAGACGCTCGTCGACGCCGAACAGGTCGCCGGCGCGGAGGCCCGCCTGCTCGACCTCATCGCCACGCTGGCGGGCGTCACCGCCGCGCCGGCGCCGTCGACGCCCGGGGCTCCGCAGGGCGCCCGCGCGACCTCTCCATCCCCGGCCCAGCGAGGGCCCCTGGCAGAGCCGGCGGCGTCCTCCAGCGCGCGCTACGCCGATCTCGGACAGCGGCTCGCGCGCGCGTTCCGCGAGTACGGGCGCGCCGTCGAGATCGCCTCCGATCCCGCGGTGGGCCCGCGCTTCCTCCGCTTCGAAGCCAGGCTCGGACGCGGGGTGACCTTCGACCAGATAGCCCGCCTCACCACCGAGCTGCGGCTCAAGGTGGGCCTCAGCAAGGATCCCATCATCGCCAAGGACGGCGGCCGCCTCTGCATCGACGTCGAGCGCCCCGATCCGCAGAAGGTCCTCTTCTCCGTCGTGGCGGCCGAGCTCCCGGCCCGGGGCCCCCGCGGCTCCGCAGCGCTGCCCATCGGCGTCGATCTCTCGGGGAAGCTCCGCACCGCCGATCTCGCGAGCCCGATCAACGCCCACGTCCTCGTCGCGGGCACCACCGGGAGCGGCAAGACCGAGTGGCTGCGCATGGCGGTCGCCGGGCTGATCCACGCCAACACGCCCGACACGCTGCGCCTCTTGCTCATCGACCCCAAGCTCGCCGCGTTCACCGAGCTGCGGCGGTCGCCCTATCTCTGGGCCAAGCACGGGCTCTGGGTCCCGGGGCAAAGCGACATCGTGGACGTGCTCGACGATCTCGTGGCCGAGATGGATCGGCGCTACCAGCTCCTCGCCGCGGCCGGCGTCGACGATCTCGCGGGCTACCTGGAGAAGACCGCGGCCCCGCTGCCGCGCATCGTCTGCTTCTGCGACGAGTACTTCGCGCTCATCTCGCAGGATCGCCAGCAGAAGAAGCAGATCGAGGCCGCCGTGGGGCTGCTCGGCGCCAAGGCTCGGGCCGCCGGGATCCACCTCGTGATCGCCACCCAGCAGCCGAGCCGCCAGGTCATCCAGGGCGCGCTGGACGCCAACATCCCCTGCCGGGTGGGCCTGATGACCCAGAGCGCCATCGAGTCGCGGATGCTCCTCCAGACGGCCGGCGCCGAGCGCCTCACCGGCTTCGGCGACCTGCTCTACAAGGACGTCGGTGAGCCGGTGCGCTTGCAGGCCCCCTACGTGACGCCCGAGGAGCGCACGCGCCTGTTCGGCGGTTGAGCCCTCGCGCGAGGACGGGAGTCAGCGGTGCGGCGGCGGTCGGGGAGTCTCCCCCATCTGGACCAGGGCGAGCGCTCCATCGAGGGCGCAGGCAGCGCCGGGATCGCCGGTGCCCTCCTCCTCTCGGACCATCGCCTCGTAGAGCTTCTCGGCGCTCTCCAGCGGTGGTCCCAGCGCCTCGGGGCCGGCGGCGCCCATCCGTTCGCGCGTCACCCGACGCGCGGCGTCCAGGGCGGCGAGAAACGTGGCCCGCACGCCGTCTCCGTGGATCGCGCTCGCCGGGAGCACCTGGAGGGAGCGGCCATCGACCAGCATGGCCTCCACCTGCGCGGGGGAGAGGGCGCCCGGGAGATCTTGCTTGTTGGCCTGGATCACGACGGGCACGGGTCCGCCCCCGAGGGAGGCCAGCGCGCTCGAAAGGAAGCTCCACGCGCTGCGCGCCGCCTGCACCCCCCGCGGGGTGCTCTCGCAGACCACGACGGCCGCGTCGATCCCCCGGAGGAGCTGGTAGCGGCGCTCCGCGAGCGCGAACTGACCGGGCACGGTGAGCACCTGGCAGCGCAGCGACCACTCGTCGAGGTTCCCCGTCGCCAGCTCGAGCGAGTCGAAATAGAGCGTGCGCCCGGTGGCCGTCTCCGCCGGCGCATAGACCTCCCCCCGGGCGCGCAGACCGAAGCACGCGCGCAGCGACTGCAGGTTCGCCGTCTTTCCTGCGGTCGCCGCGCCGTCGTACACGATACGCAGCACGATCTCTCGCCGCTCGCGATCGAAGGTGGCCATCGCGCTCGGGGGCTCCGGGCTCAGCGACGCTCGATGTCGACGTTCTTCTCGATCTGCTCCAGCTCCTTGCGAGCCATGGCGAGGTTGCTCTTGGTCCGATCGAGCACGATGTAGATGAACATCGTGCTGCCGACCATGCGGATGAGGTGGTACTGGCCGGTGAGCGTGATCAGGATGTCCTCGATCCGGTCGCGGAGCCCGAGCTTGTCGCGGATCTTCTTCTTCGCGCGGACCACCTCGGTGTTGCCGGCGGCGGCCATCTCGAGGTCGAAGCCGGGGGACCCGGCGACGCCGAGGCACATCCCGCTCTCGAAATCGACGAGCGCTGCCCCGATGCAGCCGTCGATCTTGAGCGCCTGAAGCATTGAAGTCTTGATGTCAGCCATTGTCTTTCCTCTCGATGTCTTCTTCGAAGCGTGACGGGCGAGGCGCGCTCTCGGCGCTCCTCGGGGAGGGCAGTCCCCCATCGAGACCGCCGGAGGCTCTCAACGGGCGAGCGAGGGGGAGGTGATCCGGGCGATCATCATGCGGGCGAGGCCGATCGTCGTCGCCGCCTGCTCGAGGACCACGAACAGGGCGAGCCCGGGAGCCAGCTGGAGGGGGCGGGTGACGAAGCAATACGCGCCCGCCGAGCCGATCACGTCGTCGGCCTGCGGGCCCAGCGCGGCGAGGAGGCCGAGCTGCGACCAGGCGATACCAGCGTCGATCTCGACGCCGGATTGCAGGAGGATCTCGGACGTCTTTCGGTCGAGGATGGCGACGCTCACGGCCCCGTCGATCTGCCCTGCTTCCTTGAACTGGGCGGAGATCGCGCCGAGCGGCAGCTTCGGCAGCTCACGCGACGGGGGGAAAGGGGTGACCGACCGCACCGGCGCGTGAGGCACGGCCATGTCCCCGACGCTGAAGCGCAGGTGCCCGGAGTGCGGGCGCACCTTGGGCAGGAAGAGCGCGACCGCAGAGGGCAGCTCCAGCACGAGCTTGACGCGCTCGGCCACGAACTTGCGGACGGCCTCCTTGGCGCGCTCGGCCTCGATGACGTTCCACGCCACCAGGACGTCCATGAAATGGACGCGGGTCGCACGGCACTCCTCCTTGGCCGCGGCGATGATCTCCGGGTCGAGCTCGACGTCGGCGTGACGCGCCACCTCCTCCATCGTCGCCGGGACCGAGGAGAGGTTGGCCCACACGATGAACCCGTTCTGCACGTGGATGTAGCCCACGACGTCCCCGGAGCGCACGGCGACCTCGCCGCCGGACGCGCTCTTGAGCGCCTCCTCCAGCGCGCAGCGCGGGGTCACCGCCGCCTGCGCCGCCTGCATGGCGCGCAGGGCCTGCCGCAGCCGCAAGAGCACCTCGGCGCCGAAAGGCCGGGTGAGGATGTCGTTGACCGGGCCATCCATCGCCCGCGCGAGGGCGGGATCCGAGAGCCCACCGAGCGCGACGATGTGGCACTGGCCCGGGCGCGTCGCCCGTCGCAGCGCGGCGCAGAGTCGGGCCTGTTGTTCCTCGTGCTCCTCGCCCCATGCCAGCAGGGCGATGACGGGCCCCTCGGCGGTTTGAGCGCGCTGCACGGCCCCCTCGTGCTCGACCGGCTCCACCGTCAGCTCCGTACCGCGCAGCTCCGCCTTGATACGACCCAGCGTCATGTCGTCGAGAGCCACCGCGAGCACCAGCGCAGTTGGCTTGTCAGAAACATTCGCCAGCATCGGCGCTACCTATCTCACGCGGGGGGATCCGCGTGTCATCGAAACGTCCTCGAGACGCCTATGAAAGCAACGCCTCTGCGGGGCAAGGGCACGGCGCGCTTTGGCAATGATTTCAGACGCCATGCCCTCGGGGCGCGCGACGGGCAGCGACAACGAGTGCCGACCCAAGCATCGAGATCCTTGTTTTGCAAACCGTGTGCCTCGCGCTGCGCTCGTGATCGCGGGGCTTTGCGGAGGCCGCCGGGGGCTGGGATTGCTGATTCGAGACCGCACCCGCGAACCGCAGTCCTCATCTGAGGCCTCACCCGAGGCTGGAAAAATACTGGGCACCCCGGCGTCGTCTGGACCCAAGGCGCCGAGTCCAGAGCGCACGAGAGTGGACTACGACCGAGGGCCCCCGGCGGTGCCATTGAATCTCCCATCGGACCCGGAACGGTGACCCCGGGGCGCCCATCCAGGAACCCGCCACGCTCGCCGGTGCCCGTGTACCCTCTTCCTCCTCGCCATGCCCCCCGCGCCGCGTCCCCTCCCCCCCATCCCCGACCTCCTCTCCGCGACCCCAGCCGTCCGCATCGACCTCGCCGCCCTGCGTCAGACGCTGGTCTTCGCCTTCGCCATGGGCGGCTCCGTCGAGGCCTTCGAGGAGGCCCTGGCCGGCGCGACCCTCCCGGCCTCCGCCTGGGACCGCGCCCACTTCGGCCGCGACCTCTTCCTCGATGACCTGGTGGAGCGCTGCCTCCCGGTGCGCATCAAGGGCCGCGCCTGCCGCGTCACCACGCCCTACCTGCTCCGCGCCATCGCCGAGCCGCCTCGGGATCCTGCGGAGCTCGCCTTCCGGCACGCGGTGCTCTCGGAGCTCACCACCGGAGACACCGCCCGCAGCGATCTGGAGAGCGTCTACCTGGAGATCGTCAAGCTGCGCACGCTGCTCTGCGCCGAGCGCATCGGGGTGCGCTGGCTGCGGCGGCTGGAGATCCTCCGGGCCGTCCACCAGGTCTTCGCGGCGCTGGCAGGGTCCTTCGAGGGGGCCAGCTCCGGGCTCTCCCGGCTGCGCGCCTTCGGGACCGCGGTCTGCGAGGGCGAGGCGTACGGGCGGCTCGACGCGCTCCTCGATCACGAGGCGCACCTGGGCACCGTCGATCTCCGGGTCCGCGTCGGCGCCGACGGGGAGCTGCGCACCTTCCAGATCGTGGCCGTCCGCGAGAACCACGAGAACCCCTTCCACCGCTCACCGCTGGGGCGCCTGTGGGCGCGGATCCGGCTGCTCCTGCGGGGGTACCGGATGAGCGGAGGAGAGGTGCTGGAGCGCCTCTTCGACGAGGTCTTCACCGGCCTGGAGGGGAGCGTCGGGCTGCTCTTCCAGCTCCTCGGCGACCTCGAGTTCTACCTGGCCGGCCTCGGCTTCCGCGATCTCGCCGGGGAGCACGGCCTCGCGGTCTGCCTGCCCGAGCTCGGGCCGGTCGGCGAGGGCGGCATGCGCTTTCGCGGGCTCTTCAACCCGCTCCTCCTCGGAGAGAAGACGACGCCGGTCCCCTGCGATCTGAAGACGGCCCAGGCCGCGTCGGTGGTGATCGTCACGGGCCCCAACTCGGGCGGCAAGACGCGGCTCCTCCAGGCGATCGCGCTCACCCAGCTCCTCGGCGAGGCCGGCCTCTTCGCCCCCGCGGCGGCGGCGCGGGTGCCGCGCGCGTCGGGCCTCTTCGTCTCCCTCGTCGAGGAGTCGCGCGCCGATCAGCCGGAGGGCCAGCTCGGCATGGAGCTGATGCGCATCCGCCGCATGTTCGAGCAGCTCGACGTGGGATCGCTGGTGCTGCTCGACGAGCTCTGCTCGGGCACCAACCCCTCCGAGGGCGAGGAGATCGCGCGGCTGGTGATCTCCCTCCTGCCCGAGCTCGAAGCCCAGGTCTTCGTCACCACCCACCTGCTCCAGTTCGCCGCCCACCTCGCCGAGGAGAAGCCCATCCCCCGGCTGGAGTTCTTCCAGGTCGAGATCGACGCGCGCGAGCGGCCCACCTACGCCTTCGTGCCCGGCGTGGCGAAGACCTCGCTCGCAGGGAAGACCGCCGCGCGGCTCGGCGTCACCAGGGACGAGCTGCTCGCCCTCATCGCCGCCCGGAAGCGGGCGCCCTGATCAGCGCCGCCGCGAGCTCGTGGCCCGGGCCGGCGCGGGCTTCTCCGCTGCCGCCACGTCACCAGCGAAGGCCGGGGGGGTTTGGGGGGGGCGGGGGGCGCCGCGCCGCTCGCCCCC
>Ga0302279_10007141_pt1 | contig 11522 bp, 9 predicted proteins | sample III_Bog_N3_3_FD_194541 | JGI IMG/M metagenome (GOLD analysis project Ga0302279, IMG submission 194541) | Peat permafrost microbial communities from Stordalen Mire near Abisko, Sweden - III_Bog_N3_3 | ecosystem: Environmental > Terrestrial > Soil > Wetlands > Peat | place: Sweden: Abisko...
GCCCCACACGAGCGCCGAGTGGTCGTAGGTCATCTGGGCGTGGACCGGCTGGAGCGAGGTGTCGTCCACCCCCACGAGCGTCAGCAAGAGCTCGACCTCGAGCTTCTTGAGCGTCTCGGGCGTCTGGCCGTAGAGCGGGCTGTCCTTGGTGATGACGTGCATCGCCGTCCACGATCGCGACATCGCCGGGGAGCGCTCGCGGGCGAGGGGGACGTCCACCATGCGGTAGAAGATCACGCCCTCGTCGGTCTTCTCCGTCCGCAGCATGACGAGGCGGCACATGGCCTCCAGGATGCGGTTGGTGCGCTGGTTACCGAGCCGGAGCATGAGCGTCGGCACGCCGTTCATCGGCCCTATCACGGCGTGGCGCGCGAACACGACGCGGGCGTTCGACTGGGAGAACTTCGTGAAGATGAGCCCCGTGGACAGGGCGGTCACCATGAGGCTCGTCACCGACTCGCAGACGACGAGCACGTTCGCGAACGTGCTCGTCGGGTACATCGCCCCGTAGCCGACGGTCCCCATCGTCTGGACGCTGAAGAAGAATGCGTCCGCGAAGGAGTGTGGCTTCGCGTGGAGAACGCCGCCGCCGAGGAAGTAGCCGAGGGCGAAGATGGCGTTGAGCGACAGGTAGAAGACGACGATCGACGTGAGCGCAGCCCACCAGGGCATGCGGAGAAACGCGTGGTAGGTGTCGCCGAAGACCGTCTGGTGCCCGCCGATGGTACGGACCGGGGGAACGGGCGGCGGCGGCGGAGGGCGTGGCGCCTTCGATGCCATGACGGCACGGTCGCCCTGCAAGCACGTGGGGTCAAGATCAGGGAGCGAATGCCTCGGCGAGCCCCTTGGTCGCAGCCGCGCGGCCCGCCCTCGCGGCCTTCACGGCGCCAGCCCCCACGGCCTTGGTCGTCTCGTTCGCGACCTTGGTCGCGGACCTGGTGACGTTCTTGGCGGCGTCGTTCAAGGCGTTCTTGCCCGTGACGCTCTTCGCAGCCCCGGCGGCGGCAGAGGTCAGCGACGCGGTGCCGAGCTTCGCAGTCCCCTGCCCTGCGTGACCCGCAGTGGCGCCCGCCACCTTCGGGTCGTCCTGGGCCGGGATCTGCGCGGCGACCATCGACTTCCAGCCGCCGGCGCTGAAGCCCCCGAGGACGGCGTCGAGGACGTCGGCCTGGAACGAGAGCTGATCCTTGGTCGACGCGATCGACCCGATCAGCGTCGCGGTGTGCACCACCCACTTCGTGGAGCGCTCGACCGTCTGGGTGACGAGCTCGCCCATCTTGAGCTTGCCGATGTCACCGGGCTCGAGGCCGTTCAGGGTCACCGACACGCTCGTTCCGTCGAGCTTCACGTCGGGCGAGAGCTTGGTCAGGACGGGGCGCTTGCCCGTCTGCTCCTCGACGATGTCGGCGACGATGACCGGCACCATGGCCTTGAGCGAGCTGAGGATGCTGGGCGCCGCCAGCGGGTAACGAACCGCAGCGGCTCCGTCCGCGATCTCCGCGTCCTCCACCGCCTGGCGGAGGTTGACGAGGGCGATCCCGATCTTCTCGCGTACCGGGGCGGGCGTCTTGCCGGCGGCCGTCCTGGCCGCCGTGACGAGCTCGCTCTGGAGCGGGCCGATTTCCTTCTCGCTCGCGTCCGCCATCTTCTCGAGGTCGGCGATCTTCTTCTCGTGGTCCTTCTTGTCGCCTGCGGTCACGTCCTTGCCGCCCATGGCGGTCTTCTCGTTCTCGATGAGGACGCGCAGCCCCGCGAGCTCCTGCCTCTTGTCGCTGATGGCCCGGTACTTGTCGCCGAGCTCCTTGTCGACCGCGCCGAGCAGGTTGCCGGCGTCGCCCGAGCGAGCCTTGCCCCCCTTGACGGTGGGGAGCGTCCTCGCCCACACCTCCGCCGGGACGACCCTGGCGCGGGACTCGACGTAGAACGACTCGAGCGACACGGTCTTCATCTCTGCGGCCGCGGCGTCGGGGGTGGGCCCGATCTGCTGGACCCAGTCCGCGCTACCGTTCTGGTTGAGCGGCGTCGCCGTGAGCAGCCGGTCGACCTCCTTGGACGTCTTCTCCGCCGCATCGGCTCGTCGGACGACCACGCTCATCGGCGCGGGGTCGCGAACCGCCCAGGCAACCTTGGGGTTGGCGGCCGCCTTGAGGGCTCCGCAGCCGGTGCCGAAGAAGACGACCACCAGCCCGAGCAGGGTCACGAGGAGCGGGCGAGCCGAGACGTGAGCTGCCGTGCGAGCTGTGGGGGGTCGGTGCATGCGACGACTTACGCAGGCGGCCGAGGAATCTTCCTCCCGAGCTGAACTAATTCTTCCGACCGTGGGGTGCAGGACCGCGCGCTCGGCGGGGGCGTCCATCCGACCGTTGCATTCTTGCCACGCGAGCGGAGGGGTGGACCGGCCGACAACCCCAGCGATTTCAACACGCTCAGTCCCGAGTCTCGCGCGTTTTCCCACAAGAGACATGTCTCAATGCTTCCCCGCGCTTGCCTGCAGCGACCCCACAGCCCGCCCACAGAGCTGGGGATCCGGCCGCCTCGCAGCGACCCCGCTCGAGACGAGCGAATACGCACGGTTGTGTGACAAAATTGTGCGCAATTCGAGGCTCGGAACGACCTCACATCGTCGCCCGGACGCCGGTCGCCGGAGGGCGCCGCGTGGTGCGGTCCTTGCTCCTCTGCCTACCGGGGTACGCCAGCCCCCCACCCGAGCCCCACGAACGCCGCATGCGCCTCGAGATAGTCCTCGCGACCCCGGATGTCCGCCAGCTGCTGAGCGAGCTACTGCCCGCCAAGTTTCATCTGGGCGTGGGCGGCTCCACCGGTCGTTACCTCTGCCTCGGCAAGCCTCGGCAGCTCGTCCTCTGCGCGGGCGTGGGGGTCCGGATCGTATCGAGCGCGCGGCTCAAGTGGCCGCTCGGCGCGTTCGATGCCCCGATCCTCCTGCCCTCGCTCCAGGTGCTCCTGCGCCCTGCCATCGCCGAGGGCGGCGACGGAGACGCGCTGGCGTTCCAGCTCGAGATCGAGCGGTGCGAGTTCCCGGCACTCCCGAGGCTGGTCGTCAACGGGATCTGCCAGGCCCTCAGCCGCGAGCTCGAGGCGAGACACACCGCGCTGTCCTGGCCGTTCTCGCAGTCGCTCGCCCGGTCCCCGGCGTTTCACATCCCGGCGCTCTTCGCCGGGGGGGACGTCAGGGTACGGAACGACGCCATCGTGCTCGGTGTCTCCATGCGTCCCGCCGTCACGACGGACCGCGCGAGCCTGACGAGCCTCGAAGGCGTCGGCGCCTGACCGCCGACCCTCCCCCACCGGAAAGGTGACGGGCCCGCGCGAGCTCCACTACCCTTCGTTGCCGCTTCTTTGCACACGAGCCCTCGGCGCTCTAGGGTGGAAGCCATGGTGACCCCCCCGCGCCAGCACATCCCCCATGGGCGCCTCGCGTGCATCGGTGAATCGAGGCGAGGACGCGCGGCCTTCGCCGTCGCCGCTACGCTGCTATCGCTCACCCAGCTGTACGCGTGCTCCTCGGCGAGCCCGCTGCCACCGCCACCGCCGGGATGCACGGAGCACTGCGAACCGGTCATCGCGTCCGGCGGCTCCGAGCAAGGCAGTGGCGGGGGGCTCCCGGCCGCAAGCAGCGACGCCGGCGGCGGCACCTTCACGGACGTGAACCCGCCCCCGTTCGACGGCAACGTCCTGCCCTGACCCGCGCGCGAAGCGAGCGGGGGATCAAGGACGACCGCTACTCACGCCTCCTTGCGGGTCCGCGTGCGACGTGCGCCCTTCTTGGTCGCGGCGACCGTGGGCGCCGGGGTCCTTCGCGTCCGCCGCTTCGCGCCGCGACGCGGGGTCGGGGCCGGCGTCGGCTTGCTCCGCGAGGTAGACCGCTTCTTCGCGGTGCGGGCCGCGGCCGTGCTCTGGCTGGCGGCAGCTCCCTCGTTCTCCAGCTCGGGGACGAACCCTCGCTTGCTCGTGCCGGGCGTCGCCCGCCTCGCGTACCCGCCGCCCTTCTCCTGCTTCGCCGGCTTCCTCTTGGGGGTCGTCGTGTACTGCCTCTTGCTTGTTCGCGGCATCATCCACCTCCGGTTGTGTCGCAAGCGTTCGCAACTTCCGAGCCACGCGCGCGGCCGATCGCCGACGCGTTCCTGCCGCGTTCCACCGCATCTCACGCGTCGCTGTGCGCGCAGGAGCCGGCGCGATTCGTCACGGTCGCGCACGTCGTGGCAAAACGTCACAAGGCGCGAGAGCGCCAGCGGAGCGTGGCCGGCGCACGTGGCGAATTGGGAGGCCGCGAGCGCCCTCGCCGCGGCATCGTCCGCGCGAGGTGAGCGCCCAGGCGCGGTGCCGTGGCCCAACTCCCGGAAATCGCGGGCTCTCGCAGCTCTGGCCGACGTGCGGCGCACGCCGTGCACATCGCGCCCCGCAACGACGAGGCCCTACAATGAACGTGATCGCGCTCCTCAAGGATGATCACCGAACCGTGTCCGCGCTCTTTCTGTGCTTCGAGCAGCTCGGTCCCCGCGCGTCGCCCACGAAGCGACGGATCGTCGACCAGGTGATTCGCGAGCTCGCGATGAACGCGGCCATCAAGGAGCAGATCCTCTACCCGGCAGTCCGGCGCTGGCTCCCTGCATGGGAGAACCACGTCCTGGACAGCCTGGAGAAGCACCAGGTGCTCATGTGGACGCTCTCAGAGCTGGCGCTGCTCGACGTCGGCGCGACGATGTTCGACGCGCAGGTGAACGTTCTCATGGAGCGTGTGCGAGCCCACATCGGCCAGGAGGAGGACGGGCTCTTTCCGGCGATGGAGCACGCCGTGCCGGGACGGGACCTCGTGGCGCTCGCGCAGGCGATCGAGTGGGCCAAGACGGCCCCGCTCGCCCGCACGCGGCTCTGGCGTGGGCCGCTGCCGCGGCGCGCAGGCGCTCTGGCGACGGCGTAGCGTCAGAGATCCGGGAGTCCGAGCAGGCGCGTGACGGCGTAGAGGGCGATGGCGGCGCACTCGCCGTCCCGGACGAGGCCCCGCCCCAGCTCACGCAAGGCCTTCTCGAGCTGGAACGACTCGAGCAACGCCGGAAGCTGCGCGCCGTCTCTCGGAAGGAACGGTGCGCCCTCCGCGACGGACAGGTACGAGCCGAGAAACGCCGCCGACGCCCACGTCTGCCACAGCTCCGCCCACGGCCAGGCAACGCGCCGGTCCGCTTCGCGGACGACCATCTCGTCGCCCACGACGGTGAACACGGCGTAGACGAGGGAGTGAAGCGCGCCGGCAACGTCCCGCAGCGCCGATCGCTTCCGACGCCGCTCCGGCAGCTCTCGCTCGTGCCCGCCGTCGAAGTCGATGATGACGAAGTCCTTGCCCGTGTAGAGCACCTGCCCGAGGTGGAAATCGCCGTGGCAGCGGATGCGGGAGTAGGTCAGCGGGAGGCGCAGGATCTTCTCGAAGCGACGAAAGAGCTCCGGTTCGCTGGCGAGGACCTGCTTCGCCAGGGGCTGGGCCCACATGGGTAAGCCTACGCCCCGCGCGCGAAGCATCCGGAGGACCTTGCCCGCAAGATTACGGAGGGACTGGTAGCGGGAGCGACGATCGAAGATGGTGTAGGGCTCGGGCCGGAACGCCGGGTCGTCGGTACCGGAGGCGAGCGCGAGGTGCATCTCGGCCGTTCGCTTTCCGAGAAGCGCTGCGATGCCGGCGTAGGCGCCGAGGACGCCGGCAGCCTCCTCTGGTCCGGCGCACGCGGCGAGCTCCGCGACGGAGACGGCATGGTGGCTACGCCGAGGTACCGGGGGGGCCGCCGGGGCCAGCGCCATGTCGGGCGCACGCTCCCTCGGCGAGCGCGCGAGCACCTGCTCGTAGAAACGCTCCAGCTCGCGCCGCGTGTAGTCGAGCGCCGAGCCCTCGTTCGGCACGAAGCGCTCCAGGACTGCCACGGTGATGGGCTCGTTGCCACCCCGCAGGCGAGAAGGCGTGCCCCAGGACCCGTGAAGGTACTCGATGGCGCCAAGCACCTCCGGAACGAGCCCGGGCGCGCGAGCCGCCAGGAAGCTCCCGACCTCGAGCTCGGGACTCCGCCCTTCCTCCATCCGACGAAATACCTTCAGGAAGTACCGGTCGTCGTAACGGATGACCGCGTTCCAGTGATCGGCGTTGAGGATGTGCGCCTCCGCGCCGTCCGTGGCGGCGAGCTCCCCACTTCCCAGCGGAGCGGCGACCACGGAGCCGTGAATGCCGGAGGCGCGGCGGCGCGTCGCGATCGCGTGGAGGAGCGACGGGCACAGGGCCTTGTCCTCGAGCACGTCGACGAGGTCCTCCACCGGCTGGGTGCGGTCCGGCGACACACGCACGTGCGCAAACAACGCCGACACCGGTGGCGGCCCCTTCCGTGGGGTCGCGGCGAAGGCGAGCGGCAGCGCGTACGTCTCGCCTGACCCCCCCTCGTACTCGACGCGAACGAAGAGCAACGCGACGGCGGGCTCGAGCGCGACGCACTCCTGGATGCGCACCGTCCGGATGCCCCGCGCGCCTGGCTCGAACCACTTGCGGCTCTCGAGGAAGCGCGGCAGCGCGCGCTCGACGAGCGCGCGCCCCTCGCCGCTGGCGAAGAAGAGCGCCTCGAACGTCGGGCACTCGATGGTGGGAGGGTCGTAGGCGAGGGCGCGCACCTCGTGCTCGGAGCTCGAGGGCTCCTCGAGCGAGAACCAGTAGAACGCGTGGCTGCCGAGGGTGAGCGGGTACGCGCGGTCCCCCACCGGAGGAAACCGGGTCCGGCCGAAGAGCTCGACCGGGATCATCCCTTCGAGCCCGCGGGCAGGCCGACCGCTCCCGTCGTCGGCCTCCGGTCCGACCTTCGCGAGGTCGAGCTCCACGTACTGCACGGCCCGCGACAGATTGGCGACCACGAGGATGGTCTCCCCCCTGTAGCGGCGCACGAAGGCAAGCACGCGCGCGTTGCTCGGCTGCAAGAAGAGGAGGCTGCCCCGCCCGAAGGCCTGGAAGCGCTTGCGGAGCGCGATGAGGCGCTTGGTCCACCAGAGGAGCGAGCTCGGGTTGTTCTGCTGCGCTTCGACGTTGATCGACTCGAAGTGGTACTCCGGGTCGACGACGATGGGCAGGATGAGCCGCTGCGGGTTGGCGCGCGAGAAGCCCGCGTTGCGGTCGCTGCTCCACTGCATGGGGGTCCGGACCCCGTTGCGGTCCCCCAGGAAGACGTTGTCGCCCATCCCGATCTCGTCGCCGTAGTAGATCACCGGCGCGCCCGGCAGGGAGAAGAGCAAGCCGTTCAGCAGCTCCATCATGCGGCGATCGTTGCCGACGAGCGGCGCGAGGCGCCTTCGGATGCCGAGGTTGAGCCGCATCGCGGGCTCGTTCGCGTACGCCTGGTACATGTAGTCGCGCTCCTCGTCGGTCACCATCTCGAGCGTGAGCTCGTCGTGGTTGCGGAGGAAGAGCGCCCACTGGCAGTTGGGCGGAAGCGCGGGCGTCTGATCGAGGATGTCGACGATGGGGAAGCGGTCCTCCATCCGGATCGCCATGAACATCCGAGGCATGATCGGGAAGTGGAAGTTCATGTGGCACTCGTCGCCGTCCCCGAAGTAGGCGGCGGCGTCGTCGGGCCACTGGTTGGCCTCGGCGAGCAGCATGCGGCCCCTGAACTTTCCGTCGATGTGCGCGCGGAGCTTGCGCAGGAAGGCGTGCGTCTCGGGCAGGTTCTCGCAGCTCGTTCCTTCCCGCTCGTAGAGGTAGGGGACCGCGTCGAGCCGCAGGCCGTCGACGCCGAGGCCGAACCAGAAGTCGACGACGCCGAACATCGCCTCGTGGACGGCCGGGTTGTCGAAATTCAGGTCGGGCTGGTGCGTGTAGAAGCGGTGCCAGTAGTGCGCCTGCGCGATCGGATCCCAGGCCCAGTTCGACTGCTCGAAGTCCTTGAAGATGACGCGGGCCGCTGCGTACCGATCGACCGCGTCGCTCCACACGTAGAAGTCGCGCTCGGGGCTGCCGCGGGGAGCGCGGCGCGCGCGCTGAAACCAGGCGTGCTGGTCGGACGTGTGGTTCAAGACGAGCTCCGTGATGACGCGGAGACCACGGCGATGCGCCTCCTCCAGGAAGTGCTGGAACGCGGCGACCGTCCCCGTGTCCGCGGCCACGTCGACGTAGTCGGAGATGTCGTAACCGTCGTCTCGCCCAGGGGACGGGTAGATCGGCAGGAGCCAGATGGCCGTGACGCCGAGGTCTTGGAGGTAGTCGAGCTTGCTCGTCAGGCCGAGCAGGTCGCCGACACCGTCGCCGTTGCTGTCGAGGTAGGAGCGGACGCGGACCTCGTAGATGATCGCGTCCTTGTACCAGTCCGGATTCGAGGAAAGCGCCTCCGGACGGATGGAAACGGGCTCACTCATCGACCGTAGACCCTCGTGAGGCCGAGCATCCGGAGGGCGAGCTCGTCGCCGAGAGCGCCGGGGGACAAGCGCCATTCCCAGTTGCCCGAAGGCTCGCCCGGCCTGTTCATCCGGGCCCACGCGCCGAGGCCAAGGACGTCCTGCATCGGCACGATGGCGAGGCGCGCCACCGAGAGCCACGCCATGCGGATCATGTCCCAGTGGATCTCGGTCCCGTCGCTCTTCAGGTACTGCATCGCTGCGCTGCGCTCTCGCTCGACCTGGGCAGCCGAACGCGTGCTCTGCTCGCCACCCTCGTCGTGAAACCACCCTTGCGTCGTGTCGTTGTCGTGCGTCCCCGTGTAGACGACACAGCGCTTCGGGTAAGTGTGGGGCAGGAACGTCGAAGCGGAAGGGTCGTCGCCGAAGGCGAACTGCAGGACGCGAATGCCTGGCAAGCGCAGGCGGTCGCGCAGAAGGACCACCTGCGGCGTGACGGCGCCGAGGTCTTCGGCGATGAAGGGCAACGCGCCGAGCTCACGCGCCAGCACCTCGAAGAGCTCTGCCCCCGGCCCCTTCCTCCAGACGCCGCGGACGGCGGTAGGCTCGGCGCTGGGGATCTCCCAGTAGCGCTGGAAGCCTATGAAGTGGTCGAGCCGAATCGCGTCGAAGCGCCGGGCCATCATGCGGAGGCGCTCGACCCACCACGCGTATCCCGTCTCGCGCAGCCGGCGCCAGCGGTAGAGCGGGTTGCCCCAGCGCTGGCCCGTACTGCTGAAGTAGTCGGGCGGAACGCCCGCGACCACGGTGGGCTCTCCGCGCGCGTCGAGCCGGAAGAGGTCGGGGCTTTGCCACACGTCCGCGCTGTCGTGCGCGACGAAGATGGGGAGATCGCCGATGAGGCCGACGCCGTGATCGTGGGCGTAGCGACGCAGGCGGCTCCACTGGGCGTCGAACACGTACTGCTCGAACTTGGCCGCGAGGATGCGGTCCGCGAGCTCAGTGCGCGCGTGCGCGAGGGCGCTCGACTCGCGCGTGCGGTAGCCAGCCTTCCAGAGCGTCCAGGGAGCGTTTCCGTGCGCGCGCTTCAGCGCGTGGAAGAGCGCGTAGTCGTCGAGCCAGCCGCGCGAAGACTCGCAGAAGGCCTCGAAGGGGGCACGGTCGGCGCCCGGCGCTTCGCGGAAGACCCGGAACGCTGCCGCCAGCCGCGGCCGGCGGTGAGCCTCTGCCCGCGCGTAGTCGACGCGCGACTCGGGCAACGCCGCGGCCGGCTCGAGCGCCGACGCTTCGATCCAGCGGCGCCGTACGAGGTCGTCGAGGTCGATCAGCATCGGGCTGCCGGCGAAGGCAGACTCGGCGCTGTAGGGCGAGTTGCCGTAGCCTGGCGGCGCCACGGGAAGCATCTGCCACCATCGCTGGCCGGCACGGTCGAGGAAGTCCACGAAGCTACGCGCCGTCGCGCCAAGATCCCCGACCCCGTGGCGGCCGGGCAGGCTGGTCGGATGAAGGAGAACGCCGCTCGCTCGCGTTCCCAGTGACACCGGGCCTCGGGGTTCCACCATGCGAAGGGAATCTACGACCGGCCCCCCGCTAGAGCCGTCCATTTGATGCGTCTCCCGGACTCGGCCATGGGATTTCGTGGTACGGAGCTCGCTCGAGGGAAAGCCGCATGCCCAAGAAGGCGAGCGAGAAGAGCGCCAAGGCCCCGAAGACGTCGAGCACGCGCCGTTCCCCTGCGAAGCGCCGTGTTCCGCGCAAGGCTCAGGCAGGGAGCGCTGGGCTGGAAGCCGCCGCGTGCGTCGGGCCCGAGAGCGACGCGCGCTCTCGCGAAGGGATGGGCGCGCTCCTCGACCGTATCGCTGCGGAGGGCGGCGCGCTCGTCGGCGCCTACCGCGACCCGCTGGGTGGGCATCCGCTCGCGCTCGCCGTCTTGCCCATCGGCAGCATCGAGCCGACGCCGTTCCAGCGCGATCTGAGCGAGGCGCACCACAAGCGCCTCGCCGAGGTCATCCACAAGACCGGCCGCTTCCTCGACCCTGTCGTCGCCATCACCGCGCCCGGATCGGGCTTCTGGACCCCCAACGGCCGCCACCGCCTCGAGGCAATGCGCCGGCTCGGCGCGAAGGCGATCACGGCGCTCGTCGTACCGGACCGCGAGGTCGCCTGGCAGATCCTCGCCCTCAACACGGAGAAGGCGCACAACCTGAAGGAGCGCGCGCTCGAGGTCATCCGCATCTACCGCGGGCTCATCGCGGAGGACGCGACCCGCCCCGAGTCCCAGTTCGCGTTCTACCTGGAGGACCCCGCGCTCGTGACCATCGGGGCCTGCTACGAGAAGAGCCCTCGCTTCGCAGGAGGCGCGTACCACCCGGTGTTGCGGCGGGTCGAGTCCTTCACCGACGCCCCGCTCAAGGACGCCATCCTGGCGCACGAGAAGCTCGCGGAGACCACGCTCGCGGTGGAGGTCGAGGTCGCCGCCGTCATCGCGCGTCTGAAGGCACGCGGCCTGACGAGCCCCTACCTCCGGTCGTTCGTGGTCGCGCGTATCAACCCTCTTCGCTGGATCAAGGGTGAGCCGCCGCCCGCGAGCGAGGTCCTGGAGACGATGCGATCGCGCGCGGCGAAGTTCGCGGTCGACAAGATCAAGCAGGAGGACCTCGTCGCGTCCGGCGGGGTGCCGGACGAGGACGGCTGAGGCGTCGCTCCGGCGCAGCCGCTCAGAGCGCCTCGACGCTCTTCAGCATCTCCGGGACGAACTGGAGCCGCGGGCGCATCAGCATCATGCGGCTCGCGTGCGAGCTACCCTTCACGATGGCGCCGTTCGGGTCCATGCCGCCAGCCCCGAGCGAATCGACGGGAAACCAGACCTGGTAGCCCGATTCGCTCTTCGTCTCCACGATGCTGCCGCCCTGCTGCGCGGCGGCGGGCGAGGCGGCCGGCGTCTGGGCGAAGGCGGACGCGGGCAAGAGGAGGGTCAGCACCATCAGGACGGGCAAGGAGAGACGAGTACGCATGGAGGGGCCGCCTTGGCAGAGGGTCATGGGCATGAGTGCCGTGTCGCGGATGGGACCCGAGGCAGCCGGCTTCCTTTGATCTTCGTGGGTCGGGTACTCTTCGCACGTGGCTCACGAACGGGCGCGAGGCGCACATGG
>Ga0302279_10007142_pt1 | contig 11522 bp, 8 predicted proteins | sample III_Bog_N3_3_FD_194541 | JGI IMG/M metagenome (GOLD analysis project Ga0302279, IMG submission 194541) | Peat permafrost microbial communities from Stordalen Mire near Abisko, Sweden - III_Bog_N3_3 | ecosystem: Environmental > Terrestrial > Soil > Wetlands > Peat | place: Sweden: Abisko...
TCCGCCCGGAGGGTGTGCCTGCGCCGGTGGAGGCAAAGACCGAGCCCGAGCTCACTGCTGCCGTTCCGACTGAGAACCGCTCCACGCGCCGCCAGGGTTCGCCGTTTGCCGGCACATCGCTGGACTGGGAGAAAAGCGTCCAGCAGTACATGCAGAACAAGTCCGTCAAGGCATAAGTTCCAGCTACAGATCCTCTTTTGTGATGATCTCCCGGATGAGCGGCTGCTTCGACGGCGGCTCCTTCGTGATCTTCACTGTTGCTTCCAACATCTGATACGGCTCGTCGAGCAAATTCTCCTTTTCGCTGAAGAGCGTGAAGATCGGCTGGCCGGCTGCAAGTTTTTCACCCAGCTTTGCATGCGACTCGATGCCGGCGTGTGCGCTGACCGGATCGCCAGGCTTGGCGCGGCCAGCGCCTAGCCGCTGCACCGCCCAACCCACCTGCTTGCAGTCCATTCCGGCGAGATAGCCCGCGTGTTGCGCCTTGAACATACGTGTCGCCTTGGGCTTGTGGAATGCCGCCGGGTCCCCGAAGATGCTGGTATCTCCGCCCTGTGCGGCGATGATTTGCAGCCAGGACTTGTACGCCGCGCCGGAGCTCAGCAGATCGTCGGCGAGTTGCGCGCCTGCCTCCGGTGTGGCGGACTTGCCCGCGAGATGCAGCATCCAACCGCTTAGGATGTTCGATAGCTCGATCAGATCCGCCGACATCGGATGGCGGCGGTTCTGCAGGATGTCGATGCACTCCCAGACCTCAATCCAGTTGCCGGAGAAGCGGCCTAGCGGCTCGTCCATCGAGGTGAGCAGCGCGGCAGTGCGCGTGCCGCTGGCTTCGCCGGTGGAGACCATCAGCTCGGCGAGGAACTTCGACCGCTCGTAAGTCGGCATGAAGGCGCCGCTGCCGACCTTGACGTCGAGTACCAGGCCGTTCAGGTCTTCGGCCAGCTTCTTACTCATGATGCTGGCGCAGATGAGGAACGGCGACTCGACCGTTCCGGTATGGTCGCGCATCGCGTAGAGGATGCGATCCGCGGGAACAAGGCGCGGCGTCTGGCCGACCAGAACGGCGTGGCACTCGCGCAGCACCTCGGTCATTCTCGGCAGCGAGAGCTGTGAGTCAAAGCCGGGAATCGTCTCCAGCTTGTCTAAAGTTCCGCCAGTATGACCAAGGCTGCGCCCGCTGATCATCGGCACCGAGATGCTCGGCGTGCCTTCGAGTCCCGCAGCGGCAAGCACCGGAGCGATCAGCAGCGAGGTCTTGTCGCCGACGCCTCCAGTGGAGTGCTTGTCCACGGTAAACGTGTGCAGCGGCGCGGCGTCAAAGGTCTCGCCGGAGAAGCGCATGGCACGCGTCAGTTCTGCGGTTTCACGCAGCGACAGGCCGCGCTGGAAGACGGCCATGAGAAACGCGCCGAGCTGTGCGTCCGTCATTCCAGCCTGCTGAACTACCATGTTCACGAACGCGTCAATCTCTGCGGTGGTGAGTTCGCCGCCGTCACGTTTCTTCAGTAGAAGATCGATGGCATGGATCACGATTCTCTGGACTCGTCTCTGGGCTCGAGAAATTCGAGCCGGAAGGCGAACGGAAGCAGCTCGCCGAGCGTGGTCTCCTGTTCGCTGCCGCCTTCGCCGGGATAGAGGATCAGCGTGTCGTCGTCGCCGAACTCTGTGAGTGTCTGGCGGCAGGCCCCGCAGGGCATGGACGCCGCACCGTTCAGATTGGCCACCGCCACTGCTCGCAGTCGCACCGCGGGGCCGTACTCGGCGACGGCGCGGGCGATGGCTCCCTGCTCGGCGCAACTGGTCAGCCGGTACGAGCAGTTTTCAACGTTGCAGCCGGTGACGATGTTGCCGTCTTCCAGCAGCAGGGCAGCCCCCACACGGAAGCGGCTGTAGGGCGAGTAGGAGTTCTCCGCAGCCGAGGCGGCCAGCTCGCGCAGGCGGGCGCGCTGGGCGTGGTTGATGAGATCGAGTTGGGCGCGTTCCGGCATCGCAGATGTTTTAGGCTAGGCCTCGGCTGAGGTTGTGGCAAGGCTGAGCCGCTTTTCGGAGGCCCTCCCCTCCCCCTGTTTCTCGCAAAATCTTCATAAATAAGGATTTAGGCTTGTATCTACAATGTACATACAAGACCAAAATCCTCAAAACAAACGAGATCCGCGGGGAGCTCCCGCAAAATCCTCATAGAAAAGGCCTTATCCCCCAGTGGTCAAACCACCCCAAAGGCACGCCGCGAAGTAGCCGGCCCGAACTCTTTCCCCTGCGTCTATTCTACCGCGCCTGTCAAGAGCTCGAAGAGGCTGCGGGCGGAGATGGTTCAGCGGAACTCCGAGTGCGCGAGCAGGAATGACCGGCGGATGTAGCAGATGTCCTGCGGGTTGGGCGGAGCCTTCGCGCAGGGTTGCCACTCGGCGGCCAGGTACTCCGGAGTGAGCTGCTGGTCGAAGTAGCTGGGCCAGTCGATCAGAACGTTGATGCCTTCTTTGTCAATGAACTGGCCGAGGGTGTGGGTGCGGGCGGCGCGGAGGGCGCCGGCGTTCAGCTTGCCGTCGAGGTTTTCGACGTTGGGATTGAAGTAGCCGATGACGCCGCTCTGGAAGGCCCCGACATGAACCTCCGGAAAGGTCTCATGCACGTAGGCCGCCGCGGTGTAGTGGGGGTTGCCGGTGCGGCCGTTGTGCAGGGAGTAGAAGTCCAGCAAGGAGAAGAGCACCACCAGCGCAGCCAGAAAGAGCTGCGGAAGGCGCTGCGGCAGAGATTGCTTGGCTAGCAGCAGCGCCAGCAGCGGAATGCTTACCAGCAGCAGCGGCGAGAAGTAGCGGACGTAGAAAAAGGTGGAGAGAAAGAATCCGGAGTAGACCAGCGTGAGCAGGAAGATCGCAGCGGCCCAGGGAAGGAAGGTGTCGCGCATGGCTGGCGCAAGGAGCGCAGCGCGGAGATCGTTAGCACGCAGAGCAAGAAAGACAATGAGAAGCAGACCAGTGAGTCCCAGCATGAGGGTGAACCCGTTGGATGAACCGGCATAGGACCACGGGACGATGTGCGCCAGCAAGGCGCGAGCCCAGGGGTCAAACCGAATGGCGCCATGCCAACCGAAGCTGCTCTCGGCGGAGCCAGAGGTGGGCATCCAGCCGCCGGTGACGCGGCGCACGAAGAGGAACCACGGGCTGACGATGGCCAGCGCAAGTGCCCCGCAGACGGCGACCTGAGCGACGGCCGCCCGGCGGCGAGCCAGCAGATAGAGCAGCAGCAGAGCGAAGATCAGTCCGAAGTCGATGCGTGCCAGCCCTGCGAAGCCCGCGGCGATGCCGAGCAGTACGATGTCTCGCCAGCGCGGAGCTGTGCTGGAGACGATGCGACGCCAAAGCGCGATGCAGACGGCGAGGCAGCAGAGATAGACGCCTGTCTCCAGACCGAAGATGAAGGTGCGGAAGACGGAGAAGTCAAAGAGCACAAGGAAGTACGCGAGCGTAAAGACCAGCGAGCGGTGCGACTCCGGAGCGAAGCTCCTGGCAAAGCACGCGAGCCGCCATGCGAAGAGCACGCAGAGCAGCGCACCGAAGGCGATGACCGCGCGGACGAGTGTCCAGCGGTCGCCACCGAAGGCGTTCACGACGACGGCGATGGCGGCGTAGACGAACGTCGCCAGCGGCTGGATGCCGGTGGCAGGAAGGTCGCCGTTGTAAGCAAGGTGGTGTGTGGTGGCGAGGTTCTCCGCGACCGTGAGCATGTAGTAGCCGTCTTCGCCGACGGGCTTGTCGCAGAGCAGCGGCCACGAGTTGCGGACCTCCGCTGCGGAGGTGAGGCCCCGGACAGAACGCGTCGCCAGAAGCCCGGCGTAGATGAGAAAGAGGACCGTGGCCACTACGCAAACGATGCGCAGCCGCTTGTCCTCGCCGGTTCGATCCATGGCCATCCTCTCTGTGCCGTAAAGCGAGCTCTGCGATGAGAGTGTAGCGCAGCGATGCGTCAGGGGTGCGTCTGGCTCGGTGGCGGGTTGTCGTGCTGCCCGCCGAAGAGGCCGAAGAGTCGGCTGCCGAGGGTCTCCGGGTTCTCGCCCATGTGGGAGCAGCTGCCGTTCGGGGCAGTGCCGTTGAGGAAGCCCGCGGTAAAGCTGTCGCTGGGACAGGATTCGTCGGCGATGAGGCCGCTGGCGCGATCCACGGTGAGGACCTGCACACCGCTGGGTGCGGAGAAGGACTTCATGTCAGAGTACTGAGGAATGCGGATGGCGCGGTTCATGAAGGCGGCCCAGATGGGCGCGGCGGCGTCGGCGCCCTGGAGGTTGACGTTGGTGTAGTCGTCGTTGCCGACCCAGATGATGCAGAGCAGGTTGGAGGAGTAGCCGGCGAACCAGGCGTCGTGCGAGGTGCCGGTCTTGCCGGCGGCGGGCGCGGTGAAGCCGAGGCCGCGGACGACCGAGGCTGTGCCGAAGGCCATCACGTTTTGCATCAGCGACTGGGTCAGGAACGCGACGCGGGGGTCGAGTACCTGCGCCGCCTGGGGCGCGAAGTCTGCGACGATGTCTCCATTGGGGTTGCGGACGCTGGCCAGCAGCCACGGCGTAAGGTGAACGCCGTTGTTGGCGAAGACGGTATACGCACCGGCCATATCGATGGGCGTGGCGCTGTAGGTGCCGATGGCCATGGAGGGGGTTCCGCGCGCGTTGACGATCCCGGCCGAGCGCGCGAGCGAGGCGACGTTGTCATAGCCGACCTGCTGGGCGAGCGCGATGGTGGCGATATTGAGCGAGTGGGCGATGGCGTCCGCCGCGGTGACCATGCCGGGGAACTCGCCCTTCTTGAAGTTGCCGGGGATGTAGGACTGGCCGTTGGTGCCGAAGTCCTGGGGGTCGTCGTTGATACGGGTGAGGGCAGTGAAGACGCCGCCGCCGTCGAGTGTTGTGCCGTCGAGGGAAGAGTTGTAGGCGGTAGCGTAGACGAACGGTTTGAAGATGGAGCCGGTGGGCCGTTCGGCGACGGCGTGGTTCAACTGCGAGAGGGTGTAGTTGCGGCCGCCAACGAGCGCGAGAATCTGCCCGGTGTGCGGATTCAGCGCGACGAGCGCGACTTGCGGATAGGTGATGTTCGCATCGCCTTTCTTATGCTGGGCGCGGACCAGGTCATCGACGTGCTTCATGCCGACGTCCACGGCCTCGGCGGCGGCGCGCTGCAGGTCAGGATCGAGCGACGTGTAGATGCGCAGGGCGGAGTGCGAGGTGTCCGAGTCGCCGAGGCGCTGGACGATCTGGTCGTGGACCAGGTCGACGAAGTACGGCGCCTCACTGGCGTCGACGTTGGGCGGCGCCAGGTGGAGCGGTTCGGCCTTGGCGCGCTCTGCCTCGGAGGATGTGATGGCGTCGGTCTCGACCATGGAGTCGAGGACGACGTTGCGGCGCTCCATGGCGCGGTCAGGATGCCGGTACGGGTTGAAGTAGCTGGGCCGCTGGATGATGCCGGCGAGCAGAGCGCACTCGGCGAGGTCAAGCTGGTGGAGGTCCTTGCCGAAGTAAGCCTGCGCTGCCTCGCCGAAGCCGTTGATGGCGAAGCTGCCGCGCTGGCCGAGCGGAATCTCATTGGCATACATCTCAAAGATCTGCTGCTTGTTGAAGCGCGCCTCAAGCTGGAAGGTGATGACGACCTCAGCGATCTTGCGTGAGTAGGTCTTCTCCGGCGAGAGGAAGAAGCCGCGCGCGAGCTGCTGGGTGAGTGTAGAGCCGCCGCACTCCATGCGCTGGGAGAGCGTGTCCTGGATGGCGCACTTGGCGGTGCGGACGTAGTTGATGCCGCCGTGCTCAAAGAAACGGCGGTCCTCGATGGAGGTGACCGCCTGCACCATGTGCTGGGGAATCTGGTCGTAGCTGACCAGGCGGCGCTTGGTGCGGTTCTTGTCCTCAGAGAGCGCGGTGATGAGCTGCGGCTCCAGCCGGTAGGCGGCGAGCGGCACGCCGTTCTCCGCGGTGATGGACTGGACCAGCGGCTGTCCGCCGGGGCCGGCGCCGGTGGTGATGGTGGCGCCGTCCATGGCGAGATAGCTCTGCGGGCCCGGCTTGATGAGGATGCTGTCGCCGCGCAGTTCGTAGCTGCCGAGCTGTGTATTGCTGTTGTATCCGGCGCGGCGGAGCTGGGCAGCGATCTCGGCGGCGGAGAGCTGCTGGCCGGGACGGACCTCCTGCGGCGCCGCGTAGACCTGCGCGACCGAGGCAAAGAGCGGGCCGTGCGCGAGGCGGTCGTCCACCAGCCCGCTGTACTTGAAGTAGTAGAAGCCGAAGACGATCCCGCCGAGTGCTGCCACGATCAGGACGACGGCCAGCACAAAGCGCACGAACTTCCATAGAAGACGGTGGCGCCGCGGTGCGAGTTTGACTTTGACGGGCATGTTGAGGCAGCGAACAGTTAACAGCGAACAGAAAGTGCTTAGCTCTTGGACGATGCGAGCAGCGATTGCAGGTGGGTCGTCACGGCTGTGAGGGCGAGGTCGGTGGTGGTTTGGTGGAGGCGGTCGACCAGCTCGACTTGACCTTCGGACAGCTTCTTTCCGATGTTGATACGAAAGGGAACGCCGATCAGTTCAGCGTCCTTGAACTTCACGCCGGCGCGCTCGTCGCGGTCGTCGAGCAGCACGTCAATGCCCGCGGCATCTAGCTCGGCGGCGAGCTTTTCCCCGGCGGCGAGCAGCGGCTCCTCGCGGACGTTGGTGATGGTGACGACGACCTCATACGGCGCGATGGAGGCAGGCAGAGCGTAGGCTTCGCCGGCGCGCTCGGTGTCCGGGAACTGCGACTTGAAAGCTGCGGCGCTGGACTCGATGGCTGCGGTGAGGATGCGCTCCAGGCCGATGCCGTAGCTGCCCATGATCGGAGTGACTTCCTTGCCATCGGCGTTGAGAACGGAAGCTCCCATCGACTCGCTGTACTTGTAGCCGAGCTTGAAGATGTGGCCGATCTCGACGGCCTTGCCGAGGCGCAGCGGCTCGCCGGCGATGGGGTCGGGCTCACCCTCGTTGATGTTGCGGATGTCGGCGATGAGCGTCGGCTTGAAGTCGCGGCCCGGCGTGACATTGCGCAGGTGATACTCCTCCTTGTTCGCACCGGCGATGAGGTTGGTGCGGCCTTCGAGCGCGGAGTCGAGGATGACCAGAACTCCGGGCTTGCGCGGATGCGGCGCGGCGTCGAGCCCGATGGGGCCGAGGTAGCCTGCGGGCGCATGGAATACGTCGGCGATCTCTTCCGGCGTCATCGGGCGCGGCTCGCCGAGGGCAACCGCGCGCAGCTTTGCCTCGTTCAGTTGATGATCGCCGCGCAGGAAGGCAACGACGGCCCGCGTCTTGCCGACGGTCTTGACCTGCTTGGCATCGGAGTCCGGGTGCTCGACGATATAGGCCATCGTCTTCATCTGGTGCTGCGGCTGCGTCTTGAGGAACGCGCCGACCTCGTCGATGGTGCGGAAGCCGGGAGTGTGGACTTCCTCGGGTTTGTCGCTGGTCGGTGCGAGGTCTTCGACTGGCGCGAGCCTGCTCGTCGCTTTTTCGAGATTCGCCGCGTAGCCGGAAGTGGACGACGCGATGAGGTCTTCGCCGGCTTCGGTGTAGACCATGAACTCCTGCGACTGCGATCCGCCCATCGCGCCGGAGTCGGCCTCGACGGCGACGAACTCCAGCCCGCAGCGGGTGAAGATGCGGCGGTAGGCGGCGTCGTGCAGGTCGTAGCTGCGGTCGAGGCCAGTAGCGTCGACGTCAAAGCTGTAGCTGTCCTTCATCAGGAACTGGCGCACGCGCAGCAGGCCGGACTTGGGCCGCGGCTCGTCGCGGAACTTGGTCTGGATCTGGTACCAGATTTGCGGCAGTTGCTTGTAGCTGCGCAGCTCGTTGCGCGCGATGGAGGTCATCACCTCCTCGTGCGTCATTGCGAGGCAGAGTTCCGCGCCCTTGCGGTCCTTCAGGCGGAACATGTTGTCGCCCATTCCGGCCCAGCGGCCCGATTCCTGCCAGAGTTCGGCGGGGTTCAGCGCGGGCAGAAGGAACTCCTGGCCGATCTTGTCCATCTCCTCGCGGACGATGGCGGTGATCTTGTTCAGGGCGCGCTGGCCGAGCGGCAGATAGCTGTAGATACCGGCGCTGAGCTGGCGAATGTATCCGGCGCGAAGCAGGAGCTTATGACTGGCAACCTCGGCGTCGGCCGGAGCCTCGCGGAGGGTGGGGATGAAGAGCTTGGACCAACGATGCATTCGTTTGATTGTATCGAAGCGCGACGGAGCCAGTTTTAGAGCCGTCCGTCGTCCTCTACCTCGAAAGGGGCAGCTTCCGCGGGCGAAGCACCTTCTGCGGGCTGCGGTGTAACGTCCCACAGGTCATGGATGTGCAGAACACCGAGCACCGGCGACGCGCTGCTGCCGTCCTGGGTGACCACCAGCGCCGTAATCTTGTACCGCTCCATCACCGCCAGAGCGTCGGGAGCGAGCGGTTCGGGCGCGATGGTGCGCGGCGAGTGGTTCATCACCTCTTCGGCGGTACGGTGGAAGGCGCGCGGGCCGTCGCGCTCGAAGAGGCGGCGCAGATCGCCGTCAGAGAGAACGCCGAGCAGCCTGCCGTCCAACACCACGAGCGTCATACCGAGGCGTTTGGCGGACATCTCATGGATGATCTCGGGCATGGTCGCGGTCGGCAGCACTACAGGAACCGCCGCGCCGGTGTGCATCAGGCTGCGGACCGGCGCGAGGCGGCGGCCGAGTTGGCCTCCGGGATGCAGCTCGGCGAAGTTCTGCGGCTGGAAGCCGAGCCTGCGGCTGACGTCGATGGCCAGGGCGTCGCCGAGCGCGAGCATAGCCGTGGTGGAGGCTGTCGGGGCAAGCTGGTGCGAGCAGGCCTCGCGCGCGACGCTTACGTCCAGCACATGCGCGCTTGCTGCGCCGAGCGTGGAGTGTGCGTGCGCGGTGAAGCTGACCAGCGTGATGCCGAGCCGAGGCAGAACGGGCAGCAGCCGTAGCATCTCCTCGCTCTCGCCGGAGTAGCTAAGCGCCAGCAGCACATCGCCCTTGCGCAGCAGGCCGAGATCGCCGTGCAGCGCCTCGCTGGGATGCAGGAACCGTGCCTGCGTTCCTGTGGAGAGCAGCGTGGAGGCGATCTTGCGTGCGATCAGGCCGCTCTTGCCGATGCCGGTCAGGACCGTGCAATGGCTGGCACGCGCGGTGTTGGCGAGTAACGTCGCGACGGCGTCAAATACCTTGCGCTGCGGGCCTTCGAGCCGCTGGGCGAGTTGTTCGAGCGCAGCCGCCTCAATCCTGACAAGTTCTGCCGGGCACAGGGCTGCTTCATCGTGTTTTGCAGGGGAACTCATCGGCCAGAGTGATGCTAGCAGAGCGCGAACCCTGTTGCGACAAGAGGCGAAAGACGAACGCAACGTGCGCGATGTGGAAACGCAATGGACGCAATGGACTGCGGGTTAGACTACAGAGAGTGCGGTTTGTCTCCTGACCGCGCGAAAGGATGTTTTCCGTGGCGCGAAGGTTGGGTGTGTTGACGGCGATTGTGGTGGTGCTGGCGTTGCTGGTGGTCTCCAGCGTGTACAACCTGCGGCAGCGGCGGCTGGCGCTGGAGAAGGCCCGCAGCACGGAGGTCACGCTGACCAAAGCGCCTGCTCCGGGAGCCGACGAAGACTCTGCCGAGCCTGACGCGCAGGGCGCTGCACTGCAAGGCAAAGCTGCTCCGGCGTTCAGCCTCACCGACCTGAGCGGCAAGCAGATCTCGCTCGCGCAGTTCAAAGGACATCCTGTGGTGGTGAACTTCTGGGCGACGTGGTGCGGCCCATGCAAGCTCGAGATGCCATGGTTTGAGTCGGCTTACAACAAGTACAAGCCACAGGGGCTGGTGATTCTCGGCCTCTCGCAGGACGACGGCACGTCCAAAGACAAGATCGCCGCCGCCGCCAAGCAGATCGGCGTGAGCTATCCCATCCTGCTGCCGGATGACAACGTCGCCAAGGCTTACGGCGGCGTCGATTATCTTCCTGAGACCTTCTACGTCGACGCCAAGGGCCGCGTGGTGGAGCATACCGCAGGCGCGCCCAGCGAGGCGCTCATCGATGCGAACGTCGAAAAGACGATTGCGGCGGGAAATTAAATGCAGGGAATAGGGAATAGCCACCCCAGCGAGCCAAGACCGCTCGCAGGGGGCCCCGGCCGGGAACAGGGAATAGGGCTGCGTTGCTGCTGTCTGATCCTTGTGCTGTCCGTTTGCAGTGTTCTGCGTGCGCAGGAGATTCAGATGGGCGATGCGCAGACCGAGTCTCGCAAAGGCCATGTGATGCTACTGTCTGACTCCGTTTTGCTCAGCGAGGCGAAGACGCAGACGGTGGAGCTGCGCTTTCGCGTCGCGGACGGGTTCCACATCAACTCGCACACGCCCAAGGATGAGCTGCTGATTCCGACCGAGCTGAAGCTGGACTCGCGCGACGGCGTGGTCGTGCTGGGCGAGTTGTATCCGAAGGGCTCGGAGTTCCGGCTGGCGATCGGAGACGGCGAGACGCTCGATGTCTACCAGGGCGAGTTTCGCGTGACCGTGAAGCTCACCGCTGCGCAAGGAGCGTCTCTGTTGACCGGCTCGTTGCGCTATCAGGCCTGCGACAACGCAGCTTGTTTCCCGCCGAAGTCGCTGCCGTTGAAGATAGCGCTCACCGGACGATAGGCAGCTCCCAGTCATGCGTAAATAGCGCATGAATGGGCTACTTGTCGGCGCGTGGTCAATGTTGACCGTACCCAGATCTCGATAAGTGTGTATAAGCGACATAGCTGCACCCATACAAGCGAAGTTCCACTCCGCCAACAGAGAAATCGGGCCGCGCTCCAGCCCGACGCACCAAGGAGCCCAATGCGTATACCAGCGCTAGCTGTATCCCTCGCCCTATCTGTATCTATAGTTGCGCTCACCGGCTGTTCGCTCAGCCCTGCGGGCAAGCTCACCAGCACCTCGTCCGCGGTGACCATCCACGGCACGGTGCATGGCGGACAGCAGCCGGTCGTCGGGGCGCACATCTATGTCATGACGCCGAATAACCCCAGCCTGGGCCCAGGCTCGGCCTCGCTCTTCATGCTGAACGGCAACGTGCTGACCAGCGAACCCGCCAACTCCGGCTTCGACGGCAACGACAACTACTACGTCACCACCGCCGCCGACGGCAGCTTCTCCATTAACTTCGGCACCGACTATGACTGCGGCGACGCCTATGATCAGGGCCAGGCCCAGGCGGGCGGCGCCGACGACTTCAACCTTCCGACTGACGAACCGGTTTACCTTTATGCCGTAGGCGGCGACGCCGGTGCGGGATCGAACTCCGCCGCCGGATTCCTGGCCTCGCTGGGCCCGTGCAATGGCCTCAGCAACAGCAGCACCGTGCAGATGAATGAGATCACGACCGTCGCCATGGCCTACGCCGCCGCCGGCTACGCCAGCGACGCGACGGACATCGACAGAGACGACGACGGGCTTGCACCCACCGGCCTCGCCAACGCCTTCGCCAACACCACCAACCT
>Ga0302279_10007150_pt1 | contig 11514 bp, 9 predicted proteins | sample III_Bog_N3_3_FD_194541 | JGI IMG/M metagenome (GOLD analysis project Ga0302279, IMG submission 194541) | Peat permafrost microbial communities from Stordalen Mire near Abisko, Sweden - III_Bog_N3_3 | ecosystem: Environmental > Terrestrial > Soil > Wetlands > Peat | place: Sweden: Abisko...
CTGATGACACTGTGGGCTCTCTCTCTTCGCATGGCCATTGGTTACGGTCTAACGCGGACTGCAACCGACTTCTAGCCCTTACGGCATGCGACTATCCAGCGAAAATTGGTTAAGATCGGCCGGCGGGTGCGCCTTACGATTGCCGGCGCACGGCGTCCTCGGCTTCAAAGGATGCACGGACCAGATCAGGTGGTGGGGTGTGTCCCAGCAGCCGGCAGCGCAGCCCATGAATCTCCGCGGTGCCGAACCCGCAGGCAAACAACGCATCGCTCATGGAGCCCGTGCCGGTCAGCGCCACATCCGTCGGCTCCCGCCCCGCGCCGTCCCGGCGGCTCGGCCGCCACGGGAAGAGCCCCAGGCCTGCCATCATCGCGGCCGGGAATATATTTGCCAGCGCAGTGAAAGCGCCGCGCGGAAACACACCCAGGTAATCCCCGACGAAACGGTCCGTCAGGGCATTGGTGAAGGCCGTATCGGTGCGGCTCAGGCAGTACTGCACCGTGTCCGGCGTCAGCCGCAGGATCTCCACGTCCGGCCGGGCCCAGACGACATGGGTGAAGGTCTGGCCGGAGCTGGCTTCATAGGCGCGTAATGTCGCCTCCGCACGCCACATGCGGGCGAACATCCGGCTGACACCCGCGACCAGCTCGGGACGGTGCCGCACCATCGCGTCATAGCCGGCATCACTGGCAGTCTCGGCGCAGATGATCTCGACGTCGCAGGGCCGCAGGATGTCCTGCACCTGTTCGGCGGTGACCTCCACCTCGGCGAAGATCAGCTTCGTCGTGGCCGGGTAGAATTTCTCGAAGACGTCATCGTATTGCTCCTCCGGCGACAGCCGCATCATCACGTCGCGCGGCAACAGCCGGCCCAACCGGTCGGCGTGGCGGCCGCGCGGATTGCTGGTGCGGTCCCAGACCGAGACCAGCACCGGCATGCTCAGCGGTTCGGCCAGACAGCGATGCAAGCTCGGCCAGGCCTGCGCGAAACCGCGCAGCTGTCCGGACACGACCAGGACCGGCCGCGGCTCCGGCATGGCCTCGCGGGCGATCACCGGGACCGCGCGTGGCGCCTCCCAGGCGGCGAAACCGAAGGGGGCGAAGCGGTTCAGGGCATCGCGGTCCTCCGCCGTCAGCCCCGCCTCGCTCCAGGGCGGGCAGGCGACCCCGATCGCGGCCAGGCTGCGTTGCGCGAAAGCGCGGAAGCGCGGGCTCGCCGCCGGCAAGGCGGCGGCGATGCGGCTGCGCAGTTGAGCCGCCACGGCCGCATCCCCGGGCGTCACCGCATCCGGGTCCTGTTCCAGCCGGCGAATGCAGAAGATCGCCTGGTAAATCGCCTCCTCGTCATAGGCGGCGGCGTCCAGCGCGGCGAGGACGGCGGTGCCGGACCGCCACAGCGTATTGCCGTTGAACTGGAAGCGCAGGTGCCGCTTGCGCAATGCCACCGAGTCCGGGAACGCCTGCAAACCGAGATGCAGGGCATGGCGGCGGATCCGGAAATCCTCCCAGTTCGGCAGGGTCTGGGAGAACTGCAGGAAGTCGACTTCCTCGGCGCGCGGACTGGCGAGGAACTCGATCAGCGCCCGCCGGCCCCAGATCATCTCATCGGGTGTCGCGGGCGAAAACAGGCAGCGCCGGAGCGCCATGACATCGGCGCCACTGGTCGGGCCCAGGCTCGCCGTGACGTCAGCGAGACGGCCCCGGCCCCGCTCCGCCATGTCCTTCAGCGGCTGCAGCGTGCCCTGGAAGCGGGGTTGCCGCTTCAGGACCTCGGCGATCAGCGCCAGCGCCCGGTCGAATTCCTGCAGGAACAGCAGCAGCGTGACGGCGCTGTGGGCATCGGCGTCCGTGCCTTTGCCGCGGGCCAGCGCCGACCAGGCCTCGACGGCACCGAGGTAGTCGAACTCGGCCTCGGTCAGGCGTGCCAGCCGGCGCAGCAAATGCGGTGAGGCCTCCCCCCCGAATTCATCCAGCCGGGCGGTGACGACGAGCCGAGCTTCCGTCGGTCCCCGCTCGATCAGCACGATATCGGCGTCCAGGGCGGCGAGGTCGGCGGGGGTGAAGCGGCCGCGGGTCGCCTCGGTTCGGATCACCAGGCGGGCCAGGTCCAGCCGCCGCAACCGGGCATAGACTTCGGTCAGCCAGACCAGGTCTTCATAATGGCGGATGTCGGCTTCCAGGTCTCGCAGCATGCCAAGGGCCCGTCTGGTGTCGCCCTGCTCGATCAGCGCGCTGGCGAGGCCCCGGGCAATGTCCGGCATGCCCGGCGTCAGCGCGGACAGCGTGCGGAACTTGGCTTCCGCCGCGGCATAATCCTGATGGCGCATATCGATCCAGGCGGCCTGCCGCAGGAAGGCAACGAAGGACTCGCCGGCCTTCACCAACTCGCGCATCGCAACCGCGGCAGCCCGGTCGTCGTGCCGGCGCATCGCGGCATCGTATTCCCGGACATGGCGTTCGAACGCGTCGCTGGTCATGCGGGCCTCGTGATTGGTGGCGGCGTTGCCAGGAACGCCTCATACTCGGCTGGCACGCCGCAGAAGATCACGTCCGCCGCGGAGATCAGGTCGTAACGGATATCGCGGCCCTGGCGGATCAGCAGGTTGTACATCGGCGCGACATAAAGCTCGCGCAGCCCCATCCCGGCGGCCGCCCCGCCGGCGAAGGCGTCCCAGGCTTCCAGGAACAGGCCGGCGCTGCGGAAATGATACAGGCCCGTGCAGCAAAGGTCGGAAATCGGCACTTTCTCGGTCGTCTCGGCGACGCGGTCCGATCCGGGGGCGAGGGGGCGGACATAGGACCAGTTGGCACCCTCACCGCGGAACACTTCCAGGTAGCCGTCCACCGCGGCGATGTCGAAGCCGGTGGGGAAGCGGAAGCCGGGGCGGAAGGTGTCGATGTTGAAGATGGTCAGCGGTTCGGCCGGTGCCACCGCGACCTGCGCGAGGCCCAGCGCGACGGTCTCGGCCTGGCCGCCGGTGGGCGCGTCCAGCACCGCGATGCGTGCATCGCGCACACCCAGCCTGGCGCATTCCGCGGCGACGAAGTCGCGGGTGCCGGCGACGTCGCGCAGGATGAACAGGAAGGGCAGGCTGGCGAAATACGCCTCGAAGCTGGCGACCGCATGGGCGAACAGAGTCCGGCCATGCGCTTGCAGCCTGTATTTCGGCACCTGGTAGCCGGCCTCGGTGAAGCGCCGGCTCAGCCCCGCCATCGGAATGACGATCATGCCGCGGGCGCCCGGATGCGGCCCGTGGGGGGACGGCCATGACGACGGGAGGGGGGCGATGGTGGTGGAGGGCTTCGCATAATCACCCCACCCGCTCCCGCAAGGCCGGCGTGGCATCCAGTTCCAGGAACAGCCGCAGTGCGTTGGCCAGCAGCGCCTGCTGGCGGCGCGGATCATCGCTGTGCAGCGGCAGCATGGACAGGAACAGCAGCACGCAGATCGCGTGCGTGCCCGCCTCGGCCAGGTCCAGCCCGGCGAAGCGGTGGCCGCGGAAGACCGCCTCGATCGCGGCCAGCGCGGGGTCGTCCGGCAGGTCCAGGGTGAAATCCAGCGGCCCCGACCGCCGCAGCCGGTAATAGCCGGCGATGATATGGTCGTAGCGCCCCACCGCGGAGTGGTACAGCTTGCCCAGGTCGTAGCGCAGGTCACCGAAAACCGAGAACGCCCCCGCCGCGTCCAGCCCGCGCGGATCGATCACCCGCACCAGGGAAGCTCTGGCGTCATACAGGATGTTGCTGAAGCAGAAATCGCCATGCACCAGCTTCAGGTGACGGGCCGGATCGACTGCGGGCACCGCCTCGGCCGCCAACCGGGCCAGACGCTCCAGCGAGGGCAGCCACTTGCCATCCAGCCGGCAGGGTTCGGTAAGATCCACCCCGCTGGTTCGGGCATAGGTCTCCAGCCTCTCCATCGCCTTATCGCCATACAGTCCGAGCACGGCTTCGGCGGTGCCGTCGGGGGCGGGGTGGGCGGCGCAGGCGGTCAGGAATTCGTCGCAGGCGTCGAAGATGCGCGTCCAGGCGACCGGGGACAGGCGGCCGAACACGTACAGGTCGGACAGAGTGGGCAGATACAGGTATTCCAGCGCATAGCCCGGCTTGCCGCCGACATCGCGCGGCCCCAGGAAGGCCGGCGCATGTAGCCGCATCGGCGCCGGCAGGGCGTCGAACCAACGCGCCTCGGCGGTGATCTTGCCGGGATTGCGCCCGGACTTCACCACCATGCGCGGCGTGGTGTTGATCTGGTTGAACTCGCGTTCGGTGGTGATGCGCCCGCGCGACTGGTGATAGGTGTTGGCATGGCCGAAATCGAGCCATTCCGCGGCCTCGATCGCCCGCAGCTTCCGGCGCGCCGTGTAGTCGGTCAGCGCGACGACGAAGCGCCCGTTTTGCCGGGTGATCGCCTGCACCAGCAAGGAAGCGTCGGAGAACGAGAAGTAGCCGCTGAGCACGGTCTGGCCGGGGAGTTCGGTGGTGCTGTCCGGGGTGGCGGATTCCAGGAAGCCGTCCCGCAGGTGCACCCTTCCCCATTGGTATCCAGGTGGTATCCGACTGGTAGATACGGTATCCAGGGTATCCATGTCGAGGCCGCGCAGCAGCGTGTCGCCGTGCAGGATCGCCACCGGCCCGCCCGCGGTCGCGGTGACATTGATCACATAAACAATGGACTGCCCCAGCGAGAGCCCGTCGGGGACATGCACCGCTTCGATCCCGAGTTCGGCCAGCAGTTGCAGATCGACCGGATCGGGCACGAAGCCGTCGGGCAGTGACAGCACCACGCGCTGGGCGCTGTCGCCGATCGCGGCACGCTGGTGCACGAACAGGCGCCGGTTGCCGATCGGCAGGAAGGCCGGCGGCACACGCCCGAACTCGGCTTCCAGTTCGGGGTCGGGGTAGGCCGCCGAGGTGATGATGAGTACGCGGCTCATGCGCCGCGTTCCGCTGCCAGGAGGGCCAGGATCGCCTCGTAGCTCAGGTCGCGCAGTTCGGAGGGGCGGATGGCCTTGTCGTCCACATAGAAGCCATCATGGCCGCACCAGGGCTTGCCAATATGGATTTCATCATACGGCACATCGTGACGCTGTAGCCATGCGATTGCGATGGGCAGGGTAAAGGCGTTGATCTTGCCGACCGAATTTGCATAGGTCTGCATGTTGCGGCTGGTTGCAATGATAATCTCAAAACCTTGCAGCTTGTATTCACGGAGCTTGGCGATGACGTCGAGGGCGGGACGTTTGTCGGCATACCCCACGCCCGGTTCGTCAATGGTGAGGGTTCCGTCAAGATCGACGACAAGGCGTTTCACAGGCGACAACCTTCGCTTCGGGTGCTGGCGCCTGAAGTATCCCTTTTGAGACCCGACAAGCAAGCAATTGGACGGCTGCCGGGCGTGTCCGGGGCCTGTTGCCCCGCCAGTGTCCACACATGCACGGGATGGACGCCATCCCACCCCATCATGGCCGGCCATCTGTCCCGGTGCCGGACCGAGAGCGTGGCAATACCCGTCAACCGGAAAAATGCGGAACGCCGAACCTGGTGATTGAGCCGGAACGACCGGGAACGCTGTCATGCCGGCTGCAATTTGAGGGCACCTTCCGAGTCAGCGGGTCGCCAATGGCGTGCTATGCCAGGACCTCATCAAGGCTTCCGGCGTCCAGCACGCGCAGGCCCCATGCCTCCAGCGCGGCGGTGTCGGCGGTGGCGATGCGGTCTCTTGCCCAATCTGGCAGTGGGCCGAACCGGCGCTCCAATTGGCGGAACAGAATGGCGGCCTCGCCGGCCCGCCGGCCCATCTGTTCACCTTCCTGACGGCCTCTCTGCTCGCCCTCCAGCCGGCCCTCTTGCAGCCACTGCTGCTTCCACGCCTCAGCCCGCGTTGCCAGCATGTTCCGTACCTCCAATAGCCCCTCCGGCACCCGGACCGCCGGGACCAGCGGCCCGATCAGCCCGCCCAGCAGGTCCGCAAACACCGACCGCAGCGCCTCGAACCCGGGATAGCGGGCAAACCACGCCAGCACCGCATCAGCCAGGACAACGACCTGCGCCGGATCAGGCGAACTTTCCAGCCGGAACAGCAACGCCGCCAGAGTGTCACGCCGCCCGAGGTCATCGTCGCTGAACCCGCCTTCGTCGATCAGATGGTAGCGCATCCCGGGCTGCCATTGCCACAATGGCGAATCCCCTGGCAGGCCGATGAGGTCGTGCAGCGCGACCGGTGCCGTCCAGCGGCGGTCGCCGTTGTACAACACCACAGGGAGGATCGGCGGCAGCCTCCCGTCGGCGGGCAGGCGCTGCTCCTTCACCAGATGCTGCCAGAGCAGCCCGGCATAGACCAGCGCCCGCAGTGCCATCCAGTGATCGGAGGTGGACTGGAACTCCAGCAGCAGGACCAGGTACGTATCGCCGCCTTCATGGCGCGGAATCCGCCAGATCATGTCGCCGTCACGGCGTTCTGTGGTCTCGGTGTGGAACTTGGCGTTCAGGCGTTCCATACGCGCCAGGTCGAGGTCGTCGAGCCAGGGGCCGGCGACGAACTCGCGCAGCAGTTCGGCCACCATGCGGGGATCGCTGAACAGGCGGTGGTAGAGCGTGTCGTGGTCGGGCATGGCGGGGGTTTAGCACGCGGCGTGCCGGGGCTCCGGCGGATGTCGTTCGGTGGGGACGATAGTCTGTATTTGCAACAAATGGCTGCCATAAATCCCTGGATTTTGCCGGTACCTGAATGAAGTGCGAATGACCGCCCCATCCGTCCGGAAGATGGTCCGGTGCAAGGACAGTCCCCGAACGCTAGGCGAACCCGGACAAACGTGAAAAGCTCGCCGCAAAGCTCTCCCGAGCCCCCCAACGAGGAAACCCCCATGACAGCGCACCTCATCGCCGGCGGCTTTCCCCCCGGCCAGCTTGCCGGCCACGACCACGACTATGCCCGCCTCCGCCTGCTTGGTTTGCTGGCGGAACGGGGCATCCCGGCCTCGGTTGCCAACGACTTCGCCGACATCGAAAAATGGCTGCCCGTCAGCCGGCTGTTGATCACCTACGTCGCCGGCCCCTATCCCGATGCGGCGCAATGCCAGGTCCTGCAGCGCTGGCTGGAGGCCGGCGGCCACTGGCTGGCCCTGCACGGCACCAGCGGCGGCAAAGCCGAACGGGTGGCGGGCTTCCGCCAGCGCCGCACCGTCAAAGCCGAACACCACGCGTTGCTCGGCAGCTATTTCCTGACCCATCCGCCGATCCGCAAGTTCCGCGTGGACGTGACGGAGCACCCGCTGACCAGCGGGGTCGGTTCGTCTTTCGAAGTGGAAGACGAGCCGTACTTCATCGAACTGCAGGACCCGGCGGCGACGCAGATCCTGCTCACCGCGGATTATGGGCCGGATGCGGTGTCACCCAGCATCGGGACGCTGTATCCCGCGGACACGTCGCTGCAAGCCGACGGCCGGACCCGGGTCCTCGGCTATACCAAGCCGGTCGGCGACGGCGCTGTGACGTATTTCGCCCTCGGCCACTGCCACAACCCGGCGATCCACGCGGCCAGAAGCGCGGCCCCGCAGGAGACGACGCCGCCCACCTTCCACGGCGCGTGGGAGAGCGGCGCCTTCGCGACCCTGCTGCGCAATGCCATCGCGCAGGGGGTGGAGGGCTGAGCGGCGGCGACGATTGTGGCCTCAGGCCACGCTTTGGGTCATGCCGCGCCGCACCGGGACAATCGGGCTTGTTGGGATCGAGCATTTCCAGCAGCCGTAACGCCGGACCGGACGGCCGCTTGGCGCCACGTTCCCATTGCGCGACGGCGGACTTGTCCACATCCAAAAGCCGATCGAACACGGGTTGACTGATGCGGGTCGCGGCCCTGATCCGCCGTACGTCAGGGCCCGTGTCGTCGGACTGTGCGGCAGACAAAGCCGGTCCATGTCACGCATGCCAGGCTCGCTCATGGCACCAACACGATGCAGCGCGCTGGCCAGACCATGCGCGGTCGCGAGCACGTCATCTTCCACGCTCTGTGCCACGTGTTCAGGTCTGTTCGCCGCCATCGCACACCACCTCCGTTACGTCGCCAGACACAAGCAGCGCCGCGAACTGTTTCTCGTCCGCGGGCACCCGCGCGGCACCACCCAGCCTCACACCGCGGGCGGGGCGATCTCGGTTTCGAAGTTGAACGCCGCCGTCACGTCATCCAACTGAAAATACGGCTGCAGCATGATCTTGCAGGTGAAGGCCCCCGGCTTGTCCGGCAGTTCCGACACGCTGACATTGGCGTCGTACAACGGATGCGTCGCGCGCGTCTCCGCCGTCGCCTGGGTGTTGCGGTTGACGAAACCGGTCAGCCAGGTGCGCAGCTCCATTTCGATCTCCTGCGGCTGGCGGGTCCGCCCGACCGTCTGCCGGCCGCGGATCTTCAGATAATGCGCAAAGCGGGACGCGCAGAGCGTCGCGTTCATCTGCGCCGCCATCCGGTAATTCGCCGCCGCCCCCTGCGCGGCGGGGCCGGCCAGCCGCGGCGGCCGGTAGAGCCCGCGCACCGAACCGAACAGCAGTTCCTCACCGTACGGCAGAGCGCCCAGCGGCATCAGCCCGGCCTCGGTCAGGCTGCGTTCCTGCCGGTCGGTGAACACCACCTCCAGCGGCAGGCGCGGCAGGGACAGGGTGTCGCTCAGCCGGTGCGGCTCCATCGGCAGGCCGGTGACCAGGCCGCCGCCGACCCGGTCGGGATCGGCACCGCGCACATCGGCGGGCCAGCCGAACCGAGCCGCGGCGCGCGCCACCACGGCTGCGAAGGCGTAGCCGGCATTCATCCACAGACGGTCGGTGACCGCCGCCGCCCGCTCGCGATAGCGGAAGCCGTCGCCGCGCGTGCCGTCGTCCGGCCAGGGCGGGCGCGCCAGGACCCGCGGCAGAGCCACCGCCAGGAACCGGCTGTCCAGCCGGTCCCGCAAGCCGCGCCAGCGGGCATGATCGGGGTCGGCGAGGCAGGCGGCGGGGTCGGCGATGGGGCCGAGTTCGGCGAAGCTCTCGACATCCAGCAAGGCCGGCGCGGCGCCGACGACCACGGGTGCGAAGGCCGCGGCGCCGATCGCTGTCAGGTGCTCCAGCACCGCCTTGTCGTCGGTCGGGTAGTCGCGGTCCGGGCGGTGGTGGCGCACCGCGTAATCGGCCACCAGCAGGCCGAAGGGCTCGCCGCCCGCCATGCCGAACTCGGTTTCATAGATTTTCCGGAACAACTGGCTCTGCTCGGGATCGCCGGCGCGTTCCATGTCGCGCGCGATCTCGCGCCAGGCGGTGTTGAGCACGCGGACGACGATGCGGTCGCCGGGCCCGTCCTCGACCTGGTCCAGCAGCCAGCGCAGGCCGCGCCAGCTTGCCTCCAGCGCCTGGAGGCGTTTGTGGTGCAGGACCGCGTCGAGCTGGGCGGCGATCATCCGGTCGAGGGCGAGGATGTCGCGGTCGATGGCATAGCGCAGCGCCGCCGCGTGACCGGCGCAGGCGGCCAGGGCGGCGGGGCCGAACCACAAGCGCAGGGCGTCGGGGGCCGGGGCGGTGAGGAACCGGCTCCAGGCCTCGGCGGGAAGCTGGCCGGCGAGCACCGGGTGGCGGAGGGCTGGGTCGGGATCAGGCGGGGGCATGGCGTCCTGATGGGTTCAGACGGGGTTCGCGCCGTCATGCCACGAAACCGGTGGGGTGCGCAGTCTTGCTTTGGAGCGTTTTTGCACTGTCCGGAGAACGACGGTTTGGCGGACAGGCCGCCGGTCAGGACAGAACCATAACCCGATGGGTGCTTGCTTTCGATCCCTTGCGGATGGTTGGCTAACAGCCGTAGGCTTTCGAATTAAGGACCCGTTATGATCCCAGCTGTCACGCTCGATCCGGCTGCCTGCTGAAAGGGCCAGTTATGGCTAACACGCCGACGCTTCCAAAGTATGATGATTTGTTCAAACCAACTTTGGAGGTGCTGACGAATCTTGGCGGATCGGGTTCGATTGAGGAGCTTGATGACGCAATGATCGCCGCGCTCGGCGCTTCGCAAGAACAGCTGGATGTCACCTATCCCAAGAGCGGCGCAGCTGTGCTGCCGGATCGTATGGCATGGGCGCGCAGCTTTCTCAAACTTGCGGGCTTCGTCGCGAACCCAAAGCGGGGCGTGTGGGTGTTGACGGAAGATGGCCGGGCCGCAACGAAAAAATCACCCGCAGAACTGAAACAGACCGTCGGTGCAGCTTATAAATCTTCAATGGCCGCAAAGAAAGCTGCACAGGCAGTGGACAAAGGCGAGGCTGGTCAGGACGCAGGAGGCGGAGCGGTCGGCTGGTCGGATCTGGTGCTCCAACGCGTGCAGACCATCGACCCGACCGCGTTTGAGCGCTTGTGTCAGCGCCTACTGCGCGAAAGTGGTTTCACCCGCGTTGAGGTTAGTGGCAAGTCCGGCGATGGCGGTATCGACGGCGTGGGTGTGTTGCGGGTCAATCTGATCTCGTTTCAAGTCCTATTCCAGTGCAAGCGTTGGAAAGGCTCAGTCGGCTCAGAAGTAGTCCGGAACTTTCGAGGTGCAATGCAGGGCCGTGCTGACAAGGGTTTGATCATTACGACGGGGACCTTCACCTCGGAGGCTCGCAAAGAGGCTACACGCGACGGTGCACCTGCTATCGATCTGATTGATGGGGAGGCGCTATGCGTATTGATGAAGGACCTTGGCCTTGGTGTTCGCGTGCGCGAGATCCGGGTGGAGGAAGTCAGTGTGGATGAGGAGTTCTTCGGAGCGATCTGAGGGCGCAGCTATTGGCGTCCATGCTCACGAGATGCCTTTCACTCGCCTTGTGCATAATTCAAGAATCGCGCACCATAACCGAAGCCTTGAACGGATTGGGCTCTTCCCGTGCGTCAATGGGGTGCATAGGTGATCCGGCGCTGGCGGGCTGCATGGTACTTCCGATGACCGAGCCAGGTTTCCGCCCGCGCCACGGCATTCGGCAGGCCCGCCTCGCTGGCGTCCAGATTGCGCCGCATCTCGCCACCCGCCACCACGCGGAGATAGGCGCCCTGGCCGCTTCCGCTGCGAACCCATGCTCCGCCATCATCCGGTTATGCCGTAGGAAGAACCCGCAATAGAACGCGATCCCCGACCGAGGCCGGCAACAACGACGTAACCTCGATCCCGCGCGGGTCGCGTCCGGCGGACGGACGAGGAAGCCTGCCCAGACGGACAGGCCGAAGACGGCGGAAAGACCGCAAGGGGGCATACATAGGGGCGTGGATGGACAGGCCGGAGCCGCAAGACCCAAGACGAATCAGCTTGGATCGTGTAAGCTGGATGTATGCCGACGATCGGCCGCATAGGCTCACTTGACGTGATGATCTTCCGCAATGACCACAACCCGCCCCATTTCCATGTGGTCGGGGCGGACTTCTCCGCCAAAGTCACGATTGCCGACTTCGCGCTTTTGTCCAGCAAAGGCCAGATCCGGCGGCGGGATATTCGCGACATCGCGGCATGGGGATAACAGCACCAGGA
>Ga0302279_10007154_pt1 | contig 11512 bp, 12 predicted proteins | sample III_Bog_N3_3_FD_194541 | JGI IMG/M metagenome (GOLD analysis project Ga0302279, IMG submission 194541) | Peat permafrost microbial communities from Stordalen Mire near Abisko, Sweden - III_Bog_N3_3 | ecosystem: Environmental > Terrestrial > Soil > Wetlands > Peat | place: Sweden: Abisko...
GTGACCAGCAGAAGGGTCGCATCATGCCGGGCGGCGACGGTCTTCAGCAAATCCTGCAGACGCATGCGTGTGAAGGCGTCCACCGCGCTGAACGGCTCGTCCAGCAGCAGAAGTCGCGGCCGGCTGAACAGACCCCGGGCGATGGCCGCCCTTTGCGCCTGGCCGCCGGACAACTGCTTGGGATAGGCATTGGCGTGATCGGCCAGGCCGACCTCCGCCAGAAGCTCGGCCACCCGTGGGTTGGACGCGCCCTTGGCCCCGAGTTCGAAGCCGACATTCTGGGCCACGGTCAGCCAGGGCAAAAGGCGCGGCTCCTGGAACACCAGGCCGACCTCATCCAGGCGCAGCCGCGGGGGGTGGCCGAGCACGCTCACACGCCCTTCGTAATCGCTATCCAGACCGGCGATGATGCGCAGCAGGGTGCTCTTGCCGCAGCCGCTGGGTCCCACAAGGCTGACGATCTCGCCCGGCGCCACCTGGAAGGCGACATCGGCGATCACTCGTCTTTCGGCGAACCGCTTGGCGCTGATGGACAGGTCGATGAGGGGTTGGCTCATGGGTCAGGCCCCGATGGTTTTGTAGACGTCGCGCCAGCGCAGCAGCCAATGTTCGAGCCCGGCCAGAATGCTGTCGCTGAGCTTGCCGAGCAGAGCCAGGGCCAGGATGGCGACGATCACCTCGTCGGCCCGGCCTGTCTCTCGGCCGTCACTCAGCAGGTAGCCCAGGCCCTGGGTGGCGGCGATCAGTTCGGCGGCGACGAGGAACATCCAGGCCAGGGACAGGCCGGTGCGAAGGCCGACGAACAGGGAGGGCAGGGCGGCCGGCAGAAAGATGCGGCGGATCAGGGTCGCGCCCTTCAGGCCATAGACACGCCCGAATTCCACAAGCTTGCGGTCGACGTTGTGAATGCCGGACACAAGGCCCGTGTAGACGGGAAAGAAGGCGCCGATGGCGATCAGCACGATCTTGGGCGTCTCGTCGATTCCCAGCCAGAGCAGCAAGAGGGGCACCCAGGCGAGCGAGGGGATGGCGCGCAGGCCCTGAAAGGTCGGTCCGATCAAGGCCTCGGCCTTGGCCGACAGCCCGACCGCGGCGCCAATCACCACGCCCAGCCCCGCGCCGATCGAAAAGCCCGCCAGCACGCGCAGGCTGGATATCAGCATGTTCTGTTGCAGCGTGCCGTCAGCGAGCAGCTCGCGCACCGTGGCGATCAGCGCGCTGGGCGGCGGGAGGAGATTGGCCGGGATCAGGCCGCCGCGAACCACCGCTTCCCATATCGCCACCAACACCGCCGGCACGATCAGGCCTTGCACGCGGGCCGTCAGACCCGCCAGCGCCAGGGATGCTCTAAAGCGCGCCCGCGGCTCGGCGCGAGTTCGGCGCGGCGCCTGTTCCACCGGCCCGGACGAGGCGACCTGGCTCACGGTTCAGCGCACCACAGCGCGGGCGAAGGCGGGATCGATGAGCTCATCGACCGCCCTGTCGACGTCAGCGCCCGGCTTGACCAAGCCTTCCTCGGTCAGGATCGGCGCGGTGGCTTTGAGCGCCTTGATTTGTTCCGGTCCGGGAATGGGGCGGCTGAAGTCGTTGCGGCTGAGCTGCAAACGCGCCACCTCAATGGAAACGCCGGCCTCTTGAGCCAGAAGTTTGGCCGCGTCGTCGGGATGGGCGAGGATCCAGCGGCGCGCGCGCTCATACAGCCCGATCACCTGCCTGATCTCGCCCGGATGCCGTTGCGCGAAGGAGTCGGAGACGTTCAGCACCCCATAGGTGTTGTAAGCCACGTTCCGGTAGATGATCCGAGATCCGGCCTGCAGCTGGCTGGCCGCCATCAGGGGGTCGAGCCCGGCCCAGGCGTCCACCTGACCGCGCTCCAGCGCCGTGCGGCCGTCGGCGTGCTGCAGACTCACCAGCTCGATGTCCGACTTTGACAGGCCCTGGTCGTGTAGCGCGCGCAATAGGAAGAGGTAAGGATCGGTGCCCTTGGCGGCGGCGACCTTCTTGCCCTTCAGGTCCTTCACCGACCGGATGGGCGAGCCCTTGGGCACGACGAGGGCGGTCCATTCGGGGCGGGAATAGACGTAGACCACCTTGACCGGATTACCATTGGCCCGGCTGAGAACCGACGCCAGTCCGGCCGTGGAGCCGAAGTCCAGGCTGTTGCTGTTGAGATATTCCAGCGCCCGATTGGAGCCGGTGCTGAGCACCCATTTGACGGCCACGCCCTCGGGTCCGTAGACCTGCTCCGCCCAGCCGAAATGTTTCAGCACCAAGCTCGTGGGCGAGTAGTAGGCGTAGTCGAGCCGGATTTCCTTGGGGTGCTCGGCGGCCAGGGCCGGCGTGGCCAGAATGGCGGCCAGGGCGGAGCACACGGCGCGGCGGCTCCAGCGAAAACGCGATGGCTTGTTCATCGGATTGGGGCTCACGAATAGAATGAGGGCAAGGGCAGTTGGCCGTTAAGGCGCCAGTCGCCCAGTTCGAGCAGTTTGTAGTCGATGGGGTCGTGCAGGGTGTGCACGCGGGCGTTCCGCCAGAACCGGTCGAGCCTGAGCTTGCCGGCGGTGGACCGGGCGCCGAGCACCTCGAACATGCGACTAGATATCTCCAGCGCCGCGCGGGCGCTGGCGACCTTGGCTGTCGCCACCGAGATGGCGACCTCGCCGCGCAGGGTTTCGGTCACCTGATCGCCTAGGCTGAACGCATCCCGGAACTGTCGCCGCGCCCGCTCGGTCAGCGCCCCCGCGCCCGCGGCCTGCACCCAATATTCACCGAAATTACGCAGGATGAAGGGGTCCTGGCCGACGCTCGTCGCCTCTGAGGCGATCCACGGCACGCCCTGGGGATCGAGGTTTCCTGAGGCATAGGTCAGGGCGCCTTCGGCTAGGCCGAGATAGATGTGTGTCAGGATCAGCTGACCGAGCGTGGAGCGCAGGCTGGCGAACGGCGAGCCGAGGGGGCCTGGTTCACGCAGAATCTCGCTGTCGAGCACGACCACGTCGCGAAATGAGACTCGGCCGCTATCGGTTTGGCGCTGGCCGATATTATCCCAGTCGTCATGAACCTTGACGCCGTCCCGGTCGGTCGGGATCGCGGCGATGACGAGCTCCGGCTGGTCGTGTCTCAGCGCCGAGACGATCAGCATGTCGGAATCGCTGGCGCCCGAGCAGAAGCTCTTGGTTCCGTTGACCCGGTATTCGCCGATATCGGGGCCGGGCGTGAGGAAGGTGGTTTTGTCCAACGGGTTGAGGGCGTTGCCCCAGAACCAGCCTTCGCGCGCCGTCGCCTCCAGCAGCGGCGCCCACTGCCGCCGGGGAGCGTAGAAGCGCAGGGTGGCGAGCTGGAAGTGATGGAAGGCGAACAGGTGGGCCAGCGAGCTGTCCACCGCCGCCATCTGACGGGTGATGTCCAGGGCGTCGGCGAGGTCGCCGCCGCCGCCGCCCAGCTCAACGGGGATGGTCAAGGCCAAAAGTCCGCTGGCGCGGATCAGGTCGCGCTCGGCCTTGGCCGTTCCGCCCGCTTGATCGCGGGCGGCGGCCGTGGCGTCCAGGCCGGCGATCAGCTCCGCCAGGGCGGCGCGATCGTAGGGCTCCGAAGCGCTGGGCTCGGACGGCGCGGGACGTGGAAAGACAAGGATGTCAGGCATGACGAACCAGGGCCTCCGTCTGAAGGCCGAGCACGCGTTCGGCGTTTTCGTGCAAGATCAGGTCCAGCACCTCATCCTTCCAGCCCAGGGCCAGGAAGTCGTCCACGGTCTGCTTCATGGCGCGGAACGGATAGGATGTGCCGAACAGCAGCTGGTCGCGCAGGAAGCCGTTGCCGGCCTCCACATAGAGTCCGCCGCCCGGCAGGAAGAGGTACATGTCCGGAACGATGAAGACGTTCGCGTGCCGGAAGGCCACGCCTATGATCTCGTTCACATACGGCCAAAAGCCATGGAAACAGACGATCTTCAGCTCGGGAAAAGCCGCCGCCACCCGACCCACTGGCGCCGGATCGGTGTACTCCAATGACGGAGAGGTCGGTCCCGACATGAGGAACACAGGCACGCCCAAGGCTTGGCAGGCCTCATAGACCGGAAACAGCACCGGATGGTCGGGCTTGACGGGCGGATCGCCGAAGCCCGGCTCGATGTTGATCCCCACCAGGCCGTAGGTCTTCACCGCGCGTTCGATCTCAGTTCCGATCACGCGGGGAGACTGGATCTGAGGATTGACCGAGCCCACCCCGATCAGTTCGGAATGGCGAGCCACCAAATCGCGGATCTCTTCGTTGGAATGCTTCAGCGCGGGCGTGTCGCGGCCGACCACCACGGCCTGGGCGATACCGGCGTCACGCACCTCCTGCACGAAGGCGTCGAGGGTCTTGGAGCGCGCGAAATGCTCGTCGTCCTTGGAGCCCGTGCGCCGGTTCAGCCAACGCGCCGTCTCATAGGCCTTGGTGCCCGGCGTCGCCCCGTAAAAGTCGTGCAGGAACGACGGGCGGCTGCGCATGTCGATGATCTTGCTCATGGCCTGGCCTCAGCTTTGCGCAACATTGCGGATTCCGGCGTCGAACGGACCGCCGGTGAAATTGATGTCGTCGGTGAATTCACGCCTCTGGCCCGGAAGCAGCGGGAACAGGTACTCGGCCACGCGGTAAGCCTCTTCCAGGTGCGGGTAGCCGGACAGGATGAAGGTATCCACGCCGAGGTCGGCGTATTCCTTCAGACGCTCGGCCACGGTTTCCGGATCACCCACTAGGGCCGTCCCAGCCCCGCCGCGCACGAGGCCAACGCCGGCCCACAGGTTGGGGCTGATCTCCAGCTTGTCGCGCTGGCCGCCGTGCAAGGCCGCCATGCGCTGCTGGCCCACGGAGTCCATCTTGGCCTGATTGGCCTGGGCCCGGGCGATGGTGCCATCGTCCAGGCGGCTGATCAGGTCATCTGCCGCCGCCCACGCTTCCTCGTTGGTCTCTCGCACGATGACGTGCAGGCGCACGCCGACGCGGACTTTGCGGCCGAGCACGGCGGCGCGCGCACGGACGTCGGCGATCTTCTCGGCCACCGCGGCTGGCGGCTCGCCCCAGGTCAGATAGAGGTCGACATGCTTGGCGGACAGGGCGTGCGCGGCGGGCGATGAGCCGCCGAAGAACACCGGCGGGTGCGGCTTCTGGACCGGCGGAAACACCAGCTTGCCCTGCCGGATGTTGAAGTGTTCGCCCTTGTGGTCGACGGCCTCGCCCGCCAGGAGGGCCTTCCAGATATCGAGGAATTCCTCGGCTTGGGCATAGCGTTGGTCATGGCTCAGGAACACGCCGTCGGAGGCCAATTCAGCCGCATCCCCGCCCGGCACGATATTGACCTGCAGCCGCCCATTGGTCGCACGATCCAGCGAGGCGGCCATGCGCGCGGCCACGCCCGGCAACAGTAGACTCGGCCGGAACGCAACCAGCAAATTGGTCCATCGCGTGATCGGCGCCAGGGCCGCGGCGGTGACCCACGGATCCTCGCAGCCCATCCCCGTGGGGATCAGAATGCCGTCGTAGCCGAGCGTGTCGGCGGCCACGGCGACCTGGCTGAGGTATTCAGAGTCGGTCAGGCGGCCGTATTTGGACTTGCCGAGATAGCGGCTGTCGCCTGACGTCGGCAAAAACCAATAGATGTTGAGGCTCATGGCTTGACTCCGGAAAGGCTGGCGTCGGGCGCTTTCGGCTCTGGGGAATTGGGATACCAATAGGTCCGGTGGCAGGCCTCGCAGGCCTCGTCGAGCGCGGCGCCGGCGTCGATCAGGGCGGCGGGATCCTTGGCGTCGACCGCCTTCAGCGCCTTCAGACCGGTCCGCCGCGATCTGCGCCTGGATGACATCGGGTTTCTGGATGCCGGGCGTGCTGTTGTCGTCGGTCGTTTGTCCGACGCCAGCGACTTTTCGACCCGGTATGACGAGCAGATTGGGCGCCTCGGTCAGGGTGATCGCGTAGCGACGGACGGTCTGCCAGTCGGCGTCCGTCCGCGGGCTGCGATCAACCGTGCCCGACGCCGTGACGGTGGAGCCGACCGAGGCCCAAAGGGCGTCGGCCGAGGGGTCGACCTCGGACACCATGATGTCGCGAATGCTGGCCTGGGGCTGCGGCGCAGGCGGCTTCTTGCAGGCGCTGAGGCACAGCAAAACGCTTAGGATCACGACAGCTTTTGGGGCGCTTGGGCTCATCAGATGAACCCGATCGCGCGACCGGCCAAGCCGACCCCGGACCACAGGACCAAGGAAAGAATGGCGATCAGTCGTCCCGCCGCGGCGCTGTCCCGCGGCGCCTGGGCGGCGCGGTGGAACAGAAGGGTCTGCACAGCCAGGGCGACGATGAGCAGTCCCATCTTCCACCAGAAGGCGAGATTGAAAAAGCACTTCACCGGCTCGCCGATGAACAAGATGGTTCCGCTGCCCAGGGTCAGGGCCAGGCCCGCCCAGAAGGCTGGCGACAGGGATTGCACGACGACCGGCGCGGCCTGCCGGCGCAGACCCACGCCTAGCAGGCGAAGGTCCAAGGTCAGCACCACGCCGAGCAGCAGGGTCAGGCCCATCAGATGCAGCACTTCCAGCACGGGAAAGGCGTAGGTCGACCTTTGGATCAGGACGCCCGGGCCGGTGTGAGCGATCCATTCGAAGGCGGGCAACAGAGTCATGGAGGGGCTCCGAATCCGTACGCGATCCAACGGCCGAACAGGATCACCGCCGCCCAACAGGCCAGCGACGCCCATCCGGCCGCGCGGGCCGCGATCGGGGGGACCAGGGGATCGCGCCAGGCGGCCACATGGCGACCGAGGCGCAGCTCAAAGAACAGGGCGTTGGCGATGGCCGCGGCCATGAACAGCATCTTCAGCTGGAACAGGGGGTTGACCCAAAGATGCGCCGCATCGGGCCAGAACAGGATCAGGCCGCTCACGATCATCACCGCGAAGCCGGTCATCATCCACGGGCGCAGCGTCTCGAGGCTGTCGGCGACCGGCTGGCGCCGCATGAGGAGGCCGATCAGCCGCAGATCCGCGATCGCCAGCAGCCCGACAGACAGCGCCAGCCCCAGAACATGCGTCGCTTCGACCAAGGGGTAGAGATATTGCGAGCCCAGGAAGGCCTGGGCGGCGTCTGAATCCTGGATCGCCTGCAAGGTTTGCATCAGGCTCATGGCGTCGCCGCTCCGGGCTTGGCCGCATTGTCGCTCAGCAGGGACTCGGACGAGTTCTTCTCGCCCTCCTGGCAGGCCTGCTCCCACGGCTCGTAGTCGGGTTCGTCCAGGTGCTGGCGGACATATTTGGCATAGAGCGTCCAGGACCGGGTGTAGACCGACGGATCGTCGAAGGTCGCCCGGTAGTCGAACGACTTGGGACTATTGAAGGTGTAACGTTCGACGATGTGGACCTTGTCGCTCGAGAAATCGCCGATGTTGTCGAGCCGTCCCTTGGAGTTGCTGTTAGCCACATCCACCACCAGGGTGTTTCCCTCCCAGTGGCCCCGGGAATCCGCCATCCATAGCTTTACGGCCTGGGAGGGGTGCGGGCGTCCATCGAGCGGAATGACCCGGAAGGTGTGGTTCTGATCTTGAATGATCACCACATAGCCGGGGTACTGCTGGATCTCGAAACCGGTCCATAGGGGCGCGCGGACGGGCCCGTCAGGGAAGCAGCGCTCCTGTGGATCCAGGTGCTCCTGCTTAGTGGGGTGATCAATATTGCTCTCGATGTATTGCTGCTTGGCCCGCGCCCAGGGCTGATAGGGAATCTCGCCGTCCGCCGGATCAACGATGCGGCTGGGCCAGACGGGGATTGGCTTGCCGTCCCGTTGCAGATCACGGTTGTGCAGCACCTCGCCGACCCCGCCGTTGCTCGGATGGGTCAGGGAATAGGTTCCCTGTTTCTGCGGCCCGTAGAAGCCGCGCACGTCGGGCTGACCGTCCGCAAGGACTGGCGGGGTCCAGGCGGCCACGGGCCCGGCGGGCGCCGGCGGCGTCTGGGACAGGGCCGACACGGGCCAGGCGACCGCGACGCTCATTAGCAGGGCTGCGGTCCAGTCGGTCAGGCAGGGTCTTGATGTCGCGGTCATGCCTGCGCGTCCTCAGGGATAAAACTGTTCATAATCAAAAAGATAGCAGTCATACTCGAGCAGCTGGACATTGGGTTCGATGCGCCGGTACAGGACCGTCTTGATGGTCCATGGGCGTGTGAAGACCTTGGGATCCTCGATCTTCGCCTCGTACTGGAGGTGATCCTTGTCGATCGGCGTGATGCGCTCGACCACATGCAGCTGATCACTGTGGAAATCGCCCGCGTGGTCGAGCCAGGTCTCGTCGTTGAAGTCCACGACGTCCACGACCAGCGTATCGCCGTCCCAATGGCCGCGGCTGTCGCCCAGGTACCAGTCGATATGGCCCGGCGGATGGTCGGTTCCGTTGGTGTAGACGTTGCGCACCGCGTGACCGATTTCATAGAGCAGCGTCAGCCGCTTATCGGTCTGGAAGATCTGGAACGGCAGCGGCGTATAGGTGATGCGCGGGACCCCAGGCATGACGCACGTGTTGGAGGGGTCGGCCGTGTCGCGTTTGGCGAAATTCTCCTGCTTCTTGGCCAGGGCCCAGGGCTGGTAGGGAATCTCGTCGCCTTCCACCGCGCCCAGATGGCCGGGCGAGTCCTTGCGCGCCGCGTGGGCCAGCAGGTCCCGGTCCACCGGCGCGAGCACCTGCCAGATGCCGGACAGGTCGGGCTTGCCCTGAGGCGTGCGGGGCAGGTCGGCGGCGCGCGCCGGCGTGGCCGCCGCGAGCGCCGCCCAGGCCAGAAGACCCAGCAGTTGAGGGGATCGGTACAAACGCATGGGGCTAGCCGGCGCCCCCCGCCGGCCCGCCGGGGCCGCCAGAAGAGCCGGTGAAGAAGTTTCGGCCGTCGGGCAGGGTCACGCTGGTGCCGTTGGCGATGGGCTTGCCGTTCTTGGCCAGGTAGCCCTGCACGGTCACCGGTGAGCCGACGGGGAAATCGGTCTTGCGCAGCCCGCGGCGGAGCAGGGCGTTGGGGCTGCCAAATTCGATGGCCCAGTTCACCAACTGGCCAGTCTTGGGATCCTTGACGTCCACATAGACCCAGCCGTGCGGGTTGATCCACTCCAGGCGGGTCAAGACGCCCTTCAAGGTGATGGGCTTGTCGATATCGTACTCGCTGGCGAAGGCGTGGTGGGCCTGGGCCGGCAAGGCGCCCGCGCCGACCAGGGATGTGGTCAGGGCAGCGATCAATAGTCCTGTCGAAAGCTTCATGAGATTTGTCTCCGGATCAGAAGAAGGCGTGGGTCAGACCGATAGAGAAATTCCGCGTCTCGCCGGGCGAGAACACCGCGCTCGCCGCATTCCCCAAGGCAGTGGTGGTGGTCGCGGCGATGTAATGGGCGTCACCAAGATTATCGCCCTGGAGATACACTTCCCATTTTTTGTCTGGAGATCTATATCCGACGCGAGCGCCGTATATCGCGTATGATGGGACATCGAGTTGATTGTAGAAATCGACAGGATACTTGGATAAAACAGACTCCAGGCTCAGGCCGGCGTAGAAACCTGATCGATCTACGTAGTTAAGTTCGCCCTGGTAGAAATCCTCGGGCACCGCGGGGATCTGGTTGTTGTGGTACACCGGGTCGTTGACGAACTGGAAATGGTCCACCGTCAGCGCCGAACGCCAGGCCAGGGAACTGCCGCCCGATTGCCAGAGGGTGACGTCCAGCGTGCCCTCCAAGCCTTCGTGGGTGGTGGGGCTGGCGGAGTTGCTGGTGATGGTGACGGGGTTCGAGACGTTGGGGTTGCCGACGACCTGGGTCAGGATTTCGTGCTGCACGTAGGTGTGGAAGACCGCCACGTCCCATTTGAAGACGCCGACCTCGCCGCGCACGCCGGCCTCCAGGTTCTGCTGGGTCTGGTTGCGGATATAGGCGTTGGCGTTATCGACGCTTTCCTTGAGCCCGCCGCTTCCCGCGATTGTCAGGCTAGCGGTCACCGGCAGCTGGTGCGCGATGGGGGCTTCGTCTGAACCGCTGTAGTTGCCGTAGACCTGTAGGTGCGGGTTGAAGTCGTAGCGCAGGCCGAATCGAGGCACGACCGTGTTGAAATTCTCAGTCTCGTCGGCGGTGGTGGCCAAGACGAAGTTCTGGATATTGCTGACCCGCTGCTGCCAGATCGAGGCGAGGCCGGTGGTCAGCCAGAAGCCGTGCGCGATCTCTAGATCGTCCTTGACCAGCAGCGTGCCGTCGTAGCCGCCGAAGGTCGCCTTGAACAGCGTGGTCGGCGTGGCGGCGGTATGCGGACCGATGTAGAGGCCGCGGTTGGTGGAGTCGGGTAGAACGCCGGCGTAGATCCAGGCGATCTCGCTGTTGTTCTGATGATCGCCGAACAGCTGGTCGCCGCGCTTGTAGCGCAGGGTGATCGCCAGATCCTTGACGTCCCAGTCGCCGGGCGTGAAGCCGCCGCCTTCGTTGCGCAGCGGGAAGTTCTTGTAGAGGAAGCCGCCCTCGATATCTGAGTTGGGATTGAGGTCCAGGGTCGAGTAGTCGCCCAGGATGGTCGAGCCCTTTTCCCGGCGCATGGACTGCTCGGTTTGGCCCGCCGCGCCGGTGTAGGTCTGGGGCGTATTGCTGTAGGCGCTCTGGTTCGGGTCCTGCAGGGCCTGCGCCAGGGTCAGGCTGGTGGCGCTGCGGGTGTTCTGCTGCGCGTATTCGAACAGAAGCCGCGTCTTAAAATCGTCCGAGAACCTATAACATCGCCGACCAGCCGTTGGCTGTAGGAGCCATTGCCGTCGCGGAACCCGTCCGACCCGAAATGCGTGGCGGAAATGTAATAGTCGAGTGGTCCTATGACCTGGCCCGAGCTGACCTGTTCGCGATTGTAGCCGTAGCTGCCGCCTTCGACGCGGGCCAGCAAGGGCGAGGAATCATAGCCAGTATGCGGCACGAAGTTGATCGCGCCGCCCTGGGTGCTGGGCGAAAACTCGAAGGCGTTCGCCCCCGGATAGATCTCCGTATAGTTGTTCGCCAGGCCTTCGTAGTATTCGAACGGACTGCCTTCCGGCGTGGTCAGCGTCAGTCCGTCGAACAGGAACTGGATGCCCGTGCCCCAGGACCCCGCCGCGCGGATGATGCCCGATCCGCGCATGGAAAAGCGCGTGGCTTCTTCGCCCGTCGACGACTGAGCCAGCAGGCCGGGCTGGAACTTCAGCACGTCGGCGATATTGGCCGCGCGGCCCAACTCCACCCGGTCGGCGCTAATCACGGCGGTGTTGCCGGCGACATCGGTCAGGGTCGGGATACGGTTGCGCGCGACGGTCACCACGACCTCGCTGCTGGCCGCCAGGGCGGCCGCGTCGGCCGCGGCGACACTCGCAGCCGCGCCGACTGCGGGGTCTTGGGCATGCGCCGCGACACCCGCGCTGAGCGCTGTGATCAAGGTCGCGGAAAACACGGAATTCTTCCAGGAGTTCATAAGGCTAAGCCCCTCAATTAACTGTTTGCGAGAGCGA
>Ga0302279_10007155_pt1 | contig 11511 bp, 13 predicted proteins | sample III_Bog_N3_3_FD_194541 | JGI IMG/M metagenome (GOLD analysis project Ga0302279, IMG submission 194541) | Peat permafrost microbial communities from Stordalen Mire near Abisko, Sweden - III_Bog_N3_3 | ecosystem: Environmental > Terrestrial > Soil > Wetlands > Peat | place: Sweden: Abisko...
GCTCATCGACGCCACGTGCACGCCCGTCGACGCCACGCCCACGCACGTCGACGCCACGTGTACGCTCATCGACGCCACCCCCACGCCCATCGATCTGATATCCACTCGCGCGCCCTTGACGAACTTCCCTCCCGAGTTAACCTGGAGGCCATGTCTACAGTCCATCGCGTCCGCTCGACGATTGGGTTGAAGAAGGCAGCAGTCTCCAAGCTGATCACCGGCGCCAAGGTCATACAGACCAAGTTCGCCTCCAACGCCGCCCTCCTCGCCGGCCCGCCGATCACCCCGGCGGCGCTCCTCGCGCAGATCAGCGACGTCGACGCCTCCAATCAGGCGATGAAGACCAACAAGGCCGCCCGCCCGGCGCGCCAGATCAAGGTCGACATCCTCTGGAGCACGCTCGAGACGCTCTGCCAGTTCGTCCAGCAGCTCTGCGACACCCACCAGGACCAGGCCAGCGCGTACATCGCGGCCTCCGGCTTCAAGGAGAGTGCGGTCGGCGATCACCCGCTGGAGGTGCTGACCGCGGAGCCGACCAACGTGCCGGGGCAGGTCCTTCTCAAGATCACCTCCTCGCTCCTGGAGACGCCCAAGAACAAGAAGGGCGCGAAGAGGACTTTTCTCCTCCGCCACACCCTCGACGGCAAGACCTACGTGACGGACGAGGCGACGAGCGTGGCGCGAACCCTGATCAGCGGCCTGCCTCCCCTGGTCCCGATCGGCTTCGAGGTGGCCGCCAAGGACGCGTCGGGAACGAGCGCGTGGTGCCAGACAGTCACCCTCACGCTCGTCAAGTGATGCCCGAGCGCGCGGTCGGGCGCGTGCAGCGCCGACTCCCGCTCTGGCCGTGATGCGCCGTGATGCGCCGTGATGCGGCCTCGCCGTAGCGCGCCGTGCAGCCCTCGTAGCCGCCTGCGTCGCGGTCGACCGTGACGACGAGTCGCCCCCGGGCCCGTCCGGCGCGAGGGGATCCCAGCCGTGTCCGCGCGGGGTGAGCGCGCCCCGCCTCTTGACATGCGCACACGCGGCGGCCTTTCCTGTTCGTTGCACCGCCGCTCCGCCGCGATTCCCTCGCCCGGGTCCACGGCCCGCCCCCTCCAAGAACCCCTGATGCGCGCGTCTCTCCTCCTCCCCGGCCTCACGGCCATCGTTCTCTTCGCATGCAGCACCGCGCCGCACGCCTCGGGCACCTCCACCAGCTCCGGCGGAGGCACCGCCACCTCCACCGGCTCCGGCGGTGCCACGGCCACCTCCACGGGCTCCGGCGGCGACGACGCAGGCGGGCCGGGCGGCGCGGCGCCCGACGGGGGGGATGCGGGCGCCACCGATGCGGGCACGAGCCTCGCGCGCTGCACGCCGAGCGCGACGAAGCCCTGTCGTGGGATGTGGGTCTGGGCCACGCCCGACAACCAGACCCTGGTCGACTTCGCGACCGCGCACGGGGTAGAAGAGCTCTTCTATTCCGTCTCTCCGGCCATCACCGGCGCCGAGCTCGCCAGGGTCCAGGATCTCCGGACGCGCGCCCATGCCGCGGGCATCGTGCTCGACGCGCTCGGAGGCGACTCTACCTGGGCGACGACCAACACCGCCGACGCCCTCGCCTGGGAGAGCGATGCGATCGCGACGGGCCTCTTCGACGGCATCCACCTCGACATCGAGCCGGCGCAGCTCCCCGACTGGTCCACCAACACCGCGGCCGACGCGCTCTCCTTCTTCAGCGCGATGAAGCAGATCCGGGCCAACGACACCCACGTCCACCTCGAGCTCGACTGCCAGTTCTCCTACGGCACCATCGCCGTCACCGGCTATCCCTCGCTGGCGGACGCCGTCGACACCACCGTGGACGAGATCACCATCATGAGCTACCGCAACACCGACACCGGCGCGAACGGGATGTTCGGTATCGCCGAGGACGAGCTCACCCGCGGGCAGAAGGCCGGCATCGCGGTGCGACTCGGCGCCGAGACGAACGACGTCGCGCCGGCCGAGATCACCTTTTACGGGATGACCGGCACGGCGATGGCGGCGGTGCTCGCCCAGACCGACACCTCGGCGGCGACGTACGCGGCCTACCGGGGAATCGCCGTCGAGGACTACACGGGATGGAGCGCGATCGGGCCGTAGCGGCTCGATCGTCCGTCGCCCTCACCTCCAACCGAGATCGCCGTCCCCTCGCCCGCCCCTCCCTCACGCCGGCCTCGCCGCATACGCCGTCGCCCCCAGCGTCGCCCCCATCAGCGCGACCGCCGCCGCCACCGCCGACGCCGGCAACGACCCCGACACTGCAAACCGCACCACCACGCTCCCGACCCACGGCCCCACCGGCGTGACCCACAGCACCGCCAGCGCCAGCGCCGACGACGACCCCAGCACCCATCCTCGCGGAGCCCTCCGCCGAGGAGGCGGAAGACCAGCCATCACCCGCTCGGTGAAGCCCTCATCGGCGAGGGAACCCGCACCAAGCACCCGGCGCAGCTCTTCATCATTGTGGTCGTGATTCATGAGGCCGACTCCAGCAGGCGGGCGCGCAGCTTCTCTTTGGCGTGGAGGATGCGAGTCTTCAAGGTCCCGAGGGGCCAGTCGAGGATGGCGGCGGCCTCCTCGTGCGAGAGATCCTCGCCGTAGGTGAGCGCGATGGCGGCGCGCTCCTCGGTCGAGAGCAGACGCAGCGCCCGCTCGAGGTCGTACCTCACGGCGAGGTCGGCCGCCTCGGGCCGCTCCTCGGTCGCCTCCACGCGGCGCGCGGCGCCGGCGCGGGCGTCGCTGAGGAAGGTGCGGTGCGCGATCCGGAGCAGCCAGGACGAGAGCTTGGCCTCGCCGCGGTAGGTCGCGAGCGCCCGGTAGGCCCGCAGGAAGGTCTCCTGCGCCAGATCGTCGGCCAGCGCCGGGTCGCCCGCGGTGAGCCGCCGGAGCAGCCCCCGCACGCTGGCCTGGTGCCGGCGCACCAGCACCGCGAAGGCGTGGCGATCGTCCCGCGCGAGCACGCGGGCGACGAGCTCGTGGTCGGGAGGTCCCGGCGGCGCGCGCAAGGGGGGTGCGTCGCTCTACTCGATCCGATCGCCGCCGGCCCTCGCGGCGCTCGGGGGCGCCGGCGGCTCGATCTTCCACACCAGCAGGTAACCGAGCCCGAGCAGGACCGGGACCAGCCCGGCCGTCCACAGGCGCGGCTCCGGGACCAGCGCGCGGAGCACGATGATGAGCCCGCCGCCCGTGGCGATCAGGAGAATGCCCCGGCGCAGGTCGGACCGCGGCGGCGTCGGCGGCCGCAGCAGCTCGGCAGGGACCTCGCCCCCGCGCTCGAGGACCGCCCGGATCGTCTGGTGCCGGGTCTGATCGCGCCGGTACGACGCATAGAACCCCGCGCACACCAGCACCACGAAGGCCCCCACCGAGCCCAGCGGCACCAGGATGGCGACCAGCGCCTCGGACTGGCCGAGCCCGCCGGGCGCGCGGGAGTCCACCACCGCCGCGGCGACGCCCTCGGGCACGGTCTGCGCCAGGGACGCGGACGCCGCAGTGCAAAGCAGGGACAGGGCCAGCGCCGCGATGGCGGCCCACAGACCGAACCGGATCTTCATCGTCTCCTCCATGATTCGGGAGGGAAGACGCGCCCCGGGCCGGGTCTGGATTTCGACGGCGTTCTTTTTTCGCCCCTCCCGCGCGAAAGAACTCCCCATCACTCCTGACGTGGGTCCCCTGCTCACCGTCGCCGGCCAAGGGGGTAGATCGGGTGGGGCTCGGTCGTGCGTCGGCCTCAGCGATAGGCGTGGGGGCCCGGCTTCGTGAACGCGCTCGCCCGCTCGGCGTCGGCCGGGGCGAGCTCGAAGATGACGCGGTGGTCGCTCGACACCAGCACCAGCTGGTGGCCCTCGACGAGGAGCGTCCGCTCCTCGCGCTCCATCGTGACGATCTGCCCCCACTCGCCGTTCTGGGCCAGGGCCGCGAGCGCGGTCTCGACGTCGGCGGCGCTGCGCTCGGACCCGACGATCGTCAAGAGCTGCGCGACGCGGAGCGGTGAGGGCGCCTGGGCGAAGGCCACGATCCGCGTCGGTCCGGCGAGCACCGGGCCGCGCCGCCCGCCGGCGACGACCGACGAGAGCGCGAAGAACAGGTCCGTCCGCTGGAAGGCCCGGGCCGGGCCGCCGTCCACGTCGGGGAGGCAGGCGAGGTCGATCCAGCCGCTGGCGACCCCCTGCAGCAGGTCCCGGAGCTGGTCGGCCTCGAGGATGGGCGCGGTGCGGTGGCCGCCGCCCCCGCGGAGCTGGATGACGACGTGGTTGGTGGTCACGCTGTTCACGACGCGGCCGTACTTCGTGTAGTGGACGACGAAGCGCGTGGCGCCTGCGACGTCGGCAACGTCGATGGCGATCGGCGCACGGAGAAGGCGCGTGAGCAGGACGCGCCGGTTGGTCACGACGCAGGCGGGCCTCCGGTGCAGCGCCCACCACACGCCGCCGGCGACCGCGAGGATGGCGATGCCGGGGAGACCGCTGCGGGCCGCCGCGAATTCGCCCCGCGAGAGAAACGACAGGGTCGTGAGGACGCCGAGCGCCTGCAGGCCGAGGAAGAGGATCAGGCAACCCCAGAGGAGGCCCCGCGCGCTCCGGCCACCGCGTGTCCCGCGGAAAACCAGGCGCTCGTCGCTGCCGAGCGGGTTCGTGGGCATGGTGCACGGCACACTACACGAGCCCGCGGAGCCCCCGCATCCTCCAACCTCCTCTGGCCCCGGAGCTGCCGGAAGCTGTCCTCGACGAGCCCCCGAGCGCGCGCGCCGCCCCCCGTTCGGGCCACCGCTCAGATCTTCCCGCGCGACAGGCTCCCCATCACCATCTTGGTATAGGTCCACACCGTCCTGCGGATCGCCGTGTGATCCAGCGTCGACAGCGCCGAGTCCGCGAGCCCGAAGGGGAGCATGGTGGCAATCGGCCCCCGCGCGTACTCGAGCATCCAGGCGTGATCGGTCACCCGGTAGCCCTTGACCTTGTCCTTCCCCAGGTAGGCGGCGCTGCCCGGCTCGAACACCGTCCGGCCGGTCTCGCCCTCGTGGTAGACCCACATCTCCCCGTCGAACACGTAGTCCCACACCTCGGTGCGGTAGCGGCCCGAGTGCCCCTCGGTGCCCACCGGCGTGCCGAAGAAGAGCAGGTACTCGGTGATGGAGGCGTGCAGCAGCGTGATCTGCCCCATCGCGCCGCCGGCGTTGTTGAAGATCCAGTCGCGCGGCCGGTCGACCACGTGCTGGGGGTACGCCTCGCGGAGCGCGGCGGTGACGGCGTCGAGGGCGGCCTCGACGGGGAGGCCCACGCCCTTGCGGGCGCAGTCGTGGAGCACGGAGGGATCGAACGCGTAGGCCATGTAGGGTGGCGCACCGTATCCCAGCGCGGCCTCGCCCGGTATGGCATCGTGGACGCCCATGCCGAGCTCTCCCAGCGCGCCCCAGGAGCCCCTCGATCGCGCCACCCAGAAGACCTACGAGAGGGCGCTCGATCTCCTCTCGTTTCGGGCCCGCTCGGCGCGCCAGCTCCACCAGCGCCTCCTCGCCAAGGGCGAGCCGGTGGCGCAGGTGGAGGTGGTGATCGCGCGCCTCTGCGCGTGCGGCCTCCTCGACGACGCGCGCTTCGCCGAGGCGCGGGCCCGCGGCGGGATCGTCGGCAAGGCTCGATCGAAGCGGCGCACGGTGGAGGATCTGGTGCACAAGGGCGTCGCGCGTGAGGTGGCCAGCGCCGCGGTGCAGCAGGTGCTCACCGACGAGGGCACCGACGAGCTGGCGGTGGCCATGCGCGCGGCGGAGAAGAAGATGCGCGCGCTGACCCGCGCCGAGCCGATGGAGCGCCGCAACAAGCTCTACGCGTTCCTCGCCCGGCAGGGCTACGCGTCGGACGTGGTGCGGCGCACCCTGCGAGCGGTGCTCGATGCCCCACCTCCGGACGAGGCCGACTGACGCGAGCGCACCTCCCTCCGTGGTAGGAAGCGGCCATGAGAGTCGCACCGCTCGCCCCCCTGCTGCTCCTCGCCCTCGCCGCCTGCGCCGAGGCGACCCCGCCGCCCGCGCCGCCCCCGCCGCCCGTCCCCGGGCCGGCTTCCTCCGAGGGGAGCTCGGTCGCTCCCGCGCCAGGTGCGACGGGTCTCCGCCTGACCACCACCTTCGTCGCCCTGCCCGGCGCCACGGGCTCGGTGGGGCTCGACTACCTCGCGATCGATCGCGCGGCCGGCCGCGTCTGGATCCCGGCCGGCGAGACCGGCAGCGTGGACGTGCTCGACGCGGCGACCGGCAAGGTCACCCGCATCGAGGGCTTCCCCACCGCTCCGCGCGAGGGGAAGAACGGCGCCAAGCGCCTGGTGGGGCCGAGCTCGGCCACCGTGGGCGAGGGGTTCGTCTACGTCGGCAACCGCGCCAACTCCGAGGTGTGCGCGGTCGACGCGGCCAAGCTCACCCGCGGCGCGTGCGTGGCGCTCCCCTCCTCGCCCGACGGCCTGCAGTACGTGACCGCCACCAAGGAGGTGTGGGCGACCACCCCGCGCGACAAGTCGATCACGGTGATCGACGCCGCCAACCCCGCCAAGCTGGCCATCAAGACCAAGATCACCCTGAGCGGCGAGCCCGAGGGCTACGCCATCGATCAGGCCCGCGGCGTCTTCTACACGAACCTCGAAGACGGCAACAAGACGCTGGTCCTCGACGCCAGGACCCACGCGGTGACGGCGACCTGGGAGCCGCACTGCGGCTCCGACGGGCCGCGCGGCCTGGCGCTGGACGCGGCCAAGGGCTTCCTCTTCGTGGCGTGCACCGATCACGTGCAGGTGCTCGACGCCGCACACGGCGGCGCGCCGCTGGCGCAGCTCCCCACCGGCGGGGGCGTCGACAACATCGATTACCTCGACGCCCGGGGGCAGCTCTTCCTCGCCTCGGGCAAGGCGGGGACGCTCAGCATCGCCAAGGTGGACGACAAGGGCGGGCTGGCGGTGATCGCGACCGCACCGACCGCTCCGGGGACGCGCGTGGTGGTGGCCGGGAAGGACGGGGCGGCGTACGTGGCCGACGGCAAGCTCGGACGGGTGATCGCGCTGACGCCCGCGCCTTGACGACCGGGCACCGGTGCGTGCCCAATCCCGGGGATGAACCCTCCGTCGGGGCTGGTGAAGCGGGCGTGCACCATCTGCGGGATCGCGCTCCATGCGGTCTCGCACGGACGGCGCCCCACCTGCGGCGGCCCCGCCTGTGAGCACGCCTTCCGGGTGCGGGCGTGGCGCACCCCGCACCTGCGCCTCTGCGTGCTCTGCGGGGCGTCGATCGCGAACCGCCCGCCGGTCAGCGCGATCACCCGGGGCACCGCGGGCGAGGTGTGCGCGGACCCGCGCTGCCAGAGCGATCACGCCGCCCGCCAGGAGCAGGAGCGCCGCAGCGCCGAGACCATCGCGCAGCACCGGCAGGAGCGGGACGCCGTCCTCTCCCGGTTCGAGGCCGAGCTGCGGGCCGAGCACGGCGAGGCGATCCCGGTGGACGTGCGGCCCGCCGACCTGCCCGCGTGCGATCGCCCGCTCACCCCGCTGCCCCCGGCGCGGCGCGCGGCGCTCGAAGCCAAGCTGAGGGAGCTGGTCGCGACGGCGCTACCGGCCCCCGCGGGCGCCGAGGCGAGCGAACCGTCGACCGACGTCACCGGCGAGGCCTTCGAGGGGATCGTGCGCAGCGGCTGCGGGCTGTGCCGTGGCTCCTGCTGCACCAACGGCGGCGAGCACGCCTATCTGTCGGACAAGACCCTGCAGCGCTATGCCGGGGCCCACCCGGGGATCAGCCCCGAGCAGGTGGTCGCCGGGTACCTCGCGCACGTCGAGCCCGTCACCATCGAGGGGTCGTGCGTCTACCACGCGAGCGCGGGGTGCTCGCTCCCGCGCGAGCTGCGATCGGACACGTGCAACCACTTCCTCTGCACCGGGATGAGGAACCTGGTGAGCTCGCTGCGCCGGGAGCGGCCGGCGACGGTGCTCGCCCTGTGCATCAGCAAGGGCAAGCCCTCGCCGATCCGGGCCGCGCTGCTCGACGAGCGGGGCATCACCATGCTGCGCGACGACGCCTCGAGCGCGGCTCCCGTCCACTACAGGAAATAGAGGAACGCCGTCACCGCGAGCCCCGCCTGGAAGTCCTGCACGTCGATCGTCGAGTTGGTGGCCGGCGTGGTGGCGGTGCCGGCCGAGGCCGACTTCACCCCCGGGTTGAAGAACTGCGGCAGGTTGAAGAGCGCGCCGATGTCGACGATGGGCTTCTCTCCGCCGATGGTGAAGCCGGCGAGGATGCCGAGCGGGACGTAGCTGGTGAGGGCAGGATCCTTGACGTTCTGGATGCCGACGCCGGAGTTGGCGCCGATGTGGAACGACTCGAGCAGGTTGAACGCCAGCTCCACCGGCACGTTGAGCCCGATGTCGTGGACGCCGCTGCCGAGCTGGATGGGGACGGTGGCGCCGATGTCGAGCTTGGCGCGCCCCCCCATGTGGATGCGGGAGAGGAGCCCCGGCTGGAGGACGATGCCGGCGCTCTCGTTGAGGACGGGGAGCACCAGCTGCGGGTCGACGCCGGTGCCGGTGATGAAGGTGGCGCCGAAGTACCCCGCGAGCTCGAAGCCGCCCTTGACGAAGCGGAAGGTGACGTGGGCGCCGGGATCGCCGTAGGCGACCTTGGGGAGCACCTGGAGCGGCGCGAAGACGGCGCCTATCTCCAGGTTCTCGAGGATGCCCATGCTGGCCCCGATGGCCAGGCTGACGTTGAGGTTCTTGGGGTTCTGCTTGTAGATGTTGGCGGCGGTCGCGGTGCTGAGCTTGTCGACGATGCCCTCGACCGAGGGCGCCAGCGTGAGCGTCGGCAACGTCAGCGGGCGCGCGCTGTAGGCGAGCGGCTGGGACCCGTTGGGCACCTCGTCGTCGGCGCGGGCGACGCTGGAGGCCCCGGCGGTGAGCAGCGCCAGGACGGCCAGCGAGCCTCTGACGAGACGCGATCGGACGAGAACAGAACGTGTCACGTGGGGCCTCCCGAGCAGGGCCGGGAGGCTATCACGCACGGCGCGGAGGGGCTCGGGGCGCTTGATCGCGGAGGCGTCTCGGCCGTTCGCGTCAGCGCGAGCTGGAGCCGGTCTTCCACGGTGAGGACACCGCCGGCGGATTCGACCCGGGGGCCCGCACGCTCGCCCGGGGGCTCATGCCGCTGCCGCGGGGCAGGTGGACCGAGCACGCTCGCCGCATCCCGGCCGCGGGGTCGAACGAGACTCGCCCGCAGGTGTCGCAGACGCACATCTGGCGATCGTAGAACGACCGCTCCGAGAGGATGGCGACCGCGAAGAGGCTGAGCACGATGCCGCTCAGCGGCGCGGTGGCCTCGGGCCGGGCGACCCAGTGCCCGTCCTCGCGGCGGACGCGGCCGAGGAAGATCGCGGCGCGGAGGAACCGGTCGTCCGACGGCGAGGAGACGAGCCCGCGCAGCGCGTCGACCACGCGGGCGCGCGACGTGGTGATGATCCGCGGCAGGTCGGCGCTGGCACGGGCGAGCGCGCCGGTGCCGGGCCGCAGCGCCACCGTGCCCGCGGGCGGCTCGAGCACCACGGAGAGGCGGGGCATGCACCCGGTCGCCACGACGTGCTCGTCGAACCACTGGCCGAGCCCCCCCAGGTCGATCTGGCCCGACTCGGTGTTCTCGAGGAACGTGATGCCCCCGAGCAACGCCCGGCGCTCCGCTGCGCCGCCGAGGTAGGGCAGGGTCGGGTGCGAGGGGTTCGGCGTCGTCATGCCGACCCCCTTCGCAAACCTTGGGCCAACTCTTGTTTCGGCCCGATTCAGCGAATCGGGCGCCCGTTCCCCCTGGATTCCCGCGCCAACCGGAGAGGCGCCCCGACACGTGCCCGGGCACGTGCCCGTGCCCGCCCGGTAGCGGACGCTGGCGCGAGGCGGACCCCCCGGCGCCGGCGCTCAGGCCCGGCGCAGGAGATAGAGCACGCCCTGGGCGAGCTGCGCCTCGCGCTGCGTGCCAGGCGGCACCCGGTCGCCGGGGAGCACCACCTCGGCGAGGCCGCCCTCGGCGCGTGGCATGTCGACGTCGGCGACCACGCGCGCCACCGGACCGCCGAAGCCTCGACGATCACCGATCCAATCGCCCACGCGGAGCGGCGACGAGGCACGCACCAGCCCGCGGACGATCCGGATCACCCCGGGAGGCAGGTCGTCCCCGTTCCGCAGCCACCGGGCGCGCTGCTCGGCGAGGTCGGCGAGCTCGTCGGCGAGCGGCCCGGACTTCCGCGCGGCGGCGTCGCGGATCCCGGCGTCGCGGCGGCGCTCGTCTTCGAGCAGCGCGGCCTCGCGCGGGAGGGGCTCGCTCCCCCTGCGCCGCGAGACATCGACCCGAGCGACCGTTCCCGACACGCCCGGAGGCACCCGGAGCGAGCGATCCACCCGCGGGACGCCGTCGGGGTAGCGCGCCGTGAGCTCCCTCGCGCGGGCGCGGGATCTGGGCACCTCGACGAACGAGGAGACCCCCACCAGCAGCGATCCCGGGCCCACCTCCGCACCCGGGCGCACCACCCCCTGAGCGTCGACCTCCGCGCCGGCGCCGGGCGCCTCGGGCCAGAGGGCCTCCTTGCCGACCGGCGTGTCGCGCAGCACGACCTCGCAGGTGTGGAGGCGCGCGGCGCGCATGGCCTCGGCGAAGCTCGCGCTCACCCGCACGCCGGCGCCGCTCGGGTCGAAGACGACGCGCGCGTCGCGCCCCAGGGCGAGCGTCACCGCCTCCTCCACCGTGCGCAGGCGATCGAGCCGCGCCACCGGGTTTCCGGCGATCGGGGCGGCGAGGGCGGGGTCCTCGAAGAGGCGGCGCAGCCGCGCCATGACCGGGCTGGCGTCGAGGATGTCGTGCGGCATCAGCGACTCGCCGTGGCCATGGGCGAAGCAGGTCTGGATCACCGGCACGAGGGGCGCGAGGCCCGCGGAGAACGCGTGCGCGAGCCACTCACCCGGGAGCATCAGGCGGCGGCGAGGCGGCGCCGGACCGTCCTCGGCGAGCCAGAGCACCTGGGTCCGCGCCACCAGGCGGCGGCGCGCGCCGCCGAGGATGAAGCTGCCGTCTTCGTCCATGAGCGGCACGAAGCCGAAGTGGATCTCCTGCTCGCGGACCTCGGCGACGGTCGGCGACGGGCCGGGCGCGGGCGCGATCCGGTAGCGAACGGTGATCCTGAGCGGCGCGGTCCAGTCGAGGCCGCGGCGCCGGCACTCCGCAGTCCCAGCGGGAGCGATCCAGGCTGTAGCTCACGTACTCGAGCGCGAAGACGCGATCGGGGGACGTGACGGGGAAGAAGGCGCGCAGCACCCCTTCGAGGCCGTGGTTCACGCGCTGTTCAGGCGCGGCGCTCGCTCTGTGCGAAGCGCTCGTACGAGTCGCGCAGCGGCGCCTGGAGGTCCAGAACACCCAGCGACGGCCCGACCGCACGGAGGGTGGCCACCGCTAGATCCTACCTCTTGCCCGCCTGCCGAGTAACA
>Ga0302279_10007158_pt1 | contig 11510 bp, 9 predicted proteins | sample III_Bog_N3_3_FD_194541 | JGI IMG/M metagenome (GOLD analysis project Ga0302279, IMG submission 194541) | Peat permafrost microbial communities from Stordalen Mire near Abisko, Sweden - III_Bog_N3_3 | ecosystem: Environmental > Terrestrial > Soil > Wetlands > Peat | place: Sweden: Abisko...
CGCCGGCTGGCAGGCCGTCCAGGAAAACCGCTGGCAGGCTCCGCTCTACTGGCGCAAACAAGACCAGGATTGGACCATCTTCAGCCTTCGCGGCCCGCGCGCCCTCAAAGCCCAGGCCAACTCCCCGGTCACCCACGTAAGCCTCTACGAAGCCGACGCCTACGCCCATTGGGCCGCCAAGCGCCTCCCCACCGAACCGGAGTGGGAATCCGTCGCGGCTTGTTGTCCCATCCAGGGAAACTTCCTCGACTCCGCCGCGCTCCGCCCCCAGCCCTCCAAACCGTCCTCCTCAACCCCCATCCAGCTCTTCGGCGACTGTTGGGAGTGGACCGCCAGCGCCTACCTCGGCTACCCCGGCTTCCAACCCCTCCCCGGCTCCCTCGGCGAATACAACGGCAAGTTCATGAGTGGCCAAATGGTCCTCCGCGGTGGCTCCTGCGTCACCCCCGCCGCCCATATCCGCGCCACCTACCGCAACTTCTTCCCCCCCGAAACGCGCTGGCAGTTTTCCGGCATCCGCCTCGCGTCCTGGTAACCAATCTCCATCTTCCCGCATCGGAAAGAATCGAATGCCCACAGTTCTCGAGCAGCTCGCGGCTTCGCCCGTCGCCTCCCCCGTCGCCTCCCCAGCCGACTTCCCGATCGCCCACGCCGTCCGAGCCGGCCTTACGCGCACCCCCAAACAGCTCCCGCCCTGGCTCTTCTACGACCAGGCGGGCTCGCTCCTCTTCGACCAGATCACCGAACTGCCGGAGTATTACCTCACCCGCGTCGAGCGCGCTCTGCTCGCCGAGCACGCCCCCGAAATGATCGCCGCCGCCGCAGAAGGCCACAACCTGGAGCTAATCGAGCTCGGCGCGGGCTCTGCCGACAAGACCCGCACCCTCCTCAGCGCCGCCGTCGCCCATCAGGGCGCGGTCCAGTATCATCCGGTCGACGTCTCCGAATCCGCCCTCGAAACCGCATGCCGCCGCATCGAGTGCGAACTTCCCCTGGTCGAAGCCCGGCCCCTCGTCGCCGACTACACCTCCCAGTGGACCGAAGACGGCCGCCCCCGCAAGGAAGGCTCCCGCAAGCTCCTCCTCTGGATCGGCTCCAGCATCGGCAACTTCGACCCCGCCGCGGCAGTCGCCGTTCTTCAGCGGATTCAGCAAACGATGCAACCCGGCGATAGCCTTCTGCTCGGCGTCGATCTCGCCCCGCGCGCTCAAGGCAAGACCGTGGCCCACCTCCTCGCCGCCTACAACGACTTGGCCGGCGTCACCGCCCAGTTCAATCTCAACCTGCTCGTCCGCCTCAACCGCGAGTTGGCCGCCGATTTCACCCCCCAGGCCTTTGTCCACCGCGCCGTGTGGAACCCACAGGCCAACCGAATCGAAATGCACTTGGAAAGTCTCGCTCGGCAGGCCGTCCGCCTCGAAGCGCTGGGGTTGACCGCGCATTTCGAAGCCGGCGAGAGCATCCACACCGAAAACAGCTACAAATACTCGCTCGACCAAGCCGCCGCACTCATGGCCGAAGCCGGCTTCCCCGTCGTCCAGACATGGACTGAGGAGCAAGGCTGGTTCGCCCTGCTCCTCGGCCAGAAAATCTAGCGGAAGCCCTGAGGAACGGGCAAAGTGCAGAGATGATCTCAACCGCGCAACGTGCCCGTCCGCAGCCTTCCCCGCTCCAGAAGAGCGCGCCCCGCCTCCGTGATCCGCACCACGCGCCGCCCATCGGATGCTCCCCGTATCACCAGCTCCCGATCGAGCGCGTCTTCCCAAACCGGAAGCTTTGGGCAGGAGGTTCGCCACGCCTCCATCACGTCCTCGTAGCTGCGCTCACCCTCCGCCAGCCACTCCAGCAGATCCAGAATCAGGGCCTCAACCGTTGAATCGAGCAAGCGCGTCCCTCCTGCCCCCATCAAAAGCCCAGCCGCAATTTGCCAGGCCCCGGCTCAACCTGCTTCGGAAAAAACTCCCAGCGGCTCAAAACGCCGGGCTTTGTAAAAGGCACGGCTTCAGCCGTTCCGATAACGCCAATCAAATCAACGGGGTTGAGCCTTGCGGGGCAGCGCATTCGCATTACTGCGGCTGTGAAGCCCCCTCATGTTTAGCCGGAATCCGAATCACCTGCGGCATCACCGGCTTGTCGATCCGTACCAGCAAGACATCATGCGAGGCCAATTCGATCGGCATTCCGTTGCTAAGCTTGATCTCTTTTCCCGTCCACAGATCTTTCCCCGATTGGGGACCGGTCAGCCGGAGCATAGCGAAATTCAGATGAAACGGATGCGTCGAAACCCGGTCGCTCCCCACATTGAAGACCCCAATCGCCAAAGCCCCGCCCTGCAGCTCCCGCGTCCAAACCTCCACTTCCCCATCCGAGTAGGCCCGCTTCCCCTGCTTGCCCATTGGGTCCTGGTTGATCGCGATCACGTCCTTGTTCGTCAAAATCGCCTTGACCTCCGGCTTCATATTCGGCAGGTCGTTGCCCGCCAGCAGCGGCGCCGCCAATATCGCCCACCAAGAAAAGTGGCTCCGGTTTTCCGCCAGCGAAAGCTTCCCATTGCCCACCTCCAGCATGTCCGGATCGTTCCAGTGCCCCGGCCCCGCGTAGCTTTCCAGGCCCGCCTGTTCGCTCACAATGTCGTAAATGCTCTGCCACCGCGGCTGAATGTCGCCCGTCGTCCGCCACAGGTTGCCGCCCAGAGCCGGAGCCCACTCCCACACCGCGTCCCAGCCATACTGGCAAAGCGACAACACAATCGGCCGCCCCGTCCGCGCGCTCGCCGACTTCAGCGCCTTGCTCATCTTGTCGTAGGCCGCCACCATCAGCTTCATCTGCGCCGCCTGGTCGTTCGGCGCCTGCTTCTGCATCACGTCCGGGATAAAGCTGCACAAGTCGTACTTCAGATAATCGAATCCCCAGTCCGCGTAGCTGTCCGCGTCCTGCTGCTCGTGATCCAGCGAAGCCGGATACCCGGCGCACGTCTTCGTCCCCGGCCCGGAGTAGATCCCGATCTTCAGCCCCTTCGAGTGCACATAATCCGCCAGCGCCTTCATGTCCGGAAACTTGGCGTTGGTCGTGATCTTCCCGTTCGCGTCCCGTGGACCCTCCCACGTGTCGTCGATGTTCACGTAGATATATCCGGCATCCTTCATCCCCGTCGCCACCATCTGGTCGGCGGCCGCGCGAATGCCCTTGTCGTCCACCTTTTCGGCAAAGTAGTTCCAGCTATTCCACCCCATCGGAGGCGTCTGGGCAACGGATTGAGCGGTTACAGGTGCGGCAAAAGCGAATATCGCGGCAAGAGCGAACAACGGAGCACGGAAGCGCATTTTCAGGAACCTCGGCGAAAAGTATTTGGGAAAGGTTTACATTTGCCCGCGAAACTACCGCGGATCGGAGCCCCTTACGCCGGAATTCGCCTGTAGTCCCCGCTCTTGCCCCCGGATTTCCCCTCCAGTTGCACACTGCGGATCACGATCGATTTGTCCAGCGCCTTGGTCATGTCGTAAACAGTCAACGCCGCCACGGTGGCAGCGGTCAGCGCCTCCATTTCTACACCCGTCGGCCCCGTCGTGGCTACTGTCGCCCAAATCCGCACCCCACCGGCAACAATCTCCGCCGTCACATCCACAAAACTCAACGCCAGCGGATGGCACATCGGAATCAAAAGCGAAGTCTGCTTCGCCGCCTGGATCCCCGCAAACCGCGCCACCTCCAGCGGATTTCCCTTCGGATTGGCCGGCAGCGCCGCCAGCACCTCCGCCGAAAGCTCCACAAATGCCGAAGCCGTCGCCTCGCGCCGCGTCGCCGCCTTGCCGCTCACATCCACCATCCGCGCGCCGCCAGCTTCATCAAAGTGGCTCAAACCTGGCTTGGATTCTTCCGGCATTCGGACTCCCTTTCTGATCTGACTTCGGAAAGACCCCACCAGCCGCGGAAGACGACCAGCCTTGTAAAAGGGCACGACTTCAGTCGTGCCAGCAGGCGCTGATAGAAAAGGCGGGCTTTAGCCCCTGCCAAAGCTGGCGCTCAAACAGAATCGACTTTTCCGCATTCTCTCTAACCCCTGCGGAACGCCAACACCACCACCCAGTTCAATATGCAACTCCCTCCACAATCCCTTCCGGCACTTGCCAGCTTACCGAACCCAACCAATCCCAACATTCGCCTGGCACCGTATCCGCTCCGACAACTGCCCAACGTGATGCGCGAGATGGCGAAGATTGTAAAACTGCAGTTCCAACTTGTCGAAAGGAAGCCAGAAAAAACCCGACGGGGCATCCAGGTCAAGCCGAGCCGTCCGGAAATCCACCTCCCGGTGGCAAAGTTCGGCGTATTCGAGCAGATCGGCTTGGGTGTAGGCCACGTCCACAAGATACGGATCTTCCGTCTGCCCCGGAACCGCAACGAAAAAATTGTAGTTGCGCCGGTGCTTTTCCCACGGAGCAAATTCCGCCAGGGAGGGAGAAAGATAGAGGTGAGTCGCGTAGAGCGCGTGATACGCGATGTGCCAGGTGCGATTGGCCGACGCGCCCGATCCGGTCAGCCAAAGCGGCTCAGGACAAAGCTCGATGGTCTTCTCCAGCATCTTGAGCCCGGCATGGAACTGATGGATGATCGCATCCTCGATCTTCAAGCCGCTCCTCCATTCACGCGGGGATCGTCGACTCCGGCACCAGCGCCAGCCCGGACACCAAACTTGTCACCAGCCTGCCCGCCTGCGGCCGGAATCCCGCGCTCCGATGCGCAATCGCCAGCTTCTCCCGGCTCAGCAGCTTCTTGATCTGCCCTCGCGCGTGGTCCGCCCACGCGCCCTCTTTGTCCAGCCGCACATAAGTCTGCCAGTGCCGCAGCGCGTCCCGCCGCATCCCCTTGCGCTCGTAGGCCAGCGCCAGATTGTAGTGCGCATCTCCGTACCCTGGGGCCAGCCCAATGGCCCGCTTGTACGCCGCGATCGATTCGTCCGGCCGCTGCAACTCGTCCAGCACGTTGCCCAGGTCGAAGAACGCCAGCACATACGTCCCATCCGCCTCGGTCGCCCGCCGGTAGAGATCCTCGGCCCGCGCAAACTGCTTCTGGTGGTAGCTCAGCGTGCCCAGATTGATCAGCGCCGCCGTGTACGCCGGCTCGATCTCCAGAATCCTGCCATACAGCTCCCCCGCGGCATCTTTCCGGCCCTGCTCCTCGGCCTGCACCGCCTGCAAAAACAGGTTCTGCAGCGTACGCTCGCGGTGGCTGTGTGCGGTCGGCATCATCGCCACCGTCACTGTCGGCCGTCCTGACGTGCATTCAAAATCGAACAGCAACTGCCGCCGAATCGGATCCACCATCGTCCCCGAGTGACGAAAAGCCAGCCGAGAACCCACCTGCACCACCGTCGACTCCAGCAGCGGATTGCTCAGCCCCGCGACCGCCTTCATCGCCTGCACCGAGTTCCGAATCGACTTCGGACTGATCCGCAGCCCCCGCAGCTCGCGCAAGATTCGCAATTGGCTCAGTTCGCCAAAGCCATACTCCGCGACAACCGGAATCAGTCCCGCCCGTTCCCACCCAAGCAACTGGCGGGGGCCAATCTGAAGAATCCTCAAAACATCCTGGCGGCTATAGCGGTTCACGATAGGGTGTACCCCTTTCTGCCGGGATTTTCCAATCGGCTTCACGGGGGGCTGAAGCGATTATGCCGCGATTATCCCGTGGATAAGTGGTTCCTAACCACCACCCCAGGAATAAATTCGTGGAAAAACCGTACCTAATCAGGTTCGCCCGCCTCATCACCGCGTTTTTTCCCAACTCCTGTCACAAATCCCCAGAGCGCCCCACTTAACTGCGAGAAACACGAGCGCGTGTTGCGTTCCCCCCGCGGCCACACGCTCCTGTCCCTCCCCTGGCGTCCTCGCCCCGGCTGCTCCCCGCGCCGGGGCGTTCGCTTCTTCTCCCAGCCTCCGGCTTCCTTTCCCCAGGCCGCGTCCAGCCGCGTCCGTAATCCCGATTCCCAGCGAGCCCGGCCGCAAGGATATACTTCCTCGTGAACACAAAGTCGCCGCATTTCCGCGTCCAAGAAAATCGCTTTCCAACAAGGAAGACCCCATGACCAGCTTCTCCCGCCGCGCCTTCGCCCGCTTCTTCGGTGTCGCCGCCACCGCCGCCTCGCTCCCCGCCTCCTCCCTCGCCGCGGCACTCAAGGATGCAGGTTCCGACCCGGCCATCCCGCCAGCCCACCGCTTTCCCGAGGGCTTCCTCTGGGGCTCGGCCACCGCCAGCTACCAGGTCGAGGGCGCCGTCAACGAAGACGGCCGCGGACCCTCCGTCTGGGATACCTTCTCCCACACCCCAGGCAAGGTCTATCAGGGTGAAACCGGCGACGTCGCCGACGATCACTACCATCGCTACGCTGAAGACATCGCCATCATGAAGGGCCTCGGCCTCAAAATCTACCGCTTCTCCGTCTCCTGGTCGCGCGTCTTCCCGACAGGCACCGGCACGCCCAATCCCAAGGGCCTCGATTTCTACAAGCGCATGTTAGACACGCTCCTCGCCGCCGGCATCGAGCCCAACTGCACCCTCTACCACTGGGACCTGCCCCAGGCCCTCCAGGACAGGGGCGGCTGGGAAAACCGCGACACCGCCCAGGCCTTCGCCGACTACGCCGGCTACACCGCCGGCCAGCTCTCCGATCGCGTCAAGCATTTCGCCACCATGAACGAGATCCGCACCTTCGTCGAGCTCGGCTACGGCAACGGTCAGCACGCCCCCGGCCTCCGCGTCGGCCCGGCCCGACTCGCCCAGCTCAACCACCACGCCGTCCTCGGTCACGGCCTCGCCGTCCAGTCCATCCGCGCGGCCACCAGGCCCGGCACCAAGGTCGGCCTCGCCGACAACGCCATCCCCACCTGCCCGGTCATCGAAACCCCCGAGCACATCGAAGCCGCCGCCAAGGCCATGCGCCTGGAAAACAACTCCTTCCTCGGCGTCATCATGGATGGCCGCTACCACGACCTCTACCTCAAGGGCCTCGGCGTCAACGCCCCCAAATTCACCGCCGAAGAGATGAAAATCATCGGCTCCCCCCTCGACTTCGTCGGCCTCAACGTCTACAACCCCTCCTGGATTCGCGCCGCCAACAACGACGCCGGCTATGAAGCCGTCAATCCCCCCGCCTCCTACCCCCACATGTACAGCCCCTGGCTCCAGATCGGCCCCGAAGGCCTCTACTGGTCCCCCAAGTTAGTCACCAAGCTCTGGAACCCCAAAGAAATCTACATCACCGAAAACGGCTGCTCGTCGAGCGACGTCCTCACCCCCGAAGGCGAAGTCTGGGACACCGACCGCGTCATGTTCTTCCGCAACTACCTCACCCAACTCCACCGCGCCGTCTCCGAAGGCGTCCCAGTAAAGGGCTACTTCCTCTGGTCCCTCCTCGACAACTACGAGTGGGCCGACGGCTACAGCAAACGCTTCGGCATCCACTACGTCGACTTCACCACACAAAAGCGGACACCAAAGCTGAGCGCCACATTCTATAAACAAGTCATCGCCCGCAACGGCCTCGCGTAACGAGCCGTTGCTCCGCGTTTTGCTTTGTGCCGGGGCTTGACAGGCTGTGAAATAACTTTCCGTGTGGCTGAAAGTAACCGGCTTTGTAAAAGGGCACGGCTTCAGCCGTGCCGCAAGTGCAGCAAAATCAAAAGGGGCTTTAGCCCCTGAGGGATTGTCTTCGTAAAGGGTACGGGCTTCAGCCCGTGCATAAATCCAGCAGATTCAACATCGGCTTCAGCCGCCCAGGGACTGCTTTCGGGAACTTCGTCTCAAATCTCGAGCCTTCCCGCAGCTTGCTTAACCAATGAGAATGCGCCCGGAAGGCCTCGGCCACCATTGCGGGGCCTCACAAACCCATCCTTTCATCCCGCAAAGCTCACCCGATAACTCCGCCCAGCCTCCAGCCTAACCCAAACACTCCCATCCCCCTCCGTACGCAACAGCTCAGTGTCCACAGCCAAAATCTTCTGCCCAGCCGGCGCACGCAAGCCAACCTCCCTGGCAAAATCCGGCCGAACCACCGCCGCCACGGCCTTCCCGCCCTCCCAGCGCACATCCACCTCCACCGCCCCCCGTGCCCGCAGCCCCTTCACCTCGCCCGCCGCCCAGGCCGCCGGCAGCGCCGGCAGCAGCTCAATCACCCCCGTGTGGCTCTGCATCAGCATCTCCGCCATCGCCGCCGTGGCCCCAAAGTTTCCGTCAATCTGAAAGATCGAAGTCTTCCCCGCCGGGTGCGTATCGAACAGATTCAAATTCGTGCTGTGCTGCATCAGCATCCCCAGCGACTCCCACGCCTTGTCCCCATCCCCCAGCCGCGCCCAGAAAGCAATCGCCCACGCCCGGCTCCAGCCCGTATACGCCCCGCCCGCCGCGAGGCGTCGCTCCAGCGAGACCCGCGCCGCCCGCGCCAGCTCCGGCGTCCCTCGCGGCGTAATCTCGCTCCCCGGGTACAGCGGATACAAATGCGACATATGCCGCTGCCCCGGCGTACTCTCGTCAAAATCGATCGCCCACTCCTGCAACTGCCCATGCTTGCCCACCTGATACGGCACCAGCCGCTCCCGCGCCGCCTCCAGTTTGGCCGCAAACTCCGCATCCACCGCCAGCTCGCTCGCCGCGGCAATACAGTTGCCAAACAGCTCCCGCACAAGCGCCATATCCATCGTGCATCCAGCGCTGGTCATCGCCGGCTTCCCATCCGGAGCCATGAAGTCGTTCTCCGTCGATTCCGACGGGCAAGTCGTCAAATGCCCCGCCCCATCCTCAATCAGCCACGCCAAACAAAACTCCGCCGACCCCTTCATCGCCGGATAAGCCCGCGCCCGCAGAAAATCCCTGTCCCGCGTAAACAGATAGTGCTCATACAGATGCCCGCACAGCCACGGCCCGCTCATCCCCCAGTTCGCCCAGGTCGGCTGCCCCACCCCCATCCCCACCGGATTCGCCGCCCGCCAAATGTCGATGTTGTGGTGCGTCACCCACCCCGGCAGCCCATAGGTCTCCCGTGCCGCCCGCGCTCCCGTCTTGCGCAGATCCTCCACCAACCCCAGCAGCGGCCCCGCGCAATCGCTCAGGTTGCACGTTTCCGCCGGCCAGTAGTTCATCTGCACATTGATATTCGCCGTCCAATTGCTGCTCCACGGCGGCTGCACCTGGTAGCTCCATATCCCCTGCAAATTCGCCGCCTGCCCACCCGGCCGCGAACTCGAAATCAGCAGATACCGTCCGTAGTTGAAGTAAAGCGCCAGCAGCGAAGGGTCCGGCGCAGCCGCAAAGCTCCTCAGTCGCTCATCCGTCGCCCGCGAACCCGCCCCGACCGGCCCCAGAGTCAGCGAAACCCGCTCGAAAATCTTCCGGTAATCCGCCCGATGCCGCTCCCGCAGCTCTGAATGGCTCCGCGTCAGCGCCCAATCAAGCTGCCGCCCAGCCTCCGCATTCACCTCAGACTGCGGAGCATCCGGCTTCCGCTCAAACCCCCGGTACCCGGTCGCCGCCGCCACCAGAATCGTGCAGGCCGTCGCCCCTTGAATCGTCAGCTTGCCGCCCTCCGCCGCAATCCGCCCGCCCTCCACGCGCGCCTCAACCACCGCCGCGTAATACATCCCCTCGCCCGCCACCTCCGAAAAAACCACCGGCGTCTCACTCCCAGGATGCCCCGCCCCCGCCACATGCCGCGCCGCCTTCCCCGTCAGCAGCAGCCGGTTCCGCCCCACAGCCTCGACAGACTTCACCAGCGCCCCATCCATCCAAATCGTCGCGTTCAGTTCCCCCGGCTTGCTCGCCGAGACGCGCAGCACCACCACCTGCTCCGGCGCGGAAACGAACGCCGTCCGCACAAACTCCACATCTCCCGCGCGGTACCGCGTCACCGCCTCCGCCACACTCAGGTCCAGCTCCCGGCGGTACCCCGTCACCTCGCCCGTATGAGCGCAATCCACATGTAAACTTCCAATCGGTTGATATGCCTCCGCAAACAGCCCCTGCATCTTCTGGCAAAGCGTATCGGCCAGGTGATAATCCTTCTCCTTGAGCACCGCCTCGCGCACCGCGCCCAGATACTTCCGCGCATCCAGATTGTTCCCGTCCACCGGCATCCCCGACCAGAGCGTATCCTCGTTCAGTTGCAGCGTCTCCTTCGCCGGATCGGTCGGCACAGGCCCCAGTCCCTGGTCCGTCTTCGGGTCCTTCGGATCAACCGGTGTCACCGCGCCCCCGCCAAAGACCATCGCCCCCAGTCGCCCATTCCCAATCGGCAGCGCGTCCACCCACTGCGCCGCCGGCTGCGCGTACCACAGCTTCAGATCGCCAGCCGCCGAACGCCCAGCCTCGGCCAGCCCAAATCCTCCAGAAAACGAAACAGCCCCCGCGGCAGCGGAGGCGTGTGCAAGAAAGCGGCGGCGCGTAGTTCGACCCATCGGTTCTCCCCTCAAATCTCAGCTAACTATACCGCTTGAGAACCGAGCGCAGCCGAAGCAAGACCCCCGCCAGCCCCGCCAAACTCGCACCCCACGCCGCGAACGCCGCCCGCACCATCCACCCCGGCGCCACGCCCACCCGTCTCAGCAGAAACGGCAGAAAATTCCACGTATCGACATGCGCAAAGTCCCACGGATCTTCCCGCGCCACATGGCTCCGCAACCCCCACGCATCCACCTTCCCCAGCGCAAAAGCCAGAATATTCTCAAGCCGCAGCCCAATCACAAACGTCGGATGTCCAAAAATCTCAATCTGGTAAATCTCCAGAGACAGCCAGAAGGCGATCGAGGCCAGTTGCACCACCGCGCTCGCCCCGATGAGCACAATTCCAGCGCCCCAAACCATCCCGCCCAGCTCCCGCCCATGCCGCATCAGCAGCGGCACCGCCAGCAGCGCCCCGAGCTCCGCCGCCGTCGAAACATACCGGTCGCCCCAAGCCGCGTCCCCGCTCCAAACCGTATAGCGCGCGTAGAAGCAGATATACGCCATCACCATCGCGCCCGTCGCAATCAGATAAGCCCGCACCGCACAGCTAAACCGCCGCCAACCCACCAGGCACAGCAAAACCATCAGCGCCAGCAGCGGATCGAACAGGAAAATCGACTTCTCCGGAGTAAACAGCGCCCCCACAAACCCCACATGAAACGGCACCTCCCACGGATAATTCCGCGGCCAGTTCGTATTCCGCTTCAGCGTCTCCCGCGCCACCACGCTCACATACGTATTGAAAAACGACCCGAACCGGTAAAACTGATAAATCCGGTCCAGCAACCCAAAGAACAGATACACCGGCAGCGCCCCAGCCAGATAACCCCGGCACCGCAACCAAAACTCCCGCCCCCGCGCCCCCTCCAGCCACAACGCCAGCAGCACAAACAGCCCTCCCGCCAGCAAATCCAGCCCCGTCGTTAGCCGCGTCAGCAGATTCAGCCCAAACGCCGCCGACCCCGCCAACAGCGCCCGCCGGCTCCCCGTCCGCAGCCACTCCATCTGATACCGGAACC
>Ga0302279_10007160_pt1 | contig 11507 bp, 8 predicted proteins | sample III_Bog_N3_3_FD_194541 | JGI IMG/M metagenome (GOLD analysis project Ga0302279, IMG submission 194541) | Peat permafrost microbial communities from Stordalen Mire near Abisko, Sweden - III_Bog_N3_3 | ecosystem: Environmental > Terrestrial > Soil > Wetlands > Peat | place: Sweden: Abisko...
GCCGCATGCCTCTGGTGGTCGCTGTATTTCCTCTGGCGGTTCCACGACTCCGGCGGCCGCTTCGTGTGGGCCGTCGCCGCGGGCACGGCCCTGGCGCTCTTGATTGGCTCCCGGGCCGCGAGCCTCTTCGGCGCCGGGGCGATCGCCCTCTTGCTCTTTGTCCCCGCCGCGGCCCATGGGCAGGCCGGCCGGTCCTGGAGGCGCGCGCTCGTGGCCGCGGCCATCACGTCGGCTGGGGGCGTCGCCCTCCTCCTCTACAACCGCGCACGCTTCGGGAGCTTTCTGGACTTCGGCCTGCACTATGCGCTCTTCGGCGAGGACTACCGCGGCATAAAGTATTCACATATTGGATTCATACCCTTCAACCTCTGGGTCTACTTTTTCTCGGCGCCGCAGGCCGGCCCGTATTTCCCATTCCTCCATCCCTTCTGGACCGACGACAAGCCGGCGGGGTTCATCGGGTTCGAGGAGATGTACGGCGTGGGGTTCATGCTCCCGGTGCACCTGGCAGCGTTCGCCGCGGTCGGCTGGGCCTGGACCCACCGCGCTGTCGCCGGCGCCAGGGCGGCTGTCCTGACGCTGTCAGCAGGCATCCTGGCGACGGCCTTCGCAGGGTTCGTCCTCTTCTCGTGGGCTTGGGCCTGCTCCCGGTTCATCACGGAACTCATGGCGGGTTGGACCGTAGTCACGGCGGTGGGGCTCATGGTGGTCTTTGGCTCCGGCAGTGGACGGCTGCTTCGCACACTTGCCGCCGTGGCCGCCTGCTGGAGCGTCGCATGCACGTGGCTCGCGTCCGCGGAATTCAGGGGATTCATGAGGCAGACTAACCCCGGGGTCTATTCCGCGGCCGCCCACGCGCTCGACTACCCGAGCCTCTGGTGGTCGAGGGCTCACAATGTCGCCTATGGCCCAGTGGACATCGCGCTTCACGTCGACCCCAAGGCGGTAGGCAGTGCAACCGCCGTCATGGGAAGCGGCCGCCCGCAGAACGACAACCAGCTGGAGCTCGTGCAGCAGACCGCGGGCGTGGCCAAGGCGCGCCTCACGCAGAACGAGCGCCTCGTACTTGAGACACCCGCCCTCCCCATTTCGTCCGGACACCTCCTTCTGCACGTTGAGGCACCTTGGCTCTATCCGCCCGCCGAGCATCCCTACTGGGACTCCGTCACCGACCCCGCATTGAAAAAGGAGCTGCAGACGCGCTTCGCGCTCGAATGGGACACCGGGGGGATCCGCGTCAACTCAACCCACTCTTCAGACCCGGTGGCGTTTTTCCCGGTGATCCTGGGAGCTTCCTCGGCGGCTCCAGGTCAGCCCTGGATCGAGAACCTCCGTCCTTCACCCGCCGGTCACTGAGATCTGGGAAACGATTTAGGTCCGCTGAGGAGCAGGTCTCCCAGGCTGTCCGTTCGCTCCTCGGCCGGGTGGTCATCAGCTACCTTGACGAGACGGACGTGGCCGGTGTGGCGATCTACCACGCTCTCACCTGCCAGCCCTGAGCGGGCGGACCCGCGGCTACGCCGTCCGGGTGAAGTCCATTGTCCAGTTAGTTTCCCAGTTGGCCCCGGCGTCCGGAGAGAAGGCCTGCTCCCAACGCAACCGGTCGGCCGTGACCCGGGACCAGGTAAAGCGGACCTTGATTGGCCTTCCCTGGAACGTCGCCTCGGCAAAGAAGAGGCCAACGTCGTGCGCGAAGGCCCCCTTTACCGGGGTATCGAGCGTCCACGGGGTTCTGCCGTCGAGCCACCAGATCGCCCAAGCCTGCTCGGCGGGGTTATAGGAGCGGATCGCCAAGGCCCGGTAGCTTCCCTCTGGAAGGTGGAGCACATTGTCCTCCACATTGCCCAAGCCCCCGAGCACCTTCCGGGTTTCCATGGTCCCGGGGAACGCCACCCACTCCTGGGAATTGGCAAGGCGGTCTTTCAGGCGGCGGTGCGCGACCTGCCAAGTGCCAATGACGAAGTCGAAATCCGAGGGGCCCGAGGTGGTTTCTGTTGGCATGAGACGGAGAGAAGGTGAGCATTGGGACTCGAAATCGCCCTAGCAATCCCGGAGCAGAAACGGAAATCAACCCAATGAAACACACGGCGATCAAGTGGCTGAAGAAGCCGCAAAAGCACGACTATCCGTCCGCGCTGTCCTACCTGACCCTGCTCATGTCTCCGCGCCTGGCGAAGAAGCTGGTGGCCCGGCTGAAGGCCTCGGATATGGCGACGTACCACGCGAAGGACATCTTCCGGGCCTCGCGCCTGCCACTGTTGGGGGCCAACAACAGCCACGTGGAGAAGGTCCGGACCTGCATCATGAAGGGCGAGGCGATCTCGCCCCTGCTGCTTTGTCGGGGGGGCGAAGGCAGGAATCTCGTCATTGCGGACGGCTACCACCGGCTGTGCGCCGTCTACACTTTCGACGAGGACGCGATGATCCCGACGAAGATCGTGTAGCTGCCGAAATCCAATCGGTGGTCCCCTACGGGGTCGAACACCTGAATACGCATCTTTGCCGCGTGATTCAGAGGTCACCTGCCTGGTGCCGTGGGGCCCTTTGCGGGGGTGAGGCGCTCGAGCAGGGTTTTCGCGGTCTGCTGGTCAGGATCAAGCCTGAGCGCGGCTGTTTCGTGTTCGACTGCCTCGGACACCAATCCCTCCCGATAGTAAGCGTACCCCATGTCGGCCTCGGCGTCAGCGTCGCCGGGAACGAGCCTCAGCGCCCTGGAAAAACTCTCGATGCTTCCCTTGAAATCGCCACCCGCTATCAGCGCCTGTCCCAGCGCGTAGTGGGCCTGCTCGTCGTCAGCTCGCTCGATGGCGGCCAAGCCGAGATAATGGGTCGCCTCGGGGATCCGACCGGCATTCAGGAGCGCGAGCCCGGCCGAAAGATCGGCGCTGCCCCCGAAATCCGGGTTGATCCGCGAGGTCTGGGAGAACACGGAGATGGCCTCGTCGATCTTTCCCGAGGCCATGAGCCTGGTCCCCTCCTCGGCGCCCCGGTAAAACGAGCTCAGCGCCATGGCCAGGAGCCATGACACGACCGCGGAGAACAAGAGCGCCATGCGGACAACGGGGATGATGAGAGGCCCCAAGGCCAGCCGTCCGCCGTCCGCCCCCGACGCCAAATGCTCCACGCCGGCGACGCCGACCAGGGCCAGGAGAACGAGGGCGGGAAGGAAATCCAGGAGGTACCGGCTCGTGGTGCCCGCATAGAAGACAACCGGCAGAGCCGTGGCCGCGAAGAGAAGCGCGAGTACCAGGGAGCTGCCCTTGAGACCCGCAGTTCCTGAAAGGCGCATCAGGACAACGGGGACGAACAGCGCTGCCATCAGCACGGGAAGATTGGTCAGGGCCCCGAAGAAAAACTCAACGGGCAGGTGTCCCGGGACGAGTACCGGCAGGACCGGCCGCCAGACAAAGGGGAATCCAGCGTGCCAGCGGATCGGCGAAAGGAAAAGCAGCCAGACGTCGTCGCGGAAGAATTTGGCCCCGAACGAACTCGTCCCAAAGACGTCGTTGCCCGAAAGCTGGTAGTCGTGGCCAAATTGCAGCGGGTCGCCAAACCGGGCCCAGTTATACGCCGCGAGGCCCGCCCCCACGGCGGCGATCGGCAGCACGGCGGCGGCGAGATATCGGAGCCACCGCGAGTCCCCACCCTTTCGAGCCCTCCAAGCTCCTGCCACGGGAACGAGCAGTATCGCGGCGCCAAAGAGAATTGTCGGGCGGGCCCCGACCGCCAGGCCGTAGGCGACACTCGCAATGGCGAGCCACGTGGCATTCCTGCTGGGGCCGTGCACCGACCTCCACAGCGCCGCGAGGCTAGCCATGACGAGCATGAAGGCGCAGCTGATCGAGACCTCGAAGAGTCCGGGGCGAACGAGGAACACGGGAATGGTCGTCGCCGAGGCCGCAGTCAGCGCGATGGCCGCTCCCATCCAAGGACCCAGGCCGGGAAAATACCTTCGCCACGCCGCGAGCCCCAAGCCCAGCGCCAGCCCATAACCCACGCAGCTGAAGATGAGCACCCCAAACGCCTGGTGCATCGAGCTGCCCGTGATCGCCCTCCATGGCCAGAAGAGGATAACGGCCGGCGTCGCGCCAAAGTAGGCGTACATGTGGCCCTTGAAATAGCTGAGATCGACCAGTCCCCACGGCGCCCCCAGGTAGCGCCTGTAAGTGGCAAAGCGGTAGGGGTTCTCGGCGCGAACGAGATCCCGGGGGACCTCGATGGGCATCCACGTGTGGCCCTGCCGAAATCCCTCCACAACCAGGTTGTAGGGCTCGGTCGCCGCGGGACGAGACCACACGTAGGACCGGCTGGAGACCACAAGCGCCACATAGCCCGCAATGGCCGCCAGGCCGACCAGGAGGGCCGGAACGAGGTTCTTCCAGCGCGGGGCGGCAGTGTCGCTCACGCCTGAGAACTGAACCCAATCGAAAGCCTTCTCAACAAGGGATTTTTGCCTACCCCTGGCCTCAGATAAAAGCTTCCGTTGGCCGCGCGCGCATTACATTCTGGAACTCTTTCGCGAATGAAGCTCTCGATCGTCATACCCTGCTACAACGAGGCCAAGACCATCCGCACCCTCGTTGAGCGCGTTCGCAGCTCACCCTACCCCGACAAGGAGATCATCATCGTCGACGACTGCTCGAGGGACGGGACGCGCGACGTGCTGCGCACCCAGATCGAGTCCATGGTGGACAAGATCATCTATCACGAGGTGAACCAGGGCAAGGGGGCGGCGCTCAGGACGGGCTTCGCCTCCGCCACCGGTGACGCCGTTATCGTCCAGGACGCCGACCTAGAGTACGACCCGAACGAGTACCCGAAGCTCATGAAGCCGATCGTGGATGGGCGGGCGGACGTCGTCTTCGGGTCGCGGTTCATGGGCGGCGAGCCCCACCGTGTCCACTACTTCTGGCACATGATTGGAAACAAGTTCCTGACGCTGCTCTCGAACATGTTCACGAACCTGAACCTCACGGACATGGAGACCTGCTACAAGGTGTTCCGCCGCGACGTGCTGCAGAAGATCAAGATCGAGGAGAACCGCTTCGGCTTTGAGCCCGAGATCACGGCCAAGGTGTCGAAATTGAACGTCGTCATCTTCGAGGTGGGCATCAGCTACTACGGCCGGTCCTATGCCGAGGGTAAGAAGATCGGCTGGCGGGACGGTTTCAGGGCACTCTGGGCGATCCTCAAGTACAACCTGCGCTAGGAGGCCTGCCCGGCGCTAAACGCCGCGCGCAGAAGTACCTATAGCGGGGTGGTTGCCATTTGAATGGGTGTGGTATGCCATGGAATCCACCCGCCGATGATCGCAGAAACGCTCGTATGCCTGCTCCTTGTCCTCGGCGTGGCTTTCGGGCTCTCGAGGCCCTTCATAGGCCGCCTTGGGCTGGGTCCGGCCGAGTCGCTGGTCGCGGGTGCCGCCCTCTCCCTCATCGCGGCCTGGGTGTACGCCTGGGTGGTCTTCACGAGCGGCGCTCCCCTCGTGGCCTACGGGGCGCTCCCGATCATCGCGTGCGTCTTCATCGTCGTCGGCCGCCGCGGCGTAATCCAGCTCTTCGGTGATCCCAATGCGAGGGACATGGCGATCGGACAACTGGTCGTCACCCTTTGGTGCGTGTGCTGGCTTTCATTTATCGCCAGCTACTCCGGCGGCGCCTGGACGGGCGACTTCGTCGAGCACTGGCAGCGGGCGCTCTACTTCCTGCGGCAGTGGCCCGACCCGATGTTCATCGAGCAGTACTCCCTGCCAGCCAGACCTCCCCTGGCGAACGTCCTTACGGCGGCCTTTCTTCAGATGACGAAGGTCGACTACGCCCACCTGCAGGTCGTGATGACGATCCTGGCAAGCCTCGCCTACCTCCCGGTGGCGCTCATCGCGGGTAGGTATGGCGGGCGGATCGCCATACGGGTCGCCGCGGCGCTCATGATGCTCAACCCGCTCTTCATCCAGAACGCGACGTACCCCTGGACGAAGCTGCAGGCGGCCTTTTTCATCCTCTCCGGCCTCTATTTCTTCCTTCGCGTGCGGGATGCCGACAAGGGATCCCCCTCCGCGGCGATCGCCTGCGCGCTCTGCCTCGGCGGGGCCGTCGTCACCCACTATTCGTCGGGTCCCTATGTCGTCGTCATCGCATTCGCGTGGATAGCGCTCGGCTTCCGCTGGAAGTGGGACGCCGCCTACACCCGCACCACCCTCCTTTCGATCGCCGCCGGGGCATGCGTCCTCGTGCCCTGGTTCTCGTGGTCGATCGCGCGATTCGGGATGAGCGGGACGTTCCTCTCCAACACGAGCGTCTCCATGATGCAGAAGGCCCCGGGAAACCCATTTGTCATCATACTCCTCAACCTGCGCGACACGCTAATACCCCCGCAGATCCGCGGGTTCCACGGCACGCTCTTTCGCCAGTCGAGCCCGTGGGGATCCCTTCGGGACCAGCTTTTCCTCGTGTACCAGTTGAACCCCCTCCTGGCGCTCGGATCCGTCGGCTGGGTATGCGCCGTCGTGCAGGCGGTCCGCACGTGCAGGGAGGCGCCAAGAAGGGAGCGAAACTTCTGGCTCTGGTCCATCGCGGGCGTCGTCGCGATCAGCCTGGCCACCTACGGGGACCGCGATCACTACGGCATCGGCCACATCTGCCTCCAGTCGGCGGTCCTCGGCGGCGTGGCCTTCATCGCCTCGCGCTGGGGCTCGCTCGGCAGGGGCTGGCGGATCGCCCTAGCCACGGGCTGCCTCGTCGACCTCGTGTTCGGCATCGGCCTGCAGTTCGGGGTCGAGAGCTTCGCCCTGGACAAGTGGCTCGCGCCCCAGCGCAGCTTCGCCGAATTCTTCGGCTCCTACGCCGTCGTGACACAGGGAAACCTCCGCTGGAAAATCATCGCCCATCTGAGTTATTTTGCCGACGATCTCACGACCTCCCCGGCTCTCATGCTGGCGCTCATGGCCGCGATCCTCTGGATGGCAGTAGTGCGCGCCAACTCGGTGCCCGTCGAGCCCAGCAGAACATGACCGACTCCAGACCGATCGTCGCCATAGTAATCCCCGTCTTCAACGAGGAGCAGGTTCTTCCCGAGCTCTTTACGCGACTCGAGGCGCTCTTCCGCGACCACAACGACTGCGACTGGCGGGTCGTCTTCGTCAACGACGGCAGCCGCGACTCGACCGCCGACATGGCCAGGGCCCAGGGCATCCGCGACAGCCGGTTCGAGCTGGTCGAGCTCTCGCGCAACTTCGGCTTCCAGAGTGCGCTTGCGGCCGGCCTCGCCCACGCGAGGAATTCCGACGCGGCCGTGACCATGGACGCCGACCTTCAGGATCCCCCGGAGGTCATCCCCGACCTCGTGGCCGCCTGGAGGAACGGCGCCGAGGTGGTGCGCGCCGTCCGGCGCTCGCGCCAGGAGACGGGAGTCCGGCGCATGGGCTTCGACCTCTTCCACGCAATATTCGGGCGGCTGACCGACATGCCGATGGAGCCTAACACCGGCACCTTCGGCCTCCTTGGCCGGCCGGCCCTTGAGGCGTTCGTCCAGCTTCCGGAGAGGCACCGGTTCTTCCCGGGCCTGCGCACCTGGATCGGCTTCGCCACGGCCGATGTTCCCTATGACCGCCAGGAGCGCGCCGCCGGCGATCCCAAGCAGACGTTCCGGAGACTCGTGCGCTACGCCGTCGACGGCTTCTTCAGCTTCTCCTACCTGCCCCTTCGATTCCTCACCTACACCGGGATGCTCGTGAGCGGGCTCGGCTTCGCGCTCGGCCTCTTCTTCGTCGTGAAGCGACTCCTCGGGATCGAGACGGCTACGACCGGCTTCACGACCCTCGTCTCGCTCGTCACCTTCCTCGGCGGTATACAGCTGATCGGCATCGGCGTCCTCGGGGAATACCTGGGCCGCGTGTACGACGAGGTGAAGCAGCGGCCGATCTACCTGGTCAAGCCGCCGAGGCGCTGACCAGGGTCCCATGGGTCACTTCCGGCTCCTCGCATGGACGGGATTGTCGGTCTTGGCGGCAGCCGCGCTCATCCACAACGCGGCTGGACTCGCCCCGGGCATGTTCGACTGGGCGGAGCCCGGCAACGTGGCGGCGGCGCTCGTCCAGGGCCGCGGCTTCAGCGACCCCTTTGACGGCGGCACCGGCGCAACAGCCTGGGTGTCCCCCGTCCCTGTCTGGATAGAGGCCGCCGTCTTCCTTGCCTTTGGCGTCAAGACGGCCGCCTCGGCCAAGGCGCTCCTTGTCCTTGTGACCGCGGGCCTGGCCGCCACCAACGCGCTTCTCGTGGCGGCGCTCGAGCCCTTCGGGGAATGGATGTGCGGCGCGGCCTCGGCGGCCTTCCTCGCCTACTGTGCCTTCCTGCCGGGTGGCCCGCTCACGGTGCTTAGCGAGGCATGGCTCGACATCCTTCTATCGGCCACGCTCCTCTGGGCGGTGCTGGAGCGTGTGCGCGCACCCGGGCGCAGGGGATCCATCACGCTGGTCGCCGTGGCCTTGGTGGCGCCCCTGGAAAATGCCGGCCTCGCCGTGGCCGTCGGTATCTGTGTCCTCGTCCTCGCCTGGCGCTCCCTGAAGGCCCGCCAATCCCCTGTTCTTCCCGCTGCTGCTGCGGCGGCGGCGATTCTGGCCGTCGCCTGCTGGTCGGCCCGCAATGAGGCGGCCCTCGGTCGCATCGTGCCGCTCAAGTCCAATTCCTGGTTCGAGCTGAACCTTGCCAATGTCGACTCCGCCGACGGCCTCCCCAGGATGGAGACCGTGCTCAGGCGACTCCCCTTCTTCGACGCGGCCGAGTTCAAGCGCTACTCCGAACTGGGCGAGATGCGCTACGTCGACTCCTTCAAGGCCCCGGCGCTGGCCGCCCTCAGGGCCGATCCGGGGCATTTCGCGGGCAACGTGATGCGCCGGCTCGGCGCCGCCGTCGCCTACTGCAGGCGCGAGGGAGGCGGCCAGGGGACGACCTTTCGGTTCCGGGCAGACGACGCCGCGAGGCTGTCGGCGGCCGGCGAGATTATCGTCATCGGGTCGTCGTCCTCGCTCTGGACCCGGATTGACGCCGCGCCCTCGGAGGAGCGCGTAAAGCTATCCGGCCTCGGGCTCACCGACAATGACGCCATCTTCAGCGACTGGTCGGCGAAGCGGATCGCCTACGACCAGGAGTTCCGCAGCGCGAAGGGCCTCTTCCTCGGCCTTGTCACAGCGGGCATCCCGGTCGCGGCGCTCCTCCTGTCGGCGCTCATCTCGGGCGGACGCATGGCGCCGCCCGCCGCGTGGACCGCGGCCATCGCCTTCGGGATGCTCCTGCCCTACGTGCTCGTGAACCACAACGACCGCCACCAGGAGTCGATCCTGGCGCTCCAGGCCGTGGCCGTCGGGGCGCTGGCCCAGGCCCTGTCCACAAAGCTCGGGCGACCGCCCTCCAAGGCATGAGCAAGAAACTGGCCCTCATCCTGGCGACGGCACTCCTCGCCCTCTACTGGTGGATGGCCACCAGCGTCTCCGACACGATCACGACGACCGGCGACGAGATCGCGCACCTGACGGCGGGATACTCCTACTGGAAGACCGACGACTACCGACTCCAGCCCGAGAACGGAAACCTGCCCCAGCGGTGGGCCGCCATCCCCCTCCTCCACAGGAAGGACATCACGTTCCCGACACTGGACCAGAAGGCCTGGATCATCTCGGACGTGTGGGACATGGGCTTCCAGTGGTTCTTCGAGTGCGGCAACGACTTGGCGTCCATGCTTAGGGAGGGACGCCGGATGATCGCCCTATTTGGCGTGGCAACCGGCTTCCTTGTGTTCTTCTGGGCGAGGCGACTGCACGGCGAGAAGGGCGCGGTGCTTGGCGTCTTCCTCTTCGCCTTCTGCCCCACGATGCTCGCGAACGGGGCCCTCGTGACGAGCGACATCACGGCCACGTGCATGTTCGTCGCGGCCGTCACCGCGTTCTGGGCCATGGCCCACCGCCTGAGCCCATGGAGGATCGTCGTCTTCGGCCTCATGCTGGGCCTCCTCTGCGTCGCCAAGTTCTCGGCTCCGGTCGTCGCGCCGATCTGCGCGCTGCTCTGGCTTGTGCGCATCGCGGGCAGCGAGACGCTCGAGGCCTCGTGGCCCTTCGGCACTGTCGTCACCGGCCGCGCCCGCGTCGCCATGGCACTCGTGGCCGGAACGCTCGCGGCCTGTGTCCTGGCGATCGTCGTCATCTGGGCCTCCTACGGATTCAAGTACCCGATGTTCCGGCACTTCGAGCCAAACCGCGTGCGCTCACTCGTCGGCTGGGACGTGCTCGAGGACCAGGGCGGCCCCACCGTTACCGCCCTCAGGTTCGCGCGGGAGCATCACCTCCTGCCCGAGTCCTACATCTACGGGTTCGCCCACAGCTACCGATTCTCCCACTACCGGAAGTCCTTCCTGAACGGCGAGTACAAGAGCACGGGCTGGGTGAGCTTCTTCCCGTACACGACGGCCGTTAAGACACCGCTCGCCCTCTTTGGCCTGATCGCCCTGGCGGTGCTCTATTCCCTCTCGCAGCGAACGGGCGAGGAACGGCGCAGGCGCCTCTACGAGTGGTCGCCCCTACTGATCCTCGCCGCGGTCTACTCGGCCTTCATGCTCTCGAGCGGCCTCAACATAGGCCACCGTCACATCATGCCGGTCTACCCCGTCCTGTTCGTGCTCGCGGCCGGGGCCGCCGCGTGGATCGGGCGGCCCCCGCGGTGGGCGACCGCACTTGTCGCCGCCCTCGCCGTGTGGTTCGCGGGCGAATCGATCTGGATCCGCCCCCACTACCTCGCCTACTTCAACGAGATCGTCGGGCCGACAAACGCCTGGAAGCACATCGTCGACAGCTCGCTCGACTGGGGCCAGGACCTGCCCTCCGTGAAGGCTTGGCTGGACGAGCATCCCGAGAAGGGCCCCGTGCTCATCTCCTACTTCGGCTCGGGCGACATCGACTACTACGGCATCAAGGCGACCCGGGTTGGCGACATCAATTTTGACGTCAGGTCCAGGCCCGCGCCCCAGGTCCTGACGGGAGGACTCTGGATCATAAGCGTCACCCAGTTCCAGCAGGTCTACACCGAGGCCCGCGGCCCGTGGGACATGGCCAAGGAGGTCCGCTACCATCAGATGCTCGACCACGTGTACAAGACCGAGACCTCGCACGGCCACCTCACCTACCAGGAGGCGGTGACCTGGGAGGAGTTCCAGTTCGCGAGGCTCTGCAACTATCTCCGAACGAAGCAGCCGATCGCGCAGCCAGCCTACACGTTCCTCATCTTCCGCCTGACCGACGAGGAGGTCATGAACGCCCTCTACGCGCCGACGATTATCCGATGAAGACCGCCTCCCTCGGCCGCTGGGCGATCGCCGGGCTCGCCGCCCTGCTGGCGCTCCACTTCACGCTGGCGCTCTCCAGCAAGCGAAACGAGAGCACGACCTCCGACGAGATCGTCCACCTGACGGGCGGCTTCTCCTACTGGAAGTTCAACGACTACCGGCTGCACCCAGAGAACGGC
>Ga0302279_10007162_pt1 | contig 11507 bp, 9 predicted proteins | sample III_Bog_N3_3_FD_194541 | JGI IMG/M metagenome (GOLD analysis project Ga0302279, IMG submission 194541) | Peat permafrost microbial communities from Stordalen Mire near Abisko, Sweden - III_Bog_N3_3 | ecosystem: Environmental > Terrestrial > Soil > Wetlands > Peat | place: Sweden: Abisko...
CGCCAACGACTGCCGCGACGCGCTCCAGAAGCTCGAGGAGAGCGTGGCGTTCGAGCCCTCCGTGGGAGCACACCTGCTCATGGCCGACTGCTACGAGCAGATAGACCTTCTTGCGGCGTGGAGACATCTGAAGGAGGCGACGTCGCTTGCCATGGAGAAGCAGGACGCACGCGCGTCGTTCGCTCGGCAGCGCGCCACGCAGCTCGAGCCGAAGCTTGCGACCTTCGGGCTGGTGCTGGACACGCCGGTCGACGAGCCAGGCCTGGAGGTGCGTCTCGACGGGTCACTGCTACCGCGTTTCATCTACCGTGACGGCATCGTCGCCACGACGCTCGGAGCGCACGATGTCGACGTCGTCCTGCCGCACAAGGCGCCGTGGCACCGGCGCGTCACCGCCGTGCGAGGGGACGTGCCCGGCGCGCTGCCCGAGACGGTCAAGGTGTCCCTGCTCGACGAAGCTCCCCCGACGCCCCCACCCGAGGTGCCTCCGCCCCTCCCTCCGCCCGCCAAGCCCCCGACCACGACCCTCCCGCCGCCGCCCAGCGCCCAGGAGGAGCGAGGCAGCGGTCGACGGCCGCTGGTGCTGATCGCCGGAACGGTGGGTGTGATCGGCCTCGGGGTCGGCACGGTCGCGGGGATCGTCGCCATCAGCGCGAAAAGTGCGATCGGCAACGACTGCACTCTGATCAGCGGCGTCTGCACACCGAAGCCCTCGAAAGAGAACGCGGCCTCCAGCGACCGAACGACCCTCCACACCGCGGAGACCGTCTCGAACATCGGCTTCGTCGCCGGTGCCATCGGCGTCGTAGGCGCGGCGGTGCTTTACTTCACGAGCCCGTCGCCGCATGCCGAGAACCGCGTTGCGATCGTCCCGGTCGTCGGACAGGGCGGCGGCGGCATCTCGGTGGCGGGCGGTTGGTGAGCCCTCCGCGTCGGGCCGACGTCGATCCCGTGCTGGGAGAGCTTACCTGCGAGTGTCTCGGCTGAGATCCCGAGGCGGACAGCCACATCCTCGTGGTCACCGACGGCGAGCGCCCGTATCAGGTACTCGCGCTCGAACTCGAGAGCGGCCTCCGCCAAGGGGAGCGTCGGAGACACGGCATCGGCAGCGCGCGAACGCCCAGGTGCGGAGATCTCCGAGGGAAGGTGCTCGAGATCGATCTCCGCGCCGCCCGAGGCGCCAAGCGCGCTCTCGATCGCGGAGCGCAGCTCCTTGACGTTGCCCGGGTACGCGTACTCCGCGAGCGCACACCACGCACGCCGCGATATTCCGGGTGCGAGGGTTGCGCTCGGCGTGAGCTGGTGGAGGAAGTAGCCGGAGAGCGGGAGGAGGTCGGCCTTGCTCCTGCGAAGCGGGGGCACGCAGAGCTCGAGCACGTTCAGACGAACGAACAGCTCCTGGAGGAATCGACCGGACGCGACGCGCTCCTCCAGGTCTCCGCCCGCCGTTGCTATGATCCGGGGGGGCGCCGGAGCATCGCCGGCAGCGGCCCGCTCGAGGAGAAGAAGGAGCCCCGCCTGGAGCGAGGGAGGCAGCTCGAAGACCTCGTCCAGGACGAGCGTCCCGCCATGCGCCGCCGAGAAGGCGCCTGACACCGTACCCTCGAAGAGCCGCGCGCGCCCGCGCGGTCGCACGAAATCGCATGCGTTCAACGCGCATTGGCCTGTTGGGCGTCCGACTCAATCTACGAGCACACGGTAACATGGTAATAATTGAGGCAAGGGCTTCGTGTCCCCTGCACGGGAGAGCCGATGCTGCGTAGCTACCTCGCGATCGTTCTTGGGCTGACGACGGCTGCATGCGGGTACGTCGGCCCGTTGTACGAGCTCGTGCCAGGGGACGAGGTAACGGCGGAGAGTGGCGACGCTTCCACCGACTCTGGGATGAAGGGTGTGCCACCCGACGCCGGCACGATGCAGGATGCGCCGAGTGTGGAGGACACCGCTGCTCCGAATGATACCGGGGTAGCGGTCGATACCGGAACCTCCAGCGCAAGCGACTCGAGCAGCGACGACGCCGCCTCCGACGCGACAGTCGACGCCGCGCCCGACACCAGCGTTGCCGGACCACCCGACACCGGTGCCCTGAACGACACGGGCATCCTGGGCGATGCACCCGCGACGTCCGGTCCATTCACGATCACGGGCACGCTGACCGGGCTCGCGGCGGGGGCTTCCGTGGTGCTACAGGACGATGGGGGCGGCAACCTCACGCTGACGGCGAACGGTACGTTCGTCTTCGGCGGCGCGCCTCTCCCGACGGGCTCCGCGTACGCCGTCACCGTTCTCACCCAGCCGGCGACCCCCAACCAGACCTGCACGGTGACGAACGGGACCGGCACCGTCGGCTCCGCCAACGTCGTCGTGACGGTGGCCTGCACGACCCGCTCTTTCACGGTCGGCGGCACAGTAGCGCAGCTCTTGCCAGGGGCGAGCGTGGTGCTGGAGGACAACGGCGGCAACGCGTTGACCGTGAGCGCGAACGGCGCCTTCACGTTCACCGCCCCCGTCGCGAGCGGCGCGGCGTACGCCGTGACGGTACTCACCCAGCCCTCGAGCCAGACTTGCAACGTCGGTGCGGGCACGGGCACGGTGGGAGCGGGGGCGATCACGAGCGTCGTCGTCACCTGCGGTTCGGGCGTCACAGTCGGCGGTACGATCAGCGGTCTCTCGGCGGGCGACACGCTGGCGCTGGCGGACAACGGAGGCTCCACGCTCTTCGTCACGTCCAACGGTGCCTTCGCGTTCCCGACGACGCTCGCCACAGGAGCGTCCTACGATGTCACCATCGTCTCGAACCCGGCCATCCCCGTGAACGAGACGTGCACGGTTACCAAGGGGACGGGCACCGTGGGCACGACCAACGTCACCAGCGTGGCCGTAGCGTGCAAGCCCTCGGTGTACGCGATCGGGGGAGCCGTCACCGGCCTGGCCGCCGGCGACGCAGTCGTCCTCCAGGACAACGCCGGGGACAACCTCTCGGTCACCTCGGTCGGGCCCTTCACGTTCGCCACATCCATCAGCTCGGGCATGCCCTATGCCGTGACAGTGCTCGCCAACCCGACCTCACCCACACCGCAGGCCTGCGTCGTGGCGGGGGGGAGCGGCAACGTGGGGAGCGGCAACGTCACGACCGTGACCATCACCTGCGCGAACACCTTCACGATCGGGGTCGCGCTGGGTGGGCTGACGGCCGGCAACACCGTCGTCCTTCAGGATAACGGAGCGGACAACCTCTCGCTCGCCGCCAACGGGACGTTCGTCTTCGCGACCGCGGTCGCGGCTGGCCAGCCGTACGACGTAACGGTGCTCACTCAGCCCAGCACCGGTGTGTGCCAGGTCACTTCGGGCAGCGGAACGGTGGGGACCTCCAACGTCACCGTCGCCGTGGCGTGCTCGTCCGCCGGAAGCACGGTCTATTCTACTCCCGGAACGTACACCTTCACCGTTCCCCCGGGCGTAACGAGCATCAGCGCGGTCGTCATCGGCGCCGGCGGGGTCGGTGGTCAGGACAGCATCGCAGGCGGCGGCGGCGCGCTGGCGTACAAGAACAACATCCCGGTGACCGTGGGCCAGCAACTGCCCGTCGTCGTCGGTCCGGCTGGCGCGTGGTTCCAGATGTCCACGGACGTGTACGAGGGTGGCCCATCTTCTTTCGCAGGCATGATCGCCGGAGGCGGAGCGGGAGGAAACACCACGGGGAGCGGCGGAACGGCCTCCGGCGGTGACGTGAACAATTCAGGAGGTAACGGCGGGATGAGCTGCTACCCGAACGCGGGTGGCGGGGGTGCCGCCGGATACACGGAGAACGGCCAGAACGGCGGCAACGGAACGTGCAGCCCGTACCTCGGTGCCAACGGGGGCAACGCGGGCGACTTCGGCGCGAGTGGCGGCGCGGGCGGTCTGTTCGGTGGCTCGATGTTCAACGGAGGCTCTGGCGGCGGCACCGGCCTGTTCGGAACCACCGGCGGGATGCCCGGCGCGGACGGCACAGCGAGTTGCGAGGGTGGAGGTATCGGCGGTACCTACGGTGGTGGAGCCGGTTCCGGTGGATGCGGCTACTTCGCGCCCACGTCGACCGGCGGAAACGGCGCCGTCAGGATCGTGTGGCCCGGCAGCCGAACCTTCCCGACCATGGCTGGGCTCCCCTAGTTCAACACCCGTCCCGCTTAACGCGAGCCGACGCCTTGCTGTACGGTCCATCGGGTTTCGAAGCCAACCGACGGAGAACGCCCATGTCGATCGACAACTACCGCGATCATTGTTTCATCGAGGCGTGCGAGGTGGTCCGCAACGTCGAGCTCGTCCATCAAGAAGGAGACGTCCGCGGGCACTACAGGATCGAGATCCTCAAGGAAGCCACACAGGCGGTGCATGACAAGATGCGGTACGTCGCGCGTTACTCGGTCCAGAAAGAGCCTGGCGGTCCATGGACGCCCATCGAGGCTCCCGTGGTCAGGCGACAGACCGACGAGGAGGCGTTGGACCAGGCGCTGGCATCGCTGAACCTCGCGGTCTCGACCCCCGCCTGACGCGCGCGCCAACGAGACGATCGCGCCGACGCGTCACGTCGACAGGTCGTGAACGATCTGGCTCGCGTGCGTCGCGACGTTGACCTTGCGGTAGACCTTCTTCACATTCCCGTCGGCCCCGATGACGACCGTCTGCCGGTCGTGGTGCCCCGCGAAGGGCACGCCGAAGCTCTTGGCGATCGTCCCGTCCGCGTCGCTCACGAGCAGGAACGGCAGTCCATAGTGCGAGACGAACGCCTTGTGTGACTCCTGCGTATCGGCAGAAATACCAATGAGAACGGCGCCCGTCTTGCCAATGGCATCCCACGAGTCGCGAAACGAGCACGCCTCCTTGGTGCAGCCGGGTGTCTCGTCCTCCGGGTAGAAGTACAAGACGACCTGCTTGCCCTTGAGTGACGCGAGGCGCACGGTGGTCCCGTCCTGAGCCGTCGCCGAGAAGTCCGGTGCGGGGCGGCCCACGAGAGGGTCAGCGTTACCATTGGGGCTGCCCGGATCGTGCGGGCCCGGCGCGGCGAGCGCGGCGCTGGTGGTTGCCGAGCCGGCCGCGGCCGCGGGAGACGCCGAGGGCTTGTCGCAGGCCGACAAACCGAGGATCGAAGCGAACGTGAGCGCGAGGGCCGTCTTCATGCACGACCACGTATCGCCCTACCACGTCGGGCGCAAGATGGCGCCTTGCCTCAGCCTTGTGTCTTTTCGGCGCCATCCCGGGCAAGATGCCTCCCATGTCCGCCCGGCGCGTCGCGTTGGCACTCGGGCTCGTCGGCTTGCTGGCGGTCGTCCTCTTCCTCTTTCGTCCGCGCCACGTTCAGGCGGCGAGCTACGCCTCGTTCCCCGACACTCACCCGTCCGTGCTCGTCGCGGAGCCGCACACGCTCGTGGCACTCGAGGACGTTGGGTTCTCATTCGCTGACGTCCTCGGGATTCGCAAGACTCGCGCGCCCCACGATGGCGAATACATCGGGGAGAGCGCGGGCGACCTCAAGACGTCTGCCGCGTACGCGGATCTCACGAAGACCTTGCGTGCCGACCTGGCCGAGCTCGAGGCGTCCGTGCCGAGCGTCGGAGTCGGCGTCCGCTTCAAGCACCGGCTCTTCGATGTTCGCTGGCTCGAGTCTCCGCACATCCACTACGAGCTGGTTGGCGTGGTGGACCGGATCGACTTCCGGCACCTGACGCCACCAGGGTGCGGCCAGACGCGGCTCGTCTACAGGATGACGTATCGGCCGTCGCGCCGGCCGCAGACCCGGCTACCGCTGACGCTCAGCGTGCTCTACGAGAACAAGGGCCCCGACTGCGCCAGGCTCGCGCACGCCTGGCTCGCGCTCGAGGACGGCGGCGATCTCGCCCGACGCCTGGCTACGGGCCCACTCGCCGAGCGCGACGTGACGACGTTCGACAGGATCGAGATCAACGTGCAGTCGCTCCGCGAGGATTCGCAGGGCAAGGAGATGGACGACCACGGCGAGTACATCCTGCGCTCGTTCGTTCACCAGGCGGGCGGCCTCGTCCCTGGGACCCTACGCAACACGCCCGATCCGAACCTCGACGCCGACTCGAAGGCCGCGCTCGCCTCGTGGATCGTACAGAACGTGTCTGCCATCGACGACGGCTCGGCGGAGGTGCCCGAGCGTTTCCTGGCGACGAGGGCCGTCTCATTCACGCCGCGCAGCTTGAGCCGCGGCGGCAACCGTCCGTACAAGGCGCTCTACCCCGACGAGCGCAACGCCTTCTCGAACGCCCCACTCGAAGCAGCGGCAGTCGTGCGTTCTCCCCAGATGCTCGTCCGACGGCTCGACGAGCTGACCTGTCCGGGCTGCCACGAGGCACGAGCCGTCGCCGGCTTCCACCTGCTCGGCGAGGAACGCTCGGGGGCCACGGACAACGCGCTCACGCTCGGGATGTCGGAGCACCTTCGGCAGGTCATCGCCTGGCGGTACCGCTTCCTCCAGGCTGCGGCCGAAGGCCACGTCCTCGCCGATCCCGTTCCGATCTCCGAGCACGTCGACGACTCCGGCGCTTACGGAGCCCACTGCACGCACCCTCGCGGCGCGACGACCGACGACGGCTTGCCCGAGTGGACGTGTGCACCAGGCCTGTCGTGCAGGCGGAGCGACGTGGAGGGCGACCCCATCGGGACGTGCGGCCCGCCCGACGTCCTCCACGTGGGCGACGCCTGCGAGCGCGTACAGATGGCAGCTGGACCGGACCACGACGGAGATCCGGTGCGGCCGCTGCGAGCCGAGCGATGCAGGTCTCGGGACCCCGGCGACATCCTCGCCAAGGGTAAGTGCAACCTCAACCGTGACGGTTTTCCAGGTGGGATGTGCACCTCGACGTGCACCGAAGGCGAGCAGCGGGACGGCTCGATCTGCATGCGCATCCCGCACAAGGGCTTCGAGCGGTCCTGCTTCCGCCCCGGGGTCACGCTCGAGGAGTGCCTGCAGACCGAGGGCAACTTCGCCATCGAACGCATGCGATCGTGCTCCCGCAGCGAGCCCTGCCGGGACGACTTCGTGTGCTCGCGCGCTCCGGGCTTGCCGATTGGCGAGGGAGCCTGCGTACCGCCCTACTTCATCTTCCAGGCCCGCGTCGACGGCCCGCCCGTGGATCGGTAGGGCGATCGCCGGTCGCTACCTCCCTCGGCGCCCCTCTGAGCTGACCCGGCCTCACTGCGGGAGCATCGCGCAGCCGTACACGAAGGTGATCGAGGCGTAGGCTCCGCTCTCTGCGTTCGTGCAGGTCGTGCCGAGGAGCGTCGCCGTCGTCCCGCTGGCGGACAGGGTCCATCCGTCACCGCCGCCGTCCTCCGACTCCGTGATCTCGACGCCACCCGGGTTCGCTGCATCCGTCACGATGAGGTGGACCATCGAGGGGTCCGCCGGGGGCGGGCTGAGGCTGATGCTGCACTGGTCGACCGTGGTGCTCGCGATCATCGCGAGGTGGTTCTGCAGGTCCATCGGATCGGTCGGGCTGTAGTACTGCGTGGTGCCCCCGGCCTGCGCGAGCCCGCCCAGGAGCGAGGAGGCGCTCGCCGAGCCGGGCAAGCCGATCACGTACGTCTTGATGCCACGCGCCGCCATGGCCACGATCGGCGGCTCGACCTGGGCCAGCGTCGACTTGCCGCAGTTCGGCGCGCCGTCCGTCAGCACCACGACCGCGCTCTGGCCGGGCATCGGGGCTGGCGTCAGCGCGACGTTCGCGGCCGCAAGGCCGAGCTCGAGCGGGGTCCCCAGGATCGTCTTCCAGCCCGCGGCCGAGAAGTGCCCCTGAAAGTCGGTCAGGAACATGGCGCCGGGCTCGATGGATATCTGCGGCGAGGTCCCGAGGGGGGCCACGGTGCACGCGCTGTTCGCGCCGGTTGGGATGAATACGGCGCCCAGATCGAGCAGGCCCTTGATCGGCTCGACGGCCGCGACGATCGAGTTCTCGGCGGCCTGCCACTTCGGCAACAGCGCACCGCCATCGCTGCCTGCGTCGGCGACCGTGAACTTGTCGTTCATGCTGTCCGATTGGTCGAAAACGACGACGATGTGACCTGGCGTGACGGTGCTGACGAGGGCGACGCTGCCGCAGCCATCGGGGTTGTGCGGGAGGACGGAGTCACCGAACCCGCTCTCGAAGGCCCCCACGCTGCTGTCCCCGCCGTCGACCACGCTCACAGGGCCGCCGCCGCTGTCCACCGCGAGCGGGATGTCGGCAGGCGGGTTACTGCTGGACCCGCACGCGTAGAGGCCCGCTCCAGTCCACCAGGCCAACGAGAGACCGATCAGATGCGTCGTCTTCATGGTGGACCTCCGCATCCAGGGTATCACCCCCCATTCCCGCCGGCGCGGAGTCCTTCGTGCGCGACCGGACGGACGGATCTGCCACTCGCGGGACGCCGCAGGCATCACGATTGCGTACAACCCCGGGAGGCGCTCCCATGACGGACCCGACTCATTGGCTCGTTCGCCGTCCGAACGTCGTCGTTCTGGGCGGTGGCTTTGGCGGACTCGCCGTCGTCCAGACGCTGAGGCGGGCGCCGGTGCACGTGACTTTGGTCGACAAGCACAACCACCAGGCGTTCCAGCCTCTCCTCTACCAGGTGGCTACGGCGGGGCTCGAAGCACCTGACGTGGGCTTTCCGCTTCGAACGCTGCTGCGCCGGCAGCGGAACACCGACGTACTGATGGCCGAGGTCGAGTCGATCGACCCGGCGTCGCGAACCGTGCGCTTCGTGAACGGCAACACGCTCGGCTACGACTACCTCGTCGTCGCGACCGGCGCAGAGCCCAACTACTTCGGGCACCCGGAGTGGAGCGCGCACGCCACGGGGCTCAAGAGCATTGCGGACGCCATGGAGATTCGCGCGCGCGTCCTCACGGCGTTCGAGCGTGCCGAGGACGAGCACGATCCGGAGGGGCAGCGCGCCGACCTGAGCTTCGTCGTCGTGGGCGGCGGGCCTACGGGAGTCGAGCTTGCCGGTGCCATCGCCGAGCTGGCAAGACACTCCCTGAGGCGCGACTTCCGGCACATCGATCCGACGAGAGCCACGGTGCTCCTCCTGGAGAGCGGGCCTGCGGTCCTGCCCTCCTATCCCCCGGACTTGCAGCAGAAGGCGCGGGCGCAGCTCGAGAGCCTCGGCGTCGAGGTCCGGACGGGCACGCCCGTGGAGCGCATCGACGAAGAAGGCGTCCTCGCGGGGGGCAACCGCATCATCGCCCGCACCGTACTGTGGGCCGCCGGCGTGCGCGGGACGTCCATCGCGCGCACGCTCGGTGTGCCGCTCGACCGGCACGGGAGGGTCAGCGTGACGCCCATGCTCCTCGTGCCAGGCCTCCAGAACGTGTTCGTCATCGGCGATCTCGCAGTCCTCGAGCAAGACGGAGCGTCCCTTCCGGGCGTCTCGCCGGCGGCCATGCAGGAGGGCAGGTTCGTCGCGCACGCCATCGTCGCTGATGTCGCGGGCAAGCGGGTGCGGCCATTTCGCTACTGGAACAAGGGCGAGCTCGCCACGATCGGGCGCTCCAAAGCGGTTGGCGCTCTGCCCGGCGGGGTACATCTGTCGGGCTTCGTGGCCTGGCTGGCTTACGCCAGCGTCCACCTCTACTACTTGCTTGGCATCGCCAACCGAGTCCGAATGTTCGCGTCGTGGGTGTGGTCGTTTCTGACGTACGGGCGAGGGGCGCGACTCCTGCCGGGTGTCGCGCTGCGAGAACCCGACGCTCCCGCGCCAGCGCGCGCATCCGCGCCTCCGCGAGAGGCGTCGCCGGTAGATCACGACGCTCCGCAACTGCACTGACGAGGGACGCCAGGAGGCCGTCTCCTTCGTACGGCGCGCGTATGGATGGGAGCATCGTGGTCGCTGTGGCTCGACCCTGGCGGACACATCCCGTGACCGGAGCAAAAAAGGAGCCTCACCGCTCGCACGGTGAGGCTGCAGCGCGCTAGCGAGCCGGCCGGGCGGTTCGTGTAGAGTTCGCTCCCATGCGCTTGCCAGTCCTCACGCTCCTCGCCCTCGCCGCGTGCGGGGCTCCCAAGCCTCCCGAGCCGACGGCCGCCCCCTCGAACGGCGCCGCCCCCGCAGCCAGCGCCGCCGACGCCCCTCCCCCGCCGGCGGACCCCGACGCCCCGCTCCCGGTGCCCTCGGCCTGCGCCGACACCTCGAGCGACGTGTGCACTCCGCCGGGAAACTTCGTCCAGCGGCTCTGCGCCAAGCCAAACCAGAACGTCGCCCTGGCGCTCTTCGCGAAGGCGACGCCGTTCACGCGCCTCTACCTGAAGGGTAAGGTCGACGAGCTGCTCTTCGACGAGGAGGTGCTCGCGCTGCGCCGCCACACGCAGCCGAAGGGAGGCATCCAGGTCGGCAGTGGCGCCGGGAGCTACGAGGTCCTGCGCTGGGACGGCTCCTGTAGCCAGGCGGTAGAAGCCGAGATGGTCACGAAGAACCGCCCCGCGAAGCCCAAGACCGCGCGAGTCCAGTGGAGCCGCATCGATGACACCGCGCAGAGCGCGCTCATCGCCGGTAGCGACGTCGTGAAAAAGGCGCACGCGGCGCGCGGCAAGGAGTGCAAGGGCGCCATGATGGGGGACGTCACCGCGGCGTGCGAGCGTGCGGACGCGCAGCTCGTCGACGGCGTCGTGCAGTACCTCCGCGGAGGCGGTGCGCTCCCGACGACGACTCTCTAACGGCTCGGCAGGGCCGCTCCGCGCGTCTGCTCAGAAACCAAGGCCTGCTCCCACCGCGAGCTCCCGCTCACCGAGCGGCGCCATCTCGAGGTGTACGTCGAAGCGACGAAGCGCGAAGGCGAAGCCGGCACCCACCTGGTAGTGGTATGCGTCGGTCCCCGTCGCGTCGTGGCCCGCGTAGCTCCAGAAGATGGGCCCACCAAAGGCGCGCGCGACGACGTACGGCGTCAGCACTCGCGCGATCGTTTTGCCCGCGGCGATCCCGAGGCGCGCATCGGTGGACACGATCGATTCCATCGACGTACTGCCGCGCAAGACCGTCTCCGAGACCGACCCGGCGAGCGACAGCGAAAGCAACACGAAGGGCTGCGCCTTCTTGTCGTCGAGGGCGCGGTACGAAATGGCCCCCGCGGCGAGGGGGCCCGGTAGGAGGTCGAAGCTGTCCCTGCCAGTACGCAGGGAGCCTCCCACGGTGGCACCGAGGGTCGCGGTGTACGTCCATCGGCCCGAGGTGCGCCGCTCGTAGCTCGCGGCCACGGTCTCGCGACGCTCTCCCGCCCGGTAGGAGGTACCGCCCGCTTTCAGGTCGATGTTCGTGGCGCTGAAGGCGGCGTCGAGCGCGGCACGGCGCATCGACGATTCGTCGTCGTCCCCCGTGCAGGAGCGGATGCCCGCCAGACCGACAGGCGGCGCAACGCCTCAGGCGCAAGCGTCGCGTGCGAGACTCAAGGCGAGCGCCGTCACAAGTGGGCAGGCGGCGAGGAAGACAGCGAGGCGTCGGGACCGGGCCATGGACCATCGTAACCT
>Ga0302279_10007164_pt1 | contig 11505 bp, 17 predicted proteins | sample III_Bog_N3_3_FD_194541 | JGI IMG/M metagenome (GOLD analysis project Ga0302279, IMG submission 194541) | Peat permafrost microbial communities from Stordalen Mire near Abisko, Sweden - III_Bog_N3_3 | ecosystem: Environmental > Terrestrial > Soil > Wetlands > Peat | place: Sweden: Abisko...
AGGAGGTCTCCCTGGTGGCCAGCTTGCGCGAGCGATGTTAGCGCGAATGCGGCGAGACGCCCGCTTGGGCGGCTCGACTTCCCTTAGTGTCCGTCCGGAAAGATATGGAGTCATTTCAATGACCGGCCAGCCAGGGGCGGTCCCCGGCAAGACTTACACAGCGAAGTTGCCGAGCCTTCGGCACCGGCGGTCGGAGAACGCGAGTCATATCAGAGACTTGTTTCCGGACGGACTCTTAGGTTCTGCGGAACTTCTTCAGTTTCGCGGAGCCTTAGGGAAGCTACGTAGCGGTCCGCGAGGACGCGCCCAAACTGGTTTCGAATGCGACGGCGAGTTGGTTGAGCTTTTCTTGCTGGCCGGTTGACAGATGATCCCGGAATCGTACGAGTGCGCGTGTATCGAAGTCGTCTGGCACTTCGCTTCGTTCCTGAGCTTCGTATAACGGAACCAACTGCCAGAGGGTCTGGTACAGACCTGAATCGACGCCATCAAGGCACTCTGCCGTCGCGTCTGGCGACCATACTTCGAATAACGGGTGCGGAGTGATATTATCTGAAGCGACCCCGTCCGCGTTGATGGTCGGAGCACTTTCCTGAGGGGCTCTCAAGTCGGCCTCGTTTTGTTGGGTGTGCGGCGCGGATACGAAGGCGCCGAGCTCTTCGGCCGCGGACTTGCGCTCGACACCTTCGGCGGCGGGCGCGCGGGCGCGGCCATTGCGCAGCGAGGCTTGCCGAGCTGCAGGTGGCCAGGCGCCCGCGGGGGTTCTGCCGCCTGCCCGCCGCTGCCAGACTGCACGCGCCCAGAGACTTGGAGACTGGTCCAGCGTCGTTTAGCATTCCCGGATAGAGTGTTCGCGAGCGATCGGCTGACCGGGCGATGGTCGGAGTTGCCGCCGCAAGCGGGCCTTAGCGTCGGGCGTCTGTCGTCGTGCACAGGCGATCGCGCGTTGCCGCTGCTTGGCGCGTCGCTGGGGTCTGGACGAGCGGAGAGGATGGTTTTCTCGTTGTAGGTTTGATTTAGCCCACACCGAGGATCGATTGGAGAGTGTACTTCCCTTCGGCAATGCCCATGAAGATTGCCAAGACGAATGGCGTGGCCGCGCCGCAAAGGAGCGTGACGCTGTGGATGACGATGTGGTTGATCATGGCACGATGCTCCTTGAAGATGATGGCGGTTTATGAGCAGCGGTATGTTGGATCGCCGCGCAGGTAGCCGTGCGCGTCGAGCAGATTCGAGTCTGGGGTATTCATTCCATGCTTGGCAAGTACTGTCGCGATGCGAAGCCACATGGGTTGACCTGGGTGCTTCGCTCCTGTTCGCCATTGGGTGGCATTGTTGTTTACGAAGTGGCGAAGGTCGTGCAGCTTTTCGAGCGCTTCCCGTAGATCGGTCATCTCCCGGGCGTCGCAAACTGGCTTGATCTCGCCTCTTCTGGCACGGGCGACAGCTCTGAGCGAGCAGAGGGTGAAGCTGTTCGTTCTGGTTCGCGCGTCTTTGGCGAAGTCGAGGTAGGGTTCGGCGTTGCGTGTCCGACCGGAAGCGGGCCGGTGGGTGGGTTGCTTTTCGGTCGGTGTCGATCGGTGGTGATTGCATGGTCGTTTCTCCGTTTCCTGGAATCGGATCAGCCGTTGGCGAGGTTTGCTCGGGCTTGCGCGCCGGAAAGACCGCATAGGACGAATATCAATATGGCCTCGTATCGCGTTATCTGGCCGCGGAAGTATGCGTCCTTCGTATCGGCGACGAGTTGCGCTTCTTCGGGTGTCATGTGAATTCCTTCCGCTTCCTCAAGAGACCGCCGGCGGGCTTTGGCGTGGTGCCGCGGTTCCGTCGGGGTGCGGTCTCGTTGGCAGGGGCGGGCTGGCGGTGGATCCCCCGACGCATGCGAGCGAGCGCGGTGGGGCCGGCGTCCGGCGCGGGGCGCGCTGTCTTGCGCCCTCCCGCCGGACGCGGACGCGCCTTGCGCGGCGAGCGTGCGGAGCCGAAGGCGCGGGCGCGGCGGCCATCGAGCAGCGAGGCTTGCCGAGCTGCAGTTGGCCAGACGCCCGCGGGGGTTCTGCCGCCTGCCCGCCCCTGCCAGACCGCACGCATGCCGACGGACGTGGTGCTGGCGCCCTAACTCCGCGGTCGGGCCGCCTGCGGCTCGTACCGCATGATGTCCCCGATCACCTCTAGCAAGGTCTTGTGGCAGCGGGAGGATACCGGCATACCCCTGTGCATCCTTTTGCATTCCCAGCCATCGTGCCAGTTGCTGATCGGTGGCCCTGGCAGGCGCGTAGCGGCTGCTATTTGTCGTTTATCGGGGTCGAAAAACCAGAGCGTTGTTTCCGTCACGGATTCTTGCCGGCATCGATCGACGGTGATGGTGGTGACCGACAGGTGACGCTGGGCATCGGCCACGTCGCGGTCCATTTCGTCTTCGGTCATTGGTGGTCCCTCTCGTTATTGGCGCTTACCCGGTGTGATTGGATTCCCGTCCGTATTGTGCGAAGCGTGATCTTGGGGCCGTGCTGCCTGAGAGATTGCTGAACCATGCGGTATGGCTGGCGTTTCCAAAACCCGTACTTGGGCGGGAACAAAAGCTTCGCTTTTTCTCGCTTTACCACCCCGTGGACCAGCGTCGAGGTCAGCGTAGGCGATGCCGTATGTGGTCGATATGCGGACGATCGTTCCGGTCCGTCCTTCAAAGCGGTTTCCGACTGTTGCGTATTCGAGAGCGAGTACTTGGATGCGATCGCCGATGTGCAGGTGGGCAACGCTGCGTTCGTTCGCAGCTTGGTAAGAACTCATTTTGGTACCTCTGTACGCCATCCGGGTCTGGTGGCGTCGAGCGCTTGCAACAGCGTGTCCATTTCTGGCCAGGGTTCCCAGAGTGTCGCCGCGTCCGGGTCGCCGCGGATGATTGCTTCCGTTCCGGATTCGCTCTTCGCGAGGGCTACTGCAGCGTTCACCAGGGCGGAGTGTATCTTAAGCCGCTCGTCTATACAGCAGAGGAAATTGATCAGGGCCTTGGGGTTGCGCTTATCGATACCTGCGGCGTGACTTATCCATGTCCCATTTACGAAGTCCAACGCCCCGGCCGAGATTGCGTCTAGTACGAGGTCTGGCATGGGTTCACCGGGGCATTCGGTCGGCATCGCGCTTTCGGTGCCGCCGCAGATGGAGCATTCGTTTGGACCTGCTGTGCTGACATGAAGAATATGGCGTCCCATCGGACTTATCCTCGATTTCTGTGGAAACTGTTCGAGGTCCGGCATTGGCTGACCTGCTGGAAATCTCGGGCGAGGTTGGTCGTACCTGGGTGACGTGTTCAGGCGAGCGCGATCAGTAACTCCTCGGCACCGTAGACGCCGGGTTGTCCGCAGGATTCGCATTCGCATTTGCGAGCGTCGGGTTCGACGCCTTCGGCCTCCGCGCCGCAATGGATGCAGAAGCCGGGATTGTCGAGGCTGGTGTGGGCGCGTTGAACTGCTTCGGTCACCCGGTCGAGGGTGACGTCTGAATGGACACGCATGATGGTATCTCCTGTGGGGATGCATCCCGCTATCAGTCGGGGCGGGTTACTTTGATGGCGAGTTGCTTGACGGGGTTGGCTGAGGTCGGGCTGGCGGTACGCGCGCGTGCGCTCGCTGCCGCGGTTGCGAAGATAAGATGTTGCACCAGGCCGCGCGCATCCAGACCGGGCGAGGCAGTGGCGCCTTGGTTATTCGGTGTCTATGTTGCGTCCGGGGTTGGCGTTTGAACCCAGGTGAACAGATTGGAGAATGCGGCTTCGGCTTCCGTAGTATTTGGGTTGTCATGTTTTGCCCCCGACCGTGGTACCTTCCCGATCTGCGAAACAGGCGCGGACTTCAGCGGTCTCGTCCTGCCGTTGCTTCGCTTTGGTAGCGTTGCGCTTCGCGATGGCGTCGTTCAACGCATTGGCAAAATTGCGGCCGTCTTCCCGATGCTGAGATGTTATCGGGGAGTCGTCATCCCAAACGTCTGGATCATCGTTGCGCATCACTCGCCATCCCTTTCATTCTGCTCTATCGCGTGGTGGATCTGCTCGTACGGCGACAGGGTCGCCGAGTGGAAGTCTCGGGCTATGTTGGCCAGGTCCAGTGCTGCCTGGTCGCCGGTGGCGGCTGCCAATTCGATGGCGTTGGCCGCGGCGTGCAACATCCAGGCGGCCGGCTGCTCAACGCCGTTCCGCGGTGGCTTGATGGTTCCGCCGCGTAGAATCGCTCCGCCAAGGGCGTTTTCTTCGAACGCCACCAGTACGCGCCAGAACGTGTCGAGTTCGACTGGGAAGGTCTCGTGGCCTTCGTCATCGGTTTTCTGGTTGAGTCCTTCGACCGCGTTTCCGCCTGCCTTGGTGGCTCGGAGGTCGCGCGCCAGATCGGTTCGTCTTTGGTCGTCGTCGGGCGCGTTCTCCAGCAGGCCTGCCGCGTGGGCCGCCAGGATTGGCAGCACCAGTTTCGCCATATCGCTTGTCACGTGCATCGTTTTTCTCCGAGCTGTTGCGGGTTAACAGGTAAGAATCCGGGCTTCGGCGGTTTTCGTCCGGGGCTTGGGATTTTCAGGAAATCGGCGCGAGGTCGCGGCGCGGTACAGTGAACGATGGCGTGACATTGGGCTCCAGCGTCACCGACACATGCTCAATTCGGGTCATGCGGGTATCGTCCGATGCCAGGCCGTAATCGTATCCGAGGTACTCATAGACGGTCGTGCCGGCTTTGACGTCGGGTTTGATGGTGCTGTCATTGAGAAGCCGGAAAGGTGTCGGTTGCATAAGTTGACACTTCAGTTTGGGGTTTAGACGGAAAGTCGGGATGAACGCGAAAGGCGGGAGCCCGGAGGCTCCCGCCGATCGTGGTTAGCCGAAGGCGCCGAGTTCTTCGGCCGCGGACTTGCGCTCGACACCTTCGGCGGCGGGCGTATCGGCCACGTAGGGCTTCCACGTGTTGCCGGTCAGGTGTTCGTAGGCCAGCAGGGCGCCTTCCGCGGCGGCGAGCAGCGCGTAGGCCTGCTGTGCCGCCGTGGCAGCGAACTGCCGGGCTCGCTGGGCGCGGCTCTCCCAACCGGAGGGGCCGTCGGCGTCCTCGTCGCGGGTGTCGTTGGCGAGCCGCATCGTGGCGTCCTTGGCGTCCGAGATCCGGCTGCTGTAGAAGTTCGCCGCGCCGTGTGCCGAGGAGACAAACGACCCGGTGATGCGCTGAAGGTGGATGTCCAGCGCGCGCTCGTTCACCAGCGCTTCGAGCGGCCCGGTCGCGTCGATGATCGCCGCCTTCGTGGTGTCGCGGATGACGTCGAACGGCACCTGGTCGAGCGCGAAGGTGCGAGCGACGTTCGCGTAGATCGCCTCGGTCGGAGCAAGCAGGCGCACCACTTCGATGGTGATAGGCTTGCGCTGGTTGGACGCGGTTGCAGGTGCGCGAGCTGTGGTCTTCTGTGTCTTCGCCATTTTTTAATTTCCTCAAGAGACCGCCGGCGGGCTTTGGCGTGATGCCGCAGTCCCGTCGGGGTGCGGTCCCTTGGGCAGGGGCGGGCTGGCGGTGGATCCCCCGACGCATGCGAGCGAGCGGGGTGGGGCCAGCGTCCGGCGCGGGGCGCGCTGTCTTGCGCCCTGCCGCCGGGCGCGGACGCGCCTTGCGCGGCGAGCGTGCGGAGCCGAAGGCGCGGGCGCGGCCATTGCGCAGCGAGGCTTGCCGAGCTGCAGGTGGCCAGGCGCCCGCGGGGGTTCTGCCGCCCGCCCGCCACTGCCAGACTGCACGCATCCCGACGGACGCGGCCGTCATGCCAACAGCACGTGGTGGTCGTTTTTTATTCCGCTTTGTATTTGATGTATGACTTTTCCGTTTGCACGGGTGTGGTCCGGTGTGTGGCGTGATCTGTCTCGCGTCAGGGGGCATCACCCGTCCAGGGGCGGAGACCCGTTTTCGGGGCTCCGGTCCGCTCGTGGGCGGATTAGAGCCCGACCCGCTTTAGCGGGGGACGCCCAAAGGCTTGGTGACTGGCTCAGCGTCGTTTAGCATCCGGGATTGGATGTGCGGTCGATTTGCGCAGGAGCTGGCGCCCGGGGGGCGACCTGAAGACGCCCACGCCCAGGGCCGGATCGATCGCTCGCCGGTGGCTCAGGGTGTGATCTGGGAATCCTGGCGAAGCCCATCCCATGGGCGACTGGCTGCTGACGCTGGCGATCGGCACGGGGTCCATCGTCCGGCTGCTGTAGGACTTTCGGAGCGAGGTCGAGACGGTGAAGGAGCGCAAGATATGAGCACTCTGCAGATCCACGTCGGCGGCTCGTTCGTGGACACGGAGCAGCGCGTCCTCAACGCCGTTGCGCGGCACGAAGCCGGCGAAGACGTGCTGGACCAGCACATCACCTTCGAAAACTGGCAGACGTTCGCGCGCGTCATGACGGCGAACCGACTCGAACTGCTGTGCCATGTCCATCAGGCGCCCCCGCGCAGCATCCTGGCGCTCCCGCGGGCGCTCGCTCGCGACTACAAGCGCGTCCACGAAGACGTGGACGCGCTGGTGGCGGCGGGTTTGCTGGATCGCAGCGAGGCGGGTCTCAGGGACGAGTACGACGCAATCCGGATCGCGATGTAGAGCTGCTTCCTGCCGCTTGTTGTCGGCGCCTCGGGTCAGGCTGCGGCTGGTTTCGTCACGGGGAAGCGCATTCCGGCATAGCCGGTGATCGGCGGCAGTTTGAGGGTGTCGTCGGCGATCGGCTGCCAGAACCAGGGCAGGAAGTCGCTTCCGTCCACCAGCTCGCGGAGTGCCGTCCTGTAGTCGTCGCTCGCTTCCGGCGGCAGGATGTAGAGCGTCACGGGTTTTGGTCGCGCGTCGGTCAGGACGGCCGTGGCGGTCGGGCGGCTGGCTGGCAGGCCGTAGCGCAGCACTTTCAGGAAGGCGCGCTTTTCGTCGGTCAGGATTTGGACGAGACGACGTTCGTCGTCGCCGTTTTCGATCGGGATCCAGTTGCTGTTCGTCGCCATCGCGGTGAGTTCCTCGATGGTCGCATAGCCTGCGGCGTTCATCGAGAATGTGGCGGCGACCACCAGATGGTTGTTCGGGTCCTTGTCCCAGAGGGCGATGTCGGTTTCAAATTTCTTGCGGAATCGGGCGTGAAGTTCGATCGGCATGCCGAAGTGGAAATCAGGCAGGTGACGCATGACTATTTTGAAACCGGCACGGGATGTGGCGATCTCTTTGACCTCGCCGATGACGATCATGTAGTTTTTCTGTCCGGAGCGGCGGTTGGACATTCGCGCGAGGTTGGTTCTGCGCCGATGTGCGATTTCGTCTTTGTGGTCGGCGTTGAATGGCTCGGGCACGAACAGCGTTTGGCTGAGCGGGTCGGTTGCGGTGGTTTTGCTGCTGGCGACGTCTGACAGATGTGCGTGGATCACCCGCCAGTTTCGTTTGCCGGCCCAGCGCGGATCCCAATGGTTGAGGCGGGCTTCTTCCCAGAGGTAGTGCAGCAGCCCGCGCAGCGTCATTTTTTTGGTATCGGCCTTTGCGGTATCGCTCTGGCCTGTCCCTGGCGATGGCGCCGGCTGCGGGCCGCGCTTGGTCATCGGAAAACCGAGACGGAGAATTGTCGTGCCGTTGTCGGCGTCCTCGAGGATGGCCGTCCCCAGCAGGCCGGCGATACCGGAAAGTTCTGCGGGTGGTTCGTAGGAGGGGCAGCCTGGTGCGTGGGCTGAGCCGGTGCCTGGCATCCGTTTCACCAGGATGCCGTTGGCGGCCCGGGCAAGGTACATTTCCAGCGGCGGGTGGACGCATTCGCACAACAGCCGGGCGCGGCGGCTGTGCAGGTCTTCCAGCTTTGCCCGGTCGGCGGGGTTGTCGAGATCCAGGACGGCCGTACCGATTCGGTACGTGCTCATCACGGGATGCTCGGGACGCTGTTGAGGATGAAACCGGCTGTGGCGAGGCTTGGCAGTGGTGGCAGGATGTCCGCCAGGACGGTGAGGATGTAGCCGAATACCAGACTGTTCAGAATCGTCAGCGCGGTGATGATGATCCGGTCGGGCATCGGGCGAACTTTCGATCGTGCGCCGGCGTCGTTTGCTCGGCGCCGCGGCGGCCCGTGTCGGGTCGCTGATCGGAAATCTGGCCCAGACTTTGGGTATTTTCAACCAAGATCGTGGGTGGCGGGTTCCGGTCCGATCGGATCCGGCATGGTGAGTCGGCTGGGGTTCCAGAAATTTTTGCGGCCTCGCCGGGTTTGTTCCCGGCGTGCCGTAAGCCGACAGCGTCTAAATATCAAGTCCGGGTCCAAAAACGCTCGTCTATGGTATGGAGAAGCCTGAAAGTATTCGTCGGAGGCTACCAGTAATTACACCAGTATCACTCTACTTCTTCGCGGTTTTTGCTCTGGTCTTTTTGGGAACGACATTCTTTCTCAGAGCAGGCGACGCTTTGAAACGCACGGTGAGGCTTGGTTTAACATCCATTAATTCATGCGTTTTTGGGTTTATGGCTATCGTTCTCTTGACGTCACAGACCCTGAAGCTGCCAAAATTGGCCAACAGAAATTTGTGATTGTCGCGCAAGCACTCTGTCATAAGATCGACTAGCCGATTGACGACTTCGTACGCAACTTTAGTCGTGCAGTCCGTGCCTTCCTGGATCAATTCAGCGACCAGTTCTCTTGTCATTGGCTGTGTCTCACTGGTTTAGGTAACGCAATCAAGCAAAAATCTGCCGGCTGGGCAAGAGTGCAGAGTCTAAAACGGGCGAAATCTCGAAAATGGGATGCGTCTCAGTCACGGCCTCGTGAGTTGCAGTAGACAAGTCCAGGGGAGACGTCAACAACGTTCCACGAATGAGACAACGGTGCTGTGTCAAGGTGGGATGTCGGCGGTTTCAGATCGGCAGGCGCATAAGTCCGGGCTCGGTCACGCGGTTGTGCCGCGTTGGTGAAGATACGGCGCTTACGCGCTGGTTTTCTTCCGCTGACGCGGGCAAAAATCCGCGTCGGGTTCCCCTGGATCGAATCGCTTGTAGGGGAGTGAGCGGGGTGGAGTCAATCAAGAATCTGGTTTTGTGGGCCATTGACACGGATTTTTCGCTGTCGCTGGGCTCTTCGTGGGTTGGTCCGCCGTTGGCCGCACGCGCCGGGGTGGCGATCGTAGCCTTGCCTGTAATCTGGTATCGGCACATAAAAAACGGCCGGTTTTGGGTTGGAATCTGTCGGCGCGGAAAAGTTTTTGGTCGCGTTGCGCCTTTAGTGGGCCCGCTGGGTGGGGTTGGTGCGATGGCGCACACGCCAGAGTCGCAGATCCGGCAGGGTCTTATAGAGCGGCGGTTGTTGCGTCAGTCCCTCGTCTTCATGGGCGATAAGGACGCGGATGTGTACCGTTCGTTGGCGGCCATCGCGGAGGGACTGAAGGATGGCAAAGTCCGAGCGTCCTGCCCGGTAGGCGCTTTCCCAAAGACCGGTTTCCAGGTTGCGCCGCGCTGCGCCCATCGTGCCATTGATGAAGGCCTGGAGAATGTAAGGATCGCGATGGGCTGCTGCGCCGCGGTAGCGGTCATGCCACCAGTCGTCGGCCTGCAGGTAGTAGATGGTTCCCACCGCAATAACGCCCACGCGGAGGGGGTTGTTTCCGCCCCTGGCGCGGCCGGCGCCGTACTGGCGGATCATCGTGACCGCATCGCCGCGATCATCATTTTTTGCAGCCCGGTCGGCTGCTTGCCGGCGTGAGCGGTCTGGTCGGCCTGCAGCGTCGCCAGGTGTTCGGTGGAGAGCACCGCATAGGGTGCGAGGGGGGTGATCAGATCGCCTGCGTTCTGGATTTCGCCCGGGGTTGTTCCAAGCCAAAGGATCAAGTCGCCATCGTCCTCATGCTGGCTGTCGGTTCGGGCGACGTGAGCGAAGAACGTGTTCAGCGGCGGGTCGAACCCGACGGTCACCGAGATGTTCGGTTCGTTCGCGTGGATGGTGTGGCAGCTCATGAAGGTGTCTCCAAAAGGTCGGTTTCGCGGGGGGGTGTTGGTTTCAGCCCCAGCCGATATGCGTGGCGCCGGTGCTGCGGCTGCGCTGCGTCAGTTGGGCCAGGTCGCTGAGCCGCTCCTCGATGTAGCCAGGCCTGCGGCCGCAGTGGATGAGCGTCATCCGGCCGGGCTCGGCGACTGTGACCGGTTCGGTCTCGGGGCTTCGATGGTCGAGGTGGCGGCGCAGCGCCGCTGTGACGAGGTTGGCGAAGGCGTCGATCGGCAGGGGTTCGCTGTTTGCGGGGTCGCAGTCCCAGCCGAGAGCGAGCAACAGGTCGGCGGCGTTGGCGTTCGAGCAATCCACCTCGAAGGTCTCGGGGTCGAGACGGGCGTCTTCCTGGATGGTCCAGCCATTGCCGCTCTGTACGTATGGGGCGAAGGTGATGCTCACTGTTCGGCTCCGCGGTAGGGCTCATTGAGCGGCGGTGGGGCGGTGACTGGGGTGAACGGCCCCTCGCCGCTTGTGATTATTGCCAGCAGGCCGCGTAGGGGATGTCGTCTCCAGGGGGGTGGCCGCCGCCGTTCGGCGCACCGTTGCCTTGATCGTTCTTGCCGTCGCCGCTGTCGGTGCCCTCGGCGTCATCGCCGCGAGGGCTGCCGAGCAGCACCAGCTCGCCGCGGTAGGCGCCAATGACGACCTGGGTGGTGAAGCGCTCCTGCCCCGTCTGGTCGGTCCATCTCTGCGTTTGCAACGAGCCCTCGACGTAGACCTTGCCGCCCTTGCGCAGGTAGCGTTCTGCGACGCCTGCGAAATGTTCGTTAAAGATCGTGACCCGGTGCCATTCGGTGCGCTGCCTGCGTTCACCGGAGGCGCGGTCGTTCCATGACTCGCCGGTCGCCAGCGACAGGGTGACGATCTTCTTTCCGCCTTCGGAGGTCTTGACGCTTGGGTCCGTGCCGAGGTTGCCGATCAGGATGACCTTGTTGACTGTGCTCATTTCATTCTCCTTTCGTGTGGTTTTCTTCGTCCGTCTTGGTTGGCGGCCTGGTAGCATTCGGCCGTCGGAAACTGGATTTGCGTTGGCTGCGCCTTTCACGTGTCCACAGCTTGCTGCGGGAGCGGAGTATCGGGGCAGAATGCGGGGGCTTGGCCGGGGCGAGTCGGAGCTGCGGCCCGGAACCGGGACAGCGGTGGGACGAGCATCGAATCGGATGAGGCGGCTGGCGCTGGAGGTATGCCGCGCCAGCTTGCAGGCTGGTTTCGTTCCGACTGGTTGATGGCGATCGCGGTGCCTTCGGGATTGATGTCCGAAGTGGATTGTGTCGTGCCGCGATCGCTTGGGTAGGTGGCAGGGTGTCAGTGGGTCACCGCAAGTCCGGGTTCCGCGGTCGCCGTGCGGTCCGGCGTTGTGCCTCCCCGTTTCCGGGTCCGGGTTGTGGCCGCATCGCCCTTGGCCGAGCTGGTGCGCCGCGGCTTGGCCGCAGTCGGGCGTGCGTTCTTGGTGGGCGCCATGGCGATTGCCGCAGGAGCGGGTTCGAGCTCTTCCGCCGGGTCGGTAATCTGGAGGTCCGCGA
>Ga0302279_10007165_pt1 | contig 11504 bp, 12 predicted proteins | sample III_Bog_N3_3_FD_194541 | JGI IMG/M metagenome (GOLD analysis project Ga0302279, IMG submission 194541) | Peat permafrost microbial communities from Stordalen Mire near Abisko, Sweden - III_Bog_N3_3 | ecosystem: Environmental > Terrestrial > Soil > Wetlands > Peat | place: Sweden: Abisko...
GATACCGCTACGTTTCCCGCACCTCCCGCGCTGCCTGCGTTGAAACCGAACCATCCGAACCAGAGGATCCCCGCACCCAGCAGCACCAGGGGCACATTGTGGGGTCGATCGAGACGACGGCGAGGTCCGATGTACAGCACGGCGGCCAAGGCCGAAGCCCCTGCCAGTTCGTGAACCACGGATCCGCCGGCGAAATCGACAGCGTGGAGACCGCTGGCACCCAGGAAGCCCCCACCCCATACCCAGTGGGCAAAGGGGCAGTAGACCACCAGCGACCAGAGTCCGATGAAGAGCAGATAGCCGCGGAATCGCATCCGCTCGGCGAACGCCCCGGCAATGAGCGCCGGAGTGATCACGGCGAACATCATCTGGAAGGCCATGAAGAGGAGTGGGGGTATGTGCGGAGCGAACGAGGTCGGCTTGGTGCCGACGCCGCGCAGCATTGCGTTCTGAAAGCCTCCGATGACCCCGCTGTGATCCGGTCCGAAGGCCAGGGAGTACCCGACCACGATCCAGAGCACCGAGACGATACCGATGGCGATGAAGGACTGGGCCATGGTGGCGATGACGTTCTTCTCACCGACCAGTCCGCCGTAGAACAGGGCCAAGCCCGGCATCATGAAGAACACCAGTGCTGTAGCCACCAGCATCCAGGCGGTGTCACCGGCGTTTAGATACATGTGTCTTCCATCATCAGTGGGCGACGGGGTTGACGAGCACCGCCGCACCGTTGACCCGGTCATGAGCCAGGTCGCTCAGCGCCTGATTGGCCTCATCCATCGGATAGGGAACGGTCGAGACCTGAATACCGATCCGCGCTGCGGCCTCCAGGAACTCGATGCCGTCCTGTCTGGTGTTGGCCGTCACGCTGCAGACAGACCGCTCCTCAAAGAGATGGCGCTGGTAGTTGAGGGTTGGGATGTCGGTGAGATGGATCCCGGCGATGGCCAGGGTCCCTCCGCGGTCCAAGGCCTCGAGGGCCGGGAGCACCAACGTGCCCACCGGGGCGAAGAGGATGGCGGAGTCCAGTGGTTCCGGTGGTGGTTCGGCGGCATCGCCGGCACTGGCCGCTCCGAGTTGCAGGGCCAGTTCCCGTGCCTCGGGTGCCCGGGTCATCACATGGACTCTGGCCCCCTCAGCCATGGCGATTTGGGCGGTGAGGTGGGCCGAGCCTCCGAATCCGTAGATACCCAATCGGCCTCCTTGGGGCAGCCGTGACCGACGAAGAGCCCGGTAGCCGATGATCCCGGCGCACAGGAGCGGTGCCGCCTGCTCATTGCTGAACACGTCGGGGATGGCGTAGGCGAACCCCTCTTCGACGAGGGTGTAGTCGGCGTACCCGCCATCGACGTCCCAACCGGTGAACCGGGGGACGAGACAGAGGTTCTCGCGACCAGCCAGGCAGAACCGGCAGACCCCACAGGTGCGAGCCAACCACGGCACGCCCACCCGGTCACCGGGCTCGAACCGAACGCAACCCTCGCCCAGTCGGTCCACTACGCCAACCACTTCGTGTCCTGGAGTGATGAGGGGTTGTCTGGGGTCGAGATCCCCTTCGGCCAGATGGAGGTCGGTCCGACAGACTCCGCAGGCCAGCACGCGGACACGCAGTTGCCCCGGACCGGGTTCGGGGACGTCGCGTGCCACCCGTCGGAGCGGGCTCGAGTCGATGGGGCCTGGCGTCTCCACGGCCCACGCGGTCATGCTCTCAGGCGGCACGCTCGGTGACCTCGCCGTCCCGAACGACGACTACTGGACTGTGGGCGTGCGAGACACAGTGCTCACTGACCGACCCCAGAAGCACGCTGACCAGTTCATTGTGACCACGACTGCCGACCACCAGCAGATCGGCGCCGCGCGAGGCCTCGACGAGGGCCTGTTCCGCTGGTCCGCTCACGATGGATGACTCAATCGTCACATCGTCGTGACCCGGCTCGGCTGCCGCGATGGCGTCACTGTGTACCTTCGTGGCATCGGCTTGCGGGTCGAACCCCGTCGGCGTGGCCATGCCCATGCCCCCGGCCGTGGGCCACTCCCAGGTAGTCACGGCCTCGATCGTGGATCCGGTCAGGTCGGCCTGCCGCAACGCCCAATTCAACGCTGCTTCGGACGAGAGCGAACCGTCTATCCCGACGACGATCCGGTGCGCTGATTGTTCGGTAGTGCTGGTCATACTGTGCTCCTTGGTTGGGCTGCGGTGAGTCCTGGATGGACGCTGGGCGGCTGAACGTGAAGAGCTGCGCCGAACGGGGCATGAGCGGGCTCCACCACGGTGCCCGATGTCCCGTTTAGTAAGCCGATGGCATCGTCCAATCGACCGATGAAGGCCCGATGACCGGTCGCCTCCACGAATCGGCAGGCAGCGTCGACCTTGGGTCCCATCGAGCCAGCGGGAAACTGCTCAGTCCTCAGGGCGTCCGGCGTGGTGTGGAAGATCGGTCGAGCGTGGTCGGTGCCGAAGCCAGTCTCAACGTTGGCCACATCGGTGAGTAGTAGGAGCGCGTCGGCGCCGAGTGTCCGGGCCAGCAGCACGGCGGTCAGGTCCTTGTCGATTACCGCTTCGACGCCGTGGAGCAGGCCGTCCGGCCCGCGACAGACCGGTATCCCGCCACCCCCCGAACAGATGACGATGGCACCGTTCCCGACCAGCATCCGGATGGTTGGCATTTCGATCGGTACCAGCGGCTCCGGAGAAGGGACCACACGTCTCCACGCGTTCCCGTCGGGACGGATGTCCCAGCCGCGAAGCTGGGCGACGCGGTGACCTTCGGCCTCGGTGAGGACGGGACCGACGAACTTGGTCGGGTGGGCGAAGGCCGGATCGGCGGGGTCCACGAGCGTCTGACAGACCAAGCTGACCACCTCCTGGCCCGGCAGGGCGTTCTCGAACGCCTGGAGTAGGAAGTAGCCGATCATGCCCTGAGTCTGCGCTCCCAGCACGTCGAAGGGATAGGGACGGGGGAGCGCCGGATCTCGTGCGCTCTCGAGGGCGAGAAGTCCGACCTGGGGTCCATTGCCGTGGGTGACGAGTAGGTCATGGTCGCGAGCCAACGGCACCAGCGCCTCGACTGCAGCCGCCACGTGCTTCTCCTGGATTTCCGCTTCCGGGACCTCTCCCCGTTCGAGGAGGGCATTGCCGCCCAGGGCCACCACTAGGCGCACCTCAGTCCCCCAGGCTCGCCACCATGGCCGCTTTGATGGTGTGCAGGCGATTCTCGGCCTGGTCGAACACGATGGAGGCCGGCGACTCGAAAACGTCGTCAGTCACCTCCAGGGCGTTCAGCTTCCACTTGTCGGCGATCTGTCGGCCGAGCTCAGTCTCAGTGTTGTGGAGGGCAGGGAGGCAGTGCATGAACTTGACGTCCGGATTGCCGGTCGCCTTCATGACTGATGCGTTCACCTGGTAGGGAAGGAGTTGCTTGATGCGCTCCTCCCACTCCGACGGCGGCTCACCCATGGATACCCAGACGTCGGTGTAGACGTAGTCGGCCCCTTCCACACCGGCCATCACCTCGTCGCCGATGTGGATGCGAGCGCCCGAGTTGGCAGCCAGCTCCTTGGCGATGATCTGGATGTCGGACGTAGGCCAGAGGTCGTGGGGGGCGGCAATACGCACATCCATGCCCAGTAGCGCCCCCGTGACCAGCAGAGAGTTGGCTGTGTTGTTCCGTGCGTCCCCCAGGTAGCAGTAGCCCACCCGGTCGAGAGGCTTGCCGGCGTGGTCCTGCATGGTGAGGATGTCGGCCAGCATTTGGGTGGGGTGCCACTGGTCGGTCAACCCGTTCCACACCGGGACCCCCGAGAACCGGGCCAGGGTCTCGACCGAGTCCTGAGAGAACCCCCGGAACTCGATGCCGTCGAACATCCGACCCAGTACCCGGGCGGTGTCCTTCATCGACTCGCCCACGCCGATGTGCGACCCCTCGGGGCCGAGGTAGGTGGTGTTCGCTCCCTGGTCGTGGGCTCCGACTTCGAAGGCACAGCGGGTGCGGGTTGACGCCTTCTCGAAGATAAGGGCGATGTTGCGGCCCACCAAACGCTTCCGCTCGGAACCTGATCGCTTCTCGGTTCGCAGCCGTTCCGCCAGATCGATGAGGGAGAGGAACTCCTGTCTGGTCAGGTCGGCCACCTTCAGGAGGCTCTTCCCCCGCATCTGGAGGTCATCGCTCCTGTCCAGCTCGGCCACGACTCAGGCCCCGTCCCGCACGATGGGACAGGTCATGCACCGGGGACCGCCTCGGCCACGGCCGAGCTCGCTGCCGGCGACGGCCACTACCTCGATGCCCTGCTTCTCCAGCATGGTATTGGTGGCCACGTTGCGCTCATAGCCCATCACCACTCCGGGCGAGAGGGCCAGGTAGTTCGTTCCGTCGTCCCACTGCTCTCGCTCGGCCGCCCGGACGTCCTCATCGGTGGTGAGGACGGTGATCTCCTCCACCTCGAAGATGCCGGCCAAGGTGTCCCACAGGCTGGCGTTCGACGAGATGGACAGTCGGTCCGGACGGTCTCCTTGGGTGATGGTCCAACTGCGGAGGTGGCGGTCGAAGTACGGATACAGGACGAACGTAGCGGTATCCACCATGGACATCACCGTGTCCAGATGCATGAAGGCGTGGCTGTGGGGGAGCTCGATAGCCACCACGGTGGTCGCCTGACCATTGGAGAACAGGGCGTGGGCCACGGACTCGACGGCCATCGGTGTGGTTCGTTCGCCCATACCGATGAGCACGGCTCCGTGTCCGATCACGTGGACGTCACCACCCTCGATGGTGGCCGGCTGGTAGGTCCGGTCCTCATCGCCGTAGTAGTTCACAAAGTCGGCGCCGGCGAAGAGCGGATGGAATCCGTAGATGGCCCGGGTGTGGAGTGACTCGCGCTGCCGGGCCGGCATGGCCATCGGGTTGATGGTGACCCCTCCGTAGATCCAGCACGAGTTGTCCCGCTGGAACAGATGGTTGGGGAGCGGCGAGAGTACGAAGTCGTCGGCTCTGAGCATGTCCCACTTGAGGCTGTGGGCGCCGACGGGGTGGAGATCAGCCTTGATGATCCCCCCGATCAGGAACTCGGCCAGGGTCTTACCGTCGAGATCCTCGAAGAGCCTCCGGACCGGCTCGACCAGGGAAGGGCCGAGGATTTCCGGTGTACACACCCGATCGAGGACGAACTCCCTCCCTTCCGCAAGCTCCAGCGTCTCGGCCAGGAGGAGTCCATAGTGGTGGACGAGGACCCCTTTGTCCCGGAGGGCCTGGGTGAACGCATCGTGCTCCTCCTGGGCTTTGGAGGCCCACATCACGTCATCGAAGAGCAGGCTCTCGATGTTGTCCGGTGTCAGCCTCGACAGCTCGAGTCCCGGGCGGTGGACGATGGCCTCACGGAGTTGGCCAACTTCGGAACCTACGTTGAACGTCATAGCTTCACCTCGGAGCGTGTTGTCTGCGAATGGACGGGGGTTGCGCCATTGGTGTGGCCGTTGGTCGACACATTGATGGCGGCGGCGGTAGTGCCAAGGTCGTCGGGGAGGTCCACCGGTTCAGGTGACTCGCCCAGACGCTGGCGACGGGCGTTCAGGAAGGCGTAGAGGATCAGGCCGGCCAGGATCACGACAAGGGCCTGGTAGACGACCTGGTAGCCCGAGGCGAAGGTCACCCATAGGGAGAACAGCACACTGGCGCCGGCCACAGACAGGTCCCGGGCCAGCAGCCACCCGTTGACCTTGCGACGACGGGAGACCAGGAAGGTCAGCTGGGCCAACGCCGACATGAAGTAGGGGATGGCCACGGTGACCACCGTCAGGTCGACCAGATAGGTGAAGACGGTGAGTCCTGCCGAGGTGTTGTAGCGCCAGAGCATGAGGAGCGACGGCAGTGCTGTCCCGACGAGAATCCCGAACCATGCGGTGCCCTTCTTGTCCGTCCAGCCGAAGGGTCGGGGGAACATGTCGTCTTGGGCCATGGCCCGAGAGGTCTCGGTGACGATGAGCGTCCACCCATTGAGCGCCCCGATACCGGAGATGACGGCGATGGCGGCGATGAACTTCCCGGCCCAGGCCTGATGCGGGAAGATCGATTGGAAAGCGTTGACGAAGGGGGAGCCGGTGCCCACCAGGGTGTGGTGGGCCACTAGGCCCATTACCACGGCGGTGACCATCACATAGAGGATGGCGCTGAGGGCGGTGCCCAGCAGCGAGGCCCTGCTCACGTTGATCCGGGGGTTCTTGACCCGTTTGGCTGTCATGGCCGCCGCTTCGACCCCGATGAAGGAGAAGAGCGCCACGCCGGCTGCGATTCCGATGCCCGAGTAGAGGCTGCCGCCCGACGCATTGAACGGCCCGAAGTGGCTGCTCTGGACGAAGAACCAACCGATCACCCCGACGAACAACAGGGGAAGGAACTTGAGGACCACAGTGACGTTCTGGAACCAGGCCATCTGGCGGATGCCCACTAGGTTGACGATGGCCGGAACCCATAGGCCGACCATGGCGATGAGCCAGTTCTCCATACCGGAGATGTGGGCCCATCCGAACAGGGCGTCCACGTAGAAGACCCAGGACGAGACGATGGCGGCGTTGCCGGCCCACGCCTGGATCCAGTAGCACCAGCCGACCAGGTAGCCGGCGAAGTCTCCGAACTCGTGGCGGGAGTAGGCGTAGAGTCCGCCGTCGCTGTTGGGCACCCGCTTGGTGAGCTGGCCGAACAGGGTGGCCAGCAACATGGCCCCCACAGCGATGACGCCAAGCACGATGATGCCCATGGTGCCCGCACCGGCCAGTACTGCGGGCATGGTGAACACCCCGGTCCCGACGATGCTGCCGATCACCAGCCCGGTGGCCGAGGTCAGGCCCAGGGCGTGGGCTTTGCTCTGGTTCCGAGGCGAGAGGGGCTGATCCGGCGGGATCGGTCCGGAGCCCGGCGTCGAAGGAGGAAGGCCGTTCTTGTCCGGCGTACCGGTCGTCGACGGGGGCGAGGTGACCGCCGGGGGCGATGAGTCGATCATCGGGGTGTCATTTCTGTCGGGCGAACCGTGCGTTGGGTCGCGAGTTGGTCCGGCAAGCCGGTCTGAGCCGATTCCGGCATCGAGGGACCTACGCCCCGTGGCTGCGCTTCACCACGGCCTCGGCGTCGTCGTAGGCGCGACGAAGGTCGACCAGCAGCTGATCGACCGACTGGCGCACCGTGGCCATGTTCTTGCCGGCGTCGTGCCGGGCATCCGCTAGCCGGGATCGCACCGCCAGATAGACGTTCTCCGTGACCTCGAGCCGCTTGGCCATATCCTCACGCACATCCATGGTGGCCAGGTCCACCTGAACCTTGAGCTCATCGATTCGTGCATGCCAATCGTCGAGGACGCCATCCAGCTCGTCGTCGGCAACGGTGTTCAGGTTGGGCTCTGCTTTGGTGCGTGATGTGGCGTTGGTGGCCATGGTGGACTCCTCTGAGGGCTGCGTACTTCCACCATGCCGGTTGGCCGCCGGCCCGAACAGGGTCAAAGGACCCATTGGGACCGGCCGGGCGGAGGTGCCCGGCGGCCGTGTCGAGAACCGGGCTCGGCCTCGGAGCCCCTGGACGAGTGACCTTTGGCCCTGTTTCCCGGCACTTCTCTGGAGTCAACTGGGACGGACGGCAGGGTCGGAAGGAGAGAGCAGCATGTTCTCGGTGAATAGTGGTAGGAACGGCCGAAACGGTGAGCGGTGACTGAAGTCGGGTCCGAGCATTCAGTCGTCGCTGAGCGAGGAACCATTGTCGTCGGTGTCGACGGTTCGGAGGACTCGCTCCTGGCGGTGATGTGGGCAGCCGTTGAGGCCAGACTCAGGGATTCCATCCTGCGGATCGTGTACGCAGGTACCAATGACCCGACGACCGTGCCTGCCTGGTATTCGAGTACTCCGGCGACCATGTCAGCAGGTCAGGCCGTCGTTGATGACGCGTTTGCTCTTGTGGCCACGGGCCACCCCTCGGTGCTCTTGGAGACGGAGTTGCCGGCAGCCTCACCAACGCGAGCGCTCGTCGAGGCCAGCCGCACCGCCGACCTGGTTGTCGTAGGGGCCCGTGGCCAAGGAGGTTTCAAGGAACTTCTCCTCGGCTCGGTCAGTCAGAGGGTGATCCACCGTGCGGCCAGCCCGGTGGTGGTCGTGCGCCCGGTACCGGACGCCATCGCCGATGTCGTCCCCGTGCCTCGGATCGTGGTCGGCGTCGACGGATCCGCCGCCTCCGAACTGGCCCTTCGTTGGGCACTTCGGGAGGCTGAACTGCGTAGGGGGTCGGTCGAAGCGGTCTTCGCGTGCGTGATCGCACCGATGACCGGATTCATGAACTCGGCTTCGGCCGGATACGAGGCAGCCGGCCGCCCCATCGTCGAGGCCGCAGCTGCTCGAGCGGCAGAGTGGCGGCCGAACGTTCCTTTTCACGTAGTCACGCATTTCGCTGCGACGGTTCCCGCACTGCTTGCGTCCTGCGACGGAGCCCAACTTCTGGTGGTCGGATCGGGTGGACAGGGAAGCCATCGCCACCTTGTGCTCGGGTCTGTGGCCGACCAGTGCACACGCCATGCCCCGTGCCCGGTGGCCGTCGTCCGATAGGTGATCCGACCGGGGCTACTGGCTCACCGGCACTTCCCACTCGACCACTGTCCCGCCCGAAGTCGGAGCGGTGATCTCCATCGTCCCGTGCATATTCTCCGCCCTCCGTCTCAGGTTGACCAGCCCCAGGCCGACGTTGTCATCCCGGGCGACGTCGATCCCGATGCCATTGTCAGCGACCTGGAGCTGGCACCAACCACGGTGGGCACTGACCTCAACCGACGCCTCGGTGGCCTGGGCGTGGCGCCCGATATTGGTCACTGCTTCGCGAATCGTGGCCAGGAGTTGCTCGGTCACCGACTGGGAGATCACCGAGTCGATGGGACCATCGAAGGACACCCTGACGTTGAACCCGAGCATGGGGGCGAGCGAGCGGACCAGGTTGAGCACACCGGCCCGGACGCCCGGGTCCTCCTCGGCCACTCCGAGCTCGTAGATGCTGGAGCGGACCTGACGGATGGCGTCACCGACGTCGGAAACGAGGACGTCCAACCGGTCTGACATGTCCTCCACCTCGGTCTCCTTGGCCATGGTCTCCAGGGAGATCCCCACCGCGTAGAGATGCTGGATCACGGTGTCGTGAAGATCCCTTGCGGTACGGTCACGGTCTTCGGTGACCGCCAACTCCTGGATACGTTCGTGCAATCGGGCGTTCTCGATGACCATGCCCGCCGCCACGACCAGGGCTTCAACCAGTGCCTGGTCCTCGTCCGTGAACTGCGGGGAGCCGATTTTGTCGGTGAGATACAGGCTCCCGTACACTTCGCCTCGCACTTCGATGGGGACACCGAGGAACGACCGCATCGGAGGGTGATTGGGAGGGAACCCCGAACTCTGTGGATGCTCTCCCAGGCTGGCCAACCGCAGAGCCCGGGGGTCGGCTAGGAGCAGTCCTAGGACACCCTTCCCGGTGGGACGAGGACCGATACGTTCCTCTTCGTCCTCAGCCAGTCCGACGGTCAGAAACTCTGCGATCGCTGTGCCATCACCGTTGAGGATCCCGAGGGCCCCGTAGCCAGCGCCGGTGAGAGACCGAGCCTCTTCGATCACATGACCGAGGAGGGTGGGCAGCTCGAGGTCCTCTCTGAGCAGCATGACCGCCTCGATGACCCGAGTGAGCTTGACGGGATCATCGATCGAGGGAAACGGCATTGACATGCAGCGTACCGACGCCCGTGGTTCTCCCAGCCTGCCTGGGAGGCACGGGGGTTGGACCAGGGTGTTCACCTAGTGTTTGCCCAGGCGAGACTGCCTGTGACGGACCGTGTGGGAGCATGGGGTCCATGGCCATCGACGTATTTCTCCTCGATGACCATGAGGTCGTGCGGACCGGACTCCGGGCGATGTTCGAGGCGACCGACGATATTGCCGTGGTCGGCGAAGCCTCCACTGCAGAGGAGGCGCTGCTCCGGATTCCGCTGATTCTCCCTGACGTGGCCGTTCTCGACGTGCGTCTTCCCGACGGGAGTGGGGTGGAGGTATGTCGGGAGATTCGCTCTCGGTGGCCGGAGATCGTATGCGTGATGCTCACGTCCTACAACGACGACGAGGCCTTGTACGCCGCCATCCTGGCCGGAGCGGCCGGCTATGTCCTGAAGCAGGTCGGAGTGGGTGATCTGGTGGACGACATTCGACGCGCTAGCACCGGTCAGTCGTTACTCGATCCCCAAGTGGCCGAGAGGGTACTCGAACGGCTGCAAGCTGGTCCTCGCGTGGACCCCCGCTTGGCCAGTCTGACTGGTCAGGAGCGCAAGGTGCTCGATCTCATCGCCGAAGGTAAGACCAATCGTCAGATCGCCGAGGACCTCTTCCTGGCCGAGAAGACCATCAAGAACTACGTGTCCAATCTCCTGGCCAAACTGGGCATGGAACGGAGAACCCAGGCGGCCAGCTACGCGGCTCGGCTCGATGAGCGCTCCACACGGGCGGCGGATGGAGAGATCACCGGGACGTAGCCACCCACCCCGAGGTGGTCTCATCGAGCAGTGCGCTCGTCGAGGTCGTCCAAGGGAACTCCCCGGTCGATGAGAGCCTGTTCGAGCCGATGTCGCTCACCGTCGTCGAACTGCTCGATAGCGAACTCGACCCCGAGACTTCTACTCAGGCTGATGAGGTAGAAGTCATACTCTAACTGCCCCGTCACATCTCCCAGCGTCTTCGCATGCCTGGGTGACAGGATGCCGCTGTCCGCCAGCCGGATGCGGCATCTCAGCAATTGGGCAAACAGTTCCCCGATACTGGCCGAACTATCGGACTGATCCCGCTCGTCGAGCGTGGAGCCGAGGAGTGTTGTGTACATGGACATGATGGCTCAGCTGTTGAGGCCCCTCACTCCCAGCTCGGTGGGGCGAAGCGGGTTGAGACACCACTGCCCGGGGTATCGACGAAGCTGGGCGCCTGTCTCGCATCGAGTGGACCCTCCAGATCACGGAGAAGACGCTGGGCCGCACGCCCGATGGCGGTCAATGAAGCATCGACGGCCGGCTGATCGTCTGGCGAGAGGGCCTGCACCCGCTCATGCAGGCCGGCGAACGCTGAACCATCCCCCTCGGGATTGGGCGGCGCAGTCGGTGGGATGGCGGAAAGCCTCGCCCGCAGCGCGCCGACTCGACTCCGGCACTCATCGAGTGAGTGAGCTAACTGTTGACTCGAAACTGGATGTGGTGATGCCCCGCCGTACCCCGCTGGCCGCCGGATGCTCGATGTTTGCATTGCTTCCCTTCCTGTTGAGATGTTCCCCTTTTTAACCTTTCGGTTATCCCGTTGGCGCCAGGAGTGCAACGCACTGTGGTCCGGGTTCCCGAGTAGCAAGCTCGGGAATCCGGCGCTCATCTGTTCATGGTGACGCCAACGACCGGTGATGGTCAGGGCCAAAGGTCACGACTTGGCATCGCCTTCATGGGAATGACCGCGACCGGACGCAGTGCCA
>Ga0302279_10007167_pt1 | contig 11502 bp, 9 predicted proteins | sample III_Bog_N3_3_FD_194541 | JGI IMG/M metagenome (GOLD analysis project Ga0302279, IMG submission 194541) | Peat permafrost microbial communities from Stordalen Mire near Abisko, Sweden - III_Bog_N3_3 | ecosystem: Environmental > Terrestrial > Soil > Wetlands > Peat | place: Sweden: Abisko...
CCGCTCGCGCGGGTGATGGAGGGGTCGAACTGCGTGTAGAGCAGGATCGCGAGGGCGCACTCGGCCAGCATGATGCCGACGCACACCGCGCGGAGCATCTTGTCGTTCTTCGACCCGGCCAGGTGCATCCCGAACGCGAGGAACATCCCGAAGAGCGGCAGGAAGGTCAGGATCGACAGGATGTGCTCGGTGATGAAGCCCATGGCCGTCGGGGTCTGCACCCGGATGCCCATCGCGACCTCACCGGCCTCCTCGTCGCTCGAGGTGACCACCACGTGCCCGTACGCCTGCTTGATCCGCGTCTCCTTCGTGCCGTCCGCGCGGGCGACCATCTCCGGGATCCACGTGACCGAGACCTTCTTGGAGCCGTGGGGCGGGATGATCGAACCGGTGCCGCCGCCGTCCACGAACTTCACGTTGAAGTGCGGGGGGAGCCGCACGTCGGCGTCGTCGCCGCGCATGGCGACGCGCGAGACGTTGAGCGCGTCGGGGCCGTCGTTCGCGATGGTGAACTCGCCGACGTAGCCTTCGCCCTTCTGCTGGAGCTCGAGGGGGCCGGTCTCCTGCTCGGGGATCCGGATGCGACCGCCGCCTCCGACCTGCGGCTGAGGAATCCGGTGGCTCAGACCACCCGCGGCGGCGGGGCGCGCGTCGGCTTGCGCGTGCGCCGTCCGGGCGGTCCCGAACAACCCGACGACGAGCGCGACGAGCGCCATGGCGTAGAGGAAGGGGTGTCTCTGGCTGCGAGTCAGCATGCGTTTCATATCAATCACTTGTTGAACGCTAGGAAGTACTGGAGGAGGGCGAAAAACGCGACGCCGCCGAGCGCGCCGTAGATGTAGTTCTGGATGCGTCCGGTCTGCAGGCCCCGGAGCTTGTGTCCGGCCTTCAGCGTCCCTTCGGCAAGGAAGTTCACCGCGCCGTCGACGAACGTGGAGTCGATCCATCCGTTGATCCATGCAACGACGCGGGTGACGACCGACACGCCGTTGACGATGCCGTCCACCACGTACTTGTCCATGCCCGCGAGGACGAGGCGCAGCTTGAGCACCGCCTTGACGATGGTGGCGGCGTAGATCTCGTCCACCCAGTACTTGTTGTGGAGGGTCGTGAAGCCCGGGACGCGCTGCTCCTTGGTGTCCCAGTCCTTCGCGCGGTTCTCGCCGTAGAAGTAGCGAGCGACCGCCCAGGCCGAGATGGCGAGCCCGACGCTCAGCCCCATGAGCCCGTACTCCACCGTCGCGCCCGGCTCCGCGAAGTGCACCTTCGCCTGGCTCAGCACGGGCTCGAGCCAGCTCTCGAGGATGGGCCCGTCGAGGCCGAAGAGCTTGCCCATCCAGCTCGCCCCGAAGAGCACGCCCGCGATGACGCTGAGTCCCGCGAGCGTCGCCAGCACGTACGTCATCGCGTTGGGCGACTCGTGGACGTCCTTCAGCACCTTCGGGTTTCGCGGCGTCCCCTCGAACGTGAGGTAGTAGCTGCGCCACATGTAGAAGCTCGTGAACGCGGCGGCGGTGAGCCCCATCACGTAGATCGTGACGCCCGACACGTGGGCGATGTTCTTGGTCGTGAACGCCTTGAAGAGGATCTCGTCCTTCGACCAGAAGCCGGCGAGGCCCGGCGGGACGGCGGTGATCGCCATGCACGCGAGCAGGTACGTCCAGCGCGTGAGGGGCATCACCTTCTTCAGGCCGCCCATGTTCCGCATGTCCTGCGACGCGACCTCGCCGTGCTCGACCGCGTGCATCCCGTGGATGACCGAGCCGGCCGCGAGGAAGAGGCAGGCCTTGAAGAACGCGTGCGTCATCAGGTGGAAGACGCCGGCCCAGTAGGCGCCGACGCCAACGCCGATGAACATGAAGCCGAGCTGGCTCACGGTGCTGTAGGCGAGCACCTTCTTGATGTCGTACTGGAAGAAGCCCATCGACGCCGCGAAGAGCGCCGTGAAGGCGCCCACGAGGGACACGACGCCGCACGCCGTGGGCGAGAGGGAGAAGACGAACGACAGCCGCGCGATGAGGTACACGCCCGCCGTGACCATCGTGGCGGCGTGGATGAGGGCGCTGACCGGCGTGGGACCGGCCATGGCGTCGGGTAGCCACACGTAGAGCGGCACCTGCGCGCTCTTGCCGCACGCGCCGAGGAAGAGCAGCAGGCACGCGACGGTGATCAGCATGTGGCTGCCCGTGCGGCGATCCTTGAGGGCCTCGAGGAACGTGTGCTTGCCCTTCGGGTCGTGGCCCTCGTGGATCGCGAGCTGGTCGCGGATCTGGCGGAAGGTCACGGTGGGGCCGATGAGCGTGACGATGACCTCCTTGTCGCCGCCGAACGCGACGTGGCGGACGAGCTGATCGTCCACCCCGTTGCCGGGCTGGATGCGGAGGCTGTGGTAGCCGCCGGGGAGCTGGTGGCGGACGAACGGCGGCGTGAGGGGCTTGCCGCCCTCCTTCATCTCGGTGCGCGAGTCGTCGAGGTAGAGGAGCGCGCCCGGGTAGGCGGTCATCGTCAGGTAGCCCTGGCCGGTCGTGTCGGGCTTTTGCCCCGACTCGGGCTTCTGCGCGGCATCCTTGTGCTCGGGCTTTGCGTGCGACGAGCCTTCAGGCCCGCCGGGCTCCTCTTCGCGCTCCTCAGAAGCGGCTGCCTCTTCACCCGCGGGGGCGGCGGCCACGAAGCGCTGGTCGAGGTCCGGGGCGTAGTCGGACTCGGGGGTCCACGCGCCGCCGAGGCCCCAGAAGAGCATCGCGAGACCGGTGATGAAGCCAAAGTCGCCGATGCGGTTGACGACGAACGCCTTCATGCCGGCGGTCGCCTTCTTGTAGTCCTTCCACCAGAAGCCGATGAGGCCGTAGCTGCAGAGGCCGACGCCCTCCCAGCCGAAGAACATGACGAAGAAGTTGTCTCCCAGGACGAGGAGCAACATCGAGAAGACGAACAGGTTCAGCCAGGCGAAGAAGCGCCAGTAGTCCGGGTCGTTCTCCATGTACGACGACGCGTAGACGTGGATGAGCGAGCCGACGCCGGTGATGATGCAGCACATGAGGCCCGAGAGCGGGTCCATGGCGAAGTCGAAGTTGATGTCGAGCAGGCCGAAGCGGGCCATCCGCCACACGTGCGAGAGCAGGTAGCGGTGGTCGGGCTTCAGGCTGACGAGCTGGACCACGTGGTAGACGGTGACCGCGAACGCGCCGAGCATCGCGCTCAGGGCGACGGCGCGCACGACGCTGTTGGGCGCGATCTTCCGCGGGGCGTGGCGCTGGTCTTCGTCGCTCCGGGCGAGGTTCGCGAAGGCCTCCACGGCCTTGGCGAGGAGCCCGGAGCTGTAGATGGCGTTGACGCACGCGCCCAAGAAAGGGAGCAGCGCGATCAGCCACAGGTAGTGACCGTGGTCGACGTCGACCTGCTGAATCGGACCTTCGAAGTCGGGCATGGGGGGGCAGCTTTTCAGTTCTTGAGGTCGGTCAGCCTGTCGGCCGCGATGCTGCGGTAGCCGCGGTAAACCTGGAGCACGATCGCCAGGCCGATGGCGGCTTCGCTGGCGGCCAGGATGATGATGAAGACCGTGAAGACCTGACCGGCCACGCCGCCCGTGACGAAGTGCTCGAACGCGACGAAGTTCAGCGCCGCCGCGTTCAAGATGAGCTCGACACCGAGGAGGATGCCGACGGCGTTGCGCCGGGTCATGACGGTGAACATGCCGAGGCCGAAGAGGACGGCACCTACCGTGAGGTAGTGAACGAGACCGATGGGCTGCATGTCAGTGCGTTTCCCAGTCGCGACGAACGGCCCGGCGCGCGATAACGACGGCTCCGATCATCGCCGCGAGGAGGACGATGGAGCCAATTTCGAACGGGAGCGCGTAGTCACCGAGGAACGCGTGGCCGAGGCGCGCGGTGGCCGGCATCTGCGGGCGCGCCTGCGAAGGCCACTCGGTGAACGCGGCGATCTTCCCGAGGCCCAGCAGCACGATGGCGACGAGGGCGCCGGCGACGCCGCGGTTCATCGCGGAGTTGGAGGTGCGAATGTCCTCGATGCGGGCCGTGAGCATGACGGCGAAGAGGATGAGCGTGAGCGTGCCGCCGACGTAGACGAGCACCTGCGTCGCCGCGAGGAAGTCCGCCGAGAGCTGGACGTACATGCCCGCGATGCCCATGAACGTCCCGAGCAGCGCGATGGTCGAGTAGATGATGTTGCTCGAGAACGCGACGCCGCCTGCCGAGCCAAGGGTGAGTAGGGCGAGGGCGCCGAAGGCGACGGCGTTGAGATCGAGCGGGGGCATCGGCGGCGGAAGGTAGTGCGAACCGTCCGGCCATTCAAGTGCGGAGAAGGAAAGAGGAACGAGAAGTCGCCGACTCCGCAAACAGGCTCATAGCCGCGGCCAAGCGTGGGCCGAACGCCTAAGCCCGTCATCCTGAGCGAAGCGAAGGACGCCCCTCAGAATGCCCTGAAGGAGAGGCCGAACTCGCGGTGCCTGGGGGGTCCTTCGGCTGCGCCTCAGGATGACAACCCCCTTGGCCCTCACCCCGCGGGAGCAGCCGGAGCAGGCTCGGCGGGCGGCGGAACGACGGGCGGCGGCGCATCGCCGGGCGCGGCGGCGGCGGCACCCGGGGGAGGAGCGTCCGTCACGACGGGGGGCATCTCGACGGCGGCCCACTTGTCGGCCACCTCGGTGCCCTTGTAGTAGACGTACATGGCGTAGCTCAGGTCGGCCGTGGCCTCGGCGCCGCCGGGCTCGCACTTGCTGGCGTCCATGTCTTTTCCGCCGGCCATGGCGGTCGTGTACTCGTTGCAGGTCGGGTAGCCGCAGGCGCCGCAGTCGGTCTGGGCGGTGAGGTTCTCGAGGAGGGCGGCGAACTTCTTCACGTCCCCCTTCGGTGTCGACACCACCGTGGTCTTGATCGAGCCGATCTTGCCCGGGTCGAGCTTGGCGACGCCGCTCTTCTTGCCGCCGCCCTTCTTGGACTTGGCCTTCCCCTTGTTCTGCTCACGGTAGATCGCCCGCAGCTCGTCGAGCAGGGCGGGGTTGTCGCGCATCGCGCGCTCGCGGGCCTCGCGGGCGTGGGGGCCGTACTCGCCGACCGGGATCTCCGTCGCGTCCTTGGGGGCCTTGTAGAGGGCCTTGGTGCCCTCGGGGATGAAGCGGAAGACGAGGCTGTCCAGCGTGGGGCCGGCGCCCTCGAACTCGCGGGTGTGGCGGATCGCGCCCGTCGACTCGGCGTTGCAGGCCTCCACGCACAGGCCGCAGAACATGCATTTGCCCATGTCGATGTCGAAGCGCGTCATCTCCTGCTTCTTCGTCGCCGGGTTCTTCGCGAGGTCGATCGCGATGACCTCGATGGGGCAGGCGCGCTCGCAGCGCTTGCAGCCCGTGCAGATGTCCATCTGCACCTCGAGAAGGCCGCGGTAGCGGGGCGGCAGCATCTCCGTCACCGGGCGGTCGGTCTTGTCCGGGTACTGGACCGTGGTGGGCTCACGGAACAGGTGGGAGAACGTGACCGCCATGCCCTCGAGGATGGTGCTCGCGGCCGTGGAGATGCTCTTGACGTACTCGTTGAGGTTCATCTGTCGGAGATCTTGGGGCTAACCCACGCAGGTGGCAACCGGAGTGCGCCAGCCTACCCCAGAAGGGGGCCCACTGTCATTCCGGAGAACGTGTCGTCGCAACCGCTGGGGTCTGGGGTACGTCAGGCCCTCTGCGTCTTCTTCTTGGCCTTCGCCATCATGGTCACGGCGCCCACGATACCGGCGAGGGCGAGGACCAGGATCGCGATGCCAAGCAGCGGCCGGTAGACGATCCAGGCGACCGCGACCGTGACGAGCGAGAGACCGGAGGCCCCGACCGCGGCAAGCAGGAACGCGCCGAAGGAGACGGCCGACCCGGCGAACGGGATGAAGTTGGCGACCATGGCGATGGGCCGGAGCACGAGGAAGATCCCGAGCGTCATCAGGAACCACCCGACGGCACGCAGGATCCAGGTGAGGATCTCGTTGGCCTCCTCGGCCGCCTTGAACATGGAGGCGGCGTCGCTCTGGTCCATCGTGGTGAGCAGGAGGTCGTCCCCCGCCTTGGCGGGGTAGGCGGTGAAGCCCGAGCCGACCTGCTTGGCGACGATGCTCATCGTGAGGGGCGACTTCACCGCGCGGTACGTGATCTTGCAGTCGCCGATGGCCGGGCTCGACGGGTCGGCCCCGAGGTAGAAGCCCCCCTGCTCGACCTGGATCTTCGCGTGCAAACCGGTCGGGAGCTTGGCGGAGGCCTCGACGGGAACGGCCTCCCACTTGTCGAGGTGGCCCTTGATGATCTCGCTCGAGAGGTCGAACGGGCCGAGCTTCGCCTGGGAGGACATCAGGTGGAGCTCGGTGAGCGGCATCTGCGACGGGTTGTCGTGCCCGATCTCCTTGAAGCTCGAGGAGCTGATGCGATCGGAGGACCACTCCTTCGAATACGTGTAGGTCGTGGTCTTGCTGCCGCCGGTGTTCTCGTGCGAGTGGGACTCCTCCTTCCACTGGTACATCTCCACCTTGCGGTGGAGGCGCAGGGCGGGGGCGGAGATGCCGAGCTCGTGGTCCGCGAGAGTCTCGGTCGTGACGGCCTGGCCGGAGTAGTGGACGAGCTTGGCTTCGTTCGACGGATCGAGCGTGGTCACGGAGACCACGTTCGTCGCTCCCTCCGCGAGGCTCTTCGCCGTCTGCACGGCGCGCCCCTCGTTCCACCAGAGGAGCGGGAACGAGAGTGCGAACAGGACGATCCCGACGAGGACCCCCTTGATCGAATCGAACAGACGACTCCCGTAACCCTGGGTCTGCGTGTACGCCATCGGATAGCCCCCTCTGTGAGAACCCGTCCGCGGCTAGAGGAAGGGGTTCAGATGAATCTCGGCGTGCGTGGCGCGCAGGTTGTAGAGGACGCGCGACGCGAAGTGGTACACGAGCCCGCAGAAGAAGAGGAACATCGCCACGCCGAGCAGCTCCTGCACGAGCGCCCCGGGGCTCCACACGACCCAGCCGGCCGTCAGCAGGAAGGCGCCGAACGAGATCGGCACGAACCACTTCCAGCACAGGTTCATCATCTGGTCGATGCGGACGCGGGGGAGCGTCCAGCGGATCCAGATGACGACGAAGATGAGAAACCACGCCTTGCCGAGGAAGAGGATGCTGCCGGCGAGCTGGAGGGCGAAGTGCGCTTCCTGCTGCGCGGGCGCGACGCCGGGCAGCTGCCAGCCGCCGAGGAACAGCGCCGTGGCGATGCCGCACATGACGAAGACGTTCGCCCACTCGGCGAAGAAGAAGAACAGGTACCGCATGCCCGAGTACTCGGTCGAGTAGCCGGCGACGAGCTCGCTCTCGGCCTCGGGCAGGTCGAACGGGGCTCGGTTGCCCTCGGCCAGGGCCGTCGTGAAGTAGAGGAAGAACAGGCCGAAGGTGACCGGGTTCTTGAACATGAACCAGTTCCACGGCCAGCCCCCGAGCATGTACCACTCGGAGCCGGACCCGCCCTGCGCGTGGATGATCTCCTGGAGGCGGAGCGACCCCGTCATCATGACGATGCACACGATCGCGACGGCGCCCGGGATCTCGTAGCTGATGATCTGGGCGGCCGAACGGATGCCGCCGAGCATCGAGTACTTGTTGTTGCTCGCCCAGCCGCCCGTCATCAGGCCAATCGTGACGAGGGACGTCACCGCCACGATGAAGAGGATGCCGATGTCGAGGTCGGCGGCGATGAGGTACTGGCCGAAGGGCATCACGCAGAACGTCGCCGAGACGCCCGCGAAGACGAGGTAGGGCGCGAACCGGAAGAGCGGCTTGTCGCTGTCCGTGGGGACGATGTCCTCCTTCATGATCGACTTGATGCCGTCGGCCATCCAGACGAGGAAGCCCTGCGGACCGGCCCGGTTGGGGCCGATGCGGGACTGCATCCGCGCCGAGACACGCCGCTCGACCCAGGTGATGATCCCGGCGGTGGGCGCCATGAAGAGGAGGATGATCGCGGCCGCGACGCCCAGGACGAGGGCGGCGCCGAGGAGATCGCCGGGGGGCGCGGGCTTGAAGCCGTCGATCGCCACGGGGACCGTCTCGGCGAGGCTCTCTGCGGCGGCGCCGGAGCGGCGAACCCCGAGGTAGACGAAGGGCTCGGCCCCGGAGGGGACGGCGTCGGCCTTGGAGACCACGCGGACGCCGTCGAACGACGTCAGCAGATCGCCGGCGAGGACGCGGGCGCGATCCGCGCGCGAGCCCGGCTCGACCGCGCTGACGAGGAGCCCGCCGGCGACCGGCGAATTCGGCGAGACGCTGATGCCGAGGTACGCGAGGGCGCGCTCACCCTCGGCGGCGCGGGCCTCGATGACGGCGCGGCGCGCGGTGGGCGGCCGGAAGTCGATCGAGATGGCGTGCAGGAGGCCCGAGACGGGCGGGGCGCCGGGGATGGCAGCGGGAAAGGAGACCTCGACGTCCCCGCGGAACGTCGTGTGGGTCGCCTTCTCGCCCGCGCCGCAGAAGAGCGTCTGCAGGCCCTCGGTGAAGAGGATCTCGATCTGCTCGGGGCTCGTGACGACGCCATCGAGCTCGATCTCGGTGCCCTTCACGGGCTTGAACCCGGGGCGGAAGAGGCCGCCCTTGAAGACCATGTGCGCCGTCTTCCCCTGCGGGAAGCCCGAGCCCAGGACCTCGAGCCGGTCGCCGACCTCGGCCTCGTGGGGGGCCAGGTCGAGGACCTGGATCAGCTGGGGAAACGAGTCCTTCTGGCAGCCGCACAGGCCCAGGAGAACCATCGCCAGCGCGAGCAACGGGACCAGGACGGTCGACAAAAGGCGAGGGCCACGCATGAGGACTCTGTCTATAGATCGCTGGAGGGCCTGGCGTCGAGATTCGAACTACCGGTCGATCTCGGGCGCCACTACGTCGAGGGAGGCGATGAAGGCGACGAGATCGGCCAGGAAGAGCCCCTGGCTCTTGGCCTCGATGATGCCCATCGCGTTGAACGACCCGGTGCGGAAGCGCGCCCGGTAGGGCTCTTCCTTGCCGGCGCCGATCACGTAGCAGCCCATGTCCCCGCGGGCGCTCTCGACGCGGGCGTAGGCCTCGCCGTCCGGGCGCATCTTCTTGGGGAGCTGGCCGACGACGTCGTCCTCCGGCCACTCCTTGATCTGCTCGAAGCACTGGCGGATGATCTTGCAGCTCTCCCGGCACTCCTCGACGCGGATCCAGAAGCGGTCCCAGCAGTCTCCCACGGTGCCCATCTGGCCCCGGCCGACGGGGACGTTGAAGTCGATCTTCGGGTAGACCGAGTAGGCGTCGTCCTTGCGGAGATCCCACTGGAGGCCGCTCGCGCGAAGGTTCGGGCCCACGAGGCCGAAGGCGATGGCCTCGTCCTTCGTGACGACGGCGATGCTCGCGAGCCGCTTCACGTAGATGTCGTTCATCGTGATGAGGCGGTCGAACTCGTCGAGCGTGGGCTCGAAGTGGTCGAGCCAGCGGAGCACCTTCTCGTCCCAGTGCTTCGGGTAGTCGAACGAGACGCCGCCGATGCGGTGGTAGTTGTACGTGAGGCGCGCGCCGCAGAGCTCCTCGATGAAGTCGTTGATGAACTCCCGCTCGCGGAGCGTGTACGGGAAGGGCGTGACGGCGCCGACGTCCATGGCCATCGCGCCGAGGGAGATCATGTGGCTCGCGATGCGATTGAGCTCGCAGCTGAGGACCCGCAGGTACTGCGCCCGCGGCGGGACCTTCACGTCCATGAGCTTCTCGCAGGCGCTCGCCCACACCTCGTTGGCGAACATCGCCGCGAGGTAGTCCACCCGGTCGGTGTACGGCATGTAGCCCGGGTAGGTGCATCGCTCGCCGATCTTCTCGATCGACCGGTGCAGGTAGCCCACGTCGGGCACGGCCTTGCGGATGATCTCGCCGTCCGTGTGGACGATGAAGCGGAGCACGCCGTGCGTCGACGGGTGGTGAGGACCCATGTTCAGGGTCATCTCTTCATCCATCTCGTTCGAGAAGATGAGGTCGGTCACGACGCCTTCTCCTTGGCCGCGCCGGCGGCGGGCTTGGGGGAGATCTTGAAGAGCTCGAGCGGGTTCGGGCGGGTCGTCGGGATGCCGTGGTACTCGTCCTTCTCGCCGTAGTCCTTGCGCATCGGGTGGCCCTCCCAGTCGTCGGGGAGGAGGATGCGGCGGAGATCAGGGTGCCCCTCGAAGAGCACGCCCAGGAGGTCGAAGCACTCCCGCTCCTGCCAGTTGCAGACGGGCCACACGTTCACCATCGTGGGCATCGCGGCGTCGTCCCGGGGGACGAGGCACTTGATGACGACGCGGTGCTTGAAGACGTAGCTGTAGAGGTGCCACGTCACGTGGATCTGCTTCTTGTCCGGGTAGTCCGTCCCCGTCAGGCACTCCATGTAGTCGAAGAGCAGCGCCGGATCGTCGCGCAGGTACGTCCCCACGTCCTCGAAGGAGTAGGGCGCGCACTGAAACCACGGGTCCTTGTCCTTCTTCGGGTCCTCGTGGAGATCGAAGACGACCTGGTCGCCAAACTTGGTCTGGAGCCGCTTGAAGATGTCTTGGGGGGTCATGGTGGCGGTCGGATCGTTGTTTGATGGACGCTCGGAGTTGTGGTTTTCGTCGAGGGCAAGCGGTGGCTAGGAGGGGAGAGGAGACGTACTTTTGTACGTTGACTCGACCCGACGACGCCAGCGCGCCGCCATCGGCGAAAAACACTACGCCGTAGCGACGCCGTAGCGCTTCTGGAGGTACTTCTCGCCCTTGATCTTCTCCTGGATCTTGAGGAGACCCTCGAGGAGCGCCTCGGGGCGAGGGGGGCAGCCGGGGACGTAGACGTCGACCGGGATGATCTGGTCGACGCCCTTGCACACCGAGTAGGCGTACTGGAAGAGGCCGCCGCAGTTGGAGCAGCTGCCCATCGAGATGACGTAGCGCGGCTCGCTCATCTGGTCGTAGAGGCGCTTCACGCGGAGGGCCATCTTGTAGGTCAGCGTGCCGGCGACGATGATGAGGTCGCTCGACCGGGGGCTCGGGCGCGGGGCGCTGCCGAAGCGCTCGAGGTCGCCGCGGGGGCCGCCCGTCTGCATCAGCTCGATGGCGCAGCAGGCGAGGCCGAAGAGCAGGTACCAGACGCTGTTCGACCGGCCCCAGTTGAGGAGCCAGTTGACCATCTGGTCGACGCGCGTGTTGATGACGCTGCCTTCGTCGTCCCCGTACTTGGCGTCGAGGCCCGTGGCTTTCGTGAGGATGTCGGCCATGTCAGCGTCCTTCCGGCTGTATCGGCAGCACTGCCGCGGCGGGAGCGGGGATGGACTTCACCGTGGGCCGCTTCTCCCCGGCGTACGATTTCGCGACCTTGAGCTGCTCGGTCGCGCCCTTCACGGTGCGGATCCACTCGAGGTCACCCTTCACCCAGACGTAGACCAGCCCGAGGAGCAGTATAGCCACGAATACGAAGAGCTCCCCGAACGCGTACCAACCGAGGCCCTGCTCCGTCCACCGGCGG
>Ga0302279_10007169_pt1 | contig 11501 bp, 8 predicted proteins | sample III_Bog_N3_3_FD_194541 | JGI IMG/M metagenome (GOLD analysis project Ga0302279, IMG submission 194541) | Peat permafrost microbial communities from Stordalen Mire near Abisko, Sweden - III_Bog_N3_3 | ecosystem: Environmental > Terrestrial > Soil > Wetlands > Peat | place: Sweden: Abisko...
CTTGAAGATCATGCGGATGTTTTCCAGGCGGATGCCTTCCACAGCCTGCTCGGGCAGGCCCGTGATTTGGATGCCGCTGTTCGGGTCCACCCCGGTGGCGATGACGTTGGAAATGAAGATGTTCCGTGCGCGGCTCGGCTCCGTCAGGCCCGGGGTGCGATTGCGTTTGCCCGTGGTGAGGTAGATTGGATATTCACTGACATCCGTCATGCTCAGGTTGTTGATGGTGATGTTTTCCATGATGCCGCCGTCCACTTCCTCGAGCGCCAGGCCGCGGCAACTGCGGAACGTGCAGTTGGCCACCGTGCAGTTGCGGAAACCGCCGCTGGATTCCGTGCCGAATTTGATGCGGCCGGTCTTCGAGCGGCTGGGCTTCATCGTGCCGTCAATCAGTGTGCCCTCTTCAAACCCGGACACCTGGCAGTTCACAATCGTGAGGTTCTCCGTCAGCACCGGGCGTTGGAGGGCGTAGGTGCTTTTGGGGCACAGACCGTCGTCGTTGGGCGAATTGATGCGGCAGTTGGAAACCATCGTATTGTGGCAGCAGTCAATGTCAATGCCGTCCCGGTCCGTGTCCATCGTGACATTATCCACGGTGAGATTGTCGCAGCCGGTCACGAGAATGGCAAAGTGGCCGCCGTGAAAAATCGTGACGTCGCGGATCAGGACATTGCGGCACAATTTGAAGCAGACGGCCTTGTTGCCCAGGCGGACGGGGGGCAGGTTCGTCTCCGCCTGCTCGGGATGTTGAAAGTGCTGGTAACCGCACATCCGGTCGAGGATGCCGTCGCTGCGGACCATACCGCCGCCGTTGATCATGCCGTTGCCGGTGATGGAGACGTTGGTGAGGTTTTCCCCCCAGAGCAGGCTGTTGTGAAAGTAACAGTGACCGCCATCCTGATAGCCGACCCCCACCCAGGGTTCGGTGGGATCATAGGCGTTGAGCGACTGCGGTGCGCCCAGTATCGTGGCCCCGGCGTCAATGACCAGATGCAGGTTGCTGCGCAGGTGAACCGAGCCGCACAAATAGGTGCCGGCGGGCACCCAGACCGTGCCGCCGCCGGCCTGTCCGCAGGCGTCAATGGCTTGGTTGATGGCCGGACTGTCCAGATTGGTGCCGTCGCCCGTGGCGCCAAACGCCCGCACGTTGAACACGGATCCGTCCCCACTGGCGGCGGCCAGACCGGGGGTGACCATGCCGAGAAGAGAAACCGCCAATAGACGGCCAAACCAAACCGAACCGGCCCATGATGAAAGTTGGTTCATAAATAGTGTGATGACAACATGTTTAACGGAAACCGCCGGTCAGGCAAGGCAATAAAACTCGACCATAAATGGCCGGGATGAGGGCGGACGTTAACCGTGATTGTGCCCGCCGGTCGGAACTGGCGCAATCATCTAATCATCAATGTTTACAAGCCCATGGCACACGCTGAAAAACGAGTGGCATTGGGTTTGTCCGCAAAGCGGAATGGACTGCGGGGGCAGGATCACGGTTCGCCCGGCTTTCATCAGGCAAGTGGAATTTGCGTGTCAAATTGAACGGTTCGGCTAGGATGAGCGTCCGAATTGACATGGCTGAACCTGCCGCCAGCGGCCCGAATCTGAAAAACCGGCTCATCATCGTGCTGGGGGTGGTGATCTATGTGCTGGATCAATTCACCAAATGGCTGGTGTTGCAGACTCTGCCGGGCGTGGGGGATGAAAAGATCCTGATCCCCGGCTTTTTTAAGTTTGTACACTGGGGGAACACCGGGGCGGCGTGGAGTCTGTTCAGCGGGAACAACTCGGGGCTGGCCATCATCGCCATCGTGGCGCTGGTGCTCTTGTTTTTCACCCGGCATCATTTTCACGCGCACACCCCGGCGGGCCAGGTCGCCTTCGGCCTGATTTTTGGCGGCATTGCGGGCAACCTCACCGACCGCCTCCTCCCGGAACGCCATGCCGTGGTGGATTTCATTTATTTCTACCTGCTGCCCCGGGGCGGCGGCGAAATCGGTTTTCCCGCGTTCAATCTGGCCGACAGCGCGATCTGCACCGGGGTGGCCCTGATTTTCCTCATTTCCTGGAAGCATGAACAAACCCCCAAACCCGCCCCCAACTGAGGGCGGCCGTCCCCTGCGCACCGATCATCTGACGGTGGAAATCTCCCTGCCGGCGGAACGGCTGGACGCCTTTTTACGCCAAAAATTTCCCGCCGCCTCGCGCGGGGCCCTCCAACGGCTCATCGAGGAGGGCCACATCCGGGTGAACGGACAGATGGTCAAACCCAGCCATCATCCCCATGCGGGCGAGCAGATCGAGATCGTCTGGCCCGAGGCCAAACCGGCGGCGGCACAGCCGGAAAACCTGCCGCTGGACATTCTGTATGAAGACGGCGACCTGTTGGTTCTCAACAAGCCCTCGGGACTCGTGGTGCATCCCGCGGCCGGGAATGAGGAGCACACGTTGGTCAATGCCTTGCTGTATCATTGCCGGGACTCGTTGAGCGGCATTGGCGGGGTTTCGCGCCCGGGCATTGTCCACCGGTTGGACAAGGAAACCAGCGGCTGCCTGGTGGTCGCCAAAAACGACGCCACGCACATCGCGCTGTCCGAACAATTCGCGGGCCGGCGCGTGGGGAAAATTTACACGGCGATTCTGTGTGGCGAACTGCCGCGGGACGCCGGTGAAATCCGCGCCGCCATCGCCCGGCACCCGTCCCACCGCAAACGCATGGCCGCCAGCGATGACGAGGCCGGCCGGGCGGCGCACACGAGTTACCGGTTGGTCGAGCGGTTGAACGCGGCCACGCTCGTGGACGCGCAAATCCACACCGGCCGCACGCACCAGATTCGCGTGCATTTCCAATTCCTGGGTTACCCGCTGGTCGGGGACGACACCTACGGTGCGCGGCCCAACGCCCGGCTCAAGGAACTGACGAACTACGCCGCGCCCCGGGTGATGCTCCACGCGCGGGACCTGGCGTTTGAACATCCGGGCACGAAAAAACCACTGAGTTTTCAAGCACCCCCGCCGGCGGATTTCCTGACCGCGCTCAAGTTTTTGAAGTTGAAAAAGCCGCGGAAGTGAAGGCGGCCGCAGGGGCGTAAAGTTCTAATTTCAAAGTCCAAAATCCAAGGACGATCGGACGGATGGGACGGATATTTTGCGGCGCGCGGGGGTGCTTTCCTGAGGCCAACAATACACGCTCCGGGGGGGGGGGCAAATCACGTTTCACCCCGGAATCCGGCCCCGACCCCATTAATATTCCTTAATTATTAGAACAATCGTCCGATGCATACAGCATGGTGAAACATGAAGGACATCGCAGTCAGGGGGCCAGGACGGCCAGAATCATTCCCTGCCTGCAAATAATGACGGCCTTTGAAGTGTGGATCACCCATATCAATTCAAAAAACTACAATAGCTGTTATGATCTCAAGAAGCCGAACCGCTGAACCCGTCCGCCGCCGCCGCTGGCTGCTGGTGGACGATAACGAAGACATCCTCGCCTTGATGGAGGCCACCATGAACCAATTGTTCGGGGTCGAGTCCGCTTCGTATCATGTCCCCGGCGACGCTTTGGCGGCGTTTCAAGCCGCCCCGGATGACTTTCAAGGGATCATCACGGATTTGGAGATGCCCGCCATGAACGGCTTTGAACTGTGCAACCGCCTGCGGGCCGTCCGCCCCGGAGCCCGGGTGTTCCTCGCCACGGGCAGCCATGAAATCACCGCCGCAGAGGCCCGGGAGCGGGGTTTTTGCGGCATGTTGACCAAGCCGTTCTCCGCCAACACGCTCCAACGCGAAATCACCTCGGTCTGGATGACGGCGAAGTAAAATGGCGAGGCGCAGAGCAGGCGCGGCGGCCGGATGATTCGGGAATTGGACCGCAAGAGCGGTGGCGGGCCACCGCAATACGGGACGCTTTGCGACGCACTCCGCTCCACCGTTGCGAAAACCCCCAGTAACTTATTCGTTTACAGGAGCTGACGGCTTTTAACGTTTTTAACGCTTCAACGTTGCCAACGATTCATCAAATACAGCGTCCGGTCGCGCTTCCGAGTCAGGATTGACGATGTGGCGATGACCGGGGGCCGGTTCACAACGCAGGCGGCCATACAGCGCGTGATCGACAAAGTGATCGTGCAGCCATTCAATCTGCCGGACAATGCCCTCGAGTTTGAAGCCGAGGCGTTCGGCCACGGCGCGACTGCGGAGGTTGTCGGTGGCGCACTCGATGGTGATGCGGTTGAGCCGCCAGATGTCGAAACTGCGGGCGATCATCGCCCGGCAGGCGGCCGTCATGATGCCCCGGCCCTGATGCGCCGCATCCAGCCAATAGCTGAGGGCGGTGCAACGGTTGGGCCAGTCCACATTCAAATGGTTGATCATGCCGCACAGCCGGCCCTGATGCCAGATGCCCGCGTAAAACCCGCGTTGGTTCGCCTCCTGCTGCCGCCAGACGGTGATGGCCCGCTCCACGTCCCCGGGCTGGCGCAGTTGGTCCACCCAGGGATGCCAGCGGCGGAGATATTCCCGGTTGGCTTCGAGCAGTTGGAACAGTTCGCCGGTTTGCGGAAGGTCTATCAGCCGCAACTCGGTGGGTTTATTAATGGGACAAGGCAACGTGGTCACGGAGATCATCCGGCCGGACCGGGGCGGTTTTCGGGGCGGGGGCGGCATTCCGGACGGGGCGGAACGAGCCATCCTTTTGCCCGGTGGCGTTTGAATTCTGGGGAGCCGGATCCTCGCCGTCCACAATCAGGACGACGTGGGCCGGCAGGGGCAGGGGGAGGGCCAGCGGGCGGGACCAAAGGATCGGGTTGTCCGGCTGCTGGACAAAGCCGTTGCGATGATAAAACTGGCGGCACGCGGCGTTGGCCTTGGTGGTGACCAACTGGCCCAGGATGGCCGGGGCCTGGTCGCGGAGGAGTTGGTTGGCGAACCAGATGAGAAAGGCGTCTTCAATGCCCAGACCGAGGGCGCGACAACTCATGACGAGATGATAGACGCAGTTGTCATGGATCCAGGCCGCGCCGATGAGTCCGTATTTGGTAAAACGGTCCTCGGCCTGGATCACGCAAAGCCGGCAGCCGGCAGTGAAGAGTTGGTGGCATTGACCGAGGGAATAGCGGACGCCGGTGGTGTTGAACTGGTTGGTTTTATTCAGGAGTTCCAGCGCCCGGCTCAGATGGAGGCTCTTGGTGGTATCGAGCATGAAGAACGTCACCCGCAGACCCAGGGTGCGGAGAAATTCTTCGTGCGAAAGCTGCTGGCGGACCATTTCGCGATGTAATTGCGCCCGGACCATCCCGGTGCGGCGCGTGGATTCCGCGGTGATCACGGCGGTCTGGGTTTCGGGGGCCCAGAGCAGGATGCGCTTGAGATAATAAAGCTCACTGCCGAGCACGCGCACCCCGGGCAGTCCGGCCTGGATGGCGGCGCGCTCGACGGGATGGTCGTCAATCATGACGGTGTTCTCGGGGCGCAGGTTCATTTCCCGGAGGATTTCAGTGAGGTTGTCCACTTTGCTGCGGAAATTGATTTTGCAGGCGGCGAAATCCGAAAGGGCAATGAGCCCCTGGACGATCTGGTTCCAGTTGGAACGGATGAACGCCTCGTCATTTTCACTGACAATGGCGAGCAGCACCCCGCGCTTTTTCAGAAACAGGAGGGTTTCAATGAAACCCATCGGCCAGCCTTCGAGGACCCCGAGGGTGCCCTCGGCCGCCACCCCCCGCCAGAGGGTGTCATCCAGGTCCACCACCACCAGCTTGACCGGATCGAGTGGCCGGAGGGTGCGGTGCATGGCAAAGACTTCGTGCAGCACGGCCTCAAAAAATTGCAGCCAGCGGGCGGAGTAATGCTGTTGCATGGGGGCGGGCGGCTGAATCCGGTTGCGGTCGTGGTCTTCGTCGCCGTCACTGAGCGTGGTGCCGTGGGTGAACGACCAGACCATGTCATCCTGGCAGGCCTGCTTGCCGATGCCGGCGGAAATCTGGTCAATGTCCACCAAGTGGACGTTTTCACGCCGGGCGACTTCCGCGGCCAGAAACTGGTTGAGCCGCTCCACAAAATACACGACGTTGCGCAGATCGTAGCGGGGCTGAAACCGGCCGAGCGGATTTTGTTGCGGCACCAGGAAACCCAGGACAAACGTGAGCAGCTTGTGTTCGGTGTTCAGGCGCAGCACATTGGCCAGGTAGCGGGCGAGATAATCCTGGGTTTGCAGGAGGAACCCCTCATGCCGCGACCCGTCGTCGGGCAGTTGAAAGTAGGCGTGGCGCCAAATGGCACGCAGGGGGATTTGAATGATTTGAAAATCCTGGGTGTCGGCGGGCGCCGACGGCAGTTCGGGGAAGGTGTCAAAATGATTGAGCTGGATGAATTCGCCCTGATGGGCGGGGTTGATCCGGGTGGCGATTTCCGGCAGGGCCTGCGCGAGACAGGCCCCCACGGCCAGAAAGCGCAACCCGGCGTCGGGCGTGACTTGGAGATCCACCGGGGTCCGGTATCGGGCGCCATTATGCCGGGCGAAAAGCCCCGGACTGACGACAGTCCGCCCGGACACTGGGGGGTTGGCTGATCCCGGGCTGACTTTCATGGATTTTCAAAAGGGGAATGGCAAACGGTGATGGTTGGGGCTCATGAGACCATTCGTCAGGCGGTCACATTCAAATTACTGACGGCCCCGGCGGCGGCGGTGGCGGATGCGGGGCCGACCGCATGATGATGGACCTGGCCCAGATGGGACGGGTTGGTGCCGGCGGTGGCGTTAAGGTCGGCCTGCAAACTGACGAACGCCTTTTGGGCGCTGACCAGATTGCCGGTTTGGAGCGCATTGGACAGACTGGTAAAGTCGGCGTTGGCGCGGTTGTTGGGACCAAAAGGTTGAGTGGGCGAGACCTTCGCGGCCGTCTGCAGGGCTTGTTGAAAGGTCGAGAGCGCATTTTGGGCGGAGGCCAGATTGCCGGATTGGAGCGCGCTGCCAAGGGCTTGGAAATCCCGGGGGAGCGGGTCGGAATGATGGGTCGCCGGGGCGAGGCCGGATATACTCATAAGGTTTGTCGTTGACTTTGACCGTGCATAATTTGCCTTTTCACCCCCGTATCGGAAGAAATTGACCGGCCTTTAGGAAAAAGTGAGGGGACACAGAACAAAATTGCCGGGTGGGCGGCACAACTGGTCGCCCCGTGAACCGGCGAAGCTGGGCGGCGGCGGGATGGCAGGGAGTTAATTGCCAAATGGGCTTGAAGTGGTATGCTGTCCGTCAACCTTATGAAGCGTTTGATCACGTTCGCAGCGGTCGTTTTGGCCTTGGTTGTGTCCATCCAGGAGGGGCGATCTGGCGGCTTTTCCCAAGTGGGCAGACTGCCGGCCGGATTTTCGCCCGCCCCGGACACTTTCACGACGCTTGCCAATGGACAAATGTTGTTCACCTCCGGGGATAATGCGGAACTGTATGATCCGGTGGCCGGGGTGTGGACCGTGACCGGGTCGCTGATTTCCATGAGCGCTTATACCGCCACCCTGCTGCCCAACGGCGAGGTGCTGGCGCTGAGCGGTCCGGTGAACGGCTCCCTCAATACGGCGGAATTATACAATCCCACCACCGGTGCCTGGAACCCCACGGGCCCATTGACGGCCGCCCATGGGATTGATTACGCCGTGACCGTGCTGGCCAACGGCCAGGTGCTGGTTACGGGGGGCGTGGTTCCGGGCGGGGTCGTCGCCAATGCCGAAGTTTTCAGTCCCGGCCCCAATTCCTGGCAGGCGGTCAGCCCGATGCCCGTCGGGCGCAGGGCGCACACCGCCACCCTGCTGGCCAACGGGCGGGTGCTGGTGGCCGGGGGCTGGAACCCCGGCAGTTTGTATCTGAATGTGGCGGACCTATATGACCCCACCCGCCTCCAATGGACGCCCACCGGCACCATGGTCGCCGGGGACATGAACACCGCGCGCGGCGGAGCCTCCGCCACCCGGCTGCCGAATGGCAACGTGTTGGTCGCCGGCGGCCTCGCCGGTCCCGATTCCAGTCTGATTTACGCCAGCGCAGAAGTGTATGATGCCGGCCAGGGCACCTGGACGGCCACCGGCCCGATGACCGGCCGTCATTTTGATCACGCCGCCCTGCTCCTGACCAACGGACAAGTGCTGGTTGCCGGTGGTTACGCGACTTACGACCCGGTTAATTACATTGAGGAGACCACCGTCGCTGCGGAAACCTATAATCCCAGTAACAACGCCTGGAGTGCCACTGGCGGGCACCTGCACCGGCCCCGCGTCTGGCCGACGGGCTTGCAGCCCCTGGCCGGTCTGCCCGATGGTCGGGCGCTGGTGGCCGGCGGTGCCGCCACCAGCAGCGGTGCCGACCTGGAATTTTACGATCCCGCCGCCACCCTCTACTTCGATTACGCCACCAATGGCAACGCCCTTACGATCACCAATTACACCGGTAATTCGGGAAACGTCCTGGTGCCCGCCGGGGTTGGTGGAATGCCCGTCACCGACATCGGGGCCAATGCCTTCGCCGGGAATTCCGCGCTCACCAGCATCGTTATTTCCAACGGCGTGGCGGCCATCGGGAATGCGGCGTTCGCCGGTTGCAGTGGACTGACCAACGCCGCGATCCCCGGCAGCGTCGCCAGCCTCGGGAACCAGGCGTTCTATAATTGTTCCAGTCTGACCAACCTCACGCTGACCAACGGCCTGACCTCCATCGGGAATGACGCGTTTGGTTACAGCCTGGTCAGTGTCACCCTTCCCGGCACCGTCACCAACATTGGAACCATTGCCTTTTCCACCCTCCAGAGCATTAACGTGGATCCCGCCAACCCCTGGTACAGCAGTCAGGGCGGGGTGTTGTTCAACCAGAACCAGACCGTGCTGGTGGAATGTCCGCAGGTCCGTGGCAGTTATACCATTCCCAGTGGCGTTCTGGACATCGCGGCGGATGCCTTTGTGCAATGCACCGGGCTGACGCGGCTCTTTGTTCCCGCCAGTGTCACCCGCATGGAGGACTATTCGATTGTCTCCGGTTCCGCCCTGACCGGCGTTTATTTCCATGGCAACGCCCCCAGCCTGGGCACTGCGGGACCCTTTAGTAATACGCACCCGACCATTTACTATGTGCCCGGTACCAGCGGTTGGGGACCCTCCTTTGACAATCTTATCACCACCACCTGGTCCCCGCCGCCCCCGGTGCCCACCATCGTGTCGCCCCCGGCGAGCCTTACGAATTTTGTGAATGCGACCGTGTCCTTTGCCGTCCAGGCCATTGGCACCGGGCCGTTCAGCTATCAGTGGCAGTTCAATGGCGTGAATCTGACCAACGCCGTGGCCAGTGGCTTGACCCTGACCAACGCGCAACTCATCAGTGCCGGCAATTACCGGGTGATCATCGCCAACGGCGGCGGCAGCGTGACCAGCAGTGTGGCCACTTTGACCCTGCTGATTCCCGACACCACCCCTCCGACGCTCACCCTGGTCAACCCGTCCCCCGGTTTGCAGGTCAGCAACGCCGCTTTCACCGTCACGGGCGCCGCCCATGATAATGTGGCGGTGGCCACCGTGCTTTATTCATTGAACCAAACCGCCTGGATTAACGCGGCAACCACGAATGGTTGGACGAATTGGACCGCGCCCGTGACCCTGCTTCCCGGCACGAACACCCTGGCCGTCTATGCGGCGGACCCCAGCGGCAATCCCTCCACCACCAACCGGGTCAGCCTGATTTATGTCCTCAGCGCCACCCTCACGGTCAGCACCAACGGTCTGGGTTCGTTGAGCCAGGCGTATAACGGCGCGGCGCTGCAGATTGGCAAGAATTATGTCCTCACCGCCACGCCCCGCACGGGTTTTATTTTCACCAACTGGACGGGTGGGACGAATCTTCCGCTCGCCCCATTGACCAACGGACCGACCCTTGAGTTTAAGATGGTGGCGAATCTGAGGTTGCAGGCCAGTTTCGTGGACGTGCAACCCCCGGTGGCGGCCATCACGAATCTGACCGCCGGTCAGCGGGTGGCCGGAACCGCCTTTATCCTCCGGGGCAATGCCAGTGACAACTGGCGGGTGACCAATGTCTGGGTGCAATTGAACCAGGGCGGCTGGACCAGCGCCACCGGCACCAACAACTGGTCCGCCGGCGTCATCCTCGCGCCCGGCACCAATTCCGCGCAGGTCTACGCCGTGGACAATTCGGGGAACCGTTCGCTGACGAATACGGTGATTTTCGATTGTGTGGTGACCAATCAACTGGGGTTGCAGACCCTCGGTTGGGGCACCTTTTCCGTCAACGACAGCAATGCCTGGCTGGAAGTCGGGCGCAATTATGCTCTGACGGCGGTGCCCGCCACGGGTTTCGTCTTCACCAACTGGACGATTTCCACGAATGGGACGGGCGGGGCGACCACCAATCATGCCACCGTGCAGTTCATGATGGCCTCGAATCTGACCTTGACCGCCCGTTTCGTGGAGGTGACCAAGCCGGTGGTGACCATCACCAATCTGATCGCCGGCCAGAAATTGAACCGTGCGGGCTTTGCGGTAAAAGGCACCACCAGCGATAATTGGCGGGTGACCAATGTGTGGTGCTGCTGTGTGTCCGACCCCAATGGCTGGCTCCCGGCCAGCAGCACCAACTTGTATCAAAATTGGTCCGCCACCAATTTGAGTCTGAGTTTCGGGACGAACCTCATCAAAGTCTATGCCGTGGATCAGGGGGGCAACAATTCCGGCACGAATAGCGTGACCGTCGTTGTGACCAATGCGGTGATCACGGCCGCCGCCACCGGGTTAACCCCGCCGGTGCTGTGGCTGACGAACGCACAAATCACGGCCGCCGGGTTGACCTTCAGCCTGCAAGTCTCCGGCGCGGCGGGCGGGGCCATCCAGGTCTCCACGAATCTGACGGATTGGGCATCCGTGACGAATTTTGCGGGGACCAACACCACGATTAACTTTTGTGATCCGGCGGTGACCAATGGCCGCCGCTGGTTTTACCGGGCCGTGGCGCCATAGGGCGCATGCAATAATTGATTCCGATTTATTCGTGGAGGGAGCGGCTCGTGCGCTACTTCGTCGTCGGGACGACGAACTTCTGTTGCATGGCGGATTGGATTTGCATCCAGCTATCGCAGTTGGAAGTTTTGGTGCCGGACGCCACGCCCGTGGCGTAGGCGGTGGACACCGAGGTTCCCTGCATGACATAAGGCTGGCTCCCCAAGTAGATGATGCCCGTCCCGGGCAATCCCATGTCCACAAAACTGCCGTAATTTGCGTAGGACGCAAACTGCCCCTGCTGCACGGCCGATACGGCGTTGACCCCGGGAATGGCCGCCGGATAGGTGGGGGTGTTGACGGGATCATTGCCGGCCGCCGCAAAAAACAACACGCCGGCCCCCTCTCCCTGTTGAATGATGCTGTCCAGCACGGCACTGTCGGCGGAACTTCCGAGGCTCAGATTGATGACGTTGGCACCCTTATCTATGGCCGCCTGGATGCCCAGGGCCACG
>Ga0302279_10007171_pt1 | contig 11499 bp, 5 predicted proteins | sample III_Bog_N3_3_FD_194541 | JGI IMG/M metagenome (GOLD analysis project Ga0302279, IMG submission 194541) | Peat permafrost microbial communities from Stordalen Mire near Abisko, Sweden - III_Bog_N3_3 | ecosystem: Environmental > Terrestrial > Soil > Wetlands > Peat | place: Sweden: Abisko...
CCAAGCCGGGATACCGGGCGCAGCGATCAGCGAATGCGAGACCGCTATCCGGCTTGCGACCGCCGATCCGCTTCACAAAGAAGAACTGAGCAAACTGGTCGAACAGGCAGAATATGCCTTGCGCTACGTTAGACCACCGACCAACTAATCTCTGCCGCCAAAAATAAACAGGTTGAGCTCGATGTAAAACGCTGCATCGGGACAGGGCGCCTCTATGTGACCGCCATCACAATCGTCTGTGACGATAGAGGCTGCCCAGTCCGCGCGCAACCCGTATCTTGAACCAACAGATGCTTTCGCGGGGTAGAATTCCAGTCTTAGGGATGGATTGATTATGAATACCAGGTTATCGAATCCTATTAGCTTTCGACTTTTCCACGCACTCGTCCTTGCTGGTCTTTTCGTTTTCACGATCGGATTCGCCCACGCCGGCGATGTTTCCCATCTCTCCGGTTCATACCAGGTGATCCACAAGACCGACGTCGGCTCCCAAACCCGCGTTCAACTCCAACTCCACCTGTCGAACCACGGGCAACGCGATCTCCAAATCCAGCGGATCACTGTTTGGGACTCGCCTCATCATCCTGGAGGCAAACCCCAAGCCTGCTCGCTGCTCGTTCATCCCGGCTCTTCTGCGAGCACCACGCAAGAGTTCACTCTGCCGCGCTCGGAATACCGGTCGTGGACCCGTTCCAAGCGGCTCAACTTGCTCGTAGCCGTTGAGGGCCCCGCCGGCCGCAAAGCGACCGAACTGGTTCGGCTGGATCGGACTTCCGACGGAAAGGCGAACTGACCCATGTCCTCCCCCAAGATGATCTCCCCCAACACGACCTTCCCCAACAAGCTCGCTTCGATCTGCATCGCCGTCGCGTTCGCACTCAGTGCGCCGCAGTTCTTGTTCGGTCAATACACGATCAACACCATCGCCGGCGGCGGCCCGAATCATATCGCTGCACTCAGCGCCAGCACCGGGTATCCCGAAAGCATTGCCTTCGATTCGGCCGGCAACGCCTACATTGCCGAGTCGTATGCCAGTCAGATCCTCGAAGTCTCGGTGGCGGGCACCGTCACCGTAGTCGCCGGAAACGGCACGGAGGGCTACTCCGGCGATGGCGGCCTCGCGACCAGCGCCGCTCTTAATCAGCCAGAAGGTGTATTCGTCGATAGTTCAGGAAACATCTTCATTGCCGACACTGAAAATTCTGTCATTCGCGAAGTGCTGGCCAGTACCGGCAACATCCAAACGGTCGTGGGCGTGAGCTACGATGCCAGTAACGGTAGTGCGTGCCAGTCCGGAGGCGACGGCGGTCCCGCCCTCAGCGCGAACCTTTGCCTGCCTTATTCCGTATTTGTGGATGGCTCCGCCAATATCTTCATCGCCGATTTCGGCAATTCCACCATTCGCGAAGTAGTTGCCAGCACCGGCAACATTCAAACCGTCGCCGGCACCCCCGGCACCCCGGGCTATATCGATGGCGTGCTGGCCACTAGCGCAGAACTCGATCTTCCCGCAAGCGTTGTTCTCGATGCAGCGGGCAACATCATCATCGCGGATACGTTCAACTCGGTGATTCGTGTCGTGAATCCGGGCGCGCAACCCGTGACCATCGCCGGTACCTCCATTCCGGCGGGCTTCATCACGACCGTCGCCGGCTCTCAATACGATCCAGAAAGCTCCGTTTGCCAACTGACCGGCGATGGCGGTCCTGCGCTCACTGCATTTCTGTGCCTGCCGTTCGGCGTCTTCGTGGATAGCTCGGAGAACATTTTCGTAGCGGATTACGCTAACTTCGCCATTCGCGAGGTTGCTTCCGCCGGCACCATCTCGACCGTCGCCGGCACGCTCGGCGCCGATTGCCAGACCTATGCCACGACAAAATGCGGCGATGGAGCCGCTGCGACCAGCGCCCAACTCAACTATCCCAGCGGCGTCGCCCTTAACTCCGGCAACCTCTTCATCGCCGATACCCAGGACTTCGAAGTCCGTGAAGTCACCGGCGGAAATATCCAGGCCTTTGCCGGCAACGCCACCGAAGCTTATTCCGGCGATGGCGGCACGCCCACCAACGCTGAGCTGAACGACCCAGGGGCCGTTTTTGTGGATGCTTCCGGCAACGTCTTTATCGCCGATACAAACAATTCCGTGATTCGCGAAATAGTAGCGAGCACTGGCGACATCGCGACCGTGGCCGGCAACGGCGTGGCCGGCTACTCCGGTGACACCGGACTTGCTACTAGCGCAGAACTCAATGCCCCTCAAGGGGTTTTCGTCGATTCCGCGGGCGACATTTTCATCGCCGATTCCGCCAACAATGTGATTCGCGAAGTTGTCGCGTTGTCCGGAAAGATCCAAACCGTCGTCGGCAATGGCACGGCAGGCTTTGTCGACAACGTCGCGCCCCTTAGCGCCGAACTCGACAACCCATTTGCCGTCGCTGTCGATATCTCCGGAAACATCTTCATCGCTGACAATGCAAACGACGTAATCCGCGTCGTCAATACCGGCACTACCGCGCTCACCTTCGGTCCAATCTCTGTCCCAGCCAACACGATCCTGACCGTCGCCGGAACCCCCCAACTCGATTGCGGCGAGGACACGACATCCACATTATGCGGCGACGGCAATGTCGCCAACACTGCGAATACTGTCTATCTGTCATCCCCCGCCGGTGTCGTCGTCGACGCCACGGACAACATCTTCATCGCCGACACCTTTGACAACGCCGTCCGCGAAGTCTCAGTCTCGACCGGCATCATTCAAACCGTGGCGGGAACCATCGGCGCAACCGGCGGCTTCTCCGGTGACGGCGGCGTCGCCACCAGCGCTCTTCTCGACAGTCCCTCCGGCGTGTTCCTCGACGCCTCGAACGACATCTTCATCGCGGACTCCGAAAACGCCGCGATTCGCGAAGTCGTAGCCGCCACTAACGTCATTCAAACCATAGCCGGAATCCCCGCCACCCAAGGCGGATTTGCCACACCCGGCTTCTCCGGCGATGGCGGCCCCGCCACCAGCGCGGAGCTGAATTTCCCTTCGGGCGTGTTCGTCACTTCCGCCGGCAAGGTGTTTATTGCAGACACAGACAACTCACGCATCCGCGAACTGGCTCCCGCTCCGCTCACAGTAACGGTTGCCCCGAGCACCGCTACGGTCGTGGTGAGTGCGCTCCAGCAATACACCGCAACCGTAACCGGAAATGCCAACACAGGTGTGAACTGGTTCGTTAACGGAGCGGCGGGCGGCAACTCAACCGTTGGCACAATCTCGGCCACCGGATTATTCCAAGCCCCGACCGCAGTTCCTTCTCCAGCCACGGTTACAATCTCCGCGATTTCCCAGGTCGACAACACCACTACAGGAACCGCCCAGGCAACGATTGCCAATCCCAGCGTAACCATCACCGTAACTGTGAGTACGAACCCGCCCGTCACGCAGGTCTATACCGGAACCGTGCAACCATTTACCGCAACCGTCACCGGAACGACAAACACCGCCGTGACTTGGTATGTCGAGGGAGCGCAAGGCGGCGACGCGACCTTTGGCACCATCGATACCTCGGGCAATTACACTGCTCCAGCCAGCGTTCCATCGCCGGCAACCGTCACCATCGAGGCGGTTTCGCAGGCGGACGCGACCGCCATCGGCGTCGCGCAGGTAACAATCGTTGCCGCTCCCGCCGCATCCCAGCCCGCGCCCCAAACTGTATCTCCCGGCGGGACGGCGAACTACTCACTGTCCTTGAACGCCAGAACTGGAAGTCCGAGCCAGCCCATCACGCTGTCCTGTCTGCCAAGTTCCTTGCCAGCGGGAGCCACGTGCGTCTTTTCGCAAAATGGCCAAACGATCACAATCATTACTCCGAGCAACAACTCGGTTCCGTTTGCGCTTGCGGTAACGGTTCCGTCCGCTTCCGCTTCTTTGCAGAAGGCAGGTCGGCCATGGATTGCGCCACAGCTCTTTGCCGTCTTCTTTCCTTTGGCGGGAATCTTGTTGCTCGGCGCCAAATCGCGGAAGCAGCGTGTACGCTCGATGTTGCTGGCGTTCATCGGCGTCCTGCTGCTCACCCTGATGGCGTGCGGCGGCGGGGGCAGTTCGCCGGGTTCCACGACTTACACGATCAAGATTCAAGGAACCACAGCCGCACAACCGAACCCAGTGACGATCACGACGGCGAGCTTGACGGTGCAGTAGGGTAGCTGTGCAATAGAGTAGAACTGCTTGTCAAAATTGGTTTGTGGAAGGGCACGGCTTCAGCCGTGCCATCAAGCCAGCAAAAATGCGGGGCTTCAGCCCCTGAGGGCCAACCACCTGAGTGGTGATAGTAAGATCACTTCGCTGCCCTCGCCCCCTGCTTTCCCGCTTCGACTTGCGCCCGGAATTCCGCGCCCAGCGCATACGCTTCTCCGCGGAATGGGCTTTCTCGCTCTGCATTGTGAAACGCAGCCAGCGCAAGATTCCCATGTCCCAGCTTGAGTTCGGCATTTCCGAGCATCAGATACAGCCAATGGGGTCTGTTTGATCGCTCCGCTGCGTTGTTCAGAACCTCCGCCTCCTCCGCGTAGCGGCCGTCCTGGTCATACATTCGGGCCAGCGCAGCCGGCGCATCGTCAACCGAACCGAGCTTTACCGAAAGCGCGAGCTCTCGTTCGGAATCCTTCGCATACCCCAAATTGCCCAGCGCGATCCCTTTTGCATAGTGCAAAAACGCATTCTCCGTAAAGATGCGTTCCGCCTTCTCCAGGCGTTGCATCGCTTCGGCATTTCGATCCAGCACCACCAGGATCGTTCCAGCATTTAACAGCGATCGAAATTGCTCAGGTCCTGACGCGCCAGCCGGCGGATCCGCAAACTGCACCGTCTTGCAATCGATTTCGAGGCGATGAACCAGATCGGCTGTTTCCGGCGCAACCCGTACAAACACTGCTCCAAATGCATCCAGGAAAACAGGCCGCCACCCTTGGGCGTCGCAATAGCTGCCCAGGCTTCGTAATGCGTTTCCCGCCTCGAAATCCATCGACAAAAGCAGCGTGCGAATTCCCCTTGTGTCGGCCTCGCTCGTCCACGCTGCTGAATCCAGCGCTTCCTCCAATAGGCTCGAGTTGCGCAGCAATAATGAGCCTCCGAAAGGAACCGAACGGCCATCAATATAGTCCGGGTAACCGGGCGATAGCTTCCAAACTACGAACCCTCCCGAATTGAAGTCATGGAACAGATTGCGGGGAAGTTGCTCCTTCAATACAAACGCCGCCGCCTGCTCCGGCTGCCACCGCGATTCCCCCGCGCCAAAAAGTGAGAATACGAAAGGAGTCTTGAGATAGAAACGATTCGTGATCAGGTCAAAGCTCCTGACGCCGACAAAGCCAGTGACCATCACAACCAACGCGATTGCAGCAAAAGCTTTGCTTTTTGCCGACATTTCCAAGCGTGTCGCGATTTTCCCTTTACTAAGTGAACTCAGAGTTTGCGACAGAACCGTTCCCCCAACCACAACCGTGATTGTGGCGAAACAGGCCTCCATCCGTATGGCATGGATCACAAGATAAATCGCGCTCGCCAAAAGGAGTGCTGTCACGAAGTTGCGCCTTGCCAACGCGCAGAGTACGGCGACGGATGCCGCGAATATCAGCCAAAGCACGGCGCTCTCCGGAGCGCGCCATGCGAATGCTCTCGAAAGCGCGGCGGGCGTAAGCCGCAATCCTTGCCATTCCCAAATCCACAGACTATGGGTTTGAACGATGCTGCCCTGCCGCTCGATCGCCGCATAAATGCGCCAGCCCCATGGATTGACGAGCGTTGCCGCCAGCGTAGCGATCAGCCACGGCACCGCTTCTTTCAATCGAAGCCAGGCGTCGGCTTTGCGCGCAGGCGCAATCGCATCCTCGAGTTCCAGCAAAACGAAAGCTCCGCACATGGCCAGGCCGGCAATGAAGCCCAAGTGCAGGTTCACCCACAAGCACATCAGCACCGGAAGCAGCCATAACGGGCCTTTTCCCGATCGGTGATAGTGCCACAGGATGCTTACGTACGCTGCGAAGAAGACTGCCGTGAACATCTCAGCCCGGGGTGGAGTAAGGGCAGCGATGAGTGGAACCGCCGCTGCCGCCAAGACCACCCCTGCTACCGAAGAACGGCGCAGCAGGAGCGCGACCGTGCTCACACACGCCGCGGCTCCCAACCACGACAACAGGCCATACCCGCCAATTACGTAGGACAGATAGAGCAGGATTTGCGACAGGACCGGATAAATCCACTCCATGCCCGATGCGGTATAAGAGAAAACGTCTGTCCACGGTATCTGTCCGTGTTGCACGATCCAACGCCCGGTTGCCAACTGCCATCCCAGATCAAAATCACCGAGAGTGCGCAGGCCGGCAGCCAATGCGTATAGAAGTGCCAGCACGACAAGTGCGAGTCGCGCGTAACGAAGATTGAGGATTGGACGGGAGGTTGTCGTCATGTCTTCAGTACCGCCCGTCGCGTTCACCGTGTGCAAGTTCCGTAATCGAAGTGGCAAATCTCTTGGGGAGATTCTGTTGGGATCCCTGGGGCTCTCCATGCACCCCTGTGTACCCTGTGGTTCATGCTTTTTGCTGCTGCTGCCGAATCGGATTTCCGTTAGGGTCTACTTGGGCGCAAACCCGTTACGCGGCATTACGCTCCCGACAGTGCCGTTCGGATTATGTGCCACTTCATGGCAGACCAACGCGCAAGTTCCAGTGCTGCCATTGTAAGAAATGGGCATCCCGCCGTTCGGAGCGACTACATTCAAGTCGAAGTCGACGAGCCGGTCGCCGGTCACGGTTCCATTCCTACCCGCGATTCCGTGCGCAGTGTGGCAAGTAGAGCACGTAAAACCGGCATTGATGTGGATGGAGTGCCGGGACCAGCTTGTATTCTGGATGATATTGCCCGCGAGATCATGGCATTTGCCGCACATCGCGTACGGCCCGTTTACCGTCAGATCCGGGTTGGGATAGAGGTTCGTAATCCGCTGGCCCGGACCCGGCGCCTGGCTGAATTCATAACGTCGCTCCAGAAGGTGAGGCCATTTCGATCCGTGCGGACCGCTCGGGCCCGTACCGCCGAATTCGCGGTTGTCGTCGCTGTTGTGACAATCCGTGCAAAATATCTGGAGCCCCATCAGCCGCCCCTGACTGGTTCCGTTCAGTTGCGACATGTTGGGCAGAAGACTGGGTTGGGGGTAAGTCGAGGAACTCGTGTGCGTGACGGGATGGCTGGAGGACGCTGTAGCGGAAAATTCCGAAAGTACGTCCCCAGGATCCGCCGGGTTCGACACGTACCGCACCGGGAGATACCCGAGTTTCGATTTCGTTGGCTTGCCCGTAGACGTACCGTGGCAGCGAAGGCAGTTTTCATATTGGTTCACAGCCGGCACCAGAGGGGTAATTCCGTCAGCGGCCGAAATTCCATTCACTGCGTTCTGCGACGGACGAAGTAGCGGCGGTGGCGTGAACGTAGTAACTTGCTGCGCCCCATGCGGGTTGTGGCAATCGGCACAGGTGGCATGACGATTGTTGTTCAAAAGAATCCCCTCGGCCGTATCGTGCGTGTTATTCCCGGAGGGATAAGGATGATAAGAGATCTTTGAGAATTCCGCGTATACGTTCGCCACGGTTGGGGTGATATTGCTGTTGCCGTTGTGGCAGGTGATGCAGTTCTGGGTGTAAGCGTCCAGGTTGGCGGGCGCGGGGGTTGCGCCGCGCAACAGTCGCGCTGGACCGTTCGCATTGTGCTCCACATGGCAACTCGTGCATGCGTTCTGCGCGACGCTGAGATAGGGGCCCACATTGGCCGCCGGCAGAATCGCGTTTGAAATCGTGGCGTGGACACTGACCGGCCACGGCACCAGTGGGTTCGGTTCGTTGTTCACTGTGCGCGGGGTCGTTCCGTGGCACGAGAGGCACATCGCGCCTCCGGCACTGTTTCTCACCAGAAAGTTCAGGGAAATCGCGTCGCCATTTTGAATATGCGGATTGTGGCAGCTCTCGCATTCCACGTTCCCGTTGATCAGCGTCACCTTTTGCAGCGGATCCTGGGTCTGCCCTTTCGAGATCAAACTCGCCACCAGGTCGGCCTGGTCCTTCAGCTTGTTGAAGCTGAAGGGATGCGAGTTCTGCAGGCTGGTCCCAAGAATATCACTCGCGCTCATGTTGCCCTGCAACTGGATCTTGCCGTAGGGTACGGTCTGACCAGGGGCAACCGTCCCATCATGACAACTCAGGCAGAGACTGCTGGCCGCGCCGATCGGAGGCTGTTCCATCGTCTGCGTTGGGTCGGTGGTGCTGCGGTACAGCGTGTAAGTCTGTGTGGAATACGTCTGCGCCCACAGCGGTCCCTTGCCGATTCCGGAGTGCGGCGCGTGGCAATACTGGCAAGGAGGCAGACCGCCGCCCCTCAGTGGCCCTTGCCCGCCGGGGCCCATATTATGCGTTCCCAGCACATCCCCGGAAAACTGCGCTTGCAGGAAGCTTGCACTCAGCAGGAAGGCCGCAAATGCAATCCAGAACTTCATTCCTACTGGCCCCCGCCCTGCTCCCGTTTCCCGTAGTACTGAAACTCTTGCACGCGGCTGTTGTAGGAATCCGCGATGTAGACGCTGTCGTTGTGATCGATAAACATCCCCGCAGGCAGGTTGAACGCTCCCGGCTGTCCTCCTCTTGCCCCGAAGTAATAAAGCAGCTCTCCTTGTTGATCGAACACTTGCACTCGGCTCCAGGCGCCATCCACTACATATAAGTGCCCTTCGCTGTCGAACCCGATCCCTTTCGGCCGGAAGAAGCTCCCCATATCCTCTCCATCTCCGACCTTGCCCACCGCGTACTTGAACCCTCCGCTGCGATCGAACACCTGCACGCGGAAATTCATCGCATCCACCACCGCCAGATCCTGTCCATGCAGCACGATCTCCGTCGGAAAATTAAATTCCCCGTTCGCCGTCCCGGTCTTGCCGATCGTCTGCATCACGCTTCCGTTCATGTCTAAAACGTAAACCTTGTTCCGCAGAGTGTCTGTGACGTAGATCCGCTGCGCCGCCGAATCCACCGCAATCCCCGTGGGCCGCTTGAAATATCCTTCTCCGCCCTTCAGATTCCCGATGATGCGCTTGAACTTTCCTCCCGCCTCGAAAACAAAAATCCTGCCCGTCTCCGAGTCCGTCACATAAAAGTTGTCTTCCGCATCCACCGCCACGCACTGCGGCGACTTCATCGAGTTCTGATCCTTGTCGTTGCGCGCGATGAACTTATACTTATGATCGGCAAAATCGAAAATATGGATACCCATCGCCCCCGGGTCCGTCACGATCGCCCGCCCGTGCGAGTCGACCGCGATCCCATACGGCCGGATCGTCTGGTGCCGGTCCGCCGCTCCCGCCACCACGTCGAGCACCTTCCGAAAGAAGGACCGCTTCGGCGACACATCCCGGTCGGTCTCAAACGTTCGCACAAACGCCAGCTTCCGCCCGCCCTCCAGCAGCAGCTCCGGCCCCGGAGTCGCATCGTTCTTCTCAACTTTGACTTTCCCAGCCTGCGCGGGAGCGCTCAGCCACGCCGCCACCACGATGCACAAACCGAGCCGCCGCCAATTCCCCGCAGTGCATCGTTCTAGAACGCTTTGAACCATCGTTGCAGTCCAACGTAAAAGTTCGAATAGCTCGCCTCGGGCAACCCCGCCGCGCTCACAAACTGATTCAAATTAGTATAGCCCGACGTGAACTCCATCTTTCGAAACTGGTATGTTGTAAACACCAGGAACACCCTCGACGCGCTGTTCGTGGCGAGTGTCTGCGCTTGGCTGTCGTTGATCGTCTTCGTGTAACTGCTGCTGAAGGTTAGCTTGCGGATCGGGTTTGCCGTAAAGCTGAACGAATACGACGACCCGGTGTCCAGCAGGTAATCATTCCCCGGAAGAGTCGGCGAAATCGTCCCCGGCGGCGCAACCAGTCCGTTCGCCGTCAGCAGCGCTGTACCCGAGGTGTGCGAGTAATCGGCTCCCACGTTATACATCTTGAACACCAGGTTGGTTCCGTAGTTCTCTGCATGAGCGCTCGAACCTTCCAACTCCCCCAACCCGGTGTGGAAACCGCTGAACGTCCCCATCCACCGGATTCGCCGGCTGAGGCGGCGCTGCGCATTAGCCAGATACGTATAGTTGGATGTCGTCTGGTCGGCCAGCACCGTTTGTGTATCTTGCGAGTAGCCAAAGCTCCCGCTTAACTGGAAATTGCTCCATTGCTTGCTGAAATTCGCTCCCGCCACCAGCCCCGCTCCCTGGTTCCCCCCCTCGTTCGCCTGGTCGTTGACCCCGGCGTAGAGCACCACCGTACCCCAGAGCGGCTTCAAAAACCGGTAGTTCACGATCGCGCTGAAGTGCGTCGCCGAAACCGTTTCGCCATACACCTCTTGCTGAATGTGGCCCACACTAAATCCCGCCGACAAGCTCTTGGTCAGCGCCACATTGTCGAAATTGCTCATGGCAATCGAGTAGCCGCTCGTGCCCAGGTTGACCTGCGGATTCACCGCGCCCACCCCCACCAGTTGCTGTTCAATCTCTCCCGTGAGGCTGCTGTTGTAATCGAGTTCGAACGACGAGGTCAGCCTCTGGGTAGGCGAAAAGGCGGCGGTGGCATTGATCATCTGGTTGGTACCGGAGACGCCGAGCGCTCCGTTATCGTCGCCGCTGAAATCGGACCACCCGTACCCCACTCCCAGCGATCCCCGCAACGGCAGTTTGTGGGTCGCGTTGAACGAAAGCTCTTTTGCCTGCGTGTCCCCGGTGATGGACTGTGTATCGGTGATCACACTCGGCAATTCGGTATGCGTCCGGGTATCGGTAAAGCGCGCTCCCAGGTACCAGCCATCGAGCTTGTAGTTGCTGAACATGTTGAGATTTTTCGTGCTCTCCTGATCTTCCTGATCGGTGCCGAAAATCGAGGAGGACGATGTCGTCTGCGAGTACTGCACGCTCAACGGCGGCGCTCCCGGTATCAGTTCCGCCCATCCGATGCCGAAGGCGTGCGAGTTGCCTGAGGTGGTGGCGAGTCCCGCCGTCGTGCCGAACCCATAGTTCCCGCTGCTGTTGAACCCTTCGCTGAATGAAACGTTCCCGGGAAAGTGGCTGCCGCTGAAAATGTTCACTCCCGCGTTGACGCTGCTCGCGTCGGTAAGCGAGCCCTGCCCCGAATTCGCCTGCGAGCGGTTGTAGATGGGGTCGACGAAGAAGCTCACGAACTTGGGGTTGTAGTAATACCCTTGCAGCACGGCGTCGCCGTTCAGGGCTGTGCTATGACTGGAGCCTTGTTGGTTGCCGTAATCCCCTTCATATCCGAATCCGAGATCCCCGCTCAGGGTCAGGCTTGTGTTCTGGCCCACTTCGATTTGCGCCCACGCCGGTGCCGCCAGCATCGCCCCCAATGCCAGCAGGTAAACCAACACGCGCATCTTGTGTTTATGACTGCTCAAAACTCCCTCGCGCGATTA
>Ga0302279_10007172_pt1 | contig 11499 bp, 6 predicted proteins | sample III_Bog_N3_3_FD_194541 | JGI IMG/M metagenome (GOLD analysis project Ga0302279, IMG submission 194541) | Peat permafrost microbial communities from Stordalen Mire near Abisko, Sweden - III_Bog_N3_3 | ecosystem: Environmental > Terrestrial > Soil > Wetlands > Peat | place: Sweden: Abisko...
GTGGGTAACAGGAGTCCACGACAGAGCACCAAGAGCGGTTGTCTGATTGGCCGTCACGGTCACGTCTTTCTTGAGGAAGTCGGTTGGCTGATCCGCGCCGCAGACATACAGGTTATAAGTCCCAGGGACAACCTTGCCAATATCGAAAGACCCGTCCGCGCCAACCTTGGTCCAGAAGTTGTATCCCTTGTTCTCTGCACTCCAGTCCGGAGCCGGAGGAGAGAGAATTGCCCAGGCGCCAGCTGTACTTTTACCTGGCAGTTGGATGTTTCCTGTGACCTTGCCACGTTCATGAGCATACTGCGGAGACAATACCCAGCGATAAGGCCAGGATGTTTTTTCTTGTTGGTATTGCTGATCAGCGTCTTTCCAGAGTGCTTCAGAACTGTTTCCCTGATTGGCGTAGACCAGGAAGGGACCATAGGTCTTAGTCCACTCTTCACCGGCTTCAACCTGTACCGGCGACGCACCGAAGTGAACGGATTGCAGCACGCGCAGCAGCACATTGTCGTGAACTGTCTGGCCTTGCTTGATAGGACCGCCATTGTGGTATTCAGGACTCGGTTCAATCATCCACAACCCAAGATTCTTGCCTGTATATCCATAGACCGGAACCTGCGCCCAGTAGACAGAGTTCATATATTTGGTCTTGATGGTTCCATCGGCCAGGCGGTAGGTAGCGTCGGTGACCTTTTGGGTGACGGCGGATTGTGGGATCGGGACGAATTTGCCATTACCAATTGCCCACTGATCAAAGGTCCCATCCATCACGGTCTTAATCACGAAGCGGCTTTGGTAGAGGGTTGCCGCGGCATCGACCTGCGAGTGATGAAGAATCACATAGGCATAGAATCCGCTCTGGCCGCGAAAGACGACGTAGTGGTGTGCCACGCTGAAAGGGAAGAGCGGAGAAGGCACTGCCGTGGTCACGACTTCGGCCCGCTCCGGTGTATTCACTGTGAGCTGCGTCATTCCCTGATAAGGGCGCAGCCGGTAATACCCCTTCTTGAGCGGCTTGAGGCCGGGCGGAACAACGGGGACATCGGCATTGGCATCCCAATACATGGCAGTCTCGGGATCGCCGTCGGAATCTTCGCTGCGTGCTCCATATGCGGCCTTGGTCTCGGTAACGCCCAGACTAACGAAGCTTTTTCCATCGAACTTCTTGATGGCGGTGATGATGCCATCTGCACGCGAGACCTCAAGGTCAATCAAGCCGTTATTGACAGAAATGCTGTTCGGGGTTTGCGTGGCCGTGACGGGTGTAGCGGGGCCGGCCCATGCGGAAGCAGAGAACACCATTGCGACGCCAAGAATTGAACTGCGATGATGAGAGGATAACTGCATCAAAAAACCTCGATCAGGATGGAGTACTGGTCGCGGATCATCTTTACATACGACGAGGAGGGGATGAGTACCAATTCAGCGTTCTGGTAGAGATAGACGTAGTGCTCGATCTGGGCAAGGACCTCCCAGCCAAAGCCGGTGTGCATTTGGCCGCAACAGGTCTGTTGGGAGCGGAAGCCCAACGGGACCCCTCGCTGTTCCTGCAGTTGCACCTCCGCCCTGCCCGTCTCGGATTCGAGGGCGTTGTTGCAGCAGGCGATGAAAAGCGATCTACGCATGGCCGACCTCTAATTGCAGAAACGGGCGCAAAATGAGATCGTATTCGATACAGGCAAATATTGTCTATTGTAATTATTGTTAAAAACCTTCCGGTAGAAAGGGCGCGCCGGAATTTGCACCTTGTTTCAGAACTGGGTTTCAAAGGCGGATTTCAAGATATTGGGATTTCAATAAAAAATTGATACAACACTCCACGCGTTTCTGTATAGAATTGCATTTTCTATAGAACTTAACATAAGATGATTGGCGGCTGATATCGGCTGTTACCGCAGCCATCCAGACTGGATGGGAGTCAGTTGTCCGGCTCCTGTCAGCGTTCCAAAGACATGTATTAAAAGTCCCAATATCAACAATTTCCACGATGGAATGGGTGGGAAAATGCGACACTGGTTTTCGCTTGCGGCTCTGGTTGGACTATTGCTTGTGCCGGGATTATGCCCGAGCCAGCCCGTTGTCGGACGTATGAAATTCAACTTCAATCCAGGCTGGCGCGTTTTGGTGGGCGACCCGGCGGGAGCAGAAAAGCCGAATCTGGACGATTCCGCCTGGAAGCCAGTCACCCTACCCTACGCCTGGAATGAAGATGCCGCTTTTCGCCAGAGCATCCACGATCTTCCTGTGGGCGTGGCCTGGTATCGCAAGTACTTCCGCTTGCCCGCCGGCAGTGAAGGGGGAAAGGTCTTTATCGAGTTCGAGGGCATTCGTCAGACTGGGGATGTCTACCTGAACGGTGTCCTTGTGGGCCGCCACGAAGACGGCGTAATGGCCTTCGGCATCGATCTTTCCAAGCTGGTGAAGCCGGCGCCGACCGAGAACCTGATCGCGGTGAGAACCGACAGCCGCTGGGATTACAAGGAACTGGCCACCGGCGCGGGCTACCACTGGAACAACGCCAACTTTTACGCCAATTACGGCGGCATCGGCAAAAACGTCTGGCTTCATTTGACGGGAAAGCTCTATCAGACCCTGCCGCTCTACTCCCAACTGGGAACCACGGGCGTCTATGTCTGGGCCAGCGAATTTGATATTCCCGGCCGTCGCGCGCGCATCACAGTCGAATCGCAGGTTCGCAACGAAATGTCCACGGTACAAACCGTCGCTTTGCAGGTTCAGCTCAAAGACCGGGACGGCCGGGTGTTAGGCCGCATGGTGGGTCAGACAGCGACTCTGGCTGCCGGAGAGACCCGCACGCTGAAGGCTTCCGCCCTGGCCCGCGATCTCCACTTCTGGAGTTGGGGCTACGGCTACCTCTACACCGTGGAAAGTGAGCTGATTGTCGATGGAAAATCCGTCGATGCGGTTTCCACGCGCACCGGTTTCCGCGAGACCGAGTTCGACCAGGGCATGGTCCGACTCAATGATCGGGCCATCGATTTGCACGGCTATGCCCAGCGCACTACCAACGAGTGGCCGGGCGTGGGCCTCTCCGTTCCACCCTGGATGAGCGACCTGAGCAACGGACTGATGGTGGCAGGCAACGCCAACCTGGTCCGCTGGATGCATGTCACGCCCTGGAAGCAGGATGTGGAGTCCTGCGACCGAGTGGGCCTGATCGAGTCGATGCCCGCGGGGGATGCGGAAGGGGATTCCAAGGGCCGGCAGTGGGAACAGCGCGTCGAGTTGATGCGCGACGCTATCGTTTATAACCGCAACAACCCCAGCATTCTCTTCTACGAGAGCGGCAACAAGGGCATAAGCGAGGCGCACATGCGGCAGATGAAGCAGGTGCGAGATGAGTTCGATCCCCATGGCGGTCGAGCCGCGGGGGCGCGCGAGATGATGGCCAGCACCGAGGCCGAATACGGCGGCGAGATGCTGTATATCGACAAGAGCGCCGGCAAGCCGCTGTGGGCGCATGAATATTCACGCGACGAGGGGGCTCGCCTCTTCTGGGACGAGGATTCGCCGCCGTTTCACAAAGATGCGCCCGACTACAACCGCAATCAGGATTCCTTGGCGATCGAAAACGTGCGCCGCTGGTACGACTACTGGGCGGCGCGGCCGGGTACGGGTAGTCGGGTCAGCGCCGGCGGGGCCAAGATTATCTTTTCCGACTCGAATACCCACTTTCGCGGCGACAATAACTACCGGCGCAGCGGCGCAGTCGACGCGATGCGCCTGCCCAAAGACGGCTACTTCGCCAACCAGACCATGTGGGACGGCTGGGTCGATATTGAGCATCCTCGCTTGCATATTCTGGGGCACTGGAACTACGCTCCGGGAACCGTCAAGTCGGTTTATGTGGTCTCTTCCGCCAGCGGGGTGGAATTGAAGCTCAATGGCCAGTCGCTGGGCGTGGGTGAGCGCTCCAGCGAATTCCTTTTTACCTTTCAAGCGGTTCACTTCGCGCCGGGAAGGCTGCAGGCGATCGGCTACGACGAGCAGGGGAAAGAGATAGCCGCGGCGGAACTGCGCACCGCGGGCCAGCCCACCGCGCTGCGCCTCACGCCGCACATCGGACCCGGCGGCCTGCGCGCCGATGGCGCCGATATGGCCTTGGTGGATGTCGAGGTGGTAGACAGGGAAGGGAATCGCTGCCCAACCGCTCTTAACCCGGTGCATTTCACGTTGAACGGACCGGCGGAGTGGCGCGGCGGCATTGCTCAGGGCTCTGCAATTCCGGTGCCCGTCAACACCGCCCCCGCGGACAATCAAGGATTGGCCGCTACCGCGCCCGCGCCCCGGCTCCATGAAGATAACTACATCCTCTCCACAACGTTGCCAGTCGAAGATGGTGTGAACCGGGTGATTCTGCGTTCCTCACCCATCGCGGGCAAGATCGAGTTGCGCGCCGAGGCCAAGGGCTTGCAGTCCGCGTCGATTGAACTTGCATCGCACCCAGTCTCCATCCAGGATGGACTGTCAGCCACGATGCCCGACGACGGTTTGAGCGGAAATCTCGATCGCGGCCCCACTCCCTCTGAACCCTCCTTTCAGCGGAAGAGAATTTCCATCGCTATCGCCTCGATCGCTGCCGGCTCCCACGCCGATTCAGCCCGTCAAAGCATGGACGACGACGACAGCACCTCATGGTCCAGCGAAGGAAAGCTTGAAAATGCGTGGATCGAGTACGTCTTTGCCCAGCCGGAGGCACCGCGGCAGATCGACTTGAAGCTGGGCGGCTTCCGCCAAACCCACTACCCGCTGCGCGTCACCCTGGACGGAAAAACCATTTGGGAAGGCCTTACTCCCACCAGTCTCGGTTACATCACGCTGCTTCTGCAGTCTGCCTCGGGGACCCATCTGCGCATCGCCCTCATCGGCAAGCCGCGGCGCGGAGGCGAGTTTGAGCAGATCAAGGAACTGGCCGCTGTTCCCGCGGCTCCGGCCGAGGAACCGGAAAAGGCCGTTTTAACCGTCACGGAAGCGGAGATTTACAAAGCTGCCGAGTAGACTTTTGCGATCCATCCCCATCCACACTCTTTCGGAGCGCTCTGCATGAAGATCTTCAAGTCGGTTTTTCTCTGGTCGGCCCTCACTCTATGCGCCCTGCCGGTCTTGGCGGCAACCGAACCGGCGCGCATCGTAATCGACTTCGGTGCGCAATGGAAGTTCCTGCAGAGCGATCTGGCTCACGGCGAGGAACCCAGCCTGGACGATAGCTCCTGGCGGCCAGTCTCCGTGCCGCACGACTGGAGCATCGCCGGCCCGGTCGATGCGGCCAACCCCAGCAGCCATGGGGGAGGGTATTTTCCCACCGGCGTGGCCTGGTACCGCAAGCGCTTTACACTGCCGGCCGAGGATGCACAACGACCCGCAACCATCGTCTTCGATGGCGTGATGGCCAACAGCGATGTATGGATCAACGGCTACCATCTGGGCCACCGTCCCAATGGATACGTCAGCTTCTTCTACGACCTCAGTAGCCATTTGCAGTACGGCCCCGGCGCTACCAATTTGCTTGCCGTGCGCTGCGATACCTCCCGGCAGCCGGCCTCGCGCTGGTACGAGGGCGGCGGCATCTACCGCCCGGTGCGATTGGTTTTGCTCGACCGGGTTCATCTGGAGCCATCGAGCACCTTCCTGACTTCCACGGCCATCACAGCCACTCAGGCCACGGTGCGCGCCCAGAGTACGGTGGTCAATGAATCCGCCGGCCCGCAAACCACCTTTCTGGAAGTCGTGTTGACGTCTCCCAGCGGCCATCCCGCCGGTTCCATCCTGACCCCAGCGCAAACCATCGCTCCCGGCGCGAAAGCCGATTTCAGTGCCGAGATTTCCGTTGCATCGACGCAACTCTGGGACCTCGATCATCCCGCGCTCTATCGCGCCCAAGTTCGAGTACTTACCGCAGCCGGTGCGGGGCAACGCCCGCTTCTCCACGACGAGGAGCAAATCAGGATCGGTATCCGCAGCTTCCGCTTCGATCCAGCCACCGGTTTCTGGCTCAACGGTCGCAACATGAAGCTGCAGGGGGTCGCGCTCCACGCCGACGGCGGCGCTCTGGGGATTGCCATTCCAACCTCCCTGTGGGAGAGGCGGCTCACTCAGTTGCGTTCGCTGGGTGTCAACGCCATCCGCACCGCGCACAATCCGCCCTCCCCGGAGTTCCTCGACCTTTGCGACCGCATGGGCTTCCTGGTAATGGATGAGCTCTTCGACAGTTGGACAGTGGGCAAGAACCCCTACGACTACCACCTGGACTTCCAAAAGTGGGCCGAGACTGATGCGCGCGATACCGTGCGCCGCGACCGCAACCATCCCAGCGTCATTCTCTGGAGCGCCGGCAACGAGATCCACGACACTGCGAATGCCGAATTGGCCCACGGAATTCTGGCGCGTCTGATCGCGGTCTTTCATGGCAACGACTCAACCCGTCCGGTCACTCAGGCCCTCTTCCGCCCCAACGTAACCCACGACTACGACAACGGTCTGGCCGACATGCTGGACGTGGTGGGACAGAACTACCGCGAAAACGAGATTCTCGCAGCCCATGAGCAGAAACCGACGCGGGCCATCCTGGGCACGGAAAACACCCACGAGCGCGCCCCCTGGCTGGCTCTTCGCGACCATCCGGCCTATGCCGGACAGTTTCTGTGGACCGGAGTGGACTACCTGGGCGAAGCCGGACAATGGCCGCAGATCAGCCGGCCTTATGGCTTGATTGACCGTGCCGGCTTTCCTCATCCCCGCGCCTGGGAGCGGCAAAGCTGGTGGAGCACCGTTCCCGCCGTGCACCTGGCGCGCCGCGTGGCGCTTTCAGAAAAAGCAGCCATCGATCCCGGCTATGAAGCGGTTCCTCCCGCCGTGCGTGAACCGCTTCTGCTTGATTGGTCGCCGCGCAACACCGCGCGGCACTCCGAGGCGGTCGAGGTCTACTCCAATTGCGATGCGGTTGAGCTCTTCCTGAACGGACGCTCACTGGGCCGGCAGAAAAAGCATCCCGACGCCACGCCGCTCACCTGGAGCGTGCCGTTCGAGGCCGGCTCATTGCGGGCTGTCGCCTACATGCAAGGCCGGCCAGCGGCGGAGGATGAACTGCGCACAGCCGGTAAGCCGGCCCGTATCCTGCTGACCACGGATCGCAGCCAGCTCTCCCCGGATCGGAACGATATCGCCATCGTTACGGCAAGCGCGGTGGATGAGGCTGGGGTTCCCGTGCCGGATGCGCCGATCGAGGTGCAATTCACCGTTTCGGGAGCGGCGGAGATCGTTGCGACAGACAACGGCGACTACTCCGAACATCCGTCCTTCCTCTTGACGCATCGGGCTTTGCACGCAGGCCGCGCGATTGCGATCCTGCGCGCTACCGCTTCGGTGGGAAGCATCGAGGTGCGCGCCGAGGCCCCTGGTCTGAAACCCGGTGCGGCGCGCATCACGGCCATTGCCGCGAACCCTGTCGATCCACCAGCCTTTTAAAACGGTTCCAAAATAACCATACGCAGGTCGGCTACAGCGGATCCAGAATAGATGACCCAGGGCCTATTTCCACAGGTTGGTAGCTTGTGTGTTGGTGGGCAGTGAGATTCTGAAACTGATAGAAGCGAAATTTGGAGGGGTGATGTTCAGCGACACCGCACGAGGTAAATTCCGCTTTACCGTTGCCATTTTGTTTTCGTTGTTGATCATGTTTACTGCATCTTTCGGCTGCGGCGGATCGGGTCAGACTGCGTCCACTCCGACAACGCCTATGCTTTCTTTTTCCGCTTCGGTGCTGAACGTTGGCAGTATTGCTGTTGGTTCCAGTTCTTCCATTCAGCTCACGGTATCCAATACGGGAACCGTTGCGGTGACACTGAGTACGTTCACGATTACAGGCGCCAACGGCAGCCTTTTTACCGAGAGCAGCACCTGCTCGGCATCCCTGGCTGTGAATTCCTCCTGCACGGTTACCGTGCTGTTTGCGCCGACAGCAGCGGGGAACTTTGTGGCAACACTCAACCTGCCCAACAATGCTACTGGCGCGCAAAACATCGCACTGTCCGGAGTCGGTCTGGCTCCTGCAATCACTTTGTCAACCACCACGCTGGCGCTGGGAAGTGTGACAGCCAATACCAGTACCAGCGCTCCGGTTACGATCACAAACACCGGCACGGCCGCGCTGACCCTGAGCGCATTCACGATTACAGGCGCTAACGCCAATCTTTTCTCACAGTCCACAACTTGCGGAACCGCCCTCGCGAGCAATGCATCCTGCACGGTTACGGTGACTTTTGCGCCTCTGGTGGTGGGCAGTTACAGCGCTACGTTGAACATTCCCAACAACACTTCCGGGGCGCAGAGTGTCGGCTTGACGGGCACTGCTACAGGAGCAGCGATCACGATCAACACCTCCAGCGCCAAGGGATGGGTGATATCCAACGGAGTCCTCACCCTCAAATTTGACACCACGACAGGCTCGGTTTGGAGCGTCATCCTGGCCGGCACCAGCGACCAGTTGGTGGATACCACCAACCTGAATAGCGACGGCAATCCCAAGGGCTTCTATATGGACAACGCCGGATTCGGCGCGGTTACGGGAACCGCCGGATACTCCAATGTTGCCGCCACCGGTACAGCCCCTTCCTATATTGACTGGTGGATCACCTACCAGCGACCCAGGCCTGCATGTCTATTTTGTGGCCAATCACGCAACAACCGATATAGCAGGCAGCATTGGCCAGGTGCAGTGGGTCTTCCGCGATTCGCTTACGCAATTTACCAACACCTACTCGATCAATTCGTCGGTCAACAATCCAGTAGCGACCGAAATCCAGCTTCCCAGTGCGGCGGAGTGTTTCTCGGCAGATACCGGCCGTCAGGTGCAAGACGCGACTTCCGACCTGCATGGTTTGACAGATATTCCCAGCAGCTTTTTGCGGCAGTTCTATACCAAGTACGATCACGCCGGCTATGAATACCTGCACAAGGCCCACGGTCTTTACGGCTCAACGTATGGCATCTGGACCGTTCTACCCAGTCAGGAGTCGATGGTCGGCGGTCCCTCCAAGCAGGACCTCTACTTCACCGGCAATTTGCTGATGATCGAGGCCTTCTCGGACCACCTGGACAATCCCATCACTCTCAATACCGCCGCGGGCACTGCCAGTTCACGCTTGTTTGGTCCGTACTACGTACGCTTCAATCGATTAGGACAGGCCTACACGACGACCGGGAACATGCTGAGCACGCCAGCAGACATGTACGCCGACGCGGTCGCGGCGGGAAACATCTCTTCAAGTTTTTATGACAGCGAGGCACAACTGCTCAGTGCCGGATACGTGCCATCAACCAGCCGTGGCAGCGTTTCCGTGCAGGTGAATAATGTGGCCGGCATGGGGTCGACCAGCAGCAAAGCGGCTTGGGCTGTGCTGAGCGACCCCAATACCAACTTTCAGCTTTCCAGTCAGGGCGCGCAGTACTGGGCCGACATCTCGGCCACGGGCTCGGCGACCTTCCCCAGTGTGATTCCTGGAACCTATCGCCTCTCCGTCTATGTGTTGGGACAGTTTGGCGAGTTGCGCGTCGATGGAGTCAAGGTCACGGCTGGCGCCAACACAGCCATTCCCACGCAGACCTTTGTGCCGGAGAATTTTGGCACCACGGTCTTTGCCATGGGTACTCCGGATCGTTCTTCGCACGAGTTTCTGCACGGGGAAGACAGCAACGGATACGACTTCAAAAACTACTGGGGCAGCTATAACTATTGGTCCGACTTCGCAACCAATAGCGGCGCAGCCGTTTACTATGCGACAGCGGTTGGGGGCAACCCCGCAACCAACAATCTGAATGCATGGAATTACGTTCACTGGGGCGGATCGGATAATTTCGATCCGGGGCTTTTCGGGGGATTTTTTTGTGGATCGAGCGACGACACGACAGACGGATATTCATGCGCGATTCCGTCCTATGTGGCCTCTCTCGGCACTGCCGCAGGCACCGAGGGGGTCGCTACGCCTGTGCCTAACTGGCAGATCCACTTTGCTACGCCGGCCAACTATGCGTCCTATCAGTATGCGACCCTCTCGGTCTCGGTTGCCTGCGCATATGGAAGCTATGTGGTTTCCCTGAACAACAACACCAGCGAGATCTGGCATTACACCAACTACAGCGACTGCATGATTCGATCCGGCCTGTCGGGATTCACGCAGTGGTTCGTGATGCAGTTTCCAATTGGCCAACTGAACAAGACGGTCGGAGGGGACAATGTTCTATCGATTGGCATGAGCGGAATCGGCTCGGAGGACGATGCTATCCGGCTGGAATTATCCAACACCTCAGCGCAGCCGGCCACGACTGGCTGGAACGACTATGCGATCATCTACGGAACAGGCACAACGCAGTTCCTGTCTCCGAACGATGCCGTGCCAAACCCATAGGATAGGGTCTTATGGAGTGGTTCCACTTGCTCGTTTCCCAGGTCCCAGAGTCGGGACCTGGGGCACTCGAATCTTTCTGGCGCGAATCCTGCAGAAAGAACAGGGATCTCCTCAGTGGCGGTGATTTTTAGCTATTATTCTTTAATTTCAGTTACATGGGATTATTTATAGGGGGGAGGGGGTCCTGCTGCGATTTTCTGTTTTGCAAACCACTGCCTTGAGAGGCATAGGCCACCTGTGCTGCATAGAGGAGTTTTCCTCCACTCTTTTCTGCGATGGCCTGCAGCAGGATTCCATGCGCGACGCAAGCGATAAAGTCGCGGATATTCTGCTCGCCGGTTAGAGAGGGCATGGCCCCGCAATAGGCTTCCCCTGCGCTGCGCGCGGCCAGGACAGGATGTTCGCCGCGACTCAACTTCGCGTGGAAGACCGATTGCCAGATCTGACAACACCGCGCTACGGCGGGATTGGCAAGGGCTGGATTGGAAAGATCGGCGGCATTCAATATGGCGGGTAGAGGTTCAAGTCGTTTTGTGGCCATACACCTTCGCTCCTATGAACATGAGGCTGTTCGTTCCGCCCCTACGGGGCTGGAAATTGTTGTTGGCATCTTTCCCAGGACTGCGCTGCGCTTGTCCATGGGCTATTATCCTGCGCCCCTCCGGGGCTGAGGTTGTCGCGATTTGTTTATCTCAGCCGTAACGTGCTGCGGCGAGTCAAGATGCTCCCTGTGAACGAGAATTCCGGTTGTCTGGCATCAGCGGGTTAGCCATGTTTGCAAGTTGGCGAGTTAGCGGGTTCCTGAACTGTAGCCAAAGTTCATCTCAGCCGTAACGTGCTGCGGCGAGTCAAGATGCTCCCTGTGAACGAGAATTCCGGTTGTCTGGCATCAGCGGGTTAGCCATGTTTGCAAGTTGGCGAGTTAGCGGGTTCCTGAACTGTAGCCAAAGTTCATTTCAGCCGTAACGTGCTGCGGCGAGTCAAGATGCTCCCTGTGAACGAGAATTCCGGTTGTCTGGCATCAGCGGGTTAGCCATGTTTGCAAGTTGGCGAGTTATCGGGTTCCTGAACTGTA
>Ga0302279_10007176_pt1 | contig 11493 bp, 10 predicted proteins | sample III_Bog_N3_3_FD_194541 | JGI IMG/M metagenome (GOLD analysis project Ga0302279, IMG submission 194541) | Peat permafrost microbial communities from Stordalen Mire near Abisko, Sweden - III_Bog_N3_3 | ecosystem: Environmental > Terrestrial > Soil > Wetlands > Peat | place: Sweden: Abisko...
GGGGGAAACCCCTATCATTAGCGCCCGGCCGGTTTCCGATATTGCTGTGAAGCCCGGCTGATTTTTAGTTTATATTATGACCGCTGATTTTTTTGACCAACCGCACCGCCGTTTCAACGCCCTGACGGGAGAATGGGTTTTCGTATCGCCACACCGGACCAAACGTCCGTGGCAGGGGCGCGTGGAGCCGGGCGGGCCGTCGAACCGGCCGGCTTACGATCCCCAGTGCTACCTGTGCCCCGGCAATGTCCGGGCCAACCAGGAGGTGAACCCGCATTACCCCTCCACCTTCGTGTTCACCAACGACTTCGCCTCGTTTTTGCCGGAGACGCCCAGTGCGGAGGGCGGCCCGCATCCGCTGTTGCGCGCGCACTCGCAGGCGGGCGCCTGCCGGGTGATCTGTTTCTCGCCGCGCCACAACGTCACGCTGGCGCAGATGAGCGCGGCGGAAATCCGGCCGGTGGTGGACGTGTGGGCGGAGCAGGTGGCCCTGCTGGGCCGGCAATGGCGCTGGGTGCAGGTCTTTGAGAACAAGGGCGATGTCATGGGCTGTTCCAATCCGCATCCGCACGGGCAGATTTGGGCGGGGGATTTCATTCCCAACGAACCGGCCAAGGAACTGGGGCAACAGCGCGCGTGGTTTAATGAAAAAGGCTCGCCGCTGCTGCTGGATTATGCCGCGCTGGAATTATCGGCCGGCGAACGCATCGTCGTGCAAAACGAACACTGGCTGGCGGTGGTGCCGTGGTGGGCGGTGTGGCCGTTTGAAACCATTTTGCTGCCGCGCCGGCAGGTGTTGCGCCTGCCGGACCTGACCGGGGTGGAGCGGGATGCGCTGGCCGATTTGCTCCGCCGGGTGCTGGTTCGGTATGACAATTTGTTTGAAACCTCGTTTCCCTATTCGATGGGCTGGCACGGCGCGCCGCAGGACGACGGGGATTATCGCGGCTGGCAGTTGCACGCGCACATTTATCCGCCGCTGTTGCGGTCGGCGTCCGTGAAAAAATTCATGGTGGGTTACGAATTGCTGGCCGAGGCTCAGCGCGACATCACGCCGGAACAGGCCGCCGCCCGGCTGCGCGCCCTGGGGGAGACGCATTATCTGGCGGGAAAAGCGAGTGGTGGCTGAATGATAAAAAGCGCGGATAGAGTTATCCCGCTGGCGGAGTTCCCGGGCGTCAGGCATATTCCGGGAGCAGTTTAATCCATTTATGCCCAAATCCTTCTGCCAACGTTGCCATCAGCCGTTCGAAGTGACGGCGCAAATGACCGGATTGGACGTGACCTGTCCCGTCTGCGGTAAAACCACGGCGCTGTCGTTTGATTATACGCCCTCGGTTCCCAAACCGAAACTGATCATCCCGCCGTTGGAGCCGCCCAAGGTCATCACCCTGGCGGAAGTGGCCGGCCTGGCGCGCCAATTGGTGGACAATGTGGAGCGGGTGATTGTGGGGAAACACGCGCAGGTGACCAGTGCGGTGGCGGTGTTGCTGGCGGAAGGCCATTTGCTGTTGGAAGACGTTCCCGGGGTGGCCAAGACCATGCTGGCCCGGGCGCTCGCCATCAGCGCCGGCTGCACGTTCAAACGCATCCAATGCACGCCGGATCTCGAGCCTTCGGATGTCCTCGGTGAAACTTATACGGATCCGCAAACGGGCCGCGCGGAATTCCGGTTCGGCGCGCTGTTCGCCCAGATCGTGCTGGTGGACGAAATCAACCGGGCCAGCCCGCGCACGCAGGCCGCCCTGCTCGAGGCCATGGGCGAGGCCATGGTCACCATGGAACGGGTCACCTACCGTTTGCAGCGGCCCTTCATGGTGATCGCCACCCAGAATCCGATTGACCAGGAGGGCACCTTCCTGCTGCCCGAGGCGCAGAAGGATCGCTTTCTCGTCCGGTTGAGCCTGGGCTATCCCGCCGTGGCGGATGAAAAACAAATGGTCGAACGTTTTCAGTTGCGGCATCCCATTGACAGCCTCCAGGCCGTCACCAACCCCGACCGCATCACGGAATGTCAGCAGGCGGTGCGCGAAGTCCGCGTCAGTTCGGAAGTCTGCGATTATATACTCGCCCTGACCCAGGCCACCCGGCGGCATCCGGCCCTGTTGCTGGGGGCCAGCCCCCGCGGCTCGCTGGGTTTGTTTCGCGCGGCGCAGGCGCTCGCCGCCATCCAGGGCCAGGATGCCGTGACCGCCGCCCAAGTGCGGGACATCGTCCAGAGCGTGCTGTCGCACCGCGTCATTGTCCGCGCCGATCCGCCGCATCAAGACCTGGACCCGGTCGAGGTGATCCAGACGATCCTGGAGCAAACCCCGCTGCCGGGGTGAGCCTGGCCCGTACCAGACTTCGCGCCTTGACCCATTAAGCCGTAACCATGCAATTGAAAAAGAGCTTGACCGCAGATGCACGCGGATGAACGCAGATGAGGGAAGATGGCAAAGCCAAAAAAACCGAGGTTCCAACGGATCCTCGGCCAGCTCTCGACTGGATCAACTTTCCCCCCCGGCTTTTATCTGCGTTCATCTGCGGCCATCTGCGGCCATCTGCGGTTGAAATGCATCGTTCCGGCCAAGCCGGAACCGTCAGCGGAACATGATGTCCTGATACCGGTCCGGATGCGCGGACACGCCTTTGAAACCCCATAATTCCAAGCCCGTCACCGATTCGGTTTCCAGGGCGTAAGCAAAATAATCCGGCGGGTTTTTGCCCCAGCGCAACGTGCAGTTTTTGAGCACAATGCCATCCGCATAACGAAGATTGAAACCCGAGGTGACATGCGGCTCAATCGGCTCCAGCACCTTGGTCGGGCGGTTGTCATAGCGGGCGCCGGGGTATTTGGTGATGCGGGCGAGTGTCACGTTGACATTCTCCAGCCGCACGTTGCGGATGTGGCTGCCGGGCGTGCCGTTGATGCGCAGGCTGTTCTCGGCCTGGCCGCTGACATCCTGGATCAAAATATCCTGGATGGTCCCCAGCTTGGTCTGCGGTGTGCGCGGAATGGCCGTCAGCGAAATGCCCTCGCCCCGGCCCCACCACGGATCGGCGTAATACCGCGCGAAAAAATACAGGTTGCGGAACACCACGTTGGACACGCTCCCTTCATCGCGCAGTTGGATGGTCAGCCCGCGGTTGGCGCTGGTGATCCGGCAGCGTTCAAACAGAACATCATGGACGTCACTCACGGTTTCCGTGCCGATTTTCAGACCGGAATCCTGGGTTTGCAGTGTGCAATCATGCACGTAAATGTTGGCGCAGGGGCCAAAGTCATGGGTCTGCCGGGTGTTCTTCACGACAATGGCGTCGTCCCCGGCAATGACGTCGCAATTGCCAATTTCCACCCATTGACAGTGGTCGGCGTCAATGCCGTCGCAATTGGGCACGTTCAGCCGGTTGCGCACGGTGACATTCGTCACCAGCACGTTGCTGCACCCGAGCAGGTGCAGTCCCCAATAGGGGGAATCCCCAAAGGTGATGTCGCGGATGACCAGATTGGTGCAGCCGACCAGCATGAACATTTTCGGCCGCCACGGGGCGAACAACCACCATTCGCCGGCCGCGTCGTAGTTGGTCATGAAGCCCAGCGACCGGCCGTTGAGGCTGCCCGTGCCGGTGATTTTCAAGTCCGGCGCGTTCGAGGCGGAGATCACGCTGTCGCCGGAATAATCCGCGGGATTGGTGCTGATCAGCAGTTCGCCCTCCAGATGGAAATCAATGCCGCCGTGCAGCACGAGGGTGCCGACCAAAAAGCTGAAGCCCTCCGGCACCTCCACTTGGGCGTTGCTCCCCGCGGCGGCGGCCGCGTCAATGGTGCGTTGAATCGCCGCCGTGTCCAGGGTCAGGCCGTCCCCCTTGGCCCCGAAGAAGAGCACGTTGAAGGCATCCTGCGCCCGCGCCGCCGACCCCGCGCCGCCGGCCAGCACGAGGGCCGCGCCGAGCAGCAGGATTTTTGCAACCGTATAAATTCGATGGTTCATAAATATTCCCTATTTTACGGCCACATCCCAGACTTTGGCCAGGCGCGATTTCCCGTCCGGTCCCGCCACCCACAGGACCACCACGTAATGGCCGGCCTGCTGGTAGGCGTGCAGCGGGTTTTGCTCGGTCGCGGTTTGCCCGTCGCCAAAATCCCACTGCCAGGAGGTGATGCGGCCGACCGACAAATCCTTGAACGCCACCAGCCGGCGGTCCATGTCCACCACTTGAAACGACCATTGCGCCGCCAGGGTGGGGCGGAACTGCGGTTCCAGGGGCATCAATTTAAACGCCACCAACTGGTCGGCGTTGCCATACATCGTGTGGTGGCTGGAGAGGTTCCAAAAGCCGTTGTTGGTGCTGCCGGAATTCACGTCGTCATAATCAATGACGGCCCAGGAGAGGCCGATGAGTTTGTTTTCCTTCAACTCTGTTTCCACGGCGCGCTGCGGTCCCTCGGCGCCGGCGTAATCGAACGGGGTGATCCAAAATTCCAGCACCAGATGCCCCGGCTGGCCGGGGCGGAAATGATAGGTGCAGGCGTGGTTGGCATAGGGCAGTTCCTTGACCCACTGGGCCGGTCCCCAGGCCATGCACCAGTCCTTGCCCTCCGCCGGGGTGAAGATGTGATAGTTTTGGGCGTGCGTCCCCTGGAGGGTGAAGTAGGTCTCCCACTCACCGATCAGATCCCGCGCCGGGGAAAACTGCTGGATGAGCGGGCCGCCGGAGAGATCGCCGTTCACGACAACCTCAAAGGTGTCGTTGTGCAGGCCGGGCTCGGAAAAATCCCAGTAATCGTCATCCGCCTCATACAGAAAATACAGGCGGTTCAAGCCCTTGACCCAGCCCACCCGCACCCGCACCTTCGGCGTGGAGGGATCGGTCCGCAGGTGTTTGCCGTAATCATCGGTCAATTGGTCGGTGCCAATCACATAGCTTTCCGGGACGATGTCCCAATCGTTGGTCTGGCCGTCAATGGTCGGGATTTTGTCGGGGGGAAATTGGAAGATTTTAAACGGGGCATTCGTGTGATCCCAGGCGGCGGCGGGCCGGGCCAGCGACAGGCTGGCCGCCAGCAGGAGCAGGCGCGGGCCGAAGAACCGGATGAGGGGCGTTTGCATCAGTTAATGGCTCCATGAATGGCGGGGCATGTCAATCCCAAACCCCGCGATGGCAATTTTTTGACGGCAGCGGAGTGCGGGGGGGCTTGGGTTCCGCGAATACCATCGCGCGAGTCCCCGACCTCCCCACCGGTGTATGGCCACCTTCCAACGCGGAGATTCCATCGCTTTTGACTTGGGTAATATGCCGTTACGCCGACGGCTACGAGATCAAAGGGGGTGCGCGGCGGGTGATTTTCAGGCGGGCGACGCGGGGTCCGTCCATTTCCTCGACGACCAATTCGCAGGCGCCCAGGGCGAGGGTGTCGCCCGGTTTGGGGAAACCGCCGAGTTTTTGGGTGAGCCAGCCGCTGACGGTGGCCACGGTTTCGCCGTGGGCCACGGGGCCGGTGATTTTTTCGAGTTCATGCAGGGGCAGGGTGCCGGCGGCTTCCCAAGTATTTTCGGCCAGGGCGGTCAACTCGGGGTTTTCCTGGTCGAATTCGTCCTGGATCTGGCCGACGAGTTCTTCCATGACGTTTTCAAGGGTGACGATGCCAAGGGTGCCGCCGTATTCGTCCACAACGATGGCGAGGTGCAGCTTGCGGTCGAGAAAGCGTTTGAGCAGGGGTTCGAGGCGGGCGGTCTCGGGGACGTAGATCAATTTGCGGGCGACGGGCACCAGGTCCAACGCCGTGCGGGCTTTGTCGCGCCAGGCGAAGAGGTCTTTGATGTGGAGGACGCCAAGGGTTTTGTCGAGGTCGCCGCCGGTGCAGACGGGAAAGCGCGAGTACCGGGTGCGTTCGGCTTGAACGAGGCATTCGGCGATGGTGGCGTCGGTGGCGAAGGCGGAGATTTCGTGCCGGGGCCGCATGACTTCGCGCACGACGCGCCGGCGTAAATCAAGGGCGTTGAGGACGAGGTTGTGGCCGCCGCCGGTGGTTTGGGCCGAGGCGATCACGAGGCGGAGTTCCTCTTCGGAATGGAGGTCCTCGGCCCGGCCGTCGGGCTGGATGCCGATTTTTTCGAGCAGCCACCGGGCGGCGAGGTTGAGCAGGCGGTTGAAGGGGTAAAAGGCGAGGTAAAACCAGTTCAAGGGCCGCGCGGCGCGGAGGGCGACGGACAGGGGTTTCTGGATGGTCAGCCATTTGGGCGCGAGTTCGCCCGCAGTGATGTGCAGAAAGGTGAGCACGAAGAAGCCGAAGGCAAAGGAAATCGAGTGCTGCCAGACCGGGGCGGTCACGCCCACCGCCGCGAGGACGGGAACGAGCAGGGAGGCAAACACGGGTTCGCCAATCCAGCCCAGCCCGAGGCTGGCCATGGTGATGCCCAGTTGGGTGGCGCTCAGATAAGTATTAAGGTGGCGGACAATGTGGCGGGCCATGCGCGCCCCGGCCCGGTTTTGCGCCACCAACTCGTCCAATTGCGTTTCCCGGATGCGCACCAGGGCGAATTCGGCGGCCACGAAAAAGCCGTTGAAAAGGACGAGCCCCAGCACGGCCAGAATCTTCAGGGCGGTCAACATCATGGCGTCCCAGTGCATATTATAATTTAACCTCCCCGAACATCACCTTGAGAATGTCCTCGAGGGAGACCACGCCCATTTCGCGGCCGTCGCGCGCGAGGATGATGGCGAGGCGCTGGCCGCCGCGCTGCATGCGGCGCAGGGCGTCCTCCAACCGGAGGTTTTCATCCAGGAACAAGGCCGGTTCCAGGTAGGCCGAGGCGGGGCGTTTGAGGTCCAGGTCATCCCGGTAGAGCAGGGGGCCCACGGAGAGGAGACCCGAGATGCGGCGACCGCCCGGCAGGACTTCCCAAACGGGGAAGCGGGAGCGGTTCAGTTCGCGGGCCAGCGCCAGGACCTTGGCCAGGGGCAGGGTCGCCTCGACGCCGGTGACTTTGGCCAGCGGGATGGCGATCTGTGAGACGGTCAGGTTTTGCAGGTCGAGCACGCGGTTGATCATGGCGTGTTCGTCGCGGGTGAAGGCTTGGGCGGCCTCCTGCATGACGGCCCGCATTTCCTCGCGGTTGCCAAACAGGCGGACGGTGAGGGCGCGGCCCTTGGTCCACCGCAGCAGCAGGCGCGAGCCCTCCTCGACCAGGGAGACGCAGGGCAGCAGGATGAGGTAAATCAGCCGGAACAGGCCGGCCACGGAGAGGCACATGGAATTGGGGTGGGCCCGGAACAACATCTTGGGCAGGAGATCGAAAAAACTGTAAAAGAGAAAAACGACCGCCGCAAAAATGGCGATGACGAGGTTGCGTTGGCCGGTCAGCCAATCATGCAGCCAGGCCAGGGTCCAGCCGAGGATGAGGAAGTTCACGAGGGTGTTGCCCACGAGAATGGTCCACAAGAAACGCTCGGGTTGTTCCAGCAGATCGTGCAGCAGCCGGGCCGAGGGGTTGCCCGCGCGCGCCAGCCGCCGGATGCGCAGCCGGTTGAGGGCGAACACGCCGGCTTCCATGCCGGACAGCAAAAAGGAGAGCGCCAGGCACAGCACCAGCAGCAGGCTGTTGATCAGGGGCAGGTATTTCATTTGGTTCGCTGCACGATCAATTCACGCACGCACCGCTCATCGGCGGCGCTGGCGGTGAGTTTCAAGCCGGAGAACTCGGCGGATTCACCCGCCGCCGGCACCACGCCCAGCAGGTGGGTGAGCAAGCCGCCCAGGGTTTCGACCTCGTCCACGCGGGCCAAGGCGGGGTATTCGCGGCGAAAATCGCCCAGCCGCATGGTGCCGTTCACCCGCCAGCGCCCGGGGCCGAGTTTTTCCATGACGAACCCGCCGGTCTGATGCTCGACCCGGATTTTGCCGACGAGCAGCCCCAGAATATCTTCCATGGTCACCAGTCCGGCCACGCCGCCAAATTCATCCAGCACGATGGCCAGGCCGCGCCGCTGTTTTTGCAGGCTTTGAAACAGGTGCAGCAGATTCATGGTTTCCGGCACAAACGACGGAAATTCAATCACTTCCGACAGGTCAATCTGCGGGTCGAGCAACAGGGCGCGGGTGTTGAGGATGCCCACGATGGTGTCGGGGGTTTCATCATACATGGGCAGGCGGCGGTGGCGGAATTTTTTGGCGGCGGCGATCATTTCCGGGACGGTCGCATCGTCCGAAATGCAGGCCATGCCGGCGCGGGGGCGGATGACATCCCGGGCCATGCGCTGGTCCAGACTGATGATTTGCAGGATGATTTCCTTTTCCGATTCGGCGAGGGTGCCCTGGCGGTAGGCCATTTCGAGCAATTCCTGGTATTCGGTGTCCGTGAGGGCGCCGCTGCGGGGCGCGCCGGTTTGGGCGGCGGCTTTTTTGAGGATGGCGGCGTTGAGCCATTGGGCGGCGCGAAAGAGGGGGCGGGTCGCTTTTTGAAAGAAGGCGAGCGGCCAGGCCACGCGCAGAGCCCACAATTCCGGTTGGCGCACCGCAAGCGTCTTGGGGAACACCTCGCCGCCGACGAGGGTGAGGGCCAGCAGGGCGAGCAGGGTCCAGGCCAGCAGCCAGTGGGCGTCAAACACCATGCGCAGGGCGACGGCGAGCATGGCGGCGTTGGCGAAGGTGTTGCCCAGGGCCAGGGTGGCGAGCAAATCCTGGGGCCGTTCGAGCAGTCCGCCAATGATGCGGCCGGACCGGGAGCCGCCTTCAGCCAGTTGCCGCGTCTGCCATTTGCCCAGGGAAAAGAGCGCGGTTTCCGCCAGCGCGAAAAAAAAACTCGCGCCGGCAAAAATCATGATTGCGGTTATGGCCAGTCCCATGGGCGGAAGCATACGAAAATCCCCGACCGGTTGAAACTCCAAATTCCGACGGCGGGCGCGGGCGGGGAAAGTTCAAAGGTATCCGTGTGGCTAACCCCGCATAGGCAAGGCTGCCGTGACGCGATAAACTTGGGGGCGTGTCAGACGACTTTTTTGTGCGCGGCTTGCCAGGCGGTGGGGGTGAGTTCGGCGACGCGGTTGATGGGCCAGTCGCCCAGTTTGGGCAGGACGTCGAGGAGATAGGCGCGCAGGTTGATGTCCAAACGGCGGCAGGTTTCCACGATGGAGGCGATGGCCGCAACTTTGGGACCGGCGGTGGCGCTGCCCAGATGGAGCCAGTTTTTGCGGCCCAGCGCCAGGGGGCGCATCGCGCCCTCGCACCAGTTGTTGTCGATTTCCACCGTGCCGTCCGTCAAAAAGACTTCCAGCCGGCTCCACTGGCCCAAAGCGTAGTCGCAGGCCTGGGCCAGTTTACCGCCCGGCGGAATTTCCTGGCGAATGGCCACCAGCCGGGTTTTCAAGGCGGCCATGACGGGCCCACTGTCTTTTTGCCGCCGGGCCAGCCGTTGGGCCGCATCCAGGCCAAGCTGCCGGGCTTGGGCTTCCACGGCATAAAGCCGGCCGATGGTGGCGACGATTTCCGGTGGCAGCGGGTTGCGCGGCGCGAGTTTGGCCGCGTCAACAAAGCCCCGGCGCGCATGGGCCATGCAACCGGCGAACGTGATGTCCGCCCCCAAGTCATCATAGGCCGCGTAACCGTCGCATTGGACGGTACCGCGAAAACCCTTGAGGAAGGCCGCCGGGCCGGCCCGGCCGCGCCCCATCTGAAAGTCAAAGACGACCCGGCCGCCCGGCTCGCTGTATTCCCAAAAGTAAGCTTGATGGTTGCGCCCGGTCTTTTCCCCGGTTTGCACCGGCACGGTGGTTTCATCCACTTGCAGATAATGGCCCCGGAGCAACTCGGCGGCCTGGGCCCCCACCACGGGGCGCAGCAACTCCCCGGCGGCCAGCATGGCGTCGGTCAGCGTTTTGCGGTCCAAATCCAGACCGTGATTATCCGTCAGCGCGGCGTTCTGGCGGTAGACCGGGGTGTGCTGCTGGTATTTTTGGATCAGGATTTCAATGATAAATTCGTCGGCCAATTTGCCCTTGGGCACGATGCGGGGCGGGACGGGCGCGGTGACGACGCCTTGTTCGGGCAGGCAATGCGAGCCGCGCTTTTCCCGCTTGATGACGTTGACAAAAAACTCGGCCGGCGTGCACCCCAGTTCCTCGCGGGTCTCGTAGCCGATGACGGGCCGCTCGGCCCCGCATTGGCCGCACCGGCAATCGGCGGGGTGGCAGGGAATGATGATTTCGCGGCGTTCCAAGTGGGCGGGCAAGGGCTCCCGCCCGGGATGGCGGGCGCGGGGCGGTTTGGCCCGGGGCAGCGGGCGGGCTTTTTCCGCGTCCGGCCGCTGGGCCTCCTGCTGGACTTCGGCCGCCGTGACACTGGCCTCCTCGAAGAGCAGCGCCGTTTGCGCCGGGGACAGCTTTTCCCCTTTGGGACCCCAGAGCTGGAAATTGAGCAGGCGGATTTTCTCGTCCTGGATTTGGATGATCTGGTCCTTTTCCCGCAGGGCTTTGTTTTTGAGCAGGACCGTGTTTTCCAAGCCCGCGTTGGCGGTCTGCAAAGCGGCAAAGGCTTCGCGGACTTCGGCGGGCAAGGTGTCGAGGGCGATCATTTACAGTATCCTTATACTATACCTATACCGCCGCCCCGGCAAGCGTTATTTTGCTTTTTTTCCAACTTTTTTCACGCGGCCTTGCGCCACCACGAGCGGGCCCGGGTTTGCGCCAGATCAAGGCCCGCCAGCAGCAGCGTCAACTCCTCGGCGGCGATCCGCAAGGCGCCCGGCGCGGTCGTGTCCGGCCAGGCGAAGCAACCCTGGCCCAGTCGTTTGGCGCACACCCAAACCCCAGTGCCGTCAAAGTAGAGCAGTTTGAGCCGGTTTTTCCGGCGGTTGGTAAACACGAAGAGGTGGCCGCTCAACGGATCCTCCTTGAATTGATGGGTGACCACGTCGCCCAACCCGTCAAAGCTTTTGCGCAGATCCGTCGCGCCGCTGGCCAGGAAGATCCGTGTCGCCGGGCTCAAGGGGATCATAACGCGGGGAGGAGTTGCAACAAGGCGGCCAGCTCGTCGGCGGCAAACCCGGCGCGCAACTCCAGGCTCAGACCGCCCGGCCAGTGCAGCCGGTAGGCGGGGGCGGGTGGCCCCGCCGCCAACAAATTGGGCACGGCGACAAACGCAGGGCGGGGATCAGGGGGCCGGACCGCGGCCTTTCGCCGCCAGGCATGCAGCGTGGATACACCCACGCCCGCCTGCGCCGCAAATTCTTTGTCCGGCACTGGGCTCGCCCGCCAAGCCTGGAGGATTTTCTCCCGCTGGGCGGGTGTCATGTGTTTACGTCGAGGCAATGAATTTGGCATCGCCTCACTCTGCCATCACTTCCGCCCACTGCCTAGCCGGGGTTGGCTATACGGATACGTTTGATGTGCCTGTGATCTGGCGCATGGCGTCATAGAAGGACAGATCGAGCCTCTGGAATCCCCCCGTTCGCCGCTGCTCGCCCACTACTCGGCTACTACCCGCCCACTGCTCGGATGCGAGTTTTCATCCGG
>Ga0302279_10007179_pt1 | contig 11487 bp, 8 predicted proteins | sample III_Bog_N3_3_FD_194541 | JGI IMG/M metagenome (GOLD analysis project Ga0302279, IMG submission 194541) | Peat permafrost microbial communities from Stordalen Mire near Abisko, Sweden - III_Bog_N3_3 | ecosystem: Environmental > Terrestrial > Soil > Wetlands > Peat | place: Sweden: Abisko...
TGAGAATCTTGTCGAAGGTGAGCTTGGAGAACGAGTCGACGCCCGATGCAATCAGGATGATGTACTTGCGGCCCTCGATCCGCTGCAGCCGGTCGATGCCCTCATACAGCGCGTCGAAGAGATTGGTGTCGGTAAATCCCGGAATGCGCAGCGAGTTGATGGCCGACTCCAATTGCCCCTTGTCCTGGGTAAAGTCGGTGACGATCTGGGTCTTCAGGTCGAAGGTCATCAGCGCCACGTAGTCCTGCGGCCGCAGCTGCTCGGCGAAGGCGAACGCCGCGTTGCGCATGTCGTAGATGAACGTGTAGCTGCGCGCCGCAAACTCGCAGATCATCAGCGCCGTGATCGGCGCCTCCACGCGCTTGAAGCCGGCCACCTTCTGCTGCACCCCGTCTTCATACACGCGGAAGTTGGCCGGCTTGAGGCCGGGGACAAACGTGTGCGTCTTTTCCAGCAGCACGCCCACGTCGACCGTGACTTCAGGCACATCCACATGCAGCGAGAAGCTCGGCAGCCCCTCCGGATTCTTGATCCTGGGCTCGGCCGGAGCCGGCGGCGGCACGTCGGCCGGAGCGTCCTTCTTTCTCGGCAGCGCAATTACTCCGGAATCGCCCGTGGGCCCGCCGGCGTCAGGCGAAGTCTGGTCGGGCTGTTGCGCGGGAGTCTGGGGTGGAGGCGGCGGCGTGCTTTGCGCGCTCAGCATTGGCGCGGCGGAGAGGGACGCCAGCAGCATACGGGATGATGGGTTGCAGCTGCCAGACAAGCTGCACTCGCCACACAAGCTGTACTCTTATAGACGTGGAAACTCGGTTGAAGGAAATCCGCCTTCGGCTCGCGCCGGTTGCATGGGTGCTGGCCCTGTTGCTCATCTCCATTCCGCTTGCGGCGCAATCAACAGCCGCTCCCGGTCCGCCGCCCTCGAGCGGTGGATTCTTCCCCCTCAGCCAAGTGCGCAAGGGCATGACCGCGACCGCCTGGACAGTCTTTCAAGGCACCAGGCCCGAGCCCATGGACGTGGAGATTCTGGGCGTGCTGCGCGGCGCGCGCGGTCCCGGCCAGGACATGATCCTGGCCCAGCTGCACGGCACAAAGCCGGAGTACACGGGCGTAGTGGCCGGCATGAGCGGCAGCCCCGTTTACATCGGCAACAAACTGCTCGGCTCGCTCTCCTACCGCATCGGCCAGTTCAGCAAGGACCCCATCGCCGGAATCACGCCCATCGAGCAGATGCTTGAAGTCCGCGACCTGCCGCTGGAGCGGTCAGGGATCAGGGACCAGGGAACAGGGATCACAGCAGCGAGGGGAGTGCCGGGCGCGGCCATGGACTTCCAGGCCATGGAAACTCCGCTGGTCATGACCGGCTTTCAGCCCGAAGCCGTTGAGCTTTGGAAGAAGCAGGCCGCCGGCACGAATCTCGAAACTGTCGCTGCCGGAGGCGTCGGTGGGGGTTCTCAGCCTGACGCGGACATGACGCCCTCGAAAGCCGCCCTGGCCACCGTCGTCCCCGGCTCCGCCGTCAGCGCGCAGCTGGTGCGCGGCGATCTGGAAATCGCTGCCACCTGCACCGTCACCTACATCGACCCCAAACAGTTGCTCGCCTGCGGTCATCCCATCCTCCAGGCCGGCACCGTCTCGCTGCCCATGACCACGGCCGAGGTCGTTGCCACGCTGGCCTCGCCGCTCAACGCCTTCAAGATTGTCAACACCGGCGAGCTGATCGGCACGTTCACTGAAGATCGCGACTCGGCCATCCGCGGCGTGCTGGGCATGACCCCGCACATGATTCCTTTGCACATCACCGTGCACTCAGGAGACGGGCCGGCCGACCGCGCGCGTCACGTCAACGTCGAGGTGCTCGATCTGCCCTCGCTCACCGCGCAGGCCGTACTGATCACCCTCTACCAGGCGCTGCTTGAATCGAACACCGGCACCGACGACACCAGCTATCACCTCACCGGCAGCATCCATCTCGACGGCTATGCCGACTCCCCGCTCGACGAGTGGGCCTCGGCCGGCGATGCCGGACCCGCGCCCCTGCTGCTTGCCCTTCAGGCCGGTGCGCGCTTCCAGCGCATCTACGCAAATGGCGGACGGAAGGGCGACGTGCGCGGCATTGACGTCAACATTGAAGCCGTTCCCCGCCGCCTCGGCGTGCAGCTGGAGACGGCGCGGCTGGCCGGCAGCAACATCGTCCACGGCGGCGACACCGTGGTCGTCGAAGCAACCGTCCGCAACTGGCAGCAGCCGGAGCGCAACCTGCGCATCCCCATCAAGGTTCCGGCACGGATGGGCGAAGGCAACCTGCGCATCCTGGTTTCGGATGCCGGTACGCTGGACCGGACACTGGATCAGCCGCGGTTTTCCGCGCGGCCGCAGAGCCTGGGCGAGGTGCTCGCCGAGGCCCGCAACAAGCACGATGCCGGTCAGCTTTTTGTGAGCATCCTGGTGCCGGAGACCCAAGCAGGCGTCGAGGGTGAGTCGCTCACAAGCCTTCCCTTATCAGTGGCGAACGCACTGGAGCCCCTGCGCAGCTCGCAGGATGTGCGCCTCAATGGCGAGTCCGCCGAGGTCGCTGCACAGGCTCCCGCCGGCGGCGTCCTGAGCGGTTTCCAGATTCTCACACTGCACATCGATCCCGGCGGCGGGTTAGACTAGAGCCTGTTATTCACTTTCCCGCGCCCACGCGAAAGTGAATGACAGGCTCCAGGATGCAGTAGAATCGCAACTGCACTTCGCAGACCGGCTCGCGGATCAGTCCGCCGGCAATGCGTTCACCCCCAGCGAGGAATTCGGAACGGCCATGGCTCAAATTCAAGGACTTGCAGCCCACGCAGCGGGAGCGGAACTGCTCCCCTACCGCTATGACCCAGGCAAACTGGGCCCGCAGGACGTGGAGATCGCCATCACCCACTGCGGCGTCTGTCACAGCGACCTGCACCTGATCTCCAATGACTGGGGCATCAGTCAGTATCCCTTCATTCCCGGCCATGAGATTGTGGGCACGGTGTCGGCGGTCGGCGCTGAGGTCAAGATGCACCAGGTGGGACAGCGCGTCGGCCTCGGCTGGCAGTCCAACTCCTGCGGCCAGTGCGAGTGGTGCATCCGCGGCATGGAGAACCTGTGCCCGTCCTCCGAGGGAACGTGCGTCCATCGCAACGGCGGCTATGCGGAGAAGGTGCGCGCCAACGCCCGCTTTGTCATCCCCATCCCCGACGCGCTCAAGAGCGAGCATGCCGCGCCGCTGCTCTGCGGCGGCATTACCGTCTACAACCCGCTGCGCACTCATGGGGTGAATCCCTCCTCGCGCGTGGGCATCATCGGCATCGGCGGCCTGGGCCACATGGCTATTCAATTCGCCCGCGTCTTTGGCGCGGAGGTCACCGCCTTTTCCACCTCTGCCGGCAAGGAAGAAGAAGCCCGCGCCCTCGGCGCTCACCACTTCGTCAACAGCCGCGAGTCCAAGCAGCTCAAAGAGGTTGCCGGCACCCAGGACCTGATTCTGAGCACCATCAACGCCGACCAGGACTGGGGCGTCTACATCCAGGCGCTGCGCCCAACCGGGACGCTGTGCTTCGTCGGCGTTCCGCCGTCGCCGGTATCGGTGCACGCCTTTCCGCTCATCGCCGGCATGCGCTCCATCAGCGGCAACCCCACCGGCAGCCCCTATCGGCTGAAGGAGATGCTCGACGTGGCCGCTCGCCACGGCGTCAAGGCGCAGATCGAGTCGTTCCCCATGGCCAAGGCCAACGAAGCAATCGAAAAGGTAAAGAAGAACAAGGTGCGCTACCGCGCCGTGCTCACGAATTAGAGCCGTTCTCCAATTCATGTGCTCTGTTTGGTTGCGTGCAAGGTGGCGTTTTCTTAAGGAAAAAGCCACTCATCACCGTGCTTTCGGTATACAGCAATTGGAGAACAGCTGTAATGCAACTCCGGCCCCAATGAACCCCGGCCCGCCAACCATGCGTGCCGGGGTTTTGTTGTTTCCGCTGCTGTAACTTGCGAAAACCTGCCTGCAACGTTACCATTCCTTTCCTATGCAGCCACTTTCTTTGAACGCCTTCCTGGCGCTGCTTGATCGCCGCAGGACGATAGCCTTACGGCAAGGGACCCGATTCTCAGCGCCTGCTTTGGCTCTGGCGGGGCTGGCGCTCAGCTTGTCAGCCACTTCCTGCGCAGACCTGACCGAAGTGGCCAAGTTTGCCGCCTGCGCCAAGAGCGCCTCCACCGGCTATGCGGATATTGTCACGGACTTTGCCGGCTCGGCCGCGCGGAGGGCAGACGATCTCCGCGACACGCAGAAGCCCGATGCGGAGGCCGATGTCCAAAAATACAAGGCCCTGCAACCTGCCATGCTCGCCGCGCAAAAGCCGCTGGTCGATTACATCACCGCCCTGACGGCCATCGCCACCGATACCCCCGCCGCGGCCGGCAAGGGCAGCTCTTCCAGTAGCAGCACTGCCGGCAAGGACAGCACCGCCACGGCAGACGCCGCCTCCAGCACAAGCGATTCAGCGGGAGCGGATGCGGCAGGCGATCCAACGGAGGCCAATCTTGAGAAGCTGGGAATGAGCTCCACGCAGGCCACTGCCGCGCTGGGTTTGGCTTCCAAGATTGCCGCGGCGCTCTCTGCCGGGTATCGCAGCAACAAGGCCGGCAAGGCGATCCACGATTGCAACCCGGAGCTGCAGGACTACCTGAAGGGGCTGGAGCAGATCGTGGGCACCGATTACCCGCAGCTTCTGGACACGGAGAAGATCTCCGTTGAAGGACATTACTCTGACCTGCTTGGGCAATACGGAAAGACCGAGCCGCTGGCCGCGATGACAACCAGTATTCAAGAAAAGCAGGATCTGGCCGCGATTGAAAAGCGCCGCCGGGCGGCAACAGCTTACCTGAAGATACTGACCGACATCGGCCAGGGGCACCAGAAGCTGTTTGACGCGGGTGACAAGGTGACTGCGATCCAACTGGCCGCAATCGTGGAGCCCTACGTAGCGGATATTGAAAAGCAAAGTGTCGCGGTTCAAAAGGCCTTTTAAGTAGCGGCCCCAGGGAGGTTGGGAACTATGTCTTTTTATTCCGATCAGGCTGGTCAGTTTATCCAGTTGGCGCAGGGCATCCAGACCCGGATCGACAATGCCGGGTTGTCGATGGACAGCGATACGCGCTCGACGCTCGACGATCAGCGCGATGGCCTTCTGGAGAAAGCCAACAAGATGATTCTCGCCGACATTCAGGCCGCGCTCGACCAGATGAACCTGGATCAGCCGCGTTTAGCCGGCTGCACGCAAAACCTGAACAATGCGATGAAGACCGTGCAGACGTTTAATCAGATTGTGGCCATCGGCGAAGCAGGCCTGAACCTGGTGACCGCCTGCGTCAGTGGCAATCCAGCGGGGATTATCACCGCCCTGGAATGCGCGGAGAAGGCCGTGGCGGCTGCAATCGGCAAATCAAACGTGACCACCATGCCTTCTCCGCCAGCGACGCCTGCCGCGAAGAGTGTGGCGTCGACTTTAACGACCCTCGCCGCCTCCGCCGAGTCCGACGAAAACGATCAGTGACGTAAACGCGAATTGGAAGGCGCGCATTCTCGCGGCCTATGCCGAACCGCCGTCGTGCCTCAAAATACAAGCATGGACTCTCTCCGCATCGACAAATGGCTATGGGCAGCGCGCTTCTTCAAAACGCGCGCCCTGGCGCAGAAGGCCTGCGAACTGGGCCGCATTCACTCCAACACGCACGAAGCCAAGCCGTCGCGCGAGGTGCGCGTCGGCGACACACTGCTCATCAAGAATGAAGGCGGCCAGTTTACCGTGCAAGTGCTCGCCCTGAGCCAGATGCGCGGCCCCGCTGCTGTCGCACGGGCGCTCTATCGCGAAACCGAAGAAAGCCAGGCCGCGCGCCTCAAAGCCGCCGCCGAGCGCAAGGCCATGCAGGAGTTCGCCCCGCTGCCCGAGCGCCGACCCTCCAAGCGCGACCGCCGCCACATCATCCAGTTCCGCGGCGAACGATAGGGTCGACAGCAAAACGCCTTCACGGCTGCACAATATCCGGCCCATTGCCATCGGCCCAATAGCCGCTGCGCGCCGTCACGTGCAACCCCGGATGGCCTTGGAGCTTCAACTCGACCGCATGGTACCCGGCATGCGGCGTCTGCGGCTGGAAGCTCAACACATACCGGTTGGGCACGTGGTTGGAGATGGCCACCATGCCGCTTACCAAACTACGATTGTTCTCAAACTTGAAGTACTCGCCCCCGGTCAGCTCAGCCACTGTCTCCGGCACATTGCGCTGCAAACCCGCAGCGGCGCGGATGGCTGCCATCTTGGCCAGACCGAGCGGCGGAACGAGCTGCGTAAGGCAGTCGAATGCCTGGACGGCTTTGTTGGTCGTTGCGTCCGGGTCAGGGTCCTTGCCCATGCAGCCATGTGGCGGGTTGGGATAGGCATTGCTCCCTATCGCGAATCCCTTGTCAGTTTTACTGACCGGGAGATTCCTGTAGGCATAATGCGCCGCGTCCGCCTTTCCCGACGAAAATCCCAGGCTGTAGATGGCCGTGTTGGTGTCGCCGATAGCGCGCAGCGCATCATCCATTTTTGTCTGGCTGCCTTGATCGAGCGTCTCGGAGATCAGCAGAATCGCCCTGCGATAGTTCGCAGGCTGTGTGCTCAACTGATCGACAGAAAACTTGAGCGCATCCAGAATCGCCGCGCCCTTGTCGCCGGGGTCAAGGTTGTCCAGCGTCTCACCGGCTGCCATCGCATCGCCGTTGAAGTCCTGCGCGAGCTGCGGCGTGCTGTCAAAGCCCACCACCGCCACGCGATGCGGAACGCCGCCCACGACTGCGTCAATCACCGCGCCCAGGTGGTGATAGGCCGCAAGCTTGCCTCTGCCCCCGCCGCCAGTCTCGACCGCAACCACCAGCGCCAGCGGCTCACCGCCCGTGTCCTCGTCAAGCGTGAGCTTCTGCTCCACGCCGTCGTCGGTCACGCGAAAATCTTCTGCCCCAAGCGTGAACACCAGCTCGCCTTTCGCGTTCCGCACCAGCGCCGGCACCAGCACCACGTTCGTCTGCGTGCGCAGAGACGGGGCTTGCGGGTTCGATTGGGGCGCAATCTGGGCCGCGAGGGCCGGGCTGACCAGCAACGCAATCGTGGAAATCCATTTCACGGGGATCCAATTCATTGACTCGCTCCCGGGCCGGTTTGCTTCTGGAGAAATTTGATTCGACAAAGGGGCAGCGGGGTTGGATCTCCCGCCGCTGGAGGCGATGCAGTAAGGGGAACGCCTAAAGACAAGACTCCGTCGACCTTTCCGTACGGCGCCAGCTTGGGATCGAGGTAGAGGCCGCGCGGAAGCTTTGCACCCTTCTTGCCGATTCCGCCCTGGTACACGCCGCAACCGTCGTCGTAATCCGACCACGAACTCCCGCCCCAATCCGTCACTTCCAGACTCAACCTCGCTGCGGACGGCAAGTACATTGCGGCAACGTTGTAACCAAACGGGGGCGATTCCATGCCGTGTGCGTTTCCGGTGAGGATGAGAATCAGTCTTTCCGGCTGGGCATTTCCCAGCGCCAGCAAGGCGTCTCCCATAGCCTCATCCCGAGCGCCCGGCGCACCCGCGGTTGAGGGCGCGTCGAACGCGGCGACGGCGAGGTCTGGATACCTGCGACGAAGATCGTGTAACCCAACCAAGAGCCGCAGCATTGCCTCGCTCGCTCTACCGTCCATGCCATTCGTCCAGCCAGGCTGGGAGATCAACGCTTGCTTTGCCGCGTGGAGATCGCCTCCAACAAGAACTCCGGTCAGAGCTGGCTGTTCGCTTGTGGGCCGCTCCAGCGCAACAGTCACCTGCCGGCCCCGGGCGAGCGCATCGCAGACCAGGTCGAGGAACGCGGCCGGCGTCTCATTGGACCCGTGCAGCTCGCCGACAAACATCCAGTGCAAAGCTGGGCGTGACCAAACCTGATCCGCGCCAGGCAGGGGTACGCAAGCTGCCCGCGCGTTGACCGCGCAGACGGCCAGTAATGCCAGGTATGGAACGAAATGCCTTCTTCGCATCCGTATTTGCTCCCAGGTCCCAAGATTCTTATGAAATCCAGCAGTTCAAGCCGCTCCCATACAAAGGCCGCGCATTCTTTGCTGTCCAGGCAGAACCCCACCCACTGCGCCAACTTTAGTAGACTCAACGGCAGCATGTTTGTTATGAAGCAAAGTTTTCGTCTCTTCCCCGCCGCAGCCCGATTCTCCGCCCTCGCAGCGGCTCTCCTCGCATTATTCGCCACCCCGCCGGCCTCGGCGCAGGGCACGCATCTGTGGACCCAGTCGCGCGTCGAGGAGTTCGAAAAAGGCACGCCGCAGGGCGTGACTATCTCGAGCGACGGCCATCTGCGCGGGGGACCCGGCCTGACCGAGCTGCTCACCACGCCCTCGACTTTTGTGTGGTCGGTCGCTGCAGGCAAAAACGGCGAAACCTACGTCGGCACCGCCTCACCCGCCGCCGTGCTGCGGATCGGGCGCGATGGCAAATCGACCACGCTCTTTGAAACCAAGGACCTGAGCGTGCAGGTGGTCCGCCTCGGCCCCGACGGCGCGCTCTACGCGGCCACGCTGCCCAGCGGCAAGGTCTACCGGCTCAAAGGCGATGCAACCACTGAACAGAGCGACGACAACGCAACGGTCGTCTTCGATCTGGGCAAGCTGGACGAAGCAAGATCCTCCTCGGCCCAGGAAAAATTGGCCGATGGCAAAGAGGACCCCGCCAAAACCAGCAGCAAATCGCGCTACATCTGGGATCTGACATTCGATGCAGCCGGCCGTGTCTACATCGCTACAGGCGATCCCGCCGCAATCTACCGCATCAACCCGTCGAAGCCCGGCACGCAGCCGGAGCTCTTCTTCAAATCCGACGAGCAGCACATCCGCTCTCTCGCCTGGGACAGCAAGGGCAACCTGATTGCCGGCTCCGACGGCTCGGGCCTCGTCTACCGCATCGACTCGCACGGCAAGGGCTACGTGCTCTTTGAAGCGCCGCGCCGCGAGATCACCTCTGTCGCCGTCACCGCAAACGGCACCATCTACGCCGCGAGCGTTGGCGACAAGAGCCACAATCCCCTACCACCCTTGCCGGTGCAAGGCCAGGGCTCCATCACCATCACCATCGGCCAGCCCGCGTCGTTGCAGGCGGCCAACACCAGCAGCTCCGTGCCCGAGGGGAGCGAGATCTACGCACTCACGCCTAGTGACGATCCCCGGCCGCAAGCCCCGCGCCGCATCTGGGCGGGCAAGGACGAGATCGTCTACGCCCTCGCCGCGCGCAAAGACGGCGTGCTGGCCCTAACCGGCAATCGCGGCCGCGTGTTTCGCATCGGCGATGACGGCAGCTACGCGGACCTCGCCAATCTCGACGCACAGCAGGGCCTCAGCCTCGCCGTCGATGCGGACAGCGTCCTCATCGGCACCGGCAACACCGGCAAGCTGGTGCGCCTGGGCGCAATCGACAAGCACGAGTACGCAAGCGACGTGTTCGACGCCGGCGCCCTCGCGCGCTTCGGCCGCATCGAGGTCGAGCCGGGGTCAACCGGCTTTGATCTCTTCACCCGCAGCGGCAACGTGGAGCAGCCCGCGCGCGGCCGCGCCGACTGGGGCTGGTCCGACTGGCAGCCGTTGCAAGACGGCGCAGTCGCCTCGCCCGCCGGCCGCTTCTTTGAGTGGAAAGCCGTCCTGCATGCAGGCGGAATCCTGGGCAGCGTCGGCGTCAACTACCTGCCCGTCAACGCCGCTCCCGTGATCGACGAAATGATCGTGGTTCCTGGCGCGCGTGTGAATCCACAAACACTCTCGCAGACTGTACCCGGCACTGCGCCGCAGGTGACCATCACACTGCCCTCCGCGAATCAAAACGCGGCCACGTTTGACGGGACGGCCAGCGCGCCGCTCCAGGCCATCAAAGACAAGAGCGCCATCACCGTCCGCTGGGCGGCGCACGACGACAACGGCGACGACCTGATCTACGCGCTCTACCTGCGCGGCGACGGCGAATCCGTGTGGCGGCTGCTCAAGGATCAGATCACCGACAAGGCCTATAGCTTCGACGCCTCGCTCATCCCCGACGGCGGCTACCAGCTCAAGGTCGTCGCCTCCGACGCGCCCTCGCACACTCCCACCGACGCGCTCGCCGGCGAGAAAATCAGCGAGCGCTTTGAAGTGGACACCACGCCGCCGGTGGTCAGCGCGCTTAGAGTCGCCGTGGATGCATCTCCGCTTGTGACCTTCGACGCCGAAGACGCCTTTTCGCCCATCGCTCACGCCGAGTACTCGCTCGACGCAGGCCCCTGGCAGTACATCGACCCCACCGGCGGCCTCTCCGATTCAAAGCGCGAACACTACGAGCTGCACCTGCCGGCGTCCACATTGGCGGGCAAGCCCGGCGAGCATCTCATCACCGTCCGCGCCTACGACCGGCATGACAACGTCGGCGTTGCCAAAACCGTTTTCGAAGTCCCGGCGAAGTAGCCTCTATGCGATTCGAACTCTACATCGCGGCGCGATACCTGAGAGCCAAGCGGCGGCAAGCCGTCGTCGGCGTGGTCACCGCCATCTCCGTGGCCGGCGTGGCCGCGGGCGTGGCTGCCCTCATCATTGCGCTGGCCATCACCAACGGCATGCGCAGCGAGTTGCAGGACAAGCTGCTGGCCAACTCAGCGCATGTGCAACTGATGCGCGTCCAGGCCGACGGCATTCGCAACTGGCAGCCGCTCTTCAACCGCCTGCGCCGGCTGCCCCACGTCACCGCAGCCTCGCCCGGCATCTACGAGCAGGTGATGGTGGCTCGCGGAGCCCGCGCGGGCGGCGCGATGATCGAAGGCATTTTACCTGACCGCGAAAAAACCGTGAGCGATCTGCTCTCGACCGCTGCGCCCGCTGCCGTGCAGGCGCTTGAGCCCGATCCCGCAGGGGCCGATGGCCACACGCTGCCGCCTATTGTGCTCGGGCAGGACCTGGCCGAGACCGTGGGCGCCGCAGTCGGCGACCGCGTCACGCTGGTCAGCCCGCAGGGCGATATGACTCCCTTCGGCATGATGCCCAAGGTGGTTCCGTTTCGCCTCGCCGGCACCTTTCACTCCGGCTTCTACCAGTACGACGCCAACATGGGCTTCATGCGCCTGGCCGATGCGCAGCGGCTCTACAGCGAGCCCGACCTGCTCTCCGTCATCAGCTTCAAAGTCGACGACCTGGAGCGCGCGCCGGCGATCGGCAAGCAGATCGAGCAGGCCGCCGGCAAGGGCTACATGACCAACAACTGGATCGAGCAGAACCGCGAGCTCTTCACCGCGCTCAAGGAAGAGCAGATCGTCACCTTCATCGTCATCGCGCTCATCGTGCTGGTGGCCGCGCTCAACATTCTCATTGCCCTCACCATGATGGTGATGGAGAAGACCCGCGACATCGCCGTAATGATGAGCTTCGGCGTCGAACCCGG
>Ga0302279_10007184_pt1 | contig 11481 bp, 8 predicted proteins | sample III_Bog_N3_3_FD_194541 | JGI IMG/M metagenome (GOLD analysis project Ga0302279, IMG submission 194541) | Peat permafrost microbial communities from Stordalen Mire near Abisko, Sweden - III_Bog_N3_3 | ecosystem: Environmental > Terrestrial > Soil > Wetlands > Peat | place: Sweden: Abisko...
CCTTCGTCATCTTCGTGTCCCTTTCGCTATTAAACCAGCGAACTAAGGGATACGTTTCGCGGGGGCAAGGTCAAAATCAAGATCGTCTCCGCTCCGGAAGTAACGGCTCAAGAATTACTCCGAACCCAGGAAAGTCAATCGCCGGTCCGTCGCATCTTCCTGCAAAAGTGGATAATCAGAAAAATACAAATTGCCGGGCTCAAAGAGGCCTGGATTTTGGTTGGGGTAATTCTCTGACTTTTCCCAGATGTCCGTCACGCGAATCCTTTCAGATCTTTCGCTGGTTGTCCTTCACCGTTTGAGCCTTGCGACCGATCGGCCAACTGGGTAAAACCGGGATTCGAAGAAATGCGTTGGTTGGGATGCAAAAGCTATTTGTCGCCGTCACTGAACCTCATCGAGGAAGGCTGTGCTTTCGGAGCTTTCCGTCTCGAATCCGACGGCACTCTCCTGCGCGGAGAGGAAATGATTCATCTGACCCCCAACGAACTGGCTGCGTTGCGGATTCTAGTGGCCAACGCCGGGAAGATTGTTCCACCTGTGCAACTGAAACGGGCGCTATGGGGCGGGCCGCACGTGAACGCGGACATCCTTCCCAAGTGCCTCACCTCGTTGCGTGCGCGGCTGGAGCCGGATGTGTGCATCCAGACCATCTACAAGCGGGGCTATCGCTTCTCGGCCCAGGTACGGCGCTCGGGCAGGACGGCTGGCACGCCTCTGCCGCGGCTGGCGGTTCTCCCCTTCGTCACCGGGTTCACCGTTCCTGAGCATCTCGGCTTCGCTCTTGCCGAGGGAACTATCACTCGGCTTTCCAATGCGCGCCACCCATCGCTTTCCATCCTCGCCCGAGACTCGGTCTTCAGCCTCGCAGAGCGCGGCTGGTCCCCTCTCGAAGTGGGAAAAGCGCTACAGTCGGACCTGGTCCTGAGCGGCACGCTCCGCGCACAGGCCGGTCATTTCCGCTTGCGCGCGGAAATGACCAGCGTTCCGGACGGGGAGCAAATTTGGGTCGAGGATTTCCTGGTTAGCCAGGACCGGATCACGCGTCTGGAATTGGAACTGGCCGAACAACTGGATTTTCGTCTCAACCAGGGAGGCCTGACCATCACAGCGGTGGCGACCAAGCGCGACCAGGAAAGCAGCCCGCGGCAGCGGGAAGCCTACGAAACTTACCTCCGCGGACATCATGAGTGGCAGTCCATGCAGCGCCATCAAATGCAGGACGGGCTGCAACACCTACTGCGGGCAACCGAACTCGATCCCGACCTGATCGCGGCCAAGGTCGATCTGGCGCACTTGTGCGTCACCCAGTCCTTCTATGGGTTCATGTCCCCGGCTGTCACGGCAGACTACGTGCGCAGCACCGCCGCGTCGATTCCGGGCCTGGGACTGCAAGCTACTGCCATCCTGCCCGCGCTGGGCTGGGTCGAATTTCACGTGGACCGCAATCTGCCCGCCGCCCTGAGCGCCTTCTCAAAAAGCGCGAATCTACCCCACGATCCCTGGATTACGCGGGTGCGCTCGATGTTCTCTCTCAGCCGCCACCGGTTCGACGAGGCAATTGAGTTGCTGCGCGCTGCGATTCGGATCGATCCCTATTCAATGTGGCTCCACGCCCGGCTGGCATGGACGCTCCACTTGGCTGGAAAGGCAGCCGCGAGCGTCGATTGTATCCGCGAGGCCATTGCGCTCTTTCCCGGACACGCGGGCGCGGCCCTGTACGGAGCCGTAATTCTGGCCTACAACGGAGACGCGGGAGAAGCCACAGCGCTGGCCGAAGGGCTCGCATATCAGACGCCGTACTTCGATCTGGCGACGGCCGTCCATGCCTATACGCTGGCCATTGATGGCCGCAAAGACGAAGCTCGCTTGCTGGTGGAGCGGTTGCAATGGCTCAGCCGGGAACGCTTTGTATTGGGGTCGTTCACGCCAGCGGTCTATGTTGCGCTGGGAGACCCGGACGCGGCCATTGCGGAACTGAGCGCCGGGGCCGAAACGCGCTGCCCCTGGTTCTTCCAGATGCTTGCCGATCCGCGCCTACACCCCCTTCGCAGGCGTCCCGAGTTCGTGCGGATGCAGGCCATCCTGACCGACATGGAAGAGAAAGCCGCGCACGGTCTTCAACTGGAATGCTGAGTGGCTTGCGGCCACGCAAACTGCCTTCTATCGATCCGGCATGAAAGCACTGCGATTGGGTGCCCAACTCTTTCCGCATTTGGTGCGGAGAGGGTGGGGGACCACGATGAATTCAATTCATACCGGATCAGTAGTAAACCGATAAAGCTAGCCAAAACCTCCCGTGGCCCTGTAGAGTTTCTCCCGGTGGCCTTTTCCGCCTGTTAGAACCCCGAAGAATTGCCCAAAAGAAGGCCAGCCATCTGGGAGGAACGCCGTCATGCCGCTTCGTCGCTGGTTCTTTGTGCTCGCTCTTGCCTTCGCCCTGTTCGCCACCCGCGCACAGGCGCAACAGCCCGCCTATCTCGATCCCAAACTGCCCCCGGCCGAGCGCGCTCACGATCTGGTGGGGCGGATGACCCTGGAACAGAAGGCAGCCCAACTGGAAGACTGGGCCACCGCCATCCCGCGGCTGGGAATTCCGGACTACCAGACTTGGAACGAAGCGCTGCACGGGGTGGCCCGTGCCGGCTACGCCACGGTCTTTCCCCAGGCCATCGGCATGGGTGCGACATGGGACCCGAAGATGGTGAAATCCATGGGCACAGTGGTCTCCACCGAGGCGCGGGCCAAGTACAACCAGGCCCAGCGCGAGGGCAACCACCGCATCTTTTTTGGATTGACCTTCTGGTCGCCCAACATCAACATCTTTCGCGATCCCCGCTGGGGCCGCGGCCAGGAAACTTACGGAGAAGACCCGTTCCTCACCTCCAGGCTGGGGGTGGCGTTTATCTCGGGCGTACAAGGCGGTGACCTGAACCACCTGCGCGCGGTGGCCACCAGCAAACACTTCGCCGTGCACTCCGGGCCGGAGTCGCTCCGCCATGGCTTCAACGTGAACCCCACGGAGCGCGACCTCGAAGAGAGCTATCTGCCCGCCTTCCGCGCCACGGTGACCGAGGGGCACGTGCAGTCGGTGATGTGCGCCTACAACTCCATCGACGACTTTCCGGCTTGCACCAACAAGATGCTGCTGAAGGACCACCTGCGCGACGCGTGGGGCTTCAAAGGCTTTGTGGTTTCCGACTGCGGCGCTATTGTGGACGTGAACCAGGGACACAAGAAGACCGCCGACATTACGCACTCGGCCGTGATGGCCCTGGAAGCGGGCACGGATCTCTCCTGCAGCATCTGGACGCCGGGCTTCAACACCCTGGCCGATGCGGTCCGCCAGAAACTGGTTTCGGAAGACCTGGTGACGCAGGCCGCCGAACGGCTCTACACAGGGCGCTTCCAATTGGGTCTCTTCGATCCGCAAGGCTCCAGCCCGCTGGACAACATCCGCATGGGCATCGACATGATCGTCCCGGACCGCGACCAGGCGCGCAAGGCAGCCGAGGAGAGCATCGTTCTGCTTAAGAACTCGGGAGTGTTGCCTCTGAAGTCCGCGCCCGGCCACATCGCCGTGATCGGCCCCACCGCCGACCAGTTGACCTCCATCCTGGGCAACTACGTGGGAACGCCCATCCGGCCGGTGACGCCGCTGGACGGCATGTTGCAGCAGTTCAAGAGTTCCCCCATTCTCTACGCGCAAGGTTCCACGCTGGCAGCCGGGACCAGCGTTCCGGTTCCACGCACCGCCTTCGGGCTGAACAAGGGCCTGAAGACCGAGTTCTTTGCCGCGCCGGACTGGACCGGCCGCCCGGTGGCCACCGTGACCCAACCCGCCGTGCAGGCCGACTGGGAGAACGCCAACCCCACGCCGATGTTGGCAACCCACGATTACTCAGTCCGCTGGACGGGTTCGTTCACCGCGCCCGCCCCCGGCCACTACGTCTTCAGCGTCGAGTCGGGAGACAGCTTCCCGTATTCGCCGGTCGAAAGCTACCGCTTCATCCTCGACGGCAAGGTGCTGGGCGAAGGCAGCCTGCGCCAGGGCCAGGATATTTCGCAGATGGGCAACTTCCACGCCGCGCCGGGCGCCTCGCCGACCGCGCCGCCCGTCATGCAGTTCGCCAAGGTTCCCTCCATCGCCGTGGACTTCACGGACACCAACCCGCACGATTTCCGCTTTGAATATTCCCACTCCGGCGACCAGTCCGGCGGCGGCGTGACCCTGAAGTGGGAAGCGCCGGCACAGGCCCAGTTGGACGAAGCCGTGGCCCGCGCCAAGGAAGCCGACGTGGTGGTGGCGTTTGTGGGTCTCTCGCCGCAACTGGAGGGCGAGGAAATGAACATCAAGATCGACGGATTCTCCGGCGGAGACCGCACCAGCCTGGACCTTCCCGCGCCGCAGCAGAAGCTGCTTGAGGCCGTGGCAGCTACCGGCAAGCCGCTGGTGGTGGTGTTGCAAAGCGGCTCGGCCGTGGCCCTGAACTGGGCCAACCAGCACGCCGCTGCGGTTCTGGAAGCCTGGTACCCCGGCGTTGAGGGAGGCACGGCGATTGCCCGCACCCTGGCTGGATTGAACAACCCCGGCGGACGCCTTCCGATCACCTTCTACGCATCCCTCGATGGGTTGCCGGAGTTCACCGACTACCACTTCAAGAGCGGCTCCAAGGGCCGCACGTATCGCTACTTTACCGGCAAGCCGCTGTGGGGCTTCGGCTACGGGCTGAGCTATTCGAGCTTCAAATACGGGCCGGTCAAGCTTTCCGCAGAGACTCTGAAGGCAGGCGATCCTGTGACCGCGACCGTGACGGTGACCAACACCAGCACGGTAACTGGCGACGAGGTGGTCGAGGCCTATCTGAAGACTCCGCAGGCGAATGGGCCGATCCACTCACTGGCGGCCTTTGAGCGCGTGACTATTGCGGCTGGCGAAAGCAAGGAAGTCACCCTGACGCTCGATCCGCGCACATTGTCGAGCGTGGACGAGAAGGGCAACCGCGCCATTCTGGCGGGCAAGTACAAGCTGACTGTGGGCGGCGCGCAGCCGGAGGAAACCGAAGCCAAATCGGAAGCTGGATTCACCGTCACCGGCTCCGCGCCTCTGCCCAAATAGCTTCACCAGGAACGCGGGCAATCCCACTCGAGGATTGCCCACGTCCTGGCGACCTCAATCCGCAGCAGAGTTCGGTTCGAGAGAGGCTCGTTGTCGAAGCGGAATGGTCCTGCTTCGGAACCGCACCGGAGCGGCAAAAAGGGGCATTTTGGTGTCGATTTTGGAGCATTATCAGGCAAAAAAGGCCTAAAGACGGCCAAAAAAGGGCCAAAATCGGGGGTTTACAGTTACTAGTCAGTTAACTATGTATTTTTGTATAGTGTTCATTATTATCGACTTACGTTGAGTTTGGCAAGCAAAATGCGGTAAAAAACACATAGGGGGGTGGGGGGTAAGGGCGATTTCGTCCGGTTTTTGGCTTGAAATCGACCTTAAAAAAGGTCTTGTCCAAGCCTCTAGATGCGGGCTGTGGCCGCCTGAAAATACTAGTCGCTCCGAGCGAGCGTGGACGAGGACGTCCACGCTACAGCCGACCGGGAGGTCGGCGTTACTCCCCTGCTGGCGTTACTCCCCTGCTGGCGTTACTTCCCTGCTGGCGTTGCTTTCCGACTAAGGACATTGTGCGCTCATGGGGCTTAATTCTGCGCAAAGGAACGCGCAAACCATTCTCAGAAGCCGCGCTCGGGGTCAGGCGAAGGCGAGGTTATTCCGGGAATTCCTTATTTGCCTCGACTCGATCTTCCCTCTGCTGCCGATTCAGTCGCTGTTCCCGCTCTGACCGCCTGGATGAATGCCAGACCGGTCCGGATCCGCCGATCCCGGCGATCTCTCCAACGATGGCCGCAAGAAGGGCCACGAGCAGGAGCAAAAGTCCAATGGCCACGAGCGCGAGTCCGCCGGGCACCGCCGGCCCGTAGGTTGTGAAGGCGATTTGCAGCGAGGATCCCGAAACCGGGAAACCGATACTCATACCGGTGGTGCCGTTGCAGTATCCGAAGATCAATCCGAGCCCAAGGGCAAGGAAAAGTACGGCGCCAATCAGGGGACGGTCAGCTCTCATGCGATTCACCTCTCCGGTTCAATCCGAGGACCAGAGAGTACGCCAACCCGGATCGAAATCTCTGAGCAAAAGTGCACAGGTTGGCAGGAGAGCAGGTGGGCGATGGACTTCACGCGGGACCGCCTCTGCATGGTCTGCGGAAAAATGCCGTCTCTTGCGTAGAAACCACGAGAAGAATCTCTGCGCGGCTAAAGCAGGCCGCGGAAATAGCCCCGAATTCGCGCAAGATGGCCGAGAAACAAACCGCAGGGGCTAAAGCCCTCGAATTTTTCAGCAACCTGCGGCACGACTGAAGTCGTGCCCTGACGCTTCGTGCCAACTTGAGAGTTTTCCCGCAGCCTGTAAAGCCACTTTGATAATGCTGACCTTATGCGGGGATTGAAACTCCCAGTCTCTCTCCGGATCGGGTTTTCCGCAGTTTGTGCAGCTTCGCATTGCTCCATCCTATGCAGCCACTCATCCCTCGATATGGACCCGTCTGGTGACTTGCATCACACGCCGGCCTTCCCGCTTGCTGAATAATCGGATAGATGGGCGGAGGATTCGCCTGCGCCTTGGCGTGTTCTTTCCCCTGGGGCCGGATTTCCAGCCGTACGCGGAGGCAGATCGCATCCGGTGCGAGCGAACCAGCCTCAGACCTCACGGAGACCTACCTGCATGTACAAGATTGTGGAAGCTCGCGATGTCGGCTTCAAGATCAAGCAATTCACGATTGAAGCGCCGCGCATTGCGCGCAAACAGCAACCGGGGCAGTTCATCATTCTGCGCTTGCACGAGCAGGGCGAACGCATTCCACTGACCATCAAGAGCTCCGATCCCGAGGCGGGGACGGTGACCATTGCGGTGCAGGGGATCGGCAAGACCACTTCGCTGCTGAATTGCCTGGAAGCGGGCGATTACATTATGGACATCGTGGGCCCGCTGGGCCACCCGTCGGAGATCAAGAACTATGGCACGGCGGTGATTCTGGCCGGCAGCGTGGGCACGGCCATGGCTCTGCCCACCGCCAATGCTCTGAAAAAGGCCGGCAACCACGTGGTGTTTATTGAAGGCGCGCGCAATACGGAGATGGTGGTTTTCGAGGACGAGGTCCGCGCGGCCAGCGACGAGACCTACATCATGACCGACGACGGCAGCTACGGCGAACAGGGGCTGGTGACGAAAAAGCTGAACGAGTTGCTGGCTGCCGGACGCGCGATCGACTTTGTGCTGGCGGTGGGGCCGGTGCCGATGATGCGGGCTGTGGCGCAGGTGACAGCACCGCTGGGGATCAGGACCATGGTCAGCCTGAATTCGATCATGGTGGACGGCACGGGGATGTGCGGCGGCTGCCGGGTTCTGGTGAACGGGACGAGCAGCTTTGCCTGCGTGGACGGGCCGGAGTTCGAGGCTTCGAAGGTGAACTTCGAGGTTCTGATGCAGCGCAACACCATGTATCGCGACAAGGAGTGCGAGTCTCTGAAGCGCTTTGAGGAACACAAGGAAGAGGAAGTGGCCGAGGTGCGGGCGCAGTTGGCCGCGCGGCGGACGCAGGAGGAGACCCACTATGCCTGAGCTGAACACACTTCCCTTGAAAGAGCGGATGAAGATTGCCCGGACCGAGATGCCGGAGGCGGATGCTGCGGCGCGCAGCCGGAATTTTGAAGAGGTGAACCTGGGATTGACGGCGGCGGAGACGGCCACCGAGGCCACGCGCTGCCTGGCGTGCGTGAAGCCGGGGTGCGTGCGCGAGTGCCCGGTGGGCGTGAAGATTCGCGAAGTGGTCGACCTGATCTACGCAGGTGATTATCTGGCAGCGGCGGCGAAGCTGCGGGAAGACAATTCGCTGCCTGCGATTACCGGACGGGTGTGCCCGCAGGAAAACCAGTGCGAGGGCGGATGCGTGCTGGGCAAGAAGGGCAAGCCTGTGGCGATTGGCAACCTGGAGCGCTTTGTGGCCGATTTTGAGAGGCTGAGCGGCAAGGTGGGGTTGCCCGCCAATGCGCCTTCGACGGGGAAGAACGTGGCCATTGTGGGCTCGGGACCGGCCGGACTGAGCGCCGCGGGCGACCTGATCCAGAAGGGGCACCGGGTGCGCGTGTTTGAGGCGCTGCACGAACTGGGCGGGGTGCTGATCTACGGCATTCCCGAGTTCAGGCTGCCCAAGTCGATTGTGAAGGGCGAAGTGGACAACCTGCGCAAGATGGGCGTGGAGTTTGAGACCAACGTGGTGGTGGGCAAAAGCGTCACCATCGACGAATTGATGAAGGAAGAGCACTTTGACGCGGTGTTTGTGGCCACCGGCGCGGGGCTTCCGATGTTTCTGCGGATTCCCGGCGAGCACCTGAACGGGGTCTATTCTGCCAACGAGTTTTTGACCCGTGTGAACCTGATGCGCGCCTACCAGTTTCCCGAATACGACGAGCCGGTGTACGACTGCCGGGATCGCGACGTGATGGTGGTGGGCGGCGGCAACACGGCAATGGATGCGGTGCGCACGGCGCGACGGCTGGGCGCAAGGACGGCGACGCTGGTGTACCGGCGCTCGGAGGCCGAGATGCCGGCCCGTCTTGAAGAGGTGAAGCACGCGCAACAGGAAGGCATCGAGTTCCGCATGCTGACCAACCCGACCGAGTTTCTGGGCGACGAAAAGGGCTGGCTCACGGGCGCACGCTGCGTGCGGATGGAGTTGGGCGAACCGGACGCGAGCGGACGGCGGAGGCCGATCGAGATCAAGGGATCGGAGTTCATTCTGCCCGCCAGCCTGGCGATTATCGGCCTGGGCACCACGGCCAATCCGCTGATCCAGAGCACCACGCCGGACCTGAAGACCAACGCGCGCAACTACATTGCGGCCGATGCGGAGACCGGGCGGACGTCAAAGCGCGGCGTGTTTGCCGGCGGGGATATTGTGACCGGTGGAGCCACGGTGATTCTGGCCATGGGCGCGGGGCGCAAGGCCGCTAAGGCTATCCATGAGTATTTAGTTTCGGATGGGCAGTGGTAGGAGTTCGTCTCTTGTAAAGTGCATGAGGATGCGGGGTGGCGGCAGCTTGTTTCGCCGACACTCCGCTCTTTTTTTGCTTGTGGGCCGATCTATCTTCGCGGAATGGAGAATCAGGTTGCCTGCACCAATTGAGGCGGAGGAAGTACCATGGATTTCGGACGCAGACGAGGCGCATCCGAAGCGAATGAAGCGCCCGTTTCATCCACTTCGAACGATGAGGTGAACCCCTTGACAGCTTTGAGATTCAGCGCGGCGGCAGCATTGGCAGTGGCAATTTCGAGCGTGCCGTGCGCGGCGCAAACGCAGTTCCAGAACCACCTGATGCCGCAACCCGCGCAGATTTCCGTGGGGGCAGGCGGGCTCGAGCTTGATTCCACTTTTGCTGTTGAAGTCCCGGGAGTTTCCGATGCACGTCTCAACGATGCGATTGGCCGCGCGGTGCGGCGCATCGAGATGGAAGCCGGGCTGCGTCACGCGGGGCGCGGCGTGGCCGGAAAGACCCGGCTGGTGGTGAAGGTGGAGCACGCGGACGGGGCGGTACAGTCCATCGACGAGGACGAGAGCTACGCGCTGAGCGTCACTGGCGAAGGCGCGGAGATCGATGCCGCGACCGAGGTGGGCGCGATGCATGGCCTGGAGACCCTCATCCAACTGGTGCAGCCCAAGGGCAGCGGCTACTTTATTCCCGCCGTCACCATACAGGATGCGCCGCGATTCCGCTGGCGCGGCCTGATGGTGGATTGCGGACGGCACTTTGAGCCGGTGGCCGTTCTGAAGCGCACGCTGGACGGCATGGCCGCGGTGAAGCTGAACGTCTTCCACTGGCATTTGACCGAAGATCAGGGATTCCGCATCGAGAGCAAACTTTATCCTGCGCTCACCGGCAAAGGTTCGGACGGGTTCTTCTATACCCAGCAGGACGCGCGGGAGATTGTGGCCTATGCGCGGGCGCGGGGAATTCGCGTGGTGCCGGAGTTCGAGATGCCCGGACATAGCGCAGCGTGGCTGATCGCCTATCCGGAACTGGCCAGCGGAACCCGGCCCGATGAGATTCGCCGCGAGTTCGGCGTGAGCGATACCGCGATCGACCCCACGCGCGAAGAGACCTATGTGTTCATTGACCGGTTTCTGACGGAGATGGCGGGCATCTTCCCAGACGCTTACATTCACATCGGCGGAGACGAGACGCCCGCGCCGGACTGGAAGACGAATCCGCGCATTGTCGCGTTTATGAAGGCGCACGGCATCCAGGACAACGACGCGCTGCAGGCCTACTTCAACACCCGGGTGCTGAAGACGATCAGCCGCTTGCACCGGCACATGATCGGTTGGGACGAGGTTCTGACGCCGGGGCTTCCCAAGGATGTGGTGGTGCAGTCGTGGCGCGGCGAGGAGTCGCTCTTCAAGGGCGCGAAGCTGGGCTACGCGGGGGTTCTTTCCGCTCCCTACTATCTGGACGGCATGAGGCCGGCGAGCGTGCACTACCTCGCCGACCCGCTTCCTTCCACTTCCGATCTAACTCCGGAGGAGCGCAAGCTGATTCTGGGCGGCGAGATCTGCATGTGGGCCGAGCACATTGATGCGCGGACCATCGACTCGCGGATCTGGCCGCGCGCCGCCGCTATCGCCGAGCGTTTCTGGTCAGCTGAAAACGTGCGGGACGTCGACGATATGTATCGCCGGTTGACGTCTGTTTCCATTGAACTGGAAAGCGTGGGGCTGACCCATCTGGAGGCGGAAGACGCGGGGCTGCGGGCGCTGGCGGGCACGGAGAACATCGACGCTTTGCGCACTGTGGCTTCCGTACTGGAGCCGGTCAGCTTCGGCGAGCGGGCGCAGACGCAGCACACCGATCAACTGACTCCACTGGATGGCTTTGTGGATGCGGTGCGGCCCGACCCGGCTTCGCGGCAGTGGTTCGAAGCGTCCGTGAAGCGCTTGCTGGCCGATCCCAAGGGCGACAGGGCGGATCGCGACGCGCTGGCCAGCTGGTTCACCGCGCTTTCCAACGCGGTTCCTGCCGCCGAGCGGCAGATGACCGCTTCGCCGAGGCTGGCGGAAGTAACTCTGCGCGCCAGCCAATTGGTGGAACTGACTGCCATGGGACAGCAGGCGCTGAAGGATCTCGCCGAAGGCCGGAAGGCTGCGCCGGGATGGAAAGAGAAGCAGACTCTGGAGGAGATCAAGAAGCCGAGCGCGCTGGTCCGCTTTACCATTTTGGACGGCATGAACAAGCTGGTGGAGGCGGTCTCAGAGTAGGTGCGGCCTTGGGGCAATTCTCCTCTTGGTGTAGCGTCGAGCGTGGACCGGGAGGTCCACGCTACAGCCGACCGGGAGGTTGATTACATGACAGCGCCGGCTCCTTCGAGCCCGAGT
>Ga0302279_10007185_pt1 | contig 11480 bp, 11 predicted proteins | sample III_Bog_N3_3_FD_194541 | JGI IMG/M metagenome (GOLD analysis project Ga0302279, IMG submission 194541) | Peat permafrost microbial communities from Stordalen Mire near Abisko, Sweden - III_Bog_N3_3 | ecosystem: Environmental > Terrestrial > Soil > Wetlands > Peat | place: Sweden: Abisko...
GGGAGCGGCGTCGCTCCCCTCAAACGAAGACTCGGCACGACGGAGCGGGTCGGCCTTTGCCCGACACGCTCCTAGACTCCGCACAGCGGTCCCCGGCGCGTTGCAGTATGCTGCGCGCCCATGGATCCCGCCGTCGACCCCACGCCCGCCCCGGCCGAGACGCCCGATGTAGCCTCTGCTGCCCCTCCGGCCGCAGCGCCCGAGCCTCCGGCCCCCGCGCCCGAGGCTCCGGCCGTCGTCGCGTCCGTTCCCCCTCCGGCTGCCGCCGCGCCCGCTGACACTTCGGCGCTCGTCACGCCGACGCCCGGCACTGGCATCCCGTTCGCGCGCGTGTCCGACGTCGCCGACAAGGTCGCGCGTGCGCGTGGGGCCCAAGGCGCATGGGCGGCTCGCACGATTGAAGAGCGCGTTCGCATCCTGTCGTCGGTGAAGGCGCGCGTGCTCGATCGCGCGGAGGCTATTGGCGCGGAGGTTCATCGCGAGACCGGTAAGCCCGCCATCGAGGCCATCCTGAGCGAGGTCCTCCCCACGGCCGACGTGGTCGACTTCTGGTCACGCTCGATCGAGGAGCTGCTCGGCGCCACCGAGATCGAGCTCGATCGCTCGTCGTACCCGGGCAAGACGGGCTGGACCTTCCGCGAGCCGCGCGGCGTCGTCGCCCTCATCACCCCGTGGAACTATCCGGTCGCGCTCCCCTTACGCACGCTCGTCCCGGCGCTGCTCGCGGGCAACGCGGTCGTGTGGAAGCCGAGCGAAGTGACGCCGGCGTCGGCGGTGCTCGTGGCCGACCTCTTCGCGGGGCTCTTGCCCGAAGGGGTGCTCGAGGTCGCGTACGGCGCAGGCGACATCGGCGCCGCGCTGGCGGAGGCCGACGTCGACCTCGTCGTGTTCGTCGGCGGCGTGGAGACGGGCAAGAAGGTCGCGCATGCGTGCGCCGAGCGCGTGTCCCCGTGCTCGCTGGAGCTTGGTGGGAAAGACGCAGCGATCGTCCTGGCCGACGCGAACATCGAGCGGGCCGCGAACGGCGTGGTGTGGGGCGCGCTCACGAACGCAGGGCAGAACTGCGGCGCGGTCGAGCGGGTCTACGTCGAGCTCCCGGTGGCCGAGGCGTTCATCGAGCGCGTGAAGGCCGAGGTCGCGGCGCTTCGTCCGGGCATCGACATCGGCCCCATGACGACCGAGCGTCAGCGCGGCGTTGTTGCGGGTCAGCTGGCGGATGAAGTGGCCGCCGGCGGGAAGATCCTCCAGGGGGGCACGACGAACGAGCGCTTCATCGCGCCTACCGTGGTGCGGGTCGAGTCGGACAACTCCACGCTGATGACGGAGGAGACCTTCGGGCCGATCATCCCGATCGCCGTGGTCGCCAACGTCGAAGAGGCCATCGCGCGCGCGAACGCGTCGAAGTACGGGCTCACGGCGAGCATCTGGTCGAAGAACATCTCGCGCGCCGAAGAGCTCGCGCTGCAGCTGCGGGTCGGCGTCGTCACCATCAACAACCACTCGTTCACCGGCGCCCTCCCCGCGGCCCCCTGGGTCGGGCGTGGGCTCACGGGCTACGGCGTCACCAACTCGCCGTTCGCGCTCGACAGCCTCACGCGCCCGCGCTTCGTGCTGACGGACACGAGCGGCGCCGCCCGCGAGCTGTGGTGGTACCCGTACACGCCGGCCCTCACGCAGGTCGCGACGTCGATGGCGCTCGTCCGGAGCAGCAGCACGAACATCTTCCGCAAAGTCGGCGCCGTCTTCCGCCTCATCGGCGGCTTCCTGAAGCGCTTCAAGAAGTAGCGGGCGAACGCGCCCGCGGCGCCCCGGCGTGTCGGCTCGCGAGGACGGTGAGGCGCCACACGAGCCCGGTGTGTCGGCTCGCGAGGACGGTGAGGCGCCACACGAGCCCGGTGTGTCGGCTCGCGAGGACGGTGAGGCGCCACACGAGCCCGGTGTGTCGGCTCGCGAGGACGGTGAGGCGCCACACGAGGTCGATGTGGCGCCTTCCGTGGCCGATGATGCGTCACACGAGGTCGATGTGGCGCCTTCCGGGGTCGATGGGGCGTCACACGAGGTCGATGTGGCGCCTTCCGGGGTCGAGGGGGCGTCACGTCACACGGAAGAGGCGCCACACGGCCCCATATGCGATGCTCCCGGGCATGACGACCGAGTCCATCGTCGACCTGATGGCGCTCGTCCGCAGCGCGCTCGGCATCCCGCAGGTCGACCTCGCGGGCAAGCTGGGCGTATCGCGGCGCACGGGCCAGAGGTGGGTCGCGGGCGACACGGGCCCCGTCCGCGCGGACGTCGGCCGCATGGCCAAGCTCGTCTATCCCGTGGACCCGACGCTCGCTGGCCGCCTCGCCGCCCACGCGGGCACGACGCTCGAAGCCCTCGGGCTCGTCGCGCCGCCGCCGATCCCGATGGCCCCGCCCGTGCTGCAGGCCCCCTCTCCGCCGATAGAGCTGCTCGTGGACAGCGTCGTGTGTGCGGCCGCGGAGGCCATCAACGTGCCCCCCGGGGCCGTGAGGCTCGCGCTCGTGGCTGCGATCACACGGGCGAGGCAGCTGGGGCTGACGCTCGAGAGTCTCGAGAGCGTGCTCGGCGACAAGGCCTGAGCGGCGCTAGTTCAGGTACCGCTTGTCACGCGGCGGCTCACGCTTCGGCCCGTCATCGTCGAGCCCGCCTTGCACCACGCGCAGCGGCGGGCTCCCCGGGCGACGCTTCGGGGCCGGGTTCTCCAGCATCGAGGCGGCCGATAGACCGCCCCCCTGGCGCTTGCGGAGCCACGCGAGCTTCCACTGCAGGTATGTCGTGCGCAAGGGCACGCCGGCCCCTCCGAAGAACATCCCCGCGAGGATGCCGCCGAACGGAGCGACGACCCCTTCGGTTGACTCGTCCCCCATGATGACCGCGAGGACGCACCAGCCGATCGTGAACAGGAAGAGCTGGCTCCCTTTGACGGGAATGACGAAGAACAGGCGGATCTCGCGGTGCGCGTTCGCCCGGGCCCAGGCGACGGCGAGCCCGGTGATGGTCGCGCCGGTGCCGTAGATCGCCTCGCGGTGCAGGACGCTTGGGGCGGACGAGAGCTTCCACGCGACGAGCGCGAGCAGGAAGCCCGAGACCATGGTCGCCACGAGGAAGGCGAAGTAGCGCCTGCCGCCCCAGCGTCGCTCGAGGTCGGGGCTCAGGAAGTAGAGGCCGACGAGCGTGAACAGGAGGTGCGTGATCGAGCCGGGACCGCCGGGTTGCGTGAGCCAGCCGGCCGTGAACAGGCGCCAGACCTCGCCACGGAGGAAGGCCGACGGGATGAAGATCAGCCGCGAGAACACGTCCGCGCCCGACCCCCAGGTGACCCACGCTCCGCCGACGATCGCGAGCCCCGCGACCGTGCAGAGGACTGCCATGAGCACCTTCCCGGGCTTCGGGAACTGCATGCCCCCCATCGTCGCGAACTGCTCGCTCATCGTGTGTTCACTGTAGTGACGGGTTCAGGGCCTCGCAAGGCGAGCACCGTTCACGCGTCGCGGCCAGATGAGCGCCCGTCAGTCGTGATGCGCGTCGGCGGCCGCGTCTGGCAGCAGAAGCGCGAGGTTGCACGAGCTATGGACGTTCGACTCGAGGGTGAGCGGGGCGCACGCCGCGAGGAACTGCACCCCGGGCTGCGACGACGCGCTGCACGTCGAGACCCAGGTGGAGGGCCTCAGACAGATGGTCGACAGCGCGGCGGCGTACCGCCCCTGCGACGTGCCGCCGTCCGGGATCGAGAGCGCCGACAGCGCCACGAAGCTGCCGTCGGGCTGGTTCACGCCGTTCAGGCGGTTGACCGCGTTGATGAGCGCGTTGTCGCTCCCGTTCGCCGCGTTGAAGTCCTTCTGGTTGTACGCGTAGATCCAGATGGCGAAGTTGAGGCTGCCGGCGTCCGTGCCTGGCAGGTTCGCGAAGACCCCGTCCGCGAAGCAGTCGAAGATGCCCGCCCCGCCGATGTCGGCAGCGTCGTTGATGACGACGGCGACGTACTTGTAGACGTTCTGGTCGCTCGTGCCGCAGCTCAGGCTCCCGTTGCCGAGGAGAAGATCGGTGTTGATGTCGATCCCGGAGACGAGCGCTGTGTTGTAGGTGATCGTGTCGTTGCAGCCGGACGAGCCGACGACACCGGCTACGGTCGCGCTCAACGCTGCGACCGACCCGCCGACCACGACGGAGACGAAGGCGACCGCGCGGGTCCGAGACCGAAAGCTCACCCTGCGGCTCATACGCTCGATTGCCCCGCCCTTCAAACCGATTCGCGTGGCCGCCCGTATCCCAGGCTCCTCTGCTCTTTACATCCGTTCATTAGCCGAGGCATGTTCCGCCCCGGAGAGCCCCTATGTCACCTTCGTCCTTGCCCGTCATGCTGTCGCTTCGCGCCTCCGCGTTCATGGCCGATCCTGCCGCGGGTGGCGGAACGCCGGACGCTCCGCAGCTCGACCCGGTCACTCTCATCCTTCACGCCTCGATCCCCGTGAAGGCGGTGCTCGTTCTGCTCCTCGGGTTCTCCATCGCCTGCTGGCTGGTCATCGGCGCCAAGGCGCTTCACCTCGGCCGCGCGAAGTCGGAGTCCACTCGCTTCATCAAGTCGTTCGACGCGGCACCCTCGTTCGACGCCGTGGCGCAGGGGCTCACCGCATTTCGCGGGTCGCCGTTCGCGCGCATCTTCGCGGTCGCATACGACGAGCTGACGCGCCTCACGGGGGGCGAGCCGCGCGAGCTCAACGAAGCGCAGTCGACGCACATCGAGTCGGTCACCCGCCGCGCCGCGACGCGCGAGGTCACGCACCTCGAATCGTGGATGGGGCTCCTCGGGACGATCGGCTCGACGGCCCCGTTCATCGGCCTCTTCGGCACCGTCTACGGCATCATGGACGCGTTCCTCAGCATCGGGAACCAGCAGAACGCGAACCTGCCGGTCGTTGCGCCGAAGATCGCCGAGGCGCTCATCGCCACGGCCGCGGGGCTCGTGGCGGCCATCCCCAGCGTCATCGCCTACAACTATTTCGCGCGGCGCGTGCAGCAGCTCGCCGACATCCTCGAGGGCTTCGCAGCCGACGTGGCGGCGCGGGCCCGCCTCGGAGGGATCTGACCCATGTCGATGGGAGGCATGGGCGGGGGCCGCGGCCGCCGCATGGGGGGGATGAACGAGATCAACGTGACGCCGCTCATCGACGTCATGCTGGTGCTCCTCGTCATCTTCATGGTCACCGCGCCGCTGCTGACCACGGGCGTGCACGTCGACTTGCCCAAGGTGAAGAGCGCGCCGATGCCCGTCGACGACGCCAAGCTCATGGTCATCGTGACGGCCGACGAGCACGTGTACCTCGGCAAGGACGAGATCACGGGGGACCTCGAGAACAAGCTGAAGACGAACGCGCGGCTCCAGGAGCAGAAGGAGCTCTACATCCAGGCGGACGAGCTCGTGAAGTACGGGGCCGTCCTGCGCGTGATGGCCGCGGCGCGTCTGGCAGGGGTGGAAAAGCTCGGGATGGTGACCGACCCCTTGGTGGTTAAGTAGGGCGATGGGCAACGCCGCTTCGCCCCGCACCGACGGTCGCCGGCACGCGCCGCGCGCCCGCCTCGCGTGGAAGACGGGCTACGAACCGGACGAGGTCGCCGTAGGGATCGCGCTGGCCATCGCGCTCCACCTCGTACCGATAGGGCTCATCTTCATCAAGGCGAAGTTCCCGACGGTGCTCCCGACCGAGATCGAGCCCCCGGCCAAAGCCGTCATCGCCGCCACCATGCTCAAGCTGGGCAAACCGCTCGACCCGAAGCAGCTCCCGGACCGGCTCATCCCGAGGGCGCGGACGGCGCCTCACAAGGACGTGGTCGCGTCGCGTGACGAGCCGAAGAAGGCGATCCCCGACGCCGGGCCGCCCCCGCCGCCCGATACGAAGGCCGCCGACATCCAGCGCCTCATCAACAAGACCGACCCGTTCGCCGAGGACGCGGGGAAAGACCGGCCGCAGGTGGGGCACGCCGAAGGGGTCGAGGGGGGGACGGAGACCGACCCGAGCAAGGTCCACGCGGGGGACCTCTACGCGACGAAGCTCAGCGAGTTCCTTCACCCGCGGTGGAGCTTCCCGAGCGTCATTTCTCAAGGCGAGGCGAACAAGCTCTGCTCGATCTTCCAGGTCTCCGTGAGCCCTCGGATGGTCATCTGGCATCTCAGGCAGGCTGCCGTACGGAAGAGCGGGAACGATCTCTTCGATGACTCGGCGCGCGAAGTCTTGCAAAAGCTACTGGACGACCGCAGCGCTCTCCCCGATCCTCCCGACGCCGTTGCCGATTCCTACCGAGGAAGAACCGTGAACATCGTGATGCCTGGCAGCCCCGGAGCCAAATGCGAATGACCCGAACAGTCTTGCGGCAGCACGGCCCGATGCTTCGGTCGGGCTCGCTCCCCGTACACTCGTACGGATCGCTCGCCCTTCCTAGCCTCGAGCCGCTTGCTCGCAAGCTTGTTCGGGTCATTCCCCGTGTACTCGGGAGAGCGGGGCTCGCGGGGCTAGTCGTAGGAACGTGCGTCGCTCTGGGATCCGCGCCTGCTGCTGCGCAGGCCGGCGCTCCGGCCTCGGGTGGGGAGAGCGCTCCGACTACGGTTCGGGTCAGCGGCGGCGGGAACAGGACTCTGTTCAAGATTGCGCTCCCCAAGATCCTTGGGGACGAGGCTACGTCGGCCAGCGTGGTGGAGACGGCGTCTCGTGACTTCACTCTGTCGAGCATCTTTCAGGTCCTCGATCCGGCTAGCTTCACGGCGAACCTCGCGGCCGAAGGGAACGGCATCGACCCGACTTCGTGGCGCAATGTCGGCGCGGAGGGGGTGGTCAAGGGGGCGTCTTTCCCTCGTGGCGGCAACGAGCACTTGGAGCTGTCTCTGTTCGTCGTGTCACGCGGCGGGGAGGCGGTGCTCAAGCGCGAGTACGACGTGCCCGCGGGGGGCGTGCGGGGCGCGGTTCATCAGTTCGACAACGAGGTCGTGAAGTGGTTCACGGGGACGGCCGGGAGCTTCGGCACCCAGATGGTCTTCAGCGCGACCACGGGGCGCGGCCAGAAGGGGATCTTCGAGGTCGATAGCGACGGGCAGGGGGTGCACCGCCTTCAGTCCGTCTCGAACGTGGCGCTTGCCCCGGCCATCGGGCCTGGCGGGGTCTATTACGCGGGGGGCCTCGCGAGCGGGCAGTACGCGCTCTTCAAGGTCGGCAGCCAGGCTGCGGTCCTCCAGCGACAGGGGATGATCTTCGGCGTCGCGTTTGGCGCGGGGAGGATGGCGCTCGTCGTGTCAGAGAACGGCCAGAGCGATATCTACGTCGGCAACCCGGACGGCACGGGGCTCTCGAAGGTCACACAAGGCGGGCTCAACACGCACCCCGCGTTCGGCCCGGGGGGCGAGCTCGCGTACGTGTCGAACGCCGGCGGGAATCCGCAGATCTACGTGAACGGCAAGCGGGCGAGCTGGAGCGGCACGTACAACATGGCGCCGACCTGGTGCAACGACCCCGAGGGGGTGAGGCTCGTGTTCATGGGCCGAGCAGGGTCGACCTGGGACATCTTCAGCGTCGACGCGGGCGGGAGCCAGGCGAGCATGAAGCGGCTCACGCAGGACCAGGGATCGAACACGTACCCCGCCTGCTCCCCGGACGGACGGAGCGTCGCGTTCTTCTCGTCGCGAGGCGGCCTCTACGTGATGAACAATCAGGGGCAGAACCAGCAGAAGATCGCGACGGTGAACGGCGAGAGCCTCCGCTGGCAGTAGCAGACGACCGTTTCGCGCCGATGCCTTCGCGATGGCGTTGTCGGGAATCGTCACGGTACAGGAGTACGGCTCCTCATCCGCTCCTAGCCCTCGCTTGGCCTCGACGCGAAACGGCCGCCTGCTAGGAAAGACGGCTTACTTCATTGCCTTGGCGGCCTGCAGGACGTCGTCGGCGTGGACGCCAGGGTCGACGTCGGGCCACACGTGGGCGATCTTGCCGTCCGTTCCGACGAGGAACGAGACGCGCGAGTAGCCCCAGAGGCGCTTCGCGACTCCGTAGCTGGACGCGATGCTGTCCGATTCATCGGAGGCGAGCGCGAACGGCAGCTTCTTGTCCTTCAGGAACGCGCGGTGAGACTCGGGTGAATCGGAGGAGACTCCGATCACGGCGACGTTCGCGGCCGTGTAGCGGTCCCAGGTGTCACGGAACGCGCACGCTTCCGTCGTGCATCCAGGCGAGCCGTCCTTCGGATAGAAGTACACGACGGCCTTCTTCTTCCCTTTCAGCGCGGACAGCCGAACCTCGGCCCCCGCGACGTCGAAGCCGACGACCTCAGGCGCGTCCGCACCCACCGTGAGGAGCCCCGACCCACCGTCCGGCCGCTTCACGGTGCCACACGCCTGGGAAGCGACGGCGCACAGCGCGAAGGCTGCCGTCAGCACGAACGAACGTCTGGACGAACGGCTCATCGGACCGGTGCGGGCTCGCCCTTGAGGATGCGCTCGATGGTGTGGGTGGTCATGTCGCCTCTGATGACCTCCTCGTCCGCAAGGAGTCGCTTGTGGAGCTCGATGTTCGTGCGGATGCCGCCCACGATGAACTCGTCGAGGGCGCGCCTCATGCGCAAGATAGCGTCGGCTCGGGTAGGGGCATGAACGATGAGCTTGGCGAGGAGCGAGTCGTAGTTCGGCGGGACGCGCCAGCCGCCGTAGACGCCGGAGTCGACACGCACGCCCGCGCCGCCTGGGGGGAAGTACTCCGTGATGAGCCCGGGCCAGGGCGCGAAGGTCACAGGGTCTTCGGCGTTGATGCGGCACTCGATGGCGTGGCCGCGGAAGTTCCACGAGCGAGTGTCGGGGAGGTCGAGCTTCTCGCCGGCCGCGACGCGGATCTGGAGCGCGACGAGGTCGAGCCCCGTGACCATCTCGGTCACCGTGTGCTCCACCTGGACCCGGGTGTTCACCTCGAGGAACGAGAGGTCCCCCTTCTCGTCCATGATGAACTCGAGCGTGCCGAGAGATGTGTAGTTCGTCTCCTTCATCGCGTGGCGAATGACCTCAGCCATCGCCTGACGCTTCTCCGCCGTCATGGCGGGGCTCGGCGCCTCCTCCATGACCTTCTGATGCCGCCTCTGAAGCGAGCACTCGCGTTCGCCGAGTGTCCAGATGCCACCGTGCTGGTCGGCTAGGACCTGGAACTCGATGTGACGCGGCCGCTCGACGTACTTCTCGAGGTACACGTCCGGGTTCTTGAAGCCCGTCTCCGCCTCGTGCTTCGCGCTGGCGAACGAGCTCTCGAGGTCTTCCATGCGACGCACGATGCGCATGCCGCGACCGCCGCCGCCGCCCGAGGCCTTCAGGATGACGGGTAGCCCAATGCGGGTAGCCTCGGCCGCAGCGTCGGCGGCGTCCTTCAGAACGCCGCTCCCCGCGAGAAGCGGGATCCCGAACCTCGCCGCGTTGGTGCGCGCCGTGACCTTGTCGCCCCAGGCTCTCATCGCCTCGGGGGTCGGCCCGATGAACGTGATGCCGCACTTCCCGCAGAGGCGCGCGAACTCGGCGTTCTCCGAGAGGAAGCCGTAGCCGGGATGGATGGCGTCGGCCGCGGTGATCTCGGCGGCGCTGATGATGGCCGGGATGTGGAGGTAACTCTTCGCAGAGGCGGCGGGGCCGATGCAGACGGCTTCGTCGGCGAACCGGACGTGGAGCGCGCGGGCATCGACCTCGGAGTGAACGGCGACCGTCTTGATGCCGAGCTCGCGGCACGCACGGAGGATGCGGAGCGCTATCTCCCCGCGGTTGGCGATGAGGATCTTCTTGAACATGGTCGCGCGACCGCGCTCAGGCCTTCTTGATGCGGTAGAGCTTCTGGCCGAACTCGACGGCCTTGCCGTTCTGGGCGAAGACCTCGACGACGGTGCCCGAGCACTCGGACTCGATCTCGTTCATGAGCTTCATCGCTTCGATGATGCAGAGCGTCTGGCCAGGCCGAACGACGGAGCCAACCTCGACGAACGAAGGCGCGTCGGGGCTCGGCGAGCGGTAGAACGTGCCGACGAAAGGGCTCGTCACGTCCACGCTATCGGCGGGGGGCTCCACCGCGCTCCCGGCGGCAGGCGAGGCAATCGAGCCCCCGGGTGCGGCCCCGGCGCCGGTAGACGCGAACGTCGGCATGACGACCGGGCGAGCGCCGCGCGTAAGCTTCAGGCGCACCCCGTCGGCCTCGTGCTCGAACTCGGTGATGTCGTGCTCGGCGAGCACCTTTGCCAGTGCCTGCAGCGTATCGAGATCCAGATTCAAAACGCCTCCACTCCTCGGATGAGCCCGCGATGCCGCCGAAGACGGAAGCGCGGGCCGGGCGCGTAAGTTATCGCTCGCGACGCGTTCATGGAAGCATTCACACGTTCTTCTCGTGGTGCGCGGGCGCGCGCGCTGCGAAGACCGTTTCGCGTTGACGGGCTTCCCTGGTAGCCAGAGGGCCGCCGTGGCGTACGCGTTCGGAGCCTGGGGCGTGCTGCCCATCGTCGTGCCGCTCTTCGCGTACTTCGCGTTGCGGGTCTCCGGCATCGCGTTCCCTGCGGGCCATGGCCGCATATCGGATCGAGCGGTCGCGGGGGTCGTTCTCGCGTTCGCGTCGGTCGTCGTTGCGGTCCGAGCTCTATCCGTGGCTCACGCGGTGGCGCCCGGCCCGCTGCTGGCCACGCTCGTGCTCGCGACGGTCGCCGTCACCCGCTTCGGCCCACGTGCCCCTCTCGCATTTCCAGCCGCGGGGCTCGACTCTGGTGCGGCCCTCGTGCTCGTGGTGAGCGCCGCGGGGATCGCGCTCGCCGTCCTCGCCGCGCGCTGGCTCCCCGTCTGGCAGTGGGACTCGCTCGGGTACCACCTGCCTATCGTCCACTTCACGCTGGGCGCGCGAAGCGTCGACGGCGTCCCGACCGCGCTCGAATACATTGGCTCCTATCCACACGACGTCGAGCTCTTCTTTGTCGCCCTGCGCGCGTGTCTGCCGGACGATCGCCTCGTGGATCTCGGCCAAGTCCCGTTCGGGCTTGGTGGGGCGGTGGTCGTCGCGGCGATGGCGCGACGTTGGAACGCGAGTGTCGAGGTCGCTCTGGCTGCCGGGGCTGCTTGGTTGGTCGTCCCCGCCGTCTTTCTCCAGCTGCCAACGGACTACGTCGACGTCGCGACCGCGACGTTCCTGCTGTCCGCCATCTACTTCGTGCGCGCCCCGCCGTCGCGTCGCAGCGTGCTCCTCGCGGGGGTCGCGCTCGGTCTCTTCGTCGGGTCGAAGCCCAGCGCGCCCGCGCCTGCTGCGATCCTGTTCACACTTCTCGCCGTGCGCGCGTTCAAGGCCGGCGAGCTCCCCGCGCTTGCGGGCTCGCTTGTCTGTGTCGCGGTCTTGGGGGGCGAGTCGTACGTCACGAACCTCGTGGAGCACGCAAACCCAATCTGGCCCGTGCGCGTCGACTTCGGCCCGATT
>Ga0302279_10007187_pt1 | contig 11479 bp, 9 predicted proteins | sample III_Bog_N3_3_FD_194541 | JGI IMG/M metagenome (GOLD analysis project Ga0302279, IMG submission 194541) | Peat permafrost microbial communities from Stordalen Mire near Abisko, Sweden - III_Bog_N3_3 | ecosystem: Environmental > Terrestrial > Soil > Wetlands > Peat | place: Sweden: Abisko...
CACAACGCCAGGCCGGTCGCCAGCGACCTCATCACCGCGACTTTCAACGCCGACCTCGCGCTGTCGGGCGCGTTGGAGACCGCGATGGACGCCACCGGCACACTGCATATCAGCCGGGCCGACATCAACATCCCCCAGCGCCTGCCGGCCAACTTGCCGCTGCTGGTATTGCGCAACCACGGCAAGCCGCCGCCACCGCCGCCGCCGGAGATCCCGGTGCGCCTCGCCATCAGCCTGACAGCACCCGACCAGATCTTTCTGCACGGTCGCGGCGTGGAGGCCGAATTGGGCGGCACGCTGAAACTGTCCGGCACCGTGAGCCACCCAAAGCCGGAGGGCGGCTTCACCCTCAAGCGCGGCCAATACACCCTGGCCGGCACGGCGCTGACCTTCACCAGCGGACGCGTCAGCTTTGACGGCCATCTGCCGATCGACCCGACGTTGGATTTCGCCGCGCAATCCGTCAGTTCGAGCGAAACGGCCACGCTGGCGATCACCGGCACCGCCAACCGACCGATCATCACCCTCAGCGCCGTGCCGGAATTGCCGCAGGACGAAGTGCTGGCCCAGCTGCTGTTTCACCGCAGCGCCTCCTCGCTCAGCCCGGTGCAGCTGGCGCAGATCGCCGCCGGTCTCGCCCAGCTCGCCGATATCGGCGGCTCCGGCAGCTTCGATCCACTCGGCCTGGTGCGCCGCACGCTGGGGCTGGATGTGCTGTCGGTGAGCAGCACACCGGGGGCCGGCACCAGCATTGAGGCCGGGCGGAACATTGCCCACGGCGTTTATCTCGGCGCCAAGCAAACCGCCGGCGGCGTCGGCAGCCAGGCGACGGTGCGGCTCGACCTCGCCCCCGGTTTGCGGCTGGAGGCCGATCTCGGTGTGGCCCCGGCAGCGGCGGCAGACCCGACGCCAGGAGCACCGCCAACCGGCAACCAGGTGGGGATCACCTACGAATTCCAATACTGAACACCGCAAGAAAGCGGGTATCGGCACCGCGCGTTGGCGGCTAAGCCGGGCCCATGAAACGCACCGACTGGTTCCGGCTGATCGCACTTTCCACCGTCTGGGGCGGCTCGTTCCTGTTCTTCCGCATCCTCGCCACCGAGCTGCCGCCGCTGACGACGGTGCTGAGCAGGGTGGCGATCGGCGCTTTCGCCATCTTTTTGTATTTGCGGGCGCGGGGTGTGGAGATCCGCATCCCTCGTGCGCAATGGGGGCGCCTCGCGGTTCTGGCGATTCTGAACAATGTCGTGCCGTTCAGCCTGTTCGCCTGGGGTGAAAGCCGCGTCTCCAGCGGCACCGCGTCGATCCTGAACGCGATGACGCCGATGTTCGTGGTGCTGATCACCGGATTGGTGCTGCGCACGGAAAAGCTGACATGGCCACGCGTGCTCGGCGTGCTCTGCGGCATCGCCGGGGTGGCGGTGCTGGTCGGGCCGGACGCGCTGGTCGGAGCCGATCTGCTTGGCCAGGCGGCGTGCCTGGGCGCCGCGCTGTGCTACGGCTTCGCGTTGCCGTGGGGGCGGCGGATCACCGGGCTCAATCCGCCGGTGCTGGCGATGGCGCAACTGACCGCGGCGACGCTTATTCTGCTGCCGCTGGTGATGCTGTTCGACCGGCCCTGGAGCCTCGCCAACCCCGATGTCATCGGCTGGGTGGCAATCGCCGGATTGGGCCTGCTGTGCACCGGGCTCGCCTACATCATCTTTTTCGCCGTGCTCGCCAGTGCCGGCGCCACCAATCTGTCGTTGGTAACGCTGATGGTGCCGGTCTCGGCGTTGCTGCTCGGCCGCGTGGTGCTGGATGAGCCGATCACATCCGGCGCCCTCGGCGGCATGGCGCTGATCGCGCTGGGCCTCGCCGCCATCGACGGGCGATTGCTGCGCTGGATCAGCCGGTGCGCCAGACTCTGAACATCCAGACGACCACCGCCAGATTGACCCCGGCCGCGATCAGGATGATCTGCGGTGCCGACACGCCCTGGTGGGTCAGCACAGCCGTCACCACCGCGCCTGCGACGATGATGCCAGCGTTGGCAATATTGTTGGCGCCGATCATCCGGCTGCGCTCGCTGGCCGCCGATCGGTCCTGGATCAATGCGTATAACGGCACGCTGTAGAGCCCGCCGCACACCGCCAGCAGCGCCAGATCGGCCAGCAGCCGCCACATGCGCGGGGTGGCCAGCAGCGCGTGCAAACGGGCGGCGTCGTCTCCAACGGCGATACCCATCAGCTGTTGCGCCAAGGCCGGGCAGACGCCGGCGAAATCCCAGGCGAACAGCGAAATGCCCAAGGCGGCGATGGGCACGTAGCGCTGCGTCACCTCGCCGCGCTGCAGCAGGCCGCACAGCACGGAGCCCACGCCGATGCCAATGGCGAACATTGCCAGCAGGATCGTCACCAGTTCGGACCCACCGCCGAGCACCTCCTTGCTGACCACCGGGAATTGCGAAATCAGCACCGCGCCGAGCGACCAGAACCAGCTCAGCGCCAGGATCGCCAGCCAGATCTCCCGCTGTCCGCGCGCCAAACGCACAACGCGCAATGTCTCGGCGGCGAGGTTCCAGCCGATGCGCAGGCCCGGTTGCGCCGACGGCGCCGGCGGCACCTGCGATGCGGCCGCGAACCCGGCCAAAGCCACCGCCAGACCCAGCAACGAGACGATGATCGTCCCCGACGGCAACAGGATCAGGGCCCCGCCGAGAACCGTGCCTGCGAGGATGCCGAGGAAAGTTCCTGCCTCCACCAGCCCGTTGCCCGTCACCAGCTCATGCTCCGCCAGATGGCTCGGCAGGATGGCGTATTTCAGCGGGCCGAAGAACGCCGCCTGGCAGCCGAGGCCGAACAGCACGCCGAGCAGCAAGGGCAGGTTGCCGAGCAGGAAGCCGACTGTGGCCACCGCCATCAGCAGCACCTCGAAGCCCTTGTTCAGCCGGATCAGCCGGGCCTTCTCATAGCGATCGGCGATCTGGCCGGCGGTGGCGGAGAACAGCGCATACGGCAGGATGAAGATGCCGCTCGCCAACGCTACGATCAGCGCGCCGCCCTGTGCTGCGGTGAACAGCGCCAGCACCGCCAGCGCGTTCTTGAACAAATTGTCGTTCAATGCCCCCAGCGCCTGCGTTGCGAACAACGGCAGGAAACGGCGCGATCTCAGTAGGTCCGCGATCATTCAGGGCTCCTGGCGTCCGTGGGCAGATCAGCCTGCCCGCGGACGTATCAGCAGCCTACTTCAAATCGACGATGCTGAGATCGACAAACCAGGATTGCGGCGAGACGAAGCCTTCAACCTTCTTGCTCATCGCCCGCGGGTTGAGGTCGTGCACGACGTAGAGCCATGGCGGATTGTCCACCAGACGCTCATGCGCGGCCCGAGTTGCGGCCTGAATGGCGGCCGGGTCGGTTGAGGTTTCCAGCGTGGTCAGGGCGGCGTCGAACTTGTCGTCTTTCCACTGCTCGAAATTAAACCCGAGCGGGGCGAAGTTGGCCGAGGAGAAATACCGCGCCATCACGCCGGCATCCGAGCTTGGCGAGCTGATGTTCAGCGCGTTGGTGCCGTGAATGCCCGGGCTGTCCGGCGCCAGGCGGGCGGCGGTAAGGAGCGTGTTCCATTCGACAACGTCGAAAGTGACATCGACGTTGCAGTTGTCCTTCAGGCTCTGCTGCAGGAACTCGTTCATCGGCATCGGCAGCATCTGGCCGGAGCCGGAGGTGGAGATCATCACCTTGATCGCCAGCGGCTTGGCGTCGGTGACCCCTGCGTCAGCCAGCAGTTTCTTGCCCTTCGCGGGATCGAGCTTGTAGTGGTTTTCCGGGTTGCCGAAATTCGGATCGGACGGCTTCAGCCAGCCCACCGACGGCTCGGCGGTGCCGCTCAGCAGCGACACGAGGCCCTCACGATCGATGCAATAATTCAGCGCCTGGCGCACACGCACGTCGGCGACCGGGCTGTCCTTGGCGCCGATGTTGAACATCCACGGCCAGTCATGCGGGTAGGGCCCGGTGGTGATGACGAAGCCGGCCTGCTTCAGCGACGGCAATCCATCCGGTGGCGGCACCTCGATCCAATCCACCTGGCCGGAGCGAAGCGCGGCCATGCGGGTGTTGGCCTCGGGCATCGGCAGCAGCAGGATCTTGTCGACTTTGGCCTTGTGGGCTGTATCCCAATAGCCGTCGTAGCGCGAGAGTTCCACCGACTGGCGCGGGGTGAACTGCGAAATGCGGAACGGCCCGGTGCCGGCGGCAGGCAGCGCCGCCACCTTCGCCCAATCGTGCCCGGCGGCCTCGAACGAGGCCGGCGAGGTGAACAGGATGTAGACGGCCATATACGGGAAATACGACGCGGGCCGCGTGGTGGTGAGCGCCACCGTGCTGTCGTCGATCTTGCGATAGCTGGCCAGCAGCGGCACGCGGGCGCGGGTGATGCCGGAGCCGGCGGCCTCGAACTGCGCGCTGTCCTTGTTGAAGTAGCGATCGAGGTTCCAGATCACCGCGTCCGCGTTGAACTTGCTGCCATCGTGGAAGGTCACGCCAGGGCGCAGATGGAAGATCCAGGTCTTGCTGTCGCTCTTGTCCTGCTCCCAGCTTTCGGCAAGCCCGGGACGCAGCCCCGCCAGCGTTGCGGCGCTGTCGAGCTTCCACAGCGTCAGGCCTTCGAAGATCGGATAGCCGAGGAAGCGCATGCCCTCGAAACCGTTGTTCGGCATGCCAGTGGTGGTTGGCACGTCGCTCGCGGTCATCGCGATACGCAGGGTCTTTTCAGCCAGCGCGGGGCTGGCCGCGATGGCAGTCGTGGCGAGGGCTATCGCTGCAAGCCGGAAGGGAGAACGCATGATATCTCCTTGAGGTTTGGCCAATCAGGCCCGCACGTCCATGGCGGCGCGCAGTCCGTCACTGACCAGGTTGAAACAGATCGACGTCACGAAGATGCACACGCCCGGCAGCATGGCGATCAGCGGCTGGCTGTAGATGGCGGTGCGCAGGGTGTTCAGCATCAGGCCCCACTCGGCTTCCGGCGGCCTGGTGCCGAGGCCGAGGAACGACAGGCCGGAGGCGAGGATCATCGCCACGCTGATCAGGCTGGTGGCATAGACGAAGATTGGGCCGAGTACGTTGGGCAACACATGCACCCGCACGATGGTGAACGCGCCGGCCCCGGAGGCACGGGCTGATTCGACATAGTCGAGATTGCGCACCCCGGTGGTGACGCTTTCGGCGACGCGGATGATCGGCGGGATGAACACCAAGGTGAGCGAGAGAATGGCGTTGAAAATGCCGGCGCCGAGTGCCCCGCTGATGGCGACCGCCAGCAGCACCGAGGGAAACGCGTAGAACACGTCGGTGACACGCATGATCAGCATGCCCAGCCAACCGCTGGCAAAGCCGGCGATCACCCCGAGCACACCGCCGATGAAGAATGCGAACACCACGGGAGTGATGCCGAGGAACCACGACAGCCGTCCGCCGTACAGCAGCCGCGTCAGCATATCGCGGCCGAGTTCGTCGGTGCCGAGCGGATAGCCGGGAAAGCCGATCGGCTTCAGCCGGCGCAGCATGCTGCCCTGGAACGGCGGATGCGGGGCGATCCAGCCGGCGGTGAGGATCAGCACCAGCATCAGCAGCAGAATGCCGGCGCAGACCAACGTCACCCGATCACGACCGACGCGTTTGCGCACGCCAGACCAGTAGCCGGCGCGAGCGGGCTCAGCTGGGATCACGATGTTTGCCGCTGAAATGGTGGTGCTCATGATCGGCGCATCCGGGGGTCGATTGCGGTTTGCAGCAGATCGACCGCGAGGTTCAGTGCCACGAAGAACATCGCCAGCACCAGGATGGTCGCCTGCAGCACGGGAATGTCGCGCTGGAAGATGGCGTTGTTGAGCAGGAACCCGGTACCCGGCCAGGCGAACACCGTCTCCACCAGAATCGAGCCGCCCATGAGGTAGCCGAGTTGCAGCCCCATGACCGCCAGCGCGTTCGGCGCCGCATTCTTCAGCACGTGAACGATGATCCCGCTGCGCCGCAGCCCCTTGCCTCGCAGCGTGGTGATGAAGTCCTGATTGAGAATTTCCGAGACAATGCCGCGCACTGTTCGCGTCACGATGCCCATCGGGATCACGCTCAAGGTCACCGCCGGCAGGATCAGGAATTGCAGATGCGCCCAGTCCAGCATCCAGTTGCTGGTGCCGTCCGGCCCCGCCCCCATGGCCGGCAGCATGTTCAGCGTGACGCTGAAGATCACCACCAGAACCATGCCAAGCCAGTAATGCGGCACCGAAACCCCGGCGACGGCGATACCAACGCAGGTGCGGTCAATCCAGGTTCCGTTGAACGCCGCGGCAAGACTGCCGAGCAGGGTGCCCAGGATGAAGCCGATGAACGCCGATGCGCTGGCGAGGATCAGGGTGTTCTTCAAGGCCGATGCCAGGTCCGGCCAAATGTCGCGCCCGGTCGCCAGCGACCGGCCGAAATCGCCGGTGACGATATGGCCAAGCCAGATGCCGAACTGCAGCGGCAACGGCTTGTCGAGCCCATAGAGGGCCCGCACCTGCGCCACCACATCAGCCGGCGCATCCGGCGGCAGGATGGCGTTGATGGGATCGCCGGGTGCGATATGCACCAGCAGGAAGCAGAACAGGCTGACCGCAAGGGCGATCGGCACGGCATAGATGATCCGGCGGATCAGATAGAGCAGCATGGCGTCTCCTCCTTTCCGGCAGCAACCAGAATACAACGGGCGCGATGATCGGGATCGCCGCGCAATGCCGGAACCGCGACCAGGCAGGCATCGGTTGCGACATCGCAGCGCGGTGCGAAGGCGCAGCCGGTCGGCAGGTTTTCCAGATTGGGCGGCGCGCCACGAATGGTGGTGAGCCTGCGGCCGCGCATGCCGGAGTGGACGGTGGCGCCGAGCAACCCTTGCGTGTACGGATGCAACGCCGTGCGCATCACCTCGCGGACCGGGCCTTCCTCGACGAACTTGCCGCCGTACATCACCGCGATGCGGTCGGCGATTTCGCCGGCGACGCCGAGATCGTGGGTGACGAAGATCACCCCCATGCCCATCTCCTGCTGCAGGCGGCGCAGCAGCAGCAGGATCTGGATCTGCACGGTGGCATCGAGCGCCGTGGTTGGCTCATCGGCCAGCAGCAGCTTCGGCCGGCAGGACAGCGCGATGGCGATCATCGCGCGCTGGCGCAGGCCGCCGGACAGTTCATGCGGATAGGCGGCAAGCCTACGTTCAGCCGAGGGGATCTGCACGAGATCGAGCAGATCGAGCGCCCGGCGGTGGGCATCCTTCTGCGAAACACCCTCATGGCGTTTCACGGTTTCGCAGATCTGCTGGCCGATGGTGAACACCGGGTCCAGCGCCGTCATCGGCTCCTGAAACACCATAGACACCACGCTGCCGCGAATATCGGCCATCCGGTTCTCGTCGATACCGACGATATCGTGGCCACCGACGACAACCGTGCCCGCCATCACCGTGCGCGCCGGCGGGTTGAGCCGCATCAGCGCGCGCAAAGTCACGGATTTGCCCGATCCGCTTTCGCCGAGAATGCACAGCACCTCACCGCCGGCGAGATCGAAATCCACCCCGTTGACGGCATGCACGGTGCGATCGCGCGTGACGAAAGTGACGTTGAGGTCACGAACCTTAACGAGATCTTCGCTCATGACGCCGCCCTGCTGTGCCCACTGCCGGGCAGCGCGATCAGGCACGCCGCCTCGTGCTCGGCCGTCACCGGCGCCAGCCTGGGATGTTTCGCCGAGCACACCGGCTCGGCCAGCGCGCAGCGAGGATGAAAACGGCACCCTGGCGGCGGGTTCACCGGGTTTGGCGGATCGCCGAGCAATGGCGGCTCGGTGCGGCGCAGATCCGGGTCCATCGACGGACGACTGGCGAGCAACGCCGCGGTGTAGGGATGGGCGGGATGATCGTAGATCTGCTCGACAGGCCCGATCTCCACGACCTCACCGAGATACATCACCAGCACGCGGTCGGCGATGAACTGCACCACGTTCAGATCGTGGCTGATGAACAGGAAGCTGAGGTCGAACTGCTCCTTCACATCGACCAGCAGATTGAGTACCTGGGCCTCCACCGATTTATCCAAGGCCGAGACAGGCTCATCCAGAATCACCAGTCGTGGCCGCAACGCCAGCGCACGGGCGATGTTCACCCGCTGGCGTTGGCCGCCGGACAACTCATGCGGATAGCGATTGGCGAACTGATCCGGCGCCAATCCCACCGCATCCAACAGATCGCGCACCCGGCTGCGCGTGGCATCGGCGGCTAGGCCGTGCACGCGCGGGGCGAAGCCAATTGACTCGCCGATGGTCAGCCGTGGGTTCAGCGAAGCGAAGCTATCCTGGAACACCATCTGCACCTGGCGACGGTATTCGCGCAGCGGCAACTCCGCACTCCCCACGAGTTCGCCGTCGAAAATCACATCCCCCGCCGTCGGCTCGATCAACGCCATGATCAGCCGTGACGTGGTGGATTTTCCGCAGCCGGACTCACCCACGATGCCGAGCGTCTCACCCTTGCGGACTTCGAAATCCACCCCGTCGACGGCCCGCACGACCGCTCCAGCCTTGCGAAACAATCCGGCGGGTCGGCCGAAATGCTTCTGCAGGCCGCGCACCAGCAGCAAGGGCTGCGCGGGACCGCCCACATCGGGCATACGCTCCAGGGCGGCACTCATGACAGCGTCGTCAAATCCTGGAACCAGTGCTGCGCCTGCACGTAGTTCTTCACCCGCGGCGATAGCGCATGCGGGTTGGTGTCGTGAACCACCCAGACCTGGACGGCATCATCCACCACGATCTCATGCACCCGCGCCAGCATCTTGTCCTGCTCGGCGACATCGAACGTGCTGGTAATCGCTGCACATAGCTTGTCCACTTCCGGGTTGCTGTAGTGGCTCCAGTTCACCCCGCGCGGCGCGATCTGGTTGGACGCATAGAACCGCAAGATCGCGTAGAACGGATCGGAGGTGACATAGGCGATGTTGTTGGCGGTGATGCCCTGCAACGACGGATCGGCCGCCCCCTGGCGCCACGCGGTATACAGCACCTCCAGTTCCACCGGCTTCAGTTCGATCTCGATGCCGATCTCCGCATAGCTCTGCTGGATGTATTCGTTCATCGGCATCGACAGCATCTGCCCGGCGCCGGAAGTCGCCACGATGAACTTGGTCTTCAACGGGTTCTGCTTGGAATAGCCGGCGTCCGACACCAGCTTGCGCGCGGCGTCCATGTCGTATTTGACTTTGAATTCCGGCTTGCCGAACCACGGGCTGGACGGATCCACCTGGCCCTGCGCCGGCTTTGCCAGCCCGCCCATCAGTTGAACGATAGCATCACGATCCACCGCCAGATTGGCGGCGCGCCGCAACCGCAGATCGCGCCACGGGCTGTCTGGCAGCATCGACAGATGATAATTCCACACGTGCGGCGTGACGTTGCCAACCACCCGCATGCCGCGCGACGTCAACTGCGGCACCGCATCCGGCGCCGGCGTCTCGATCAGATCGAGCTGGCCGGACAGCAGCGCGTTGGTGCGCCCGAGATCCTCCGGCGCGCACACCAGCAGCAGCCGATCGAGCTTGGGAATGCGCGATTTGTCCCAATACTCCGCATTGCGCAGTAGTTCCACGCTGGTGCGCGGGATCAGCGTTCCCATGCGGAACGGCCCGGTGCCGGAGGGTGCGAACTCGAACTTCTGCCACGAACCGCCCAGCTTTTCATACTGCGCCGGCGACGACACCAGGAACCACAGCAGCTGATACGGAAACAACGCATCCACCGCCTTGGTGGTGACCTGCACCGTCATCTCATCAAGCTTCTGCCACGACGCCACCGACGGCAGCCGCGGCTTCACCTGGGCGGCCTGCGCGTTGTCGAAGTGCTTTGCCTGAGGATTGAGCACTTTCTCGAAATTCCAGATCACAGCATCGGCATCCAGCGCCGAGCCGTCGTGGAACTTCACACCCTCGCGCAGCTTGAAGATCCAGCGGGTCTTGTCGGCCGGATCGGTCTCCCACGACGTCGCCAGCCCCGGCTTCAGCTTGCCGGGACGATCGGAGACATCCATTTCCCAAGCCACCAGCGGGTCGTAGAGGGTAAAGCCGGTGAATTGATACGCGCCAGCACCGCGGTTGGGCTGCCCGGTGGTCAGCGGAACATCCGCCATCGCCATGCCGTAGCGCAGCACGTGCTCACCCTCAGCGCGAGCCATCCTCGGTGCGGCGCCAACGGCCGCCAAAGCACCCGTGGCCGCCAGCAATTGACGACGCGGCAGAACAAAATGAACCATACGCAGAACATCCCCCCGGCGCCGCCACGCGGCAGCGCACCCGGGAGGTTAGCAAGACCTATGCCGGCCGAGCGGTGGCTGGGACACGCAACCACGGAGAGCTGACTCTGATCTGCGTGACCTGCTGACCATGTTTCAGCGTGGGGACCAGGCGCCGTCTGACACGCCACGCAACTGAAGCGATGGGTATTCTGCCACGCCTCATTGACTCAGACCGATCGTCAGAGGGGTGCTTTGGTCTGATCTGATGAAGCGCCAGGCAGGCAGTCAGCCAGTGTTTGGGTATCGAGATGTTCGTAGAAGCGGTTCTGCGCCTCTCGCAGCATCACCCGCAGGCGGCAGGCCGGCATCAGCGTGCAGGCGCCGCCATCGGTGCGGCAGCATTCGACCAGCGCCTGGTCGGCCTCCAAACGGCGCACCAATGTGCCGAGGCGCAGGCTTTCGGGTGTGACGGCGAGCATCACCCCGCCGCCGGCGCCGCGTAGCGTTCTGGTGGCACCGAGGCCGGTGAGATCCTGGACGATCTTGTGCAAATTGTTGCGCGACAGGCCGCCAAGCTCGGCCGCCAGCGCCTCGACGCTCATATGGCTTCCGGCAGGCGCGCGGGCGAGCAGGATCAGAACGCGCAGCGCGATATCGGTGGAGGCAAGCAGGCGCATGGGATCACCTCATAAACTGGCATTGACGATACCACATTATTGGATGCATATAACTGGCATCGCCAATACCAGTTTATGGCGATCACCAACGCCCCACGCCACGTGGGTCAGGAGTTTGCCATCATGAGCGCCACCATCACCGAAAACGATACCTTCGCCGGCCGCACCCTGGCCGAAATCGCCGCCACCCTGCCGGGCGCCACCAGCGTGTTCCGTCGTCGCAAGCTGGATTTCTGTTGCGGCGGCAAGGTGTCGCTGGCCGATGCCGCTGCGGCCAAAGGCTTGCCGCTGAGCGAATTGGAAGACGAACTGACCAAGGTTGCCATGCAATCGCAGCCCACCACGCTGCCCGATGCCACCGGCGACCTGATCGATCTGATCGTCAACCGCTACCACGCCGTTCATCGCCGCGAATTCCCCGAACTGATCAAGCTGGCCCGCCGTGTCGAGGCGGTGCACCAGTCCCATCCGGCGGCACCGCATGGCCTGGCGGATCTGCT